>Ga0163144_10021738_pt1 | contig 12737 bp, 15 predicted proteins | sample OliLak19BULKMAT1_FD_123175 | JGI IMG/M metagenome (GOLD analysis project Ga0163144, IMG submission 123175) | Freshwater microbial mat bacterial communities from Lake Vanda, McMurdo Dry Valleys, Antarctica - Oligotrophic Lake LV.19.BULKMAT1 | ecosystem: Environmental > Aquatic > Freshwater >...
AAAATACTTCCGCAAAAACCGGATGGCATTTTATTGACCGCCGTTTTTGAGAGACTGGCCCGTTTGGGCATGATCCATCCACCCCTGGAGCCTGCGCCGCCTTCGTAATTGGCGAAGGTATTGCGGGCAAGAGGCAGTTTGCGCTGGAATGGGCCGGCCGGCCAGGCTGAGGCGGGCGGCGAGTATTTACGCAGCATTTAGGCCTGGTTCACTTCAGTTTTACTGAGTTTGGCCGTCAGGTGGTCTATTCTGACTCTGGTTCGATACGAAACACTATGACCATCTCAGTCGCCCAGGCCCAGCTCTTCTTTCTCGCCCTGACCCGCATCTTGGCCGTGCTCATCCATGTGCCGGTGCTGGGTGGGCGTGCCGTCCCCAATCAGATCAAGATCGCGCTGGGCGTGCTGGTGACGATTGCGATGGCGGGTGTGGCGCTCCCAGGCGCTCCCCTGCCCCCCGATGCTCCGGCCATGGCGCCGCTAACGTTGGGCGGGGCCATCGGCCGCGAGCTGATCATCGGCACGCTGGCCGGTTTCGCGGCGGTGCTGACCTTTGGGGCCGCGCAGACGGCGGGTGAGCTGATGGGCCTGGGCAGCGGCTTCGCCTCGGGCCGGGTGTTCAACCCGGCGTTCGCCGACACCGGCTCGGCGCTCGATCAGTTCTTCCTCATCATTGCCACGCTGCTGTTTGTCATTACCAACGGCCACCATTTGGCGCTGCTGGCGCTGCGGCAGACCTTCGTGGCGGCGCCGCTGGCCGGGCCGCTCGATTTGCTGTTGACCGGCGGGGGGCTGGAGCGGCTGGCGGTCATGACCGGCCAGCTGTTCGCGGCGGGGGTGCTGCTGGCGGCCCCAATTCTGGGTGCCACGCTGATGGCCGATGTGGTGCTGGCGCTGCTGTCGCGGGTGGCCCCGCAGGTGCATGTGTTCTTCTTGGGCATGCCGCTCAAGGTGGGGCTGGGGCTGGGCGTGCTGGCGCTGGGGCTGGGGCTCACGTTGCCGCAGTTGAGCAACTTTATGGACCAGGTGGGCGCGCGCATGCTGTGGCTGGTGGGCAATTAAATGGGCGACCGAACCGAGGCCCCAACCGGACGAAAGCTGGATGAGGCCCGTGGACGCGGCCAGGTGGCGCGCAGCGTGGAGCTGAACACGGCGGCGGCGATCTTGGCGGGCATTTATCTGCTGCGCGGGCCGGGCACGCAACTGGCGGCGAGCCTGCAAGGGCTGATGCAAGACACCCTGGCCGCGGTCGCCACGACGGAGCTGACCCCGGCGTGGGTAACGGCCACCGGCGGCCAAATAGCGCTGCGGCTGGTGCTGCCGCTGGGGACGATCATCTTGGGAATGATGGCGACGGGCATCGTGACGACCGTGGCGCAGACCGGCCCGCTGTGGGCGGGTAAGCGGCTGGGCTTTGACCTATCGCGGCTGGACCCCATAGCGGGCTTCGGCCGCATTTTCTCGGGCCACGGGCTGATGGAACTGGCCCGCGCGCTGCTGAAGTTGGGCGTGGTGGGCTGGGTGGCCTACAGCTACCTGAGCGCGGAAGTGGGCCAACTGCTGCTGCTGGGGCAAACCGGAGTCGGCGGGATGGCGGAGGCCTGGAGCGCTATGGCGTTTGGCCTGGCCCAGCGGGTGGGCATGGCCTACCTGATGCTGGCCGCCGCCGACTACGCCTATCAGCGCTGGACCGTGATGCGCTCGCTGCGCATGACGAAAGAAGAAGTCAAAGAAGACGCCAAGAGCACCGAGGGTGACCCGATGTTACGCGGGCGCATTCGCCAGCAGCAGCGCCGGTTGGCGCGCCAGCGGATGTTCAGCAAGATCCCGAAGGCCGATGTGGTGATTACGAACCCGACCCACTTTGCGGTGGCGCTGCAATACGACCGTGACAGCATGGCCGCGCCGCGCCTGGTGGCGAAGGGCGCCAACCTGGTGGCGCAGCGCATCAAAGACATGGCGCGGGAATACGGCGTGACGATTGTGGAAAACCCGCCGCTGGCCCGGGCGCTGTTCCGCTCGGTGGAAATTGACCACGATGTGCCGCCGGATATGTACGCGGCAATGGCCGAAGTGCTGGCCTACGTGTACTCGCTGAAAGCGCGCCGGACCGCGCCCCGGGCCCTGCCGGCCGTGGCCGCCACGGTGGAAGGCAGCCACCCCGCATGACGACCATGACCCCGGCGGCGGGCGCGCCTAACTGGCGCTCACTCCTGCGCTCGAAAGACATCGCCCTGGCGGCGGTGCTGCTGCTGATTATCGCGCTGATGGTGGTGCCGCTGCCGCCGCTGCTGCTCGACCTGCTCATCGCGGCCAACATCGCGCTGTCGGTCGGCATTATCCTGCTGGCCATGTACATCAAGCAGCCGCTGGAGTTCAGCGCGTTCCCGTCGGTGCTGCTGCTAGTCACCCTGTTCCGGCTGGGCTTAAACATTGCCACGAGCCGGTTGATCTTGCTGGGCGGCGATGCGGGCAAGGTGGTGACCACCTTCGGCGACTTTGTGGTCGGCGGCAACTACGTGGTGGGCGTGGTGGTCTTCCTGATGCTCATGACCATCCAGTTTGTGGTGATCACGAACGGCGCAGGGCGCGTGGCCGAAGTGACGGCGCGGTTCACGCTCGACGCCATGCCCGGCAAGCAGCTCTCGATCGACGCTGACCTGAACGCCGGGCTGATTGATGAGACCCAGGCGCGCGGCCGGCGGCAGGCCATCCAGGCGGAGGCGGAGTTTTACGGCTCGATGGACGGCGCTAGCAAGTTTGTGCGCGGCGACGCCATTGCCGCGATTGTGATCGTGGCGGTCAACATCATCGGCGGGTTTGTCATCGGGGTGGTGCAGGGCCAGCTAGAACTGGTGGAGGCGCTGCAAACCTACACGCTGCTGACTGTGGGCTCGGGGCTGGTGGTGCAGATTCCGGCGCTGCTGGTCTCCACGGCAGCGGGCTTGATCGTCACGCGCGCGACCTCAGAAGCCTCCTTGGGCTCCGATATCGTCGGGCAGCTGTCAAACTTCGGCGTGCTGGCCGCCGTGACCGTGATCATCTTCGGGCTGGCGTTGATCCCCGGTCTGCCCAAACTGCCGTTCGTGGTGGTGGGCAGCGCGATGGCCAGCATGGCCTATGCCGTGCGCCGGGCCGAGCAGCAGGCCCTGGCGGCCCCGGCCGCGCCGGGCGGCAGCCCCGCGGCGGCGCCCGCCATTGAAGGGGCGGAAGACATGGCCGGGCTGCTGACGGTGGACCCGCTGGAATTGGAGATTGGGTACGGCCTGATCCCGCTGGTGAGCGACGAGCGCGGCGAGAGCATTCTGCGCCGCATCACGGCGCTGCGGCGGCAGGTGGCGACCGAACTCGGCCTGGTGCTGCCGAAGGTACGCATCCGCGACAACCTGCGGCTGGCGCCCAATGCCTACCGGCTGAAGCTGCGGGGCGAGGAAATCGCGCGGGGCGAGCTGATGCTCAACCACTACTTGGCGATCCCCGGTTCGCAGGTAGGCGACGAGAAACTGGCGGGCATCCCCACGCGTGAACCGGCCTTCAACCTGCCGGCGCTGTGGATTGGCGAAGCTGAGAAAGGCCGCGCCGAGCTGATGGGCTACACGGTGGTCGATGCTATCTCGGTCTTGAGCACACACGTGGCCGAACTGGTGCGGGCGAACGCACCGGCCCTGTTGGGGCGGCAGGAAGTGCGCGAGATGCTCGAACGGGTGAAGAAGGACTCGCCGGCCGTGGTGGAGGGCCTGGTGCCCGAGCAATTGACGCTGGGCGAGGTGCAGGAAGTGTTGCGCAGCCTGCTGCGCGAGCGCGTGCCGATCCGCGACCTGGGCGGCATTTTGGAAGTGCTGGCGAACGCCGCCCGCGTGACCCGCGACCCGGATGTGCTGGCGGAGGCGGTGCGGCAAGACATGGCGCGCACGCTCTCGAACCAGTATCGCGCCGACGACGGCCGGCTGCATGTGTTCACGCTGGCCCCGCCGGTCGAAACGCTGCTGAAGGCCGCTCTGGGGCCATCGGAGCGTGGGCTGGGTTTTCAAATTGACGCCGGGCTGGCGCAGACCCTGATCTTGCGGACGGGCGAGCAGATGGAGCAGCTGGCGCAGGCCGGGCACCAACCGATTGTTTTGTGCCCGCGTGAACTGCGGCTGGCGTTTCGCCGCCTGGTGGAACGTTCGCTGCCGAACCTGGCGGTGCTGGCCTTCGCCGAAGTGGGCCAAGGGGTGCAGGTGCAGGCGCACGGCATGGTCGAAGTGACGACGGAGAAGCGCTAGTGGTAACCACGCTGAGGACTCAGAAAGCCGTGCAGACTTTCAAGGCGCCCAACATGCCCACCGCTCTGAACGACATTCAGCGGGCGCTGGGGCCGGAGGCGCTGATCGTGTCGGTGCGGCAGGTGCCGAGCGGCGAGGCGTGGCAGGTGTGGAAGAAGGCCGGGGTGGAAGTGGTGGCGATGGGCCCCGCGAAGCCGGCGGTCGATGTGCCGGCGGCTGACAAGGGCCCGGCTGCCAAAGCCACCAACCCGGCCCTGGCGAACGCCATCGCCGCCGCCCGCGAGACGCGACCGGCCCCGGCCCCGCGCGCGCCCAGCCCGACCGCCACAACCGTGGTGGCTGAGCGCCCCGCCGGGCCGGCCGCCGCCCTGGCCGCTGCCGCCGTACCAGCAGGCACGCTGGGGCCGATCTTGGAGCAGGCCCGCGCCCGGCTGATGGCCCAAGGCTTGCGTCCGGCCCTGGTGCACAAAGTGACCGAGGCCACGGCCCGCAATCTGACCGCCGTGGCGCTGACCGATGAGATGCGCGTGCTGTGGCACTTGCAGCAGCAACTGGAAGCGGTGCTCCTGACCGAGCCGGAGACCTCGTTCCGCCAGCAACGGATTGTGTGCCTGATCGGCACAACCGGCGCGGGCAAGACCACGATGACAGCGCGGCTGGCGGCGCGGATGACCCAACTGCGCGGGCGGGCGGTGGCGTGGATTTGCGCCGACACCGTGCGGGCGGGCGCCATTGCGCAGGCCAGGGCCTACGCCGACACGCTGAAGCTGCCGCTGCGGGTGGTGTATACGCCCGGGGAACTGGCCCAGGCGGTGGCGGCTGAGAGCCAAGCCGACCTGGTGCTGGTGGATATGCCCGGCTGCAACCCCCGGCACGAGAACGCCGTGGTGGAGCTGGGCGCCTTTCTGGCGGCGCTGCCGGAGCGGGCCACGTATTGGGTGGCGCCGGCGACGGCCAAGGAAGACGATTTGGCCGACACGCTGGCGGCGTTCCACCCGTTCCGGCTGACCGGGCTGATGGTGACCAAGCTGGATGAGACGGCCACCTTCGGCAATGTTTACAACCTGGCCTGGCAGAGCCGCCTGCCCCTGGCATTTTTCACCGCCGGGCCGCGCGTGCTCGATGAGCTGCTGCCGGCCCAACCCGAGCAACTGGCTGCCGCACTGCTGGAGGGCACCTTCCGCGCATGAGCAAAAAAACCGCTGCACCCAAGAAGGAGAGCAAACCGGCCACCCCGGCGGCCCTGAAGGTCAAACGGCGGTCGCTGCCGCTGCTGCTAGAGACGGCCTTCGCCCTGACCAAGCTGGCGGTGCTGACCAGCGGGCCGCTGGTGTTGGCGCTCTCGCTGCAAGCGGGGGCCGACCTGACGATGGCGGCCATTCGCGCCGGCACAGCCATGCTGGTGCTCGGTCTATTGCTGTGGAGCGCCAACTGGGTGCTGGCTCGCAGCGCCCTGGAGGTGATTCGGATGCAGCTGAAGGAAGCTGCTGAACGCCAAGCCCCGACGACGACTGTTGAGCTGGAAGCCTAGCGCTGCCAGCCCCGGAAAGCCTGCTTATGACTGCCATTCGCCCCCCCATGGAAGATGACGCCGACCTGCTGACACGGTTCCTGACGTCGCGTGACCCGGCGCTGCGCGAGGCGCTGATCTTGCGCTATGTGCCGCTGGTGCATTATGTGGTTAACCGGCTCGGCCTATCGGATGAGCTGGCGCCCAACCACGAGGATTATGTGAGCCAGGGTCTGCTAGGCCTGATCGAGGCGGTGGACCGCTACGACCCGCGGCACGGCGCGCAGTTCAGCACCTACGCCACGCTGCGCATTCGCGGGCACATCATCGACGAGATGCGCTCGGCCGACTTTTTGTCGCGCGGCGCGCGGCGGCAGGTGCGGGCGGTGCAGGAGGCGACCACGCACCTGTGGGGCCAACTGCGGCGCGACCCGACCGAGACCGAACTGGCCGATTACCTGCAAATGGATGTGAGCCACCTGCGCCAGGCGCTGGTGAACGCCACCCTGAGCATGATCTCGCTGGACACCGCGCCGACGGGCGATGAAGACAGCCCGCTGCACGAGTGCCTGGCCGACCACGACCACCCCGAAAATGCCGACCCCGACACCACTCACCTGGCTACCGAGGCGCGGGCCAGCCTGGAGGCGGCGGTGCGGGCGCTGCCGCCCCGCGAGCAGCATGTGCTGGCGCTCTATTATGTAGAGCAACTAACGCTAAAGGAGATCGGCGCGGTGCTGCACCTGTCGGAGTCGCGCGTGTGCCAACTGCACGCCTGGTCGGTGATGACGCTGCGGGCGCGCCTGACGAACAACCCGCCGCCGCGCCAACCCGTCGCGGCGCCGCTGATCGCCAGCCAGATGGTGGCCAATGTCTAGCATCACGCCGCGCCTATTGAGCGATACGTTGAATCTGATCACCCTGGCCCGCGAGACGGCGCTGGCGCGGGGCCAGGAGTCGCAGGCGGCGCGCCTGACGACGGTGGTCGATGGCCTGCGTCAGGTGACGCGCACGGCGACCGCGGCGGCCCAACCCAGCGATGACCGCCCGGCGGCTGCCCTCGGCTCGCTGGGGCACAGCGACTTTCAGGCCCTACTGGCCGCCACACAGGGCACGCGGCTAGGCCAGTCGGGCGCGAGCGCGGCCGGCGAGCGCGGGGTGGCGGCGGCGGCTATGGCCGCCGGGGGGATGGCCGAGGTGGATATTGCGCGGCAACTGGGCATCACCCGCGAGGAAGTGCGGCTGATGGTCTCTAGCCAGGGCAGCGGGAGATAACGATGATTAAAGGACTGTATGCCGCCGCGTCGGCCATGCTCGCCAACCTGGCGCGCCAGAATGAGATCACGCACAACCTCGCCAATATCGACACGCCCGGCTTCCGCCAGGTGCTGACGAGCCTGGAGGACTTTCAGAATGCGGCGGTGCAGACCACGCCCGCCCGCCTGCTGACGGAGCGCCCGACCCTGCTCGGCGAGGTGGGCCTGGGGGTGCAGGCCGCGGCCGGCCGGAGCGACTTCACGCAGGGCGCGCTCGAGACCACGAACGTGCCGCTCGACTTCGCGATTATGGGCGACGGGTTCTTTCGGGTGAACACGCCCGACGGCGAGCGCTACACCCGCGACGGGCGCTTTATGCGCGACGCGGCCGGCAATTTGGTGACCGGCGATGGTTACGCGGTGCTTGATGCCGCGGGCGCGCCGATCGCCCTGCCCGACGGCCAGGTGGCGGCGGCCAATGATGGCACGCTGACGGTGGATGGCCAGCCGGCCGGGCAATTGGGCCTGGCGGCCTTCGCCGACCCCACGCTCGACCTGGCGCGCGACCTGGCGCTGGGCAATCTGTTCGTCGCCGTGAACGCGCCGGCCGCGACCAGCGGCGGGGTGGTGCTGCAAGGCCATCTGGAAATGGCGAATGTGGACACGGCCCAGGCCATGACACAGATGGTGGCGGTGGGCCGCGCCTACGAGGCCGCCCAGCGCATGGTGCAGGCCGCCGATGAACTGCTCGGCCGGTCGATTCAGAGCCTGGGCACATGGTAGCGACGGACGGAGGAGGCAATGCCTGACTCGTTTGCGAGCCTGATGGCGAATGCCCGCAGCGGCATCTTTGGCCGGCTGGTGCAGCTCGACGCGGTGAGCGCCAACCTGGCGAATGTGAACACCGTGGGCTATAAGGCCAACCGGCTCAACTTTCAAGAGGCGCTGGCCTCGGCGCAGTTGATCGGCACGCGGGCCCAGAGTTCGCAGTGGAACATGGCGGCTGGGCCGCTGCAAACCACCGGTCAGCCGCTCGACCTGGCGCTGACGGGTGAGGGCTTCTTTGCCGTGACACTGGCCGACGGCCAGACCGGCTACACGCGCGCCGGCCAGTTTCAGCTGGATGCGAACGGCCAACTGACTACAGTGACCGGGCTGCCGGTGGTGTGGACCGGGGCGGTGCCGGCCGGGACAACGCAGGTGCATGTGAACCCCAACGGCACGGTGATGGCCCTGGCAGCCGGCGAATGGGCCGAAGTGGGGCAGATCGGCCTGAGCCGGTTTGTGAACCCGACGGCGCTCGGCGGCCAGGGCGACAATGTGTGGGTCGCCACGGAGGCCTCGGGCGCGGCGGTAGCGGGCACGGCGGGCGAGGCGGGCTTCAGCAGCATTACGGCGTATGCGCTAGAAGGCGCGAACGTCAATCTGGCCGAGGAAATGACCCGATTGACCACCTTGCAGCGGGGCTACAGCCTGTCGGTCAAGGCCTTCCAGCAGGCTGATACGATGCTGGCCCAGGCGCTGCAAATGCGGCGCGGTTAGCAGCCAGTAAACGGGGCGTAAAGAGATTCAAGTTTGGCGGCACGGGGCCGATAACAGAGTAGGCCGAAAGGCGCCGCTGAACGAAGATCTGGAGTTGAACAATGCGCATTGAGAACCATGGCCCAGAGTACGACAAGTCGATCCGCCTGGATGTGACGAGCGACCTGGACGAGGCCCGCCGGAACGCCCCGGCCGCCGCGAAGCGGGAAGTGCGCGACCAGGCCTCCTTTTCGGAGCAAGCCCGGCTGTTGAGCCAGGCGCACGCCGCGCTGGACGAAGTGCCCGAAGTGCGCGAAGCGCGGGTGGCCGCCCTGCAAGCCGAGATCGAAGGCGGCACGTATAAGGTGCCGGTTGAGGCGCTGACGCGCCACCTGATTAGCAAAGTCGCCTAGGACCTGCCATGACCGCCACTAGCCCGCATCCCGCGATGTTGTCGACCCGCCTAGAAGACATATTGGTGGCCGAATTCCGGGCCTATGGCGAGTTGGTGGCGTGCAGCCGCCAGGAGCGGGCATTTTTGACTCAGGCCGATGTCACACCGTTGACGACGCTGCTGGAGCAAAAAGAGAGGATTGTGGATGAGCTGAACCAGCTGGAGCGGCGCCGACAGGTGACCCTGCGCGAGTGGGCCGGCAACCCGGCCCAGCCGCTGACCCTGGCCGACCTGCTGCCCCTGCTCGACCCCGACCTGGCCGAGCGGGTGAGCCGGCTGCGCGAGGGCATTTTGGTGATGGTGGAACGCGAACGCGAACTGGCGCGCGGCAACCGCTTGCTGGCCTCGGCCGCCTTGGAACGGACTGAAGCCATGCGCACGTTTCTGGTCAATTTGAGTGCGCCGCTCGAAGGCTACCGGCCGCCGGGCGCGCCCACCAGCGCCAGCCTGGCCGCGAGCCTCACCGCCGAGCGCTGGGCCTAAAGATCGCCTAACCGCCATGCCCCCCCTATTTTCTGGTATCAACGTTGCCCTGCGGGCCGTGCTGGCCCACCAAGATGTGATCGCGGTGGTGCAGCACAACGTGGCGAATGCCAACACGCCCGGCTACCGGCGGCAGTCGGTGGTACTGGGCTCCGCGCCCTCGTTTGGGTCGGCCACGTGGCAAGAAGGCTCGGCCACGGGCCAGATCGGCATGGGCGTGATGGTGCAGCGCATTCAGCGGTTCAGCGTGGACCTGCTCGACGCGGGCTACCGGCGCGAAGCGGCTTCTGCCAGCCGCTGGTCAACCATGCACGGCACTTTGAAGCAATTGGAGGCTACGCTGGCCGAAAGCTCCACCGATGGCCTGCTGCCCAAGCTGGATGATTTTTGGGCCACTTGGCAAGCGGCGGCCACCGAGCCGTCGAACGCGGCCCTGCGCCAGGCGGTGACCGAGTCGGCCGATCAGTTGGCGCAAGCCTTCAACCGGCGCGGCGAGGCCCTGCTGACCCTGCGCGCCGACCAGGATCAGGGCGTGGCCAACCGGGCCACTGAGGTCAATGCGCTGGCGTCGAAAGTCGCGGCGCTGAATGTCGAGGTGACGCGCGTGATGGCCTCGGGGATGCAGCCCAACGATTTGCTGGACGAGCGCGACCGCGCCCTGGACCGGCTGGCCGAGGTAGCCGGGGCCATCAGCTACACACAGGCCGACGGCAAGGCGCTGGTCTCGATTGCGGGCCACGCGCTAGTGGTCGGTGAGACAACATTTGAGGTGCGGGCCGCCCCCGACCCAGCGAACGGCAGCCTGATCGGCCTGACCTGGGAAGATGGGCAGGCGTTTCGACCGGCGGGGGGCGAACTGGCCGGGCTGCTCGAAGTGCGCGACCGCGCCATTCCAGACCAGTTGACCGGCTTGAACAACATCGCCACTGCGCTGGCCACGCGCGCCAATGCGCTGCACCAGGCGGGCTATGGCCTGCCGCCCAGCAATGTGACCGGCCAGCCGCTGTTTCAACCCTTTGTGACCACCAACAGCGCGATGGAAATGACCGTGAACCCGCTGCTGGATAACCCGGCCAATGTGGCCCTGGCCAGCGCCCCCAACGCGCCCGGCGACGGCAGCAACGGCCTGGCGATGGTGAACATGCAGCTCGAAAAGCTGCTGAACGGCGGCACAGCCACGCTGAACCAGACCTACCTGACGCAGATCGGTACGCTCGGGCACCTGGTGCAACGGGCCGACGACAGGCAGCGCGACGCCAAGCTGCTGGTGGACTCGCTGACGAGCCAGCGGGAGTCGGTCAGCGGTGTGTCGCTAGATGAAGAAGCCGCCCAGCTGGTGCAATCGCAGCGCGCCTATGAAGCGGCGGCGCGCTTGATGTCGGCGATTGATGACATGCTGGATCGTGTGATCAACGGCATGGGCCGGGTCGGCCTCTAGCCGCCTGCAGGAGAAGTTGGATGCGCATTTCAAACCGCATGATGATGGAACAATCGGTCCAGCGCATGGACGAGGCGCGGGAACTGCTCAGCATCTTCCAGGCGCGGGCGGCCAGCGGCAAGCAGTTTCAGGCCGTGTCGGACAGCCCGAACGCCGCCACGGCCAGTTTGGGGCTGCGCTCGAGCCTGAGCCAGAACGGCGCTTACCTGACCACCATGCAGGTAAGCGCCGACTGGTTAGATGCCAGCGAGCTGGCGCTCGGGCAATTGGTGGAACTGGGCACCCAGGCCCTGGGGCTGGTGAAGCAGGGCCTATCAGACACGATGGGGCCGGCCGAGCGCATAAACCTGGCGCAGGATATGGACAGCCGGCTGCAGGCGGCCGTGGAAGCCGCCAACGCCTCGCACCGCGGCAGCTATCTTTTCGCCGGGTACCAGGTGAACACGACGCCGTATACTTACAGCGGCGCCGGCGTGACCGCCAATGTGGCCTCGACCACGGGCCCCATGCAGCACTATTTGGGGTCTGGGCAGACGCTGACGGTCAATACCGACGGCAACACGGTGTTTAACCCGCTGTTCGCCGCGCTGACGGCGGCGCGTGACGCGCTGAACGCCAACGATACGGCGGCGCTGACCACCGCGCTGGGCAGCTTGAAGACCGCCAGCGACGACGTGGCCGCCGCGCGGTCGGTGAGCGGCGGACGCCGCCGGCAGCTGCAAGGCGCCATGGACCGGATGGAGCAAACGCAGCTCACGCTGAAAGAACTGCTCTCGCACAACCAGGATACCAATCTGGCGGAAGCAATTTCGCAGATGCGGCTCCAAGAAACCGTGTATCAGACTGTGCTTGAAGTGGGCAGCCGGGCGTTACCCGCCAGCCTGTTCGACTTCTTGCGATAGGGCCCCAACCATGGCCGAAACCACTTTCAACCCCCTGCCCCACGCCACACCACTGCTGTTTGCCGACGGGCTGGTCGGCTGCCCCGACTGGCGGCGGTTCGTGCTGCGCCGCGCCGACGACGTGACACCCGTGGCGCTGCTCGAATCGGAAGACGTAGTGGGTCTGTCGTTTCTGGTGACCGACCCGCGCGCCTGGTATCCTGACTATCACTTCACGGTGACGGCGGGCGACCTGGCGGCACTGGGAGCGGCCACGGAGAATGAGTTGGAGCTGCTGGTCATTGCCACGGTCAGCCCCGAACCCTTTGCGATCACGTTCAACCTGCTAGGCCCGCTGCTGGTCAATCGTGCGGGCGGGCGCGGCCGGCAGGTGATCCAGCACCAGACCGAGTACGCCGCAGCGCATCAGGTCGGGCCTGATGTGGCGGCGGGGCTAGCCCAACCGCCGACCGGTGCAGCCCACCCGGAAGGAGCTTAGCCATGCTCGTGCTCAATCGCCAGCCAGAACAAGCACTCGTACTCACGCTGGACGGCGGCGGCCAGGTGCAGGTGATCATTCGGGTATTGGCCGTGGAGGGCGACCGGGTGAAGCTCGGGATCGAAGCGCCGCGCGAAGTGATCATTCTGCGGCAGGAATTGGCCGACGCCGTGCGCGAGCAAAACCTGGCGGCCGCCCGGCACGCCTCGGAGACTGCGGCGGTCGGGCTGGCGGCGCTCCAGCGGCTGCTGGATGGCAGTGAATCGGCGAAGCCCGACTAGAGCAGGTCGTTCTAATGTTGGACTTTTGACAATACCTTCGCCAAAATCCCTAAGCTTGGTCATACCCGCCATATCTGGCGGCTACCTAGCGAGTTTAACCGCCACATATGGCGCCAAATACACCTTTGCCTAGAATTGGCGAAGGTATTG
>Ga0163144_10021741_pt1 | contig 12736 bp, 11 predicted proteins | sample OliLak19BULKMAT1_FD_123175 | JGI IMG/M metagenome (GOLD analysis project Ga0163144, IMG submission 123175) | Freshwater microbial mat bacterial communities from Lake Vanda, McMurdo Dry Valleys, Antarctica - Oligotrophic Lake LV.19.BULKMAT1 | ecosystem: Environmental > Aquatic > Freshwater >...
CAGACCAGCGCTCTGTTCGCCGGCATCGACGTGACCGGCCCCGACATGACCCTGTCACTGGAGTTGCGCTGGCAGCAGGACGAGGTGACCTCGACCAACCAGCCCTATGTCGCCTCGACCTATTTCACCCCGGCCTATCTGGCGACGCTGCGCAGCCCCAATGCGAATGCGGTCGTCGGGACGGCGGGTATCCGCAAGACCAAGTTCGAGAATATCCTGCCGCGCGTCAGCTTCACCTGGGAACAGTCCCCGGACACAACCCTGTACGCCCAGTACGCAAAGGGCAACTCGCCGGGGGGCTTCAATGACCCGGCGGCACCGCAGACCACCTTCGACGAAGAGACGCTGACGAACTATGAGTTCGGGGCCAAGACCCGCTGGCTCGGCTTTGACTATTTGAACGCTGCGGTGTTCTTCAACATCCTGGACAATCAGGTTCTGACCAACACCTTCGTTGGACCCACGGTGGTGCAGAGCTTCCGCGCCAACATTGGCGAGACCCAGACCCTTGGCTTCGAGCTGGAAGGCTCCACCAGTCTGACCGACAGCGTGTCGCTGCGCTTTACCTATTCCTATCTGGACGGCGAGATCAGCGAGGGCGTGGACGGCGACCAGGCGGTGCTGCTGCTCGGCTCCGCGTGCAAGACGGGCACGGCGATCAACCTGGACCGGCCAGGCTGTCGTGTGGCAGGCGACATCTCCGGCAAGCGGCCACCGCTGGTGTCCGAGCACCTGGCCAGCGCCGGCCTACGCTATGAGAGCAGCCCGATGTGGAACGGATTCAGCATATTCGGCTCGGCCGACGTGACCTATCGCGGCGAGTTCTTCGAGCAGGTTCACAACAACATCACCATCCCGGCAGCGACCCGCCTGGACCTTCAGTTCGGCTTGCAGAGCGACGGCTTGAGGCTGTCGGTCTGGGGTCGCAACCTGTTCGACGACGACACACCGCAAGGGGTGCTGCGCTACGTCGACTTCCCGGCTCCCGTCTCACCCTCCGGCGACCGACCGCGGGCCTTCGCGGTGACGGCGTCGGAGAAAGCGACCTATGGCGTGACGCTTAGCGCTCGCTTCTGATGAGACTGCTCGCGCTCGCAGCCGCCGCCCTGTGCCTGCCGGCCGGGGCGGCGATCGCGGGCGATCCTCCACCGGCACCGTTCTCCGTGGCCGTGCTGGAGCGGGACTTCACCCAGATGATGGCCTGGTTCCCGGGCGAGTGGGACAACGCGGAGCAGGTCTACTTCGCCGACGAGCTGGGATATCCCGACGGCTCGGCACCGGGGCGAATCCACTCTAGCTTCAAGCCCGTTGATCTGCCCTGGCTAGGATCACACGTATTCTATGTGCAGCAGTATTCGGACAATGATCCGGCCAAGGTCTATCGCCAGCGGCTCTACAGCTTCTCCGTCGATCCGGAGAAGATGGCGGTGCGCCTTGACATCTTCACGCCCAAGAGCCCCGAGGACCTGTTGAACGCCCACCTCGATCCGTCGAGGCTGGACACGCTGACGCGCGACGCTCTGGAGGCCCGACCGGGCTGTGAGGTCTGGTGGCGGCGCCAAGCCGAACAGTTCATCGGCTGGATGAAGGATGGTGCCTGCCGGGTGAAGGCACGCGACGGCCGCACGATCACGATCGACGACGATCTGCTGCTGTCCAGAAACCAGCTGTGGATTGCCGACCGCGCCATCGATGAGGCCGGGACCGTCGTGTTCGGAAATCCCCAGAGCATCCCGCATCAGCTGTGGCGCTCGACCGCCTTCACCTGCTGGATCGCCGTGCCGCGCCAACCGCCCGGCGAGGGCTGGTTCTACGCCCGCGACCTGGCCATCCAGGACCAAGGGGGCGAGGTCTGGGTGACGACCGACGAGGCCACGCCCCGCAGCTTCGGTTTTCGCATGCGTGAAGTGCGCTGGCCGTCGGGGCCCAATGCCGACGCCTTGACGCTCTATGCCCACGCCGAACGGGGCGCGCCCGCGATCAGCTATGCCTGGGCGAGCCCCGAGGCGACGCGCATCGGTATCAATCTGCGGACCCTTCAGGGCAGTTGTTCGCGCTGAGCCTTCAGCCGACCATCGTCTCGTCTATCAGGGTGCGCTGACAGCAGACCGCCCTCGCCATCGATCGTGCGATGGATCCTCTCCCACACGCCCGCGTCGCGGACCAGCGCGGGCATGCCTTCATAAAGCGGGTTCACGCCACGCGGCGTTCCTTGATGCAGGTGCGCTTGAACAACATGTCGTTCTCGAACCAGTGCCAGGTGCGGGCTCGGTCGTTGCCGTTGGACGACAGCTGGATCATCTCGTACAGATAGGCATTAGGCGTGTCCTTTCGCGTCCAGGTCAGGCAGACGGTACGCGCGTCGATCTCCCAGGCCCGACCCTCGATCCGATCGGTGTCCCACCAGATCTGGCCGTCGCGGTAGGTGGCAGGGAAATGGATTTCCTCGCTGCGGCCATCCTCCCAGACGTAGGTATTGATCTGGTAGTAAGCGAAGGGGCCATCATCGGGGAACTTGCACTCGAGCCGCGACCGGTGTCGGTCGATGACGTTGTTGTCGGGGTCGACATGGATGTATTCACCTTCCCATTGGCCGGCGTGCCGAGCCAGCAACGGCATACCCTCGCGAATCCCGCTCATCATCGTGCCTCCGTCCGCAGTGGCGAAATTCACCCCTGGCAAATGATATAAACTTAGACCATTTGATCGGGAAAGCCCTTTATGGACGATGAGATGAGCGACGCCCTGAAGGTCGAGGTCACGGACGACGTCGCCACCCTGATTTTGAACCGGCCAGAGAAGAGAAATGCCCTCACCCTGGCCATGTGGACCGCCCTGCCTGGCGTCCTGGCAGGCATCGCTGCTGACCGGGCAGCCAAGGTTCTGGTGGTGCGCGGCGCGGGCGGGACCTTCGCGGCAGGGGCCGACATTGGCGAGTTCGAGACGGTCTATGCCACGCCCGACAGCAGCCGCGCCTATTTCGACCGGGTCGGCGAAGCGATGCAGGCCCTGGCGGAGTTCGAAAAACCCACCTTGGCGATGATAGAGGGGGCCTGTGTGGGCGGGGGATTGGGCCTTGCGCTGGCCTGCGACCTTCGCATCGCGGCGACTGACGCCCGGCTGGCGCTGACGCCAGGAAAACTGGGACTGGTCTATTCCCTGCCCGATACCCGCCGACTGGTTCAGGCCGTCGGCTTGTCCCGGGCCAAGGACATCCTCTTCACGGGTCGGCTTGTAAACGCCGCCGAAGCCCTGAACATCGGTCTGGTTGACGCCCTGCACGCGCCCGATGCCCTGGCGGAAGCCGTCGCAGACAAGACGACCCAGATCGCCTCGGTCAGCCAGTGGAGTGCACGCCGCGCCAAACGGATCGTTCGACTGATCGCCGACGGCGAAACCGCCGACACCGAACTGACCGCCCGCTGGCTGATCGAGGCGGTGGAGGGCGAAGACTTCCGGGAGGGCCGAGACGCATTCCTGGCCAAGCGAAAGCCGGTCTTTCCCCACCGTTGAGGCTCATGGAATCGGCGCGCGCACCGGGGCTGCGAGCCGCCCGGCCAGGGCAAGGATGTCCGAACTCCGCCATCCGATGATCTGCGCCGACAGAGGCAGGCCATCGCGCGTCAGACCCATCGGAAAGGCGACGGCCGGAAGACCCGCCATATTGGCCAGACAGGTAAGGTCGGCCTGATCCGCCGGGATGGGCTGTCCAAACGCCAAGGCGGACCCCCCGGTCGTGGGACAGAGCAGGCCCGTCCGATCACCGAGCAGCGTCTCGATCCGCGCCTTTGCCGCTGCGATCTCGGTGCGGGCCTGCGCCACCTTTTCCGGCGATTGGGCTGCACCCCAGTGCAGGAGGGCGCTGAATGCCGGCGAGAAGCCTTCGGGGCGTTCGGCCATAGCCGCCGCGTGCTCGGCCATGCCTTCGACCTCGGAGATCAGCAGCCCCCGGCGGCGCAGGCGGCCCAGGTCGATGTCCAGAGCGACCGCCCCCTGGACCAGCCCCTCGGACCCGGCCCGCGCCGCAAGCGCGGCAAAGGCGTTGCGCGTGTCGTCGGTAAGGTCGGCCCGGCCGTTGACGTCCAGAATTGCCAGCGGTCCGATCGACGCACTCGGCTCGGGGTCAGCCATCACGGTCAGGATCAAGGCGCAATCCGCAGCCGAACGGGCATGGACGCCGACATGATCCAGGCTCGGAGACAGAGGAGTCACGCCCACTGCAGGCACTGCGCCGAAGCCGGGCTTGATCCCGAAGACCCCGCAATACGCCGACGGGATACGCACCGACCCCATTGTGTCCGTGCCCAGCGCTGCAGCGCACAGACCGGCCGAGACCGCCGCCCCGGACCCGCCCGACGATCCGCCTGCCGTATAGCCCTCATGCCACGGGTTCTGTGTCCGCCCGAACCACGGATTGTCGGTGACGGCACCCAGCGCGCCCTCGTCCATATTCAGCGTACCGACGATGACCACTCCGGCACGCCGCAACCGCCGCACGCAGGCCGCGTCCTCGCCCGCGATTCGATCTCGATAGGCACCGATGCCGGCCGTCCAGGGCAGACCCTCGACCGCGATATTGGCCTTGACCCCGACGACGCAGCCGTCGACGGGCGACAGCGGCATGGCGCTGGCCCAGCGAACCGTCGAGGCTCTGGCCGCCTGATGCGCGCCATCGATATCCAGATCGACAAAGGCTCCCAACCGGGGATTCAATCGCTCGATCCGGTCCAGATAGAGATCGAGAACGATGTCCGGTCGCGCCGATCTTTCCGCGAACGCCGCCGATAGCTCGGCAACGCCCGCGTTCACCGTGGGTTCTGAAAAGCCGATCAAGCGAACCGCTCGTCAATCAGGCGGATAGGCTTCTGGCGAACCTCGACGCCGGTCAGGGCTGCCGTCTCGCCCCGGCCGACCAGTTCGACGGCGATCTCGATCCCGATCTTCCGCTTGAGAATTTCGCCGAACCGCGCGGCCACGACGGGATCGCCGGGCGCGGTCGCCTCGGCCACCACCACAAACGTATCCCGCCCGGCGGCGTCGCGGCTGGTCTTGCATACGAACTCGCCCGCAAACTCCGGTGCCTCGTCCAGCATCGGGCCGATGGCCTGGGGGAAGATGTTAATTCCGCGCACCTTGACCATATTGTCGGACCGGCCAAGGAATCCCTCGATCCGCTGGAAGGCCGCCCCGATCGACGATGGACGGGTGATCGTCTGCGTCACGTCGTGGGTGTTGAAGCGGATGATCGGATACAGGTCGTCCTTGTAGAGGCAGGTCACGACCATGTCACCGAGCGCGCCGTCGGCCACGGGCTTGCCGGTGTCGATGTCGCAGACCTCCAGAAACTGGGCGTCCTCCATCACATATAGTCCGTCGCGATCCGGCCCTTCGCCCGCGATACAGCCGGTGTCGCCGACGCCGTACCAGTCGAAACACTCCGCCCCGCCCCAGGCGTCCGACAAAGCCTGCTTGTCCTCGCGCCCCATATGGCCCGAGATCATCCGCACCGGGATGTCCACGCCGGGAACCAGCCCCGCCTCGCGCGCCACCTCGGCCAGCCGCTTGATGTAGTCGGCGAAGCCGACGATGGCCGTGGCACCGAAGGTCTTCATCAGTTCGACCTGCTGGGCCGAGCGAGTCTCCACCCCCGTGCCCGCAGGCATGAACACTGCGCTGGTCCAGTGAGTCACGGCCTCGCGCACATAGTGGCCGCCGTTGATCATTCCGTGGCCATAGACCGAATGAACCACGTCGCCCGAGCGGAGCCCCTGCCAGCGATACAATCGCGCCAGCAGCAGGTTCTGCACCTCGCGGCTTTTCGGCCCGAACAGCAGCACCTGGGGCCGCCCGGTGGTGCCCGAAGTGGTGTGAAAAATCACCGGCGGCCGCTTGTCGTCCGGATAGCTGTCGAAGCCCGCGAAATCGCCGAACGGCGGCGCAATCGCCAGCGACGCCATGATGTCGGACTTGTCGAAAACGGGCAGATTCGGCAGGTCGTCCAGCGAGCGGATATCGCCCGGCTGGATGCCCGCTGTGCCCCACAGCCGACGATAAAAAGCGGTCTTCCAGGCTCGGTCCACGCAGCGCGCAAACAGCACCTCCTGGCGGGCGCGCAGTTCGTCCCGGCTTATGGACGTCACCAGCTTGACGAACGGGTCCCCGATCGGATGGTCGCGAGCGATGGCGGCGAAATCGATCTCGTCCCAGTAGGTGCGGTGCGTGTCGGTCATCGGGGTGAGGCTCCGAGCAGGTCGAGGATTTCGGTGGCGTCATCGAGATCTTCGAACCGCTCGATCAGCGCAGCGACGGCCTCGGCGTTCGCGCCCAGTCCGGCAAAAGTCAGACAGGCAGCCTGCTTGGACAAATGCTGCTGGCGACTGAGCGGCAGGGCGGGTGAGCCCATCTGGGCAGTGATCTTGTGGCTCAGAATCCGCCCATCCGTCGTGGTTACCGTCAGGGTCGCGGGGGTGAAGGCGGCGGGGTCCGGATTGTTGTCCGCCTCGACACGAATGCGCTCGGCCAATGCCAGCAAGCCTGGATCGGACAGGCACCCGTTCGTGAAATCCTCCAGCTCCACCGTCCCACGCGTCAGCACGACTGCCGCCAGCCAGGCCAGGCAAAGCCGTGCCCAGGCCGTGGCCATGTCCGGGCCGGCCTTGCGCCCCACCAGCCGGTGGACCAGAGGTGGAGCGCGATAGACGACCTCGGCCACATCGGAGCCGGTCAGTCCGTGCTCGGCCATCAGGGTCTGGATCGCCACGATCCCGCCGTGGGCGGCCCGGCCGGTGGGGAAGGGCTTCCAGCTGACTTCGGAAATTCGGAATCCGGGCTTGGGATCGGTCAGGGGCGTCAGGTCATGCGCCGTCTCGAACAAGGTCAGGTACCCGAACGGACCTTCGATGGATGCCTCCGGTCCCGGTAGACCGGCCTCCGCCAGATCAACCGCCATGACGGCGGCGCGGGCGGCATTGGCGATCTGGACCGGCAGGGCGGGCTTGCCCTCCGCATGGGCCTGCATGGTCCCCGAAGCGAAGGCGAGCGCATAGCCGAAGGCGGCGACTCCCGTGTCCACCGGCAGCCGCCGCAGCGAGATCAGGGCCGCGACGCAACCGAAGATCCCCGCCGTCGCGGGCCGGAAGAATTTCAGCGGTGAGGTGGCGCACACGCCCAGCGAGGCCGCCACCTCCACCCCGGCCACAAGCGCGGTGAGAAGTTGCTCGCCCGACACCGGATCACTGTCGAACGAGGCCTGGGCGGCTTCGGACAGGATCACCGCCCCCACCGTCGCCATCGGGTGAACCACCGCCGGTTCGTGGACGCAGTCGAACTCCTGGGCATGGATCTGGAAGGCGTTGACGAAGGCTGCAGAGGGCTGCGGCAGGGTGACGCCCGGCCGTCCGAGCACGCCGCACGCCTCGCCCTGCCCCCATCGCCGGGCAGCGACCAGCACGGGGTCGGCCAGTGGTGCCCTGGCCCCCGCCGCGCCCACGCACAAGGTGTCGTGCAGAAAGGTCTTGGCCGCGCCCCGCGCAGCGGCATCGACATCCGACCATCTCAAGGCCAACGCCCGTTCGGCCAGCAGACGGGAAACGGTCACGCTGCCTCTCCCGGCAGGGCGACTGACAGGTCTGCGACTGTGGTCGTATTGCCCAGCCCCTCAGCCACAACGATCAGTCGGTCAGCCGCCGCAGCGCCCATTCCGCCCCACGCCATCAAGGCCCGCGCCTTGGCCGTCAGGGCCTCGGACGAGAGCGGGTTTTCCGGATCGCCCAAGGCATCCAGCGACTCGGCCTGATGAGTGACGCCGTTGGCCTTCGCGGTGATCCGCGCGCCGAAATGAGCCGGATAGGCCGCCGTCAGGTCGTCGGCCCTGACCACAGTCACCTTTGACCTCAGGGCAACGACGACGAGGTCGGACAGAGCCTGGGGCTCGAACCGCGCCAGCCCAGCCTCCCCATGAATCAGCGCCACCGCGACACTATGCTGGATCGAAAACTTGGCCTCGGCAGACATGGTCGGATGCGGTCGGTCGCAGAACATGACCGCGTCGCCATAGGTCTCGACCAGGATCTGATCGGGCGAGCCTGCGATCTGGCCGCGCAGGGTCAGGGCCGCGTCTATAGCCGGGTGGGCGTGGCGACACGCGGCATGGGGCTTGAAGCTGACTTCGTGCAGGGCCCAGCCGGGTGCAGGATCCAGCACGGCGTCCGGATCGCCCGCGGGCGCCATCGCGGGAAAGAATCCCTGCTCGCCTTCGAGCACCCGCAAGGGGCCTCGAAAACCGTTCGCCGCCAAGAGGGCCGCCGCCACGCCATTGGCCGCCGCCCGGCCGTCATGAAGGGCCTTGACCGAACCCGGCTCGTGTCGCGCTCGCCACAATCCCGCGCCCTGCTGTCCTGCAAGGCCGAGCGCCCAGGCCGTCCGCTCGGCGTCCAGATCCATCAGACTGGCCCCCGCCGCTGCCGCACCGAAGCCACCACAGGTTCCCGTGGGATGAAAGAATCGATAGTGCGACGCCCCGGCCGCCCGGCCGATCCGGATCATCGCTTCGTATCCTCGCACGATCGCGTCCAGCAGGGCGTTTCCGTCTGCGATGCCCAGATGCTGGGCCAGAGCCAGAGTGGCGGGCATGACCACCGGGCCGGGATGGAGCAGGGCCCGCCGGTCGACGTCGTCCATTTCCAGGATCGCGCCCGCCGGGCCGTTGGCCAAGGCCGCCATTTGCGGCCCTGCCCTGCCGCCGCCGATGACCTGGCAACGGCCCGGCCCTTCGGCCAAAGCCAAAGCCCGCATCCGTTCGCAATCCGGCTCGCGCGCGCCCGCAACCGCGCATCCGATCCAGTCAAGCAGATGCGCTCGCGCACGCGCGCGATCTCGCGGCGCGACCGGCTCGGCCAGCCTGTGGGCCAGCCGTTCGGTGATGGAGGACAATTGTCCGGACATATGCCTATATCGCGTTCCCGGGCCGACACGGTCAAGACGCGAAGCACCACCCGACCCATGCCGACGACCATCGAGGCCGCTCTCGACGCTCTGCGAAAAGCTCTACCAGACGGCGGGCGGGTGTTCGTACCCGGCTGTGGAGGCGAACCCCTGCCGTTCGCTGCAGCCCTGGTCGCGCAGCCTGATCGCGCCGCGAACCTGACCTTCGAGGGGGTCTGGATTCCCGGCGTCAACCGCACTGACTGGGCCGGGCTGCACCCCGATGCGAAGGCCGAGGCGATCTTCCTCGCCCCGGAATGGCACCACAGTTTCGTGGCTGGTCGGCTGTCCTTCTCGCCCCTGACTTATACCCAGGTGTGGCGCCACCTTGCTCAAAGGCCTTTCGATGCCGGTGTCTTCACCCTCGCGCCGCCGGGCCCTGACGGGCGCGCCAGCCTCGGCGTCGCGGCCGACTTCAGTCCGGCGGTGTTTGCCGACACGCGGTTCCGCATCGGATGGATCAACCCGGCCATGCCCGCCGTCTGCGACGGCCCCAGCCTGCCGCTGAACGCCTTCGACGTTGTGATTGAGGCCGAGCATCCCCTGCCCGGCTATGGCGCCGGCGCCATCGATCCGATCAGCGCCGCCATCGCCGCCCGCGTTGCCGAACTGATCCCCGACGGAGCCACGGTCCAGACCGGGCTTGGAAAGATCGGTATCGCCACCCTGTCCGCTCTCGCCGAACGCCGCGGCCTGCGCCTGCATTCCGGCATGGTGACCGAACCCCTGCTTGATCTTCTGGACCGCGATGCGGTGGACGACGTCACAACCGGCGTCGCCCTGGGTTCGGATGACCTCTACGCGCGCGTAGCCGCCGATCCGCGCGTCCGCTTTCGCCCGGTGGGACAGACCCATGCCCTGATCACCCTGGCCGCCATCCCCCGCTTCGTCGCCGTCAACTCCGCCATCGAAGTCGATCTGTTCGGACAGGTTAACGCCGAATGGATTGATGGCCGTCAGGTGTCCGGCGCGGGCGGTCTGATCGACTTCCTGCGCGGGGCGTGGTCGTCGCAGGGCGGCGTGCCGATAATCGCCCTGCCCGCCATAACAGGTGGAGACGGTGCCAGCCGGATCGTGCCTCGCCTCGCAATGCCGCCCTCAATCGGCCGGACCGATCCAGTGGTGGTCGTGACCGAACACGGCGTAGCTGATCTGCGTAATCTGTCGATCGAGACGCGCGCCCGGGCCCTGATCGCCATTGCGGCACCCGTTCACCGCGCGGCGCTCGACGCCGACTGGTCGGCCCTGCGTCGGGCGATGTAGGGAAGGGTCATGGCGTCCCCCCGTTACCGACAACTGGCCGAGACCCTGCGTGGAGCCATCGCGCGCGGCGACTATCCCGTGGGCGGACAGTTGCCGCCCGAACTGGAACTGGCCCAGACCCATGCGGTCTCGCGTCACACCGCACGCGACGCCATCCGCCTGTTGACCGAGGCCGGGCTGATCGAACGCCGGCGCGGTGCAGGTACCACCGTTATAGCCTCGGCCAGTCCCAAAGCCTACGTCCAGCCTCTGGGCGGCGTTGACGACCTTCTACAGTACGCCCACGCCGCGCGATTAAAGGTACTGTCCCAGGACCGGCGGCGCCTGACAGAGGCAGAGGCGACCCGCATCGGCGGCGACACGGATCGGACCTGGCTGGTCGTCGAGGGTGTTCGCATCGCCGAGGCCCTGCCGCTGGCGCTGTCGCGAATCTATGTTCCCCAGCCCTTTGCCGGGATAGCCGACGATCTCGGCGCGGGGCGCTCGGTCCACGCCCTGCTGGACGAGCGCTTCGGCGTAGCCGCGGGCCGGATCGATCAGGAGATCACCGCAGAGCTTTTGTCGCCAGACGAAGCCGCGCCCTTGAAGGCGGATCCGGGCGGCGCATCCCTGCGGACGCTGCGGCGCTATTACGGCGACGACGGGGCCTTGATCCTGGCCTCGGATTCGCTGCATCCCGGCGGCAGGTTTGTCTATGCGATGCGTTATCGTCGGGAGGGGTGACGGGCCCGGATCTCCGCCCCGTCGGCGTCCAGCGCCGGGACGGTCGGGTCAATCACGGCGGGTTCCTCGCGAAAGCGGATCGGCGTGCCGACGATTTCGTTGCCCTCGGCATCCACCGCCAGCATTCCCCGCGCGACCAGGGCTGGATCGTCAAAGGCGTCCTTCAGCGTCCTGACCGGTGCCCAGCAGACATCCTTTTCGGCGAACCAGACCTCCCAGTCGGCAAGCGTCCGGGTTGCGAACGTCTCACCAAGGAAAGTCCTCAGTGGTTCCTGCCCCGGCCCTGGCTGGAGCTCGGCGAGGGGGATCAGGTCCGACCGCCCCAGAGAGGTCAGCAGAATGCGCGCGAACTTCACCTCAGCGCCGCCCAGAGCCAGCCAGCGATCATCGGCGGTGCGATAGAGGCCGTACATCGCGTTGCCACCCCAGGACCGTTCGTCCTTGACCACGTGGGCCGCATCGGTCGCGAAGATCCGGCCTGTGACGTTGGGGGTCCAGGCCAGAACGCTGTCGAACATGGCTACATCCAGATAGTCACCCCATCCTGTTTCGCGCTTCCTGAGCAGGGCCATCAGCACCCCCGACAGGGCTGTCAGCGACGCCAGGGCATCGGCTACCGGCATGGCGGGCATGGTCGGTAACCCGTCCTGTCCCTCGTTCAACGAAACAACGCCCGCCAATGCCTGGACCGCCACGTCGTGCGCGGGCCGGTCACGATACGGCCCGTCCTGGCCGAAGGCGGAGATCGCGCAATAGACGACGCCCGGATTGACCGCGCGAACAGCGTCATAGTTGACGCCCAGCCGCATCGCCACGCCGGGCCGGAACGCCTCGACCACGACATCGGCCTCGGCCGCCAGGGCCATAAAGACCGCGTGATCGTCAGGGTCCTTGAGGTTCAGCTGGATCGAAGACTTGCCGCGATGGGTATTCCGGAACCAGACGCTTTCCCCGCCCTTGCGATAGCCGACATGGCGCGTCGGCTCGCCCTCACCGACCGGCTCGACCTTGATCACCTCGGCACCGTGGTCGGCCATCATCAGGGTCAGCATCGGCCCCGGCAGGAACAGACTGAGATCCAGGACCTTGATGCCTTCCAGCTTCATTCGCCCAACACTGCCTCGGTCTGCTCGCCCAACTTCGGTGCCCTGACGCCGGGCGCGCGCTTCCCGTCGATCTTGACCGGACTGGCCAGCATGTGCAGGCCGCCGGAGCGATCCGGATGATCGACCACATCGCGCATTCCAACCTCTGCCACGAATGGGTTGGCCAGGGCATCGGCTACGTTTCTGACCGGGGCGAACGGAACCTCCCCGCCCAGGAGGACCAGCCACCCGTTCGTGGTCCGCGTGGCCATGACCGCATCGACCGCCTCACCAAGGGCCGACAGGTTGGTCCGCCGCGAAGGAATGTCGGCGAAACGCGGGTCGGTTTTCAGAACAGCAGCCCCCGCCAACTCACAGAACCGGTCCCAGAATTTGGGCGTCTGGCACATCAGAAGCCCCCAGCCATCCTGGGTCTTCACCAGTTGCGACGGCGCGATGGACGGATGGGCGCCGCGCGGCAGGCGGCCGACATCATGCCCCTCGTTCATGGCCCAGACGGCCGGATAGCTGAGCTGGTGCAGGGCCACATCGAACAGGCTGACGTCCACATCGCAGCCCACGCCCGTCTCCCGCGCCTTCAGGATGGCGCTGACCGTGGCCATCGCCCACATGGTCCCGGTCATGAAATCGACCATCGACAGGCCGAACCGCGTCGGCGGCGC
>Ga0163144_10021743_pt1 | contig 12736 bp, 6 predicted proteins | sample OliLak19BULKMAT1_FD_123175 | JGI IMG/M metagenome (GOLD analysis project Ga0163144, IMG submission 123175) | Freshwater microbial mat bacterial communities from Lake Vanda, McMurdo Dry Valleys, Antarctica - Oligotrophic Lake LV.19.BULKMAT1 | ecosystem: Environmental > Aquatic > Freshwater > Lake...
CAATCTTCCAATTGTCGGTTGTATTGTGTCTTATGCTGCCGCCAACTTTCGACACGTCATTTGAATACCTCAACGTTGCTATAGCTCCTGAAGTTGGTGTGAACCATTCAGCGTAAGAAAATGCTCCTGTTAGCTGTGTGCTTCCTGCATATTTATACATGGAGTCCCCTGTTGTATAATTAAGCGGCACGGGAGAAGCGGTACTGACAAGCGTTGATGAAAGATAATTTGCTCCCATATAATTGTTATAAAAATCAATGTATTCATTTGATATGGTATAATTGGCGGTGCTGGTGATCTCTTCACCCATTGTTTCGGACATGATCAAAATATTTCCATGGCTCTTCAGGTAATTCTTAAATATTTTCAATTTGTTATCCGTAATGCCATGAAAAATATTTCTTCCACTCACACTATATAAAAAGTGGCTCAGATTTGTTTTGTCCATTCCATTTGTATCAATGCCATCAATCTCATAATCTGTTATGGTTACCGCGGGAAGTGATTTTGCCTGTAATGCATTTACAATTGAAGTGTCGCAAATTTTATATTTATCATCGACAAGGTTTGTGACCGAACAAAAAGTGTATGTAGGAAATTGTTTTGTATAAGCACCGATCCTGGTTGTTGATTTAAGCTGCAATGTAACAGTAGCCCTCTCTTCTCCAGCGGATGAAGATGTTACGTTCACTGAAATGCTTTTCGTTTCAATGGCATTAAAATTTATGTTTGTTGGACCGGTATATGTATTTCCATTAATTGTGAAGTTAGCAGCCCAGCCCGTTGGCAGTGTATTTAAAAGACTCACTTCATACACATCTGCCGAATCAGAATTAATATTTGCATCGAACGTGTAATTCGCAGTTGAGCTTTTTGCAATGAATTTTGTATATACATTATCCGCAAGGTTTAGGTTCATGTTATATTTTAAGGATGAGTCATCAAATTGCGCCTGAAGAATTTCTTTGGTAGTTGTATTCTGGATAAACGCGATTACCGCAAGCTGGTCTACGTTATAAACGTTCTGCATAGTCCAGTTTTGGTTAAAAGTCGCCGAATCATTTACTGCCCATGACGCCGCGAGAGTAGTTCCATTTTGGTTAGGTAACATTTTTTTCATCACATTGGTCCAATGTGTCTCACCATTTTTTTCCACTTTACGTGTAATGATATGTTTTTCCACCACCACAATTTGAAGTTTTAAGCTGCCGCTTACCGCTTGCACAGCTTTGGCTTTGGCCGTAACACTAAGTGTTCCATTATTATTTATTTTATGAGAAAGCGTAATAATGAATGGTGATGTAATTGCAGAGCGGTTATTGATCGTTGTCTGGTTAATATAATATGGGTGGCCGGTATAATAATTGCCATCGACAGCCCCTGATGGGTATCCTGCAAAACCATAGAAAGAAACCCTTGCATTAGGCTCAGTTGTATTGTGGAAATACATGGGGTCTACGTTACCATAGTTGCCATGGTACTCCATTGTAATTAATTTTGAAGTTGGATTATTATCATGAAGCGAATCCATTCTTGGTCCTTGCCAGGTGCATGGACCGCAGCCCGTACTTGTGATCCATTCCAGCAGAACGGTTCTGGGAGCCTGAGCTTGAGAAATTAATGAGATGATGCAAAGAAAAGCAAGGGAAAAAGTTCTTTTGTTCATTTGAGTAAGTTCGTTGCGCAATATTACCCTATGAATAAGCATATGCAAAGTAAAGTTTGGCCTATTCTTGCAAATTCAAAGCTGGGATTTCAGGGCAAAATGTAATAATTATGCTATGTTCTGGACTTTTGTTCCCCCTTATTTCATAGGTTTCAAAGACCTTTTTTCTCCCGCTAGATTGAGAATTTATTTACACGAAACTTTAATTAGATTTTTAACAAAAAAGGAGATATAAGCAAATTTTAAGCCATACCGATCTGTAGATATATACTAATTTTCACATCAGACTTTTAACAATATGAAGCATTTATTGCGGTACTGTATAGAACTAAGCTGATTTTTGTGAATTGATTTAAAACAATAAAAATAGCGAACAGTTAAAAACATAAACAATGAAAAAATTTATACTTTTTTGTATTTCGATTGCCATTATTAAAAATATTTCTGCCCAGGCATGGGGTCTATCAATTCTTATCGTTTTTAATTAACTATCAAGTATGCCATTTTGCGGTTAAAACCTGCTTTTGCTTATGAATTATGTAATAATTAATTAGATGTTAAGATGCGTTTGGATAAAATATTTAAAGTATTTTTTCATTCCTCCTGTAACTTTTCAATAAATCTGCGTTGTATAGGTAGTATATTTAATGCGAGTACTAAAAATGAAACGATTAATCTTTCTCCTGTTTTTTGCGCAAAACGACGCTACCGCACAATTAGTAGTTAAGGATATATACACTCCACAGCAATTAGTGCAGAATTTTTTAGCAGGCCCGGGAATTACAATAAGCAACATCATCTATACAGGCAGCGATTCTGCAATAGGCTTTTTTGATGGAACAAGTACAAATTTAGGATTAGACAGCGGTATAATTATAGCATCTGGCAATATTAAAAATGCTATTGGCCCTAATCAGTTTGAATATAAAAGCAGTGCATTTTTTTTACCCGGTGATGTAGACCTTGATTTAACAACGGGCCAGACAACTTTTGACGCCGCTGTTCTGGAATTCGATTTTGTTTCAGATTTTGGCTCTGTCGAATTTAATTATGTTTTTGCCTCGGAAGAATTTCTCGAATTTGTGAACTCCGGAGTCAATGACGCATTTGGCTTTTTTATTTCAGGGCCATACATCAATGGCGCTTATTCTAATTCGTCTGAAAATCTTGCGATTATTCCCGGAAACAATACGACAGTTTCAATCGATAATGTTAATCTGGATTCAAACCCTGAGTATTACACCGATAACGCCTCAGGGACTACCATTGAATACGACGGATTTACAAAAAAGCTGACTGCCACTGCAGACGTAATGTGTGGTGTTACTTATCATATTAAAATAGTAATCGCAGACGCAGGGGATGATATTTATGATTCCGGCGTTTTTCTACAAGCAAGCAGCCTTCATAGCAGTGATATTCTAAAAAGAATTGATGTCTATAATATTTTTACTCCCAATGGTGATAACAAAAATGATGTGTTTAAATTAAGGGGGCTTGGCTTTTGCAATACAACGTATACAATGGAAATACTTAACCGTTGGGGACAAAAAATATATAGCGGAACTTATCCCGGCGATAATTTTTGGGACGGCAATACTGCATCAGGAGAAAAAGCAGACGACGGAGTTTATTATTACATTCTTACAAGCTCAGCTTCGGATAATTCGTCTACAGGCTTTGTAACACTCATAAGATAATCCGGAATAGACAGCAAGATTAATTTGATCCCTTTGATTCTATATCAAGGGCTTTATCAAATTCTCCCTCCCATTTAGCAACAACAACAGTCGCAAGACAATTGCCTGTTACGTTTATTGCGGTGCGCGCCATATCCATTAACGCATCAATTCCCATAATGAGGAATATGGGTTCAGGAGGTAAATTAAATGATGCGATGGTCGCAGAAAGAATTACTAAGGATGCCCTTGGAACACCTGCTACGCCTTTGCTTGTAAGCATCAATGTAAATACCATTATTAACTGCTGACTTAAACTCATATGGACACCCGCTGCCTGTGCAACAAATACAGATGCAAGTGAAAGATACAGAGTCGTTCCATCCAGGTTAAAACTGTAACCGGTTGGCATTACGAATGCAACAATTTTTCTTGGCACACCAAATTTTTCTAGATTTTCCATCGCAATAGGAAGCGCAGCTTCAGAACTGGCTGTTGCGAAAGCAAGGGTCACAGGTTCCGCAATTGCATTCCAGAATTTTTTAAGCGGCACTTTAGCTACCAATGCTATTGGCAAAAGGATCAATACAACAAACGCTAAGAGCGCCAGGTAAAGTGTCATTAACAACCGGAAAAGATTTTCGAAAACTCCCAATCCATATTTACTTACCGTAAATGCAATGGCTCCAAAAACTGCAAGCGGAGCAATGTACATCACAATGTTTGTAAACTGGAACATGGTCTCTGAAAGACTTTCCGCAAATGAAATAAGCGGCTTACGTTTATTCTCACTTACCATAGCCAGTCCCATTGCAAATAAAATACTAAATATCACCACCTGTAATACTTGTCCTTCAGCAACTGCTTTTGCAATATTATCAGGAAAAATATGGAGTATAATCTCGTTCACATCCTGTTTACTGTTTGTAACTGTTTCGGGCAGCTCAACATCATCCGGCATTTTTACATTTTCGCCTGCACCGCTTATATTAATGGCTGCAAGACCAATGAACAAAGCAAACGTGGTAACTATTTCAAAATAGAGAAGGGCTTTTAATCCCATGCGGCCAACTTGTTTAATATTGGAATGCCCGGCAATTCCAACAACCAATGTCCCAAATAAAAGCGGGGCAATAATTGTTTTGATGAGTTTCAAAAAAATATCACTGAAAATTTTCAGGTGTGTTGAAAATGCAGGGAAATCATAGCCCGTACCAATACCAATCAACATTGCCCCAAAAGTCCACGCAGTAAGCGATTTCCTGTTTATACAAAACCAGGTTAAAAGCGCATAAGAAATAAAGTGAAGCGCTGTATATATTTCCTGTGAAATGTCTGTTTTAAAAATGAAATGCAGGAGCAACACTATGCTCACAAAGGAAAAAGTAAGAATGGTTATTTGTTTCTTCATAGGTCTGCAATGGAACATGCAAACCTACATTTATTTAGAATAAGAAAAAAAACAGCGGGAACAAACTTCTTAGATCATTATGCTGTAGTCGCAATGATTAACAAACTCCAATGGATCAATGCCACAATTGGTTGTTTTTTCACAAAGCGCCGGGTTGGTAAAAAATCTTAAGCCGCTGGTTCCTCCGGCCAATGTTTGTTTTTCGATTGGTTGTAATTGCGGAATAAAACTTTTAACACTGATTTTGACAATACTTAATTTTTCTTTTTTCATTTTATGCCGTTGTTTGTACTTGAATTTAAAATTATCAAGCCACAGGATAAAAGCAGAGTCAATAATTCCCATAAATTAACAGTCCGAGTTGACTACTTTCTTTTCTCCATGTATTTCGACTGTACTATGCCGGCAAACGTTTTGTCCTGAACCTTGCTTTCGAGCCATGAGTTAATATCAAAATAATTAAGCACTTGTTTTTCAAAAGGGTCCTTCATGACCTCCTTTAGTTCTTTAAGTAATTCTTTAAACGCAAGCTTCACCTGTACCTCGCTTTTTTCTATTGTCAGATTTTTTCTGAAGAACTGTAAAAAGATATTCTCGGTTTTATATAATCGTTTTCTTTTAAGCAGATGCCTGTAAGTAGATCGCCAATAATAGGCCAGCCCATCGTAATTTTTTAATTCGTATTGAATGATAAGATTAAATATTAATGCAAATGAATAGGCATCCTGCAATATCAACGCAGATCCCGCAGCATGATCAGTTGTTATTTTGTTTACCCATGTTTTCGCCTGTTTAAACTCGCCTGCGCCAATACATATATAGGCAAGGTTATAATAGATAACGAGCTCCGCCTGGCGTACCATTTTTCCTTCGTAATGTTTTAATTGTTTTTCCATTTGCGGAACCAATGATAATGCCTCTTTGAAATTTCCGATACTAATATTTACCGCCAGCTCCTGGTTGCTTTGTGATTCAAAAAGCCGGATGGCAAGACTTTCAGGTGTTTGTTGAGTGATAGAAGGAATTTGTTTTTGTAAACGCTCAAGTGCTTTTTTATGCTCTTCATAATCTTCCTGCATTAAACAAATATTTAAATAGTTGTTGTAGGTAGAAATGCATAAAAACGTTTGACGAATGGCAAGTTCCGGATCACTATCAATTTCGTTAAGTATTTTTTTCAACGATGCCTTACTTTTTACAAGATCGCCATTGATCTCATGATATCTCGCCCATGTATTGTGATATAATATTTTTGCGCTGTTGGATATCGCTAGTTTTTCGTTTTGTAAGAGCGGATCCTTAATCGCCTTTTCCATTTCACTTAACAGATCCAGATTTCTCACATGCCTTTCTTTTATTGTAAAGGAGGACATTTGAAAGGAGAGTTTTTCGTAACGGTGTTCGTTTTGCAACTTATTTACTATTTCGGTTTCCTCTTCGAACGAATCGGCTGCTTTTAATTCGCTTCGCTGGTTATAACTGTAAATACTTTTTTCCCATCTCAACAGATCAAGTAGTTTTGAAAATTTCTCATTTCTTAACGCGATCTTTTTTGCTTTATCGATCACCTTAACGCATTGGGCATACAACGCTTTCTTGTGCAGGATCTCGATGTTGTTTAACATCTCCGCAATTTGATTATCGATTGATTCTCCTGCGTGATAATTTCTGAGCGCTTTTAAAATAAGTTTGTGCAGGTAAATTTTTTCTGATGCAAGCCATTTTCCTGCTTTGCTTTTTTTGAGTGCGGTTTTAATTTGAGGTTCATCGTACTTATCCTGGTCATTAATCGCATCAAATAATTGGAGGTAATTACTGTCGGCCTGATCGCCATATAGAGAAACAAACTTCTTAAAATATCCTTTTTCAGATTTATTCAGTGATTTTATCAGTTCAAAAAGGGGTTCAGACTGTCTCATCGACTTTCTATAAATATTTTATAAATATAGCATTTTTGAGTAAAAAAAGCAATTTTTTAACTATTCGACTTTCTATATGATAAGAAAGAAGGCTGGGAGAGACTTGTTCTAATAATTAAATTGAATTATGTTTTTCAACCCCCTGACCAAGCACTCGAATATTCTCAGATCGGCTGCGGCATTTTTCTATTTGCTGGTCACGGCCTCAACTTTATTCTCACAGGAAAAAAATAAAACAATTGAAGATCGTGCTTCACATTTCAGTCAATTGCGCGGAAGCGGATTAATGTTCACACAGAATATGGGGCAATTGGTTGATATGCAACAAAACCTTCGCTCAGATGTATTATTTAAAGGAAGTGGAAATGGAGCAGATATTTATTTAAGAAAAACAGGCGTCAGTTATGTATTAACTAACCTTAATGAAATTGCAAATACAATAGACATAGAGGCTGAAGAAGCAAGAAACTCAGGCAAAAAACATGAAGCGGTATCTCATAGCATGAAACTGCAACGCGTTGATATTGATTTTGAAGATTGTAATTTAAATGCGCAAATAATAACTGCCGAACAAGTAGAGGGCTATAACAATTACTATTATGCACATTGTCCTGATGGGATACTAAACGTGCATTCTTATAATGAAGTAACAGCACAAAACATTTATAAAAATATTGATGTAAAATATTACGGAGGAAAACAACAAGGATTAAAATATGACATTGTGGTGAACCCGGGCGGAAATCCAAATGACATTAAAATAAAATATAGCGGAGCAGATAATCTTAAAGTTGAAGGTTCGGCGTTGAAAGTTGAAAGTTCTTTAGGAGAAATTACTGAATGGATGCCCCGCGTATATCAAAATATAGATGGGAAAATTGTCGATGTAAAAGCGGAATATGTTTTGAACGGCACAACTCTGAACTTTGAACTCGGAACTTACAACTCACAATTTCCTCTTATCATTGATCCATGGGTTTCATATTTCGGAGGAAGCGGAAGAGATGTGGGAAGATCTGTAACAACTGATGTAAGCGGTAACGTAATATTTACAGGCTATTCGCTATCAACAGACCTTCCTGTTTCTACCGGGGCGTTTCAAACTGTTTTCGGAGGGTTTGGCAACGCTTTTTGGGGAACTGGCGATGCATTTGTAACAAAAATGGATATGCAAGGGAATTTATTATGGTCAACCTATTACGGAGGAACATCGGATGATTATGGAGGGTATGGAATTACCACAGACGCAGCAGGCAATGTTATTGTAACAGGAAATACCATATCAACTAATTTTCCGGTTGGCGCATCCGGCGCAAACACATTGCATCAAAACACCTATGGTGGTTGCAGCTCCTGTATCTCTAACGGCGATGTATTTCTTTTAAAACTAGACGCAGGAGGCCAGCGATTGTTTGCAACATATTATGGAGGCTCCAATTCAGATAAGGGCTTGGATGTTACCACCGATGGGAATAATATTTACCTGTACGGCTGTACTAATTCTCCGAATAATATTTCTTCAACAGGAACTTTTCAGCCCGCATTAAAAGGATCGAATGATGTTTTTATCGCGAAGTTTTCTGCAACAGGAGTTCGAGCCTGGGCAACATATGTAGGTGGCAGTTTTGATGACAACTATGGAGGAGGGGGAGGAATAGAATACAATTCCGTTTCAGGAAATATTTATTTCTCAGGCACAACAACATCAATGGATTTTCCATCACTGGCAGGCTTCCAAATGACAAAAAAAGTTGGCTTCGATAATTTCCTTTGCAGTTTTAGTCCTGCCGGAACATAACTGTGGAGCACCTTTTATGGAGGAAGTTTAAGCAGTGCCTATCAGGGAAATTCAGATATCGCTATTGATAACCTTGGAGATATAATTTTAGTTGGCACCACGGCTTCCACATCGGGGCTTGCTACCGCTGGTGCATATCAAACAACTTATGGCGGAGGATTTTACGATGTATTTATTTCCAAATTCGGAAGCGGAGGAAATAGAAAGTGGACAACCTACCTTGGGGGAAATAATGGTGAATACGGTGCAAGTGTTGCCACGGACGATAACAACAACATTTATGTTTATGCTGAGTTTGAAGACGGAGATGCCATGGGATACCCGATAAGCTCCTGTGCATATCAACCAACCTTCGGAGGCATGGAAGATCAGTTTATTGCGAAGTACGATGTTAATGGTGTTCAAAAATGTATCACTTACATTGGTGGTACGAGTGAAGATGAATTAGAAAATACTGATGGGTCGTTAGGCGGAGCGGGAGGGATCACAACCTATGGGAACAATTTATATATCACAGGAGTAACACAAGGCGGATATCCGACAACGGCCAATGCATTCCAATCTGTTAAAAATGGAACGGCTGGCACTGAAGCGTATATTGATCAGTTGTGTGTCAACCTGTGCGAAGCACAAAACCTGGGATTAGATTTTTCAGGCCCAACAACAGTTTGTATTAATAATCTAACGAGCTTTTCGTCAGTGGTAAATAATTCCTGCGACACCATCGGATATCAATATGAGTGGACATTCCCCGGGGGAACCCCATCAACCTCTACCGCAAAAAATCCCAATGTTTTTTATACCAATGCCGGAAGCTATGATGTAAAATTAGTTTTGACTACTCTTTGCAAAAAAGATTCAATAACAAAAACAAATTACATCTCTGTAAATTCCCCAACAGTAACTATTACAGGGAACAATGTAATTTGTAAAGGCGCCGCCACAACATTAACGGCGAATGGCGCTGCTTCTTACTTGTGGAGTAATGGCCCAACTACTGCGAGTATAAATGTTAATCCAACCACTACCACTTCTTATTTTGTTGTAGGAGTAGATGCGAACGGTTGTACGAACACATATACAACAACTGTAACAGTAGCTTCGCCTCCTGTGATAGCTATCAGTAGTCCAACAGTGGCTTGCAACGGAAGTGCTGTAACATTAACCACATCCGGTGCAAATACTTATTTGTGGAGTACAACAAATACAACCGCATCCATTGCCGTTTCACCCTTAATGATCACATCCTATTCAGTAGTCGGAACAGATGCAAATGGCTGTACCGGAACTGCTTCGACTTTTGTAACTGTTAATGCTCTTCCTCTTGTTGCCATCAATTCCCCCTCCTCTGTTTGCAGCGGAAATTCGATTTCGCTTACTGCATCGGGAACAAATAGTTATCTGTGGAGCACATCAAGTACCTCAACCGCTATAACTGTTTCACCAACAACAATGACAACTTATTCTGTAATCGGTACAGATATAAATGGCTGTACAGGAGTTGCAATAACAACTGTATCTGTCAATACCCTTCCAATTATTAATATCATTGGACCTTCTTCTATCTGTAACGGAAGTTCTGTAACGCTTACAGCGACAGGTGGAAATAATTATTTATGGAATACATCAATTACTTCTGCATCCATTACTGCACTTCCAAATATCACAACAACTTATTCCGTAATAAGTACAGACATTAATGGTTGTACGGGAATTGCAACAACAACAGTTGTGGTGAATGCCGCACCTGTAATAAACATTTCAGGTCCTTCATCAACCTGTACCGGAGCTTCTATAACTCTTAGCGCTACAGGAGGAAATAATTATTTCTGGAATACTGCAAGCACCAATTCTTCTATATCAGTTTCTCCTATTATAACAACAACCTATTCGGTTATTGGAACATCTGCTAGCGGCTGTACCAATAGCGCTTCACTAACCATAACAGTGAATCCTGTTCCTGTAATTAATATTGGTGGCCCCGGTCTAATATGTGCAGGCACAAATGCAATATTAACCGCGACCGGTGCGAATAGTTATTTGTGGAACACAATTGCAATAACAAATACTCTTTCAGTATCACCTTCGATGACCACAACATATAGTGTGATCGGCACAAGCATTGGTGGATGCACAAATACTGCTGTGTTCACTTTAAGCGTTAGCGCAGCACCTTTGGTTAATTTCACTGCAAGTGATTCTGCAGGGTGCGGTCCTCTTTGTATTTCTTTTAATGATCTTTCCAATGCGGCAACAGCCAGCTGGACATTCGGCGACGGCACAACGGCCAATGGGAATAATAGCAATCATTGTTATACAAATTCCGGAACTTACTCTGTGAACTTAACAGTTACAAACGCGAATGGTTGTTCCGCAACACTCACAAAAAATAATTACATCGCCGTTTATTCAAGCCCCAATGCCGATTTTGCTATGAATCCCCAACCTGCCACAACGTTGATCCCTGTTGCATTTACAGATCTCTCCATAAATGCAACAACGTGGCAGTGGAGTTTTGGTGATGCCTTAAATGGAAACAGCTCAATACAAAATCCGAATTATATTTATCCCGACAGTGGAAATTATTCTGTTCGACTTATCGTTACGAATGAATATGGCTGCAGTGATACTACCGATAAATTATTAATTGTTAATCCGGAATTTTCCCTCTACGTTCCCAATACGTTTACTCCCAATGGAGATGGGTTAAATGATTTCTTCTCATTTGAAACCATGGGATTATCACAAGAAGATTTTAATTTATTTATATTCGACAGATGGGGAAATTTAATCTGGCAATCGAATTCTGCAGGGGAAAAATGGAATGGAAAAGCAAATGGCGGAGATGCCATAGTGCAGGAAGACACCTATGTATGGATCTTGAAATGCGAAGATGTTAATAACATAAAACATCGTTACACTGGGCACGTCAACGTGATCAGGTAAAGCCGCTTTAAGCTTCCCAACGCTTATTCAGCGTCTTTTATCTTCGGCTTTTGTTGCATCTGATCTGTAACAACTATACTATCTCTGTTTTTTTTTCGCGAGAATAAAAGGTAACTTCAGGTATAAGCGTTTCACATGATCCTTTTAAGGCTGTTTTTCGCCTCTCTTTTTATTTTATCACAACCTGTTTTGGCCCAGACCCCGTCTGAGATTACTCCCAAAGACATGGATGGTGTTGACCAAATGCCTGCAACTTTCAGAAAAAATGCCGGACAGTGGGATAAGAGTATTTTATACCAAGCATATAAAGATGGCACGCAGCTTACCTTCATGAAGAGCGGAGTTGCGTTCAGCAATTTCCATTCAGTCTCCAGCGAGAAAAAAATAGTTGGCCTCAACGAAAACGAGCAGCTTGAGTTCATGGTATGGAAAGTAAATTTTCTCGGAGCGAATCCAAACACAGAAATAAGTCCAATCCAGGAACATGAAAGCCATACCAATTATTTCATTGGAAACGATCCAGCGAAGTATAAATTAAATGTTCCCGATTATGGAATGATATACTACAAAAATATTTATGACAACATTGATCTGAGGTATTACATAAAAGAGGATGATATTAAATACGATTACATTCTTAACCCCCGAGGAAACATTAACAAAATAAAAATGTCCTGCGAAGGAGTAGAAAAAATAAAAATTGATGCTAAAGGTCAGCTTGAAATTAAAACTCCATGGGGAAATGTTTTTGAACAAGCGCCATATGCTTATCAATTGATCGGTGGAACAAAAAAAGAAATCGCGGTAAACTATAGGCTGATAAACGATTCCACTTACGGATTCTCCATAGGCGAAGATTATGATAACTCTTTACCGCTGATCATTGATCCTGTTATATTAAAGTGGTGTACATATGTTGGCGGCACAGGCACCTCGACCGGGAAAATAAATGATATCGCGGTAGATGCGCAGGGAAATACGTATGGCTTATGCGGTTATACAACCGGCTTCCCGGTTACTCCCGGGGTATACAGGACAACGCATGCGGGCGCAACATATGATATTGTTGTTTTCAAACTTGATCCAACCGGGAGCAATTTGTTGTACGCAACCTATTATGGCGGTAATAGCAACGACTACGGCGGATCAATTACTGTTAATGCTGCCGGTGAAGTAACTGTGGCTGGTCACACAGATTCAAATAATCTCCCCTCCACAGCGGGCTGTTATGATCCAACTTACAATGCCAGCAACGAGTTATTTCTTTTCCGCTTAAATGCAACCGGCACAACATTGTTATATTCAACCTACATTGGA
>Ga0163144_10021744_pt1 | contig 12735 bp, 8 predicted proteins | sample OliLak19BULKMAT1_FD_123175 | JGI IMG/M metagenome (GOLD analysis project Ga0163144, IMG submission 123175) | Freshwater microbial mat bacterial communities from Lake Vanda, McMurdo Dry Valleys, Antarctica - Oligotrophic Lake LV.19.BULKMAT1 | ecosystem: Environmental > Aquatic > Freshwater > Lake...
CGTCGGAACGTGGCTGTGGCGTCTCGCCGCAGTCCGTCGTTCGGGCGTCTCGCCCGGACCCGGAATGCAGGAGGCGGGACGCCTCCGCGACGGTCTGGAGCGAGACGCTCCAGCCACCCGTTTCATCCCGCACTTTTTCACAAAGCCTCACGCGCGGCAGTATAACCCGGCCCTACGCCGGGATCTGCGGCCACGCATCAGGACAGGTGAATCTCATCGGAATGGAGGCAGGAATTTCGGAGAAACCTCGTGAAGAGGAAGATCTAACCAACCAACACCGATTTTTCAAACACCTCGACATCATAGATATGGCCCGATCCCGCGAGATGGAACGGACGGAAATTCAACGGCGCGAAAAGCTCATGGAGATGCTTGCGATCACGAAAATCAAAGCGCTTCCCGAAATGTTCCAGGATCCTGATGCTCGAATGGTCGCGGTAGGTGTTGATGATCAGATTGCCGCGGTGAGTGGTCATTTCGCCGAGTCTTGCTGCCAGATCACGGGCGGAGATCAGCTCCTCGGGTTCATGGAGCATGAGCCTCTGCTCCGTCGTTCCGTGCGAGCCGCCTTGAAAGTATTCGAGAATCCCGATGGCGGTGACGATGTCGTAGGGAACATGGAGCGCCTCGACCAGCGGATCCGGTCCTTCGAAGACGTCTTCAGGCACCGCGAAAATCCCATGGGCATGCCCGGGGATGTTATGGGTGTTCCGCGTGCTGGATAGTTTTGCAAGGAGCCGGTTGGATTTCCCGGAGTTCGCAGGATCCCTATCCGTGATCACGGCCAGGATGGACTTGGGATCGAATCCATCCCGGATCAGCTTGTCATAGACAAGAATCAGGCTGAGGCCGGTGCCGGCCGCCACCGCCTTGATGCGGACGAGCTCCCCGCGGTCCAGCAACCGCTTCGCCGCCTGATAGGTCGCCTGGGTCTCGTGGATGAAGCGGACCTGCACGTCCTTGCCCTGCACGGAATCGAGGAAGATCCGGTCCCAGACACCGCCGTTTTTCCGCAGCTCCGGAGAGAGCATCATGTAGGGGCCGTTCATCGGATCGCCGCCTTCCACCAGCGCGGCGGAGTCACTGTGCGAGGATGTCAGCAGTGCCTGTGCATATGGATGACCGGACCGCGACATCAACCGGTTGCTGAAAAGCGTGACATCCGCACCGGCATCATTCGTGGATTTTGAAGACCTTGTGGTCCACCGCGCGACTCTCTGCGAGACGCGCCCCATGAACACCTTCCCCTTGCCCGCCGGCTTGGTGACATTGTCATGAAAGATGGCTTGGCTCAGGCTGGCGACGATGGCGTCCGCCAGTTCAGGCTGATCCGTCGCATACAATGCGGCGACAGCGTTCATCGGCGTGAGGTCTTGCATGGGAAAAAGTGATGGGAGTTATTTCAACTTGCCGATCGCTTCCGGTGTGAAGTCGGCGTCGGTGAAGTTCACATCATGCTTGCTGCTTGCGCCCTCGATGATGGTTGGAGCACCGAGGCCCGGACCTTGAATCGATAGACTCGCGGGGATCTCCCGCCCGGTATCATCCTTGGCCACCCGGGTGGTCAAGATGCGACGGGCCAGTTTCCCGGAACTGCTATATTTATCCACACGCATCGGAACCATGCGCTTGAGATCGATCCAGCTTTGAACTTTCGAGTAGGGGCTTTGGCTGCCTCCTGATTTGGACTCGAGTATCTGGCAGGAAACACCGTTCACTTCCTCGGTGCCGATGATGGATTGGTCATTCCAGTTGTAGAAATTCTCCACCAGATCCTCATAGGTCAGGTCACTCCCGAAAATACCGTCCTTCGTGTCGGATGCGGAAGGGTTCTTCAGGGTGTTAGGCAGGACCAGCATCGCACCGGACGTCGCCCGGTTTCCGGATTTCCTGAGCAGGAAGCCCTCGCCCTTGCGCTCCTTGGGCCACAGGATCTGATAGACGAGTTCGGTGGTCGAGCTGCTCCGGCGTGACTTCACCTGCAACTGGAGCACGGTGTTGGTAGGCGTTTCCATCTTGAGACGCACCATGGAACTGCCGTCCTGGAAACCGGCACTGAGGGTTTTTGCGAGTTCCTTCGCGGATGGGACGGCATCCTGCGCGGAGACGTCGGAAATGATGACTGTGGCGGCAACCAGGATGCTGCCGAGGGATCGATATACAAGTTTCATGGGAATTTATGGTTTAGCTTTGAAGCGCGAGGCTGGGTGATAGACGCGAGCTGCGCCATGCGGGATAGAGTCCGCTGACCACCCCCACGACGACAGCGATGAGAATGGCGATGATCATCAATTTCGGGCTGAGGTCCGGTTCGAGGAATCCGCGGACGCCCGGCAGGGAACCCAAGGTGATGAGGCCCAGCGCTCCCAAAGTCACCCCGGCGATTCCGCCGAGCAGCCCTAACAACGCGGACTCGCACAGCACCATATAGACGATGCGCCGCCGCCGCCAGCCGACCGCCATCAGAATACCGATCTCATGGGTGCGCTCGAAGACAGTCATCAGCATCGTGTTCATCACTCCCAGAACCCCCACGATGATGGCCAGCAGCGAGGTGCTCCAGCTCATCGCGCGGGCGACCTTGAATCCCTGGCTGGTGCCCACCACCTCGCTCGCGACTCTGGCCTGCCCCTCTGGAAAAATTACGTCGATGTCCTCGCACAGTTTGTTCAGCTCCTCCTTCGGCAAATCCGGTGTCGCGCGGATATCGAGGAAGTTAACCTTTCCCTCATTGCCCGTCGCCTCCTGCATCACCGTTAGAGAGAGGAAAACCGTGCCGTTCTCCACCATCGCCTGGCCATCGACGATTCCCACGATGGCGAGTTCCTCGACCTCGATCATCAGGGTATCGCCCACCTTCTTTTTGAGAACCTCCGCAGCGAGCGTGCCGAGGACGACCGCCTTTTCGGAACCATCCTTGGGCAGGCGGCCATCGATCACCTTGAGCTTGTCCCAGGTGAATCCGCCCCACTCACGGCCGGAAACCATCATGATCGGCGCATCCTCCACGCTCAGCATCTGCATCAGGACCGTTGTCGTCTCGGAAACCTGCGGGAGCTTCGCGACCTTCTCCTCCAACGACTCGTCGAACACCTTGGGCATCAGGCCGCCGCTCATGTTGCTCACCACCACGTCGATGCCCACGACGTCCAGTTGCTTGCCGATGCCTTTTTCATAACCCCAAGCCATGCCGACCAGGGTCACCACTGCGGCGATGCCGATAGAAATGCCAACCAAGGTGAGACAGGTGCGGACAGGACGCCGGGTCAAGCTGCGGAGGACGATGGTAAAGAATGTCATTTGAAAACTTGCTCAGTGGGAATTCGTGAAGCGGTCGGAAATCACGACTCCGTCCTTCATCTGGATCGTCCGCGACGCGCGTTCGGCCACGGATGGGTCATGCGTCACCAGAACCAGCGTCACTCCTAACTGCTCGTGCAGTTCCAGTAGAAGGTCGATGATCTGAATGGCGCTCACGCTGTCGAGGTTTCCCGTCGGCTCGTCCGCCAGCAGCACCGAGGGCTTGTTGACCAGGCTGCGGGCGATGGCGACACGTTGTCTCTCCCCGCCGGAAAGTTCGGAAGGATAGTGACCGAGGCGGTGACCGAGGCCCACGGATTCCAGCAACCCGGTGGCCCTGGACTTGCGTTCCGAGCGCGACGCAGATCCCTCGAACATCGGAATCTGGACATTCTCAAGAACGGTGAAAGTGGGCAGAAGATGGAACGACTGGAAGATGATGCCGATTTCATGAGACCGGTAGGCGGCGTGATCCGCCAGGTCGGGAAGCGAGTTGCCCCGATAATTCAATTGACCCGCGGTGGGCTTGTCGAGCGAGCCGAGCATGTGCAACAGGGTGCTCTTGCCACAGCCGCTCTGCCCGACAATCGCGACGAACTCGCCTTGCCGGATTTCCAGATCCAAGCCCCTCAACGCGACCACCTTGCCGTTGTCGAATTGCTTTCTGAGACCGATGGCCTGGTAAATCAATTCTCCGGGTTTTTTCAAAGCAGTTTCGGGCATCGCGGGACGCTACACGAAGAAGTTCCCGCGTCCAACGGGATCTGGAGAGTCTTTTCCTCTCCAAATTATCGACCCCGAGCTGAGGCAATCCGTGATCGCAAGGGTTCTAAATTTTTTCCCGATCCGTAGAACCAGAAAATCTGGTTGGCCGGGTGCGGAGTTGCCCCCAACAAGCTTCCCTCTTGCCATCGCGCCCTGCGCCAAGCACCACTTGGCGGAAGATGACGAGTGAATTGTTCGAACTGCGGGTCACGCCGCACGGTGTGTTAGCTCCCGTGTCCGGCGGGGACGCGGATGGCCGGCGATTGGCTGGACGATTCGCCGTGGATGAGTCAGCGGGATTGGTGGCGCTGGCGGCGGGCGGAGTGCCGTCGTCATGCGCCCGGTCGGTGGTCTTCTGGCGGGATCTGGCGGCGGATTTCTTGCGCGCGCTTTGCCATGTCCCGGAAGGCGTGGTGCCCGACGGAAAATCGGTCGAGCCGCCGGGTCCGGCCCGCTTGGCGGAGTGGACCCTGAACGCTCCGCCGATGCCCGGCGCGGAGTATTTGAGCCCGGAAATTCTGCTAGGCATCTGGAATCGATTGCTCGCTTGGACCGCCGACCGTTCCGCCGAATGCGGCGGACTCGCCCCTTTTCTGGAAAGCCACGCGCCACAATGGGCACGGGTCGGCCGGGTCACGCTGCACCTCGCCGAAAACAAAAGCGACCCGGACTACCCATTCGCCTTCATGGCGACTTACGCCGCCGGACTCAGCGGAGCGGGGAAAATCCGCCGCCTTCCGCTGGGACGCGCGCTTGAGGAATATGCGGGAAAGCGGCTCAAGCCCGAGCTTCTCAAGCTGCTCACGCCGCTCCATGCCGCCGCGAAACGCAGCGGCTTGATCAAGGACCTCGTCGAAACCAGCGACATCTTCCATCCACTCGTCTGGACCCCGGCGGAGGCCTATGCCTTCCTCAGCGAGATCCCGATCTACGAGGAATGCGGGCTCTTGGCCCAACTTCCTAACTGGTGGCGCAAGCGGGCGCGTCCGCAGGTGGGAGTGACGCTCGACAGCGGAAACACAGTCTCCCTCGGCAAGGATGCCCTCTTTGATTTCGACATCTCGGTGGCACTCGGTGAAGATGAACTAACTGCCCGCGAAATCGATGAACTCCTGAAAAGCAGCGCCGGCCTGATGATGCTGCGCGGCCAGTGGGTCGAGGTGGATCGCGAAAAACTCCAACAGGCCCTCGACCATTGGAAACAGGTCGAGCGGGATGTCGGAGCCGGCGGGCTTTCCTTTGCCGAAGGCATGCGCTTGCTGGCAGGAGCCCCGGTGGACCTCGGAAATGACACCCTAACCGCCGCCGACCGCTCGTGGCAATTCATCAAGGCCGGCGACTCGCTGCGCGAAAAACTCGCCGCCTTGCGCAGTCCCGACGGCTTGGACGGCGCACAGCCACCAGCGCTGCGTGGCGAATTGCGGAGCTACCAACTCGCCGGTCTCAACTGGCTTTGGCTCTGCTCGCAACTCGGCGTCGGTGCCTGCCTCGCCGACGACATGGGCTTGGGAAAAACCATCCAGGTGCTGGCCGCGCTGCTGCGCCACCGCCAGCAATCGCCCGATGCCCCGCCCTCGCTGTTAGTCGTCCCGGCTTCGCTGATCGGCAACTGGCAGGCGGAGGCCGGGCGCTTCGCCCCGGACCTTGAACTGCTCATCGCCCACCCATCCGAAACGCCGAAAGCGGATCTTGAAAAACTCGCCAAAAACCCCGTCCTCCGGCTGCGCGGAATCCACCTCGTGATCACCACCTACAGCATGGTCTCGCGTCTCGAATGGCTGGCGAAACCCGACTGGAGCTGGGTGATTCTCGATGAAGCCCAGGCGATCAAGAACCCCGGCACCAGTCAGACCCGCGCCGTCAAGAAACTCGGCGGTGCCACCCGCGTCGCACTCACCGGCACACCGGTCGAGAACCGCCTCGGCGATCCCTGGTCGCTGTTCGATTTCATCAACCCCGGCCTGCTAGGCACCGCCACCCGATTCAACTCCTTCGCCAAGTCGCTCGAAAGCCGCGAACACGCCCGCTACGCGCCGCTGCGCCAGCTCGTTTCCCCCTACATCCTGCGCCGCATGAAAACCGATCCCGGCATCGCCCCGGACCTCCCCGACAAGACCGAGATGCAGGTCTTCTGCGGACTCGCGAAACCGCAGGCCGTGCTCTATCAGCAAGCCGTCACCGCCCTCGGCGAGGCCCTCAAGGCCGGCAAGTCCGACGGCATCCAGCGTCGCGGGCTGGTGCTCGCCGCGTTGATGCGCTTCAAACAAATTTGCAACCACCCGAGCCAGGTCACCGGCGACGGGAGTTATGTGCCCGCGTCCAGCGGCAAGTTCGGGCGGCTCGCCACGCTGTGTTCCGAAATCGCCTCGCGCGGCGAAAAAGCGCTCATTTTCACCCAGTTCCGCGAACTTTGCGATCCTCTAGCCGATTTCCTCGCCGGAGTCTTCGGTCGCGATGGGCTGGTCCTTCACGGTGGCACCGCGGTCGGAAAACGGCGCGAGCTGGTGAATGACTTCCAGCGCGAGGACGGTCCGCCGTTTTTCATCCTCTCGATCAAGGCTGGCGGCACCGGACTCAATCTAACTGCCGCCTCGCACGTCATCCACTTCGACCGCTGGTGGAATCCCGCCGTCGAGAACCAGGCCACCGACCGCGCCTTCCGCATCGGCCAGAAGCGCAACGTGCTGGTCCACAAATTCGTCACCCGCGGCACCATCGAGGAGAAAATCGACGCCCTGATCCGCGACAAACAACAAATGGCCAACGAGATTCTCGAAGGCGATGCCGGTGCCGCGCTCACCGAAATGAGCAACGAGGAAATTCTCAAAATGGTAACTCTCGACCTCGACCGGGCGATGGAATAATCTCAACACCTAACACAACATGAGCAGATACGATTACGGCGGATGGGCACCCTACGTGCCGGTGGCGGCCCGCCGCGCCAAGGCAGCGAAGGAGATGGACAAGCTGCGCAAGAAAGGCGTGGACATCCAAGCGGTCGAAATCACCGGACGCACCATCGCCCGCAGTTTCTGGGGCAAGGGCTGGTGCGATCATCTCGACTCCTTCGGCGATTACAGCAACCGCCTCCCGCGTGGCCGCACCTACGTCCGCAACGGCTCGGTCTGCCACCTCGACATCCGCAGGGGCGGAGTCGAGGCCATCGTCTCCGGCTCATCACTCTACAAGATCAACATCACGATCACTTCCCTTGCCGCATCGAACTGGGGCACCCTCAAGCAGCAATGCACCGGCAAGATCGGTTCATTGTTAGAGCTGCTGCAAGGCCGGCTTTCCGATGAGATCATGGGCGTCGTCACCGACCGCAAGAACGGCCTCTTCCCCCTCCCCGGCGAGATTGACTACAAGTGCAACTGCCCGGACGGCGCGAGCATGTGCAAGCACATCGCGGCAGTCATCTATGGCATCGGCGCGCGACTCGACACCCGCCCCGAGCTGCTCTTCCTCCTGCGCGGCGTCGATCACGAGGAACTGATCGATACCGATACCGCCACGGCGGAAATCACCAGTGGCAATTCACGCAGCAACCGCCGCCGCACCATCGCCGGCGATGCGCTCGAGGATGTCTTCGGCGTGGAACTAGAAGGCCCACCCGAGACTCCTCCACCCCGCCGGCCGACCGCTTCCAAAGCAGCCAAAAAGAAAACGGCGCGGAAGGCCCGCCCATTCAAACCGACTCCCCGCAGCATCGCGGAATTGCGGAAGAGCCTCGGCATGACCCGTTCCGAATTTGCCGAGACCACCGGAGTCTCCGCCCAATCAATCAAGAACTGGGAGGAAGCCAGCGGGCCACTTGCCTTGCAGGCCAAGAGCGTCACCGCCCTGAACCGCCTTCACGAACAAAGTTAGAAATGAAAAATGATAGGAATCATGATTCCCCTACTTCCCATATTTCCCATTTTTCCCATCACTCTTCCGGAAAAATCCAGCGACTGTCGAAGCCCGGCATCTCCTCGCCAAATTGGATCTTCCAATAGCGGTCCACATAACGCTCAACTCCTTTGCGATAGCTCAGTTCCGGCTTCGGCTCCAGCGTCCACTTGAGGTCGAGCACGCGGGCGCTCGCCGGCAGTTCGATGACGCGGTCCACGGCTTTTACTTCCTTGCCATCGACCGTTGCCGACGTTGGATCGGCGAACCATGGGATATGGAATTGCATCGCTTCCGGCGCATTCCGCCATTTCGAATCAAGGCTCACCTTGGCTCCCCCTTCAATCGCATCGATGGTATAGGAAATGTTTCCGAAGTCCGTCGGCGCGTTTTCAACCTTAATCTGCTTGCCCGGTTCCAGCCACAGCGGCGCCAGTGCAGAGGCCAGGTGCAGCACCGGCTCGTGGGTGTCCTCGCGCACCAGCATGTTCCTGAAACACTCGTTGAAACGCGCGGCGCACCAGCCGTGCGGCGGATAGTTGTTATGGAAATTCCGGTCGCGCCACGCCCAGATGTCGAACTCGAAACCGGTGTTGGTGCTGCCGGTGTGAACCAGGAACGAATAGAAATCCGTGACCACCTCGCGGTCCATGCCAAGTGCCAGCAATGTCTCCAGCACCTGGAAGGTTTCATAGTGATGGATCACGGTGTGCTCCGGCTGTGACCAGTCAACGCCCTTGCCCTCCTTCGACTTGCGGACCTTGTAGGCATTGTGCTCGTAGGTCATGACTCCCTCCTGATAGGCAAAATCCCGCACGGTCTTCACCGTGTTCGCCACCATCGGGTTATCGGCGGAAATCACTCCGAACGGATAGACGCCGCCGGAGGCGTTTTCCCAGTCCATGCCGGCGAACGGGTCATCCAAACCAGGCGGGATGTAGCCGTCCGTCTTGTCAGTGATATCTTTCAGCCTCACCAGGAACTTGCCTTCGTAGGTGTCATGGACCTTTTGGAAATAAGCCGCGTCCTCCTTGTTGCCGACGGCGTTGGCAAGCTCCACGGCATCCTTCAAGCCACGCAGGACCCAGAAGCTGTGCCCCGTGTAGTGACCGTCGATCCGCTCGTTGTCATACGGACCCGCCACCGGCCACAGGCCCCACGGATCGGTGGCGGTCTCGGCCTCCAGCTTCGCGATGTGCGGTGCCACCAACGGATAGACACGCTCCGCGAATGCCTTGTCGCCAGTGATCCGGTGGTGGGCGGCCAGCGTCCACAACGCCTGACCCCAGGCATCCGGATGGGTGGTGCGCAATTCGGCGGGTTTGCCATTCTCATCCTTCACCAGAACATGCTCGATGCATTCCTCCGCCACCTTCGCAAATCCTAACATGTCATAGGTATGGATGATGAATGCGGCGTCGCGCGAAAAGAACTCGTTATACTGCACATCGCTCACCGTCTGGATGTAGGTCTCGCCATCCTCCGCCAGATCGCGGGCCATGAGGTCATACATCAGCGACGACTTATGCATGTCCATCACCTTCTTTTCGGGGACTTCGAAGACTGTTCCGGAATCCAGCCGCTGGTGCCAGTAGTCAGTGGTGCGCTTGAGATAGTCATCAAATCCAGCTTGCCCCACCTTTTTGACTTCTGCGGTTCGCTCGCCGGAAACAGGAGTGAATGGCATGACGAAATCCACTGAAGCGGACCGGCCGGCTTCCAGTTGGATCACAAATTCAAAGGGATCGACATTTTGGGCGACCGTGAGGATTTCCCAACCGGATGCATCGGGCTTGTAGGTTTGAATGAGGTGGTTGCTTTCCGTCCTGAAAACCTCGTTGTGGTCGCGCACCTCGGTGTCCTCCCACAATTTCCACGGCAGCCACTTGGCTTGGTCGATGAAGCGGTCATACCACCACATGGGTTTGACCTTGTCGAAAAGCGGATGCCTCCACGCCCCCTCGCGATCAAACACCCGTGCGCCGATTGCCACCCGCTGTGACTTTTTTCCCGGATTGGTGGCGGTGATGCGACAGAAGGCCAGCAGATTGCCTTGCGGCTCGAGTCCGGCCGGAGCGGCGAAGGTCTTCACGCGGTATTCGATGCCATCGACCAGCGAGCCGTAATTGATGATCGGCAGGCAACCTTCATCCAACGTGCGGACACGGCTGTTCAGGCGCTTGAGCGGCGTGCCCGCCCACAAGGTCATCTCGCTCCAGTAGCTGCTGATCGCACCATCCCCGGTGAGCTGGAAGGCCTTGGGACTGTCCGTGAAACCGAGCGCGTCGCTGGGCGTTAGGAAATAGTTGAACGGGCCATTCAGGTCATGTGTTTTTTCATCGACGCGCGGGTCGTGAATGTAGGTCCCCCCATGGGTGGTTAGAGCCGAGTCGGTCAATGCGGCGCAGATGAGGTTGGATGCATGCTTGTTCATGGATAGAACTGATCATTTGTCATTGGACGTCCGGACGATTTCCAGCAATCCGGATGCTGGAACATCGAAGGCGCGGGCACCGGGACCGAGGTCCAGCGTTTCCTCGCTGACCTGCTTGCCAAGGCAGTCACGGGTTCTTACCGTGGCGCGGCCATAGGTCCCGTCAAAGGATAACACCACCGATTTGCCCGGCTTGCCGTTCACCACGTCGATGCGCCCGGGCGGATTCGCTCCGGGGGTGACAACGATATCCTGATAGACCGCGGCCACCAGTTTTTCGGAAGTCCTTGCGAGCACCATCGGATAGTTCTGGGTCGGGGACACCGGTTGGAAATCCCCATCCAGCAGGACGTCGCGGTTCGACTTCCAATAGCGGAGCCAGAAGCCAAGCATCTCGCGATGCTCCGGCGACACATCCGCGAGCTTCACCGAGATCTGCGGCACGCTGAAGAGCACGTTGAGAAGTTGCAACGCGGCGCTCTCCACCGGCTCGGCGGGGTGCCAGATAAACATGTCGCTGTGGACGGCGGTGTGATCCGCCAGCAAGCGGAGATCCACGATTTCCTTGCGATTGAGCTGCGCCGCGTTCGGACAATCGACACCGCGCAGCATGTTGCCATATTTCCGCATCAGCGGGCCGTTGTAGGGCTGACGGAATTCGATCATGATGTCAGGCTTGATCGCCCGCAGCCGGCTCATGATGTCCGAGAAAAGGCGATCCACCGCCTCGTCCACCGAGGCGAAATCCCTGCCGTCCTCCGCCGTGAGAACGGTGTCGGCCTTGGGCGTGAAGAGTTCGATGAAGTCGAGCTTGAGTCCGTCGATCCCCCAGTCGCGCACGGCGGCCTCATAGATTCCTATCAGATACTCGCGGACTTCCGGATAGCGCGGATCGAGGACAAACGCATTGAGGCCACTGCTGAAATTCAGAGTCTTGCCCTTGAAGCGCTTGGCTGCCTCCGAACTCACCCCAGCCATCGGCACGGAATACCAAAGCATGAACTTCTGGTTGAGCGCATGCACCCGGTCCACGAAGTTCTTGAAATCCGGAATGCGCTCGGGCTTCCAATCCCCCGTGAACGCATAACCCCGGCTGCTGTCGAGCGTTTGCCAACCGTCATCCACGATCACGCCTTCCATTCCTAACTCACCGCCAAGTTTGCATTCCTCGACGATGGCGTCCGGATCGAGGCTCTGGTGATAGCTATACCATGTCGAGTAAAGCGGGATCCGCGCGCCCTCGGGAACCGGTGCCGGGGCATACCCGTCCTGTGCGGCCCACCAGCGTGAGCACTCCATCAGCACCTTTTGGAACGGCAGCCGCCGGGTGTCGAAACGGAACGTGATCTGATAGTTCTCCAGCGCCGGTTGCAGCTCGGTGAACAATTTCGCGGATGCGTGGATGTTCACATCCTCCTCGCGGATTCCGCCGGCCAGGCGGTTAGGACGCAACGCATCGGACAAGGCGACTGTGAAACGATTCCCGTCATCCGGCCCGAGGAACATCATGACTGGAGCCCGCAGCACCGCCCGCGACTCGACGTTGGTTCCCTGATCGAGATTCATCTTGTTGTAATCCGAGACCCAGGTCCCTGCTAGATCGACCGCCGGAAATTGCCATTTCACCTCGATGGCCGGCGGATGCGCGGCTTGCGGCGCTGCCAGCTTCAGCGTCGCCAGCACCAGGCCGGGTTCCTGCCGGACGATTTCCCATGTTGACTTGAAAGACCCGAGGTCACCGACAATCGACAGGTCGCCCTCCGTGATGTCATGCGGCACCGGCGCTGCGGCGGCCATGTTCCAGCAGCAGGCGGCGACTGCCCATGCTGACTTCAGCGAGATATGAAAATGGGAAGTTGCGGGACGGGAAATGGTTGGCATGCGGGTGAATCAGTCACCCCATACGCCAGCGAATCCAGCTCCATTTCGACACAATGCGATCTTAATGCCTATATCGGCGAGATTCGCCCCGGCCACCTTCCTTCCCTTGCATTTCCCGCCCGGGCATCTCAGGTTCCTGCCCTGCCCCGCTTCATGGACTATTCCTCGCTCATTTCCAAACGCCGTGACCGTTTCTCCGAACTGGAGGAAGCGGTGGGCGATCCTGAACTTTTTTCCGATCCCAAGCGGGCCACGGAGATTCTCCGCGAACACGGGAAAATCAAACAGACCCTGCAACTCTGGGAAAATCTGGAGACCGCCAAGCGCCAGCTCGCCGACAACCAGGAACTCGCGAAATCCGATGATCCGGATTTCGCGGCGATGGCAGCCGAGGAGATTCCCGGGCTTGAGTCAGAGATCACCAAACTTTCCACCGAACTTCAATACGCCCTGCTGCCGTCGGA
>Ga0163144_10021745_pt1 | contig 12735 bp, 12 predicted proteins | sample OliLak19BULKMAT1_FD_123175 | JGI IMG/M metagenome (GOLD analysis project Ga0163144, IMG submission 123175) | Freshwater microbial mat bacterial communities from Lake Vanda, McMurdo Dry Valleys, Antarctica - Oligotrophic Lake LV.19.BULKMAT1 | ecosystem: Environmental > Aquatic > Freshwater >...
ATCCGCCATTGATGCCTGTATCCATTGCGGCATGTGCCTCAGCAGTTGCCCCACCTATCAGGTCACAGGGGATGAATCGCAAAGCCCGCGCGGACGCATCCACCAGATGCAGGCCGTCCAACAGGGCGAACTCACCTTATCCGATATTCAGGCCAACATGGAAACCTGCTTGGGGTGCATGGCCTGCGAAACGTCGTGCCCATCGCAAGTGCCCTACCATCATGTGTTGGAAGCCGCCCGCTTTGCAAGCGATGCCGCTGGGCTTAACCGCTTTCACACGTTAGCCGTTGGGATGCAATGGGTCTTGGATAGCGACTGGGTTTTAGCACTCGCCACATTTGGGATGCGGGTGGCGCAAACCCTCGGGATTCGTGGGTTGATGCAGCAATCCTTTTGGCCTGAATGGATCTTAAGCAAAACGCGCTTATGGCCCCAAGTACCGAACGAATCGCTACATACTCGATTAACCGAAAAGCCTAATGAGTATACCGAAATATCGTTACACCTCGGCTGTGTGATGAAGCACCTTATGCCCGATATCCATAACGCCTGCCATTCCGTGCTGTCTCGTATGGGATACATTGTTTCCGCATCCGCGGTGGATTGTTGTGGGGCGCTAGCGTCTCACCATGGCCTGAAAGATCAGACATGCGCCCATCTTGAGCATAACGCCACCGCCTTTTCAGCCTCTCGCCAAGTGCCGATTCTCTCCAATGCGGGGGGGTGTGGGGCGATGCTAAAAGAACATGCATCCCTCAGTGAGCATTTTGAATGTTCAGCTGAAACGCAAAACGCACTCACTCAACTTTCTGGGCAGGTGGAAGATATTCATGCCTTTGTTTATGCGAATCACACCCGCCTCCCCGACATGAAACTGCCCGAGAAAACCATCGTGACGTATCAGGCGTCCTGCCACTTAAATCATGCGCAAGGCATTACCGAAGCCCCGCTGGCGTTATTGAGAAGTATCGAGAATCTTGAGCTTGTTCCGATGCGGGATGCTACCAGTTGTTGTGGGAGCGCAGGCATTTACAACCTCGAATTCCCCGAAACTGCTGATGCCATTGGCCGAGAGAAAGTGGATCGCATTCTGGAAACAGGGGCAAGCATTGTGGTTGTGGGCAACCCAGGATGTTTGTTGCAATTGAGAGCTTCCCTATCGCAGTACGCCCCTGATCGAGACATTCACGTCCTCCATCCGATGCAGATTCTCGCCGAGGCTCTGCCTGAAGAAAGGCCTGCTGGGGGTTCCTTAAGAAAGGATTAAGCCTTGCGCGTGTGAACCATGCTAGGATGAGGCATCCGTTATAAAACGCTGGAGCGTCTACTGCAGATGACACCGAATACCCCGACGAAGTATACTATTATTCAAAAACACAACCCTTCTACAGGTGGGTTACTTTATGAGGTGTGTCCTGATTCTCCGTTAGACATTGACACGAAGCTAGATGCTGCGGGGCGGGCGCAGGGTTTATGGGCGAACACGCCATTAGCGGAGCGTATTGCGACACTTAAACAGATAGAAGCACGCATTCGCAATAACGCTGAAGAGCTGGCAAACCTCATCACACTAGAAGTCGGTAAGCCTTTATCGGATAGCATTCAAACCGATATTCTTACTGCATTACGAGGCATTCAACACGCCTGTTCGCGTGGGGGGACACTCTTTAAAACGCAGTACAGGCAATCGCTATCGAGCCTGATGCTCGGTCGTCTTTATAAACAGGAGATGGTGCCGCATGGCGTGGTCGGTATTGTGAGTCCGTGGAATTATCCGATAGGAACACCGACACCCGCCATCGCAGCCGCCCTTGTGGCAGGGAACGCCGTTGCGTTTAAACCCAGCGAGAAAACGCCCAAATGCGGGGAGCGTCTTGTTGAAATCATGCAGGATGTATTGGAAGAACGCGGACATTCCCCTGAAGTAATTCAACTCTTCCAAGGCGGGGGCGACGTAGGGGCGGCGATAGTTCAAGCCCCGCAAACACGGTTTATCTTTTTCACAGGAAGCGTTAAAACAGGCCGAGCCATTCAAGCCGATTGCGCCAAAAAAGGGATTCTGTGTTCTTTAGAACTTGGCGGAAGTGATGCCATGATTCTATTGCCTTCCGCTGAGCGATATTCTCTTGATGCTGTGGTAGCCAATGCCCTATGGGGACGTTTTACCAATGCAGGCCAGACCTGCGCAGCGATTAAACGTCTGTATGTTCCGACGGCTATTTACCCGATTGTCATTGAAATGCTGAGTGCGAAGTTGTCCCAACTGTATGTGGGTGATCCTAAAAATGTCTCTACTCATATGGGGCCCCTTATTGATAAAGGACAACGCGACCAAGTGCAAGCCCAGTTGCAGGATGCACTGGATAAAGGCGCTGAAGCAATATACGGCCGACTTGATGCAGACCTCCCTGATACAGGGTGTTACATGGCGCCAACGCTCTTAACCCATGTCCCGAAGGATGCAAGAGTTCTTACGGAAGAAGTCTTTGGCCCTGTGTTGCCCGTTATTCCTTACGACGATTTATCTGATTTAATTACCACCATCAATGAGCTGCCTTACGGGTTAGGTGCAAGTATTTTTGGAAAACCGAAGCAGGCCGAATGGGTAGGGAAGCAGTTACGCGTTGCGAATGTGGCGATTAACGATATCCACATGACCTTTTACGCCATGACCCAGTTGGGTTGGCGCGGGTTTAAAGATAGCGGCCCAGGCACGCGCATGGCGGATGATGGCTTGATGCAGTTTGTGAACATTCAGACCCTCGGCAAAGCTGCGCTCTTTTCCTTCTCCCCTTTGTTTCGTAAAGCACCTTGGCTCTTTGGAAAAGGCGGAAGCCCACTGTATAAGGTCATGCCCTTAATCGATACGATGGGGTCAGGGAAGTGGTACAAACTGTTTGATCCTAAAATGCTCAAGTACGGGTGGAACAATCGTGGCGGTACCAAGCTGTAGGCAAAACCCCCATGACCACACCTCTCTTATTACCAAATTGCCTACTGTAATTTAAGAAATTATTAGGGTGGTTTAGAACATCCTTAACAGATTTAAGAATAAAGAATTCCGATGGTACAGTAGTGTCATCGTCTTGCGTGCAAGGCATTACAAAACTTAAATTTATTATTGATGAGGACACTCTTTATGAAAAACGTGACCAATACGGTAACCATTAACGCTCCAGTAGAACATGTCTATCAGTCATACACGAGCTATAACACATTAGACGACAAGATGAACGAGTTGGAAAACATTGAACTCAAAGGCAATGAATTTAACAAAATGTCATGGAATGTTGAAGCCGTTGGTGGCATGAACCTTAAATGGGATGCGAGAGTTATTCGTCAGGTTCCTAATCAATTGATTGAATGGGATGAAATAGACGATTCCACTATTAAAACCAAAGGGCAGGTTACTTTTTCTAAATTAACTGAAGAATCTACTCAAGTGACTGTTGATTGCAACTATACGGTTCCTGGTGGGGACTGGGTCGCTTCTATTGGTGAATTATTTGCAAATCCTCAAGAACTGTTGAAAAGCAACCTCGAAGCCTTTAAAAAATCATGCGAAGCCGATGTTGCTCGCGGAGAAGTTAAAGCAGGCAGAACGAATATGACTGAACCCACGGCTATTCACAGTAAATCTGTTGGGGTTTAATACAACTTTTATTCGTTTATTAAAGTCCTCTCTCATTGAGAGGGCTTTTTTATATCTGATAAACAGAAAGGGTTGCCGCTTCATCCGATAAACGCTTAAACAGCGGGGAAGATAAATATCGCTCCCCATTAGAGCATTGGATGGTGACAATATTTTTGCCTTCCATTTCGGGGCGTTTGGCTACCTGCATCGCGACATACACGTTTGCTCCCGATGATATTCCTGAAAGCATTCCTTCTTCACGCGCCAGCTTGCGGGACGTGCTAAGCGCATTCTGACACGACACCGTAATCACTTCATCAATAAGCGATGTATCTAAAGTGTCTGGGATAAATCCTGTTCCGATACCTTGAATATAATGGGGGCCGATGTCTCCACCTGTCAGCGGGGCGCAGGCTTCGGGTTCAATCGCAATTATTTTAATATCTGGATTCATCAATTTCAGATACCGCGCAACCCCTGTGATCGTTCCGCCTGTGCCTGCGGCGGAAATAAAGCAATCGACCTTGCCGTCGGTGTCTCGCCAGATTTCAGGGCCTGTGGTCATTTCATGAATCTTCGGGTTGGCAGGGTTTCCAAACTGGTCGAGCAAGTACGCATTATCCATTGAGGCAACCAGTGCTTTAGCGTAAGCACACGCGCCCTTCATTCCAGCGATTGCAGGCGTCAAATGAATATCAGCACCATAGGCTTTTAACACAACGCGACGTTCCATCGAACAGCTTTCAGGCATCACGATGATAAGTTTGTATCCCTTAACTGCCGCAACCATTGCCAAAGCTATTCCGCTATTGCCACTGCTAGGCTCGACGAGTGTTGTCGTCGCAGGATCAATCACACCACGTGCTTCAGCATCTTCCACCATGTAAAGCCCCACACGGTCCTTGACGCTTCCACCAGGCAGACGCGCTTCCTGCTTAAGTAGAATTGACCCAGGCAAGCCCTTTCCCAAAGCGTTTAAGCGAACCAGTGGAGTATTCCCAATGGTTTGAGTAATACAATCATAAATCATATGCGTTTCCTTTTGCCTATCACTATCTTATGCAAAAAGACCGCTCACAACAATTAAATGCTAAGGGAAATGCTATTATAGCCAAATGTGAAATTAATTGAACACTCTATTTTGAGCGGGTTGGTTTCCCCCACCCCTCCCCCTAAGGGAGAGGGGGTAAGGAGTGAAGTGTTCAGAGGTTTATAAGGTTATACCCATTATAGAAAGCAAGGGCGTATCGCGTCTTCGTTGTTGCCGACTCTTTTTGTTCAAACATGTATTATATATACACTTATTTTACAAAAAGAGTCGTCGCCTAGAATCCATCCATCCGCCCTTACTTTCTATAAATGGTATTAGCTATATGTGCTACTTAAGATCAACCGTTTGATTTTTAGCAAGCGGTGCATCAGATGCATCTGGCTTATCGTTTCTCGCAAGCCATAGGTTTTGAATGAGCATCATCACCATGGTCGCTACTAGATACAACATAACGCCTGCGGGAATCTGAATAATCAGCATCAAGCCTGCAAAAAGAATAGGCATGAACTTGCCCAAAAGGGCTTGTGGGCCTTCCTTCGGCATGGAATTGCCCGTAACTTTAGACATGCTCCACTGGTAAGCCCAGCTCATAAAACCGTAGATCAGAATCAATGCCAATACATCAAAGTGGTAGACACGCTCCGATTGAGTCGTCGGGATACTTTGCGATAATTTATTTGAATCTGCACCAGGAACCAACCTAATGTTCTCAATTTCCTTGGTCGCAAGATTGACCGCACTCGCATCAATATGATCCACTTTTTCCATGTAATCGTCACTGAAGCCAAGGTCGCTTTGTGTAACGCTGAACGTGAGCGGTACTGTCGGAATGGGGGGTTGAGGCTCAATATTTAAGAGCTTCTTCGCATCGTTCATACGCAGGTCTTTAATTTTGAAAACAGCAGGTTGTTCAACGCCTTTTAAGTAGACCTTTATCACTTTTCCCGCATCAAACGTTTTGTGTGTATTGGTGACAGCCATTGTTCCATCAAGAGGCGCGCCGCCCACAGTGTTCCACGTACTGTGCAGGTGTTTAATAAATCCAAACGATTCATTGCCTGCCAACTGTAAAAAGTCAGGAGAGCTCAGTGCACCATACAAACCAATAAAAATAGGAATCTGAAGGAGCATTGGCAAGCACCCCGCAAGCGGGTTAAACTTGTTTGTTTTATAAAAATCCATAATCTCCGCCTGCATGGCCTGAGGATTATCTTTATGCTTATCCTGAATTTCCTTAAGCTTGGGCTGAAGGGTCTGCATGGATTTCATCGACTTGGTTTGCTGAGTGTTGAGTGGCCAAAGAATCAGGCGCATAATCACCGTAAAGGCGATAATAGCCCAGCCGTAACTTCCAAGTATGCCTTCCAGAAACGAGAGGGCGGTGATCATCGGTTGAAATAGAAAATCCATGTGGGGGAAGGCTCCTTTGGCGAAACAGGCGTTTGTTTCATAAAATCAAGTCTATTGTAGCTAAAACATTACGGATAATCTACACCGCCTTGATGAAACGGGTGACACTTACAGATACGCAAGCAGCCTTTCCCTAAACCCTTTATAGGCCCGTACTTTTGAAGGGCTAACACCATATAGGATGAACATGTCGGAGAGAAGCGGCATCGCTTAGGTAAGAATGGACTGATCCACTCTTTATAAACAGTGACGCAGGCGATCAACAAACCCGCAAGCATAAGTCAGGCCTCTCGCGTCATCAATCGGGATAATTGCTTAAGTGAAAAGGCGTGTTTTAGTCGATCCATAATATCTTTTTCATCGACTTTACCCGCTTCAGGGCGAAAGATAACCGCTAACGCAGCAATATCATTGGGAGTAAAACTGTCTCGTGGCCAGACTTCTTGGCGAATCCATTCGCGCGTCATGCGCTTAAGTCGATTGCGTTTAACGGCACGTTTATCCACTTTTTTAGAGATGACGAAACCAATGCGGGGGCGGTATTGTTCTTGATTGTAAGCAGTGGTTTGAGCGTTGGGATGCCAATGTTTTAACGCAATAATGGTAAAGAGAGGACACGCGTAATAGCGCATCCCCTGCTTTAACGTCTTATTAAAAAGCCACTGCGCTTGGAGTCGATAGCGTTTTGCAAACATCAAAAACTCCAAGTAGGCTCAGAACGTGGATGAGGAAGGTATTCAACAAAAAAGTCTAGGTAAGAAAAACAGAACAAAAGAGTGACCCTAAGGTTCATCACTGACGCGACTATTTTCTTAACGAAGAGATTGGCCTGAATGGATGTCTCATCATGGACGTTTAGATGGCGATCTTGTGGCGACCTTTGGCTCTGCGACGGTTAATGACATTACGCCCACCAGGCGTTGCCATGCGTGCACGGAATCCAGACTTACGAACTTTTTTCTTGCGTGTGCCGCCGAGTGTACGTTTCATAATTTAAAATCTCCAGAGATGTATTCAAAAACAGGTTTAGCGGATAGAGTGTTTTGAGGAGTCCTATTCACAAAGACAAACAGACCTATCGTAAAGTATGGATAGATCATAGTGAAAAAACGACCCCGTGACAAGTAGGTGTTACAAAAAGCCTGCGTAACAGTTTTGGACAGGTTATGAACAGGGGGCGCGGCTTGATCTATAATAAGAGCCGTTGAGTGAATAATGATTATATAGAGTAACCGTCCGACATGCCCAAACAGCCCCCACATGATGCACCGAAACATGACACGCCCATGGCGAGGCGTGCACCTAACTTCAAAGAGCAAGACTATTCGGTGCAGAATAACCTGCAATCCGCATTGCATCGCGTCGTTGAAACAGCCACGCGCCATGTGCCCGATTCGGTTAAACAGGGAGCCGTGGCTCCCCCGATGGAAAGCGTTTCTACCCCATTGTCCCCATCGCCCTATGCGGACTTGTGGGCAGGTGTTCAGGCACTGATGATCGACCACATGAGCACGTCAAGTTTTCAAACATGGATTCGCCCTCTACATATAGACAATGTAGAACTGGCTTCAGATGATGAAGCCAGCATCACCTTAATGGCGACGTCAGATTTCAATCGCGGATACATCAAAAATAATTATGGCAAAGCTCTTGCGGATGCCTTTAAGGCTCTGCTTGGCGTTCAGAAGATTGTCCTTCACTGGGCTGTGGGTGAAGGGGGAGCCACGGCTCCCCCGGCGGAACGGCCTTCTTTTTCTCAGGCGCAGGATATTGCGGAAACGCTCTCCAAGCAGCAGGAGGTATTGGCTGATCCGCAGAGCAATCGCCCGTGGACACCCCGCACGCTTACTAGCGGGTTGCAACCCCGTTATACATTTGAGCAATACGTGGTTGGAGGGTTCAATCATTTTGCCCATGCGGCGGCGGTTGCGATTGCGGAGCAACCTGGCATTGCCTACAATCCCTTCTTTGTTCATGGAAGTGTCGGGTTAGGCAAAACCCATTTGGTGCAGGCCATTGGTCATTATGCGCTACGGCATCATCCCAATTTAGTGGTGAAATACGTCACTACCGAAACGTTTACAAACGATCTTATTCACTCGATTGCCACTAAAAAAATGGATGCGTTTCGGGATAAGTATCGCAAAATTGACCTCCTTATTATTGACGACATTCAATTTCTGGAAGGTAAGGATAAAACACAGGAAGAAGTCTTCCATACCTTTAACGCGCTTCATGGCTTGTCGAAACAGATCATTCTTACCAGTGATCGTCCGCCAAAAGCGTTGGCACGCCTAGAAGAGCGATTGATTAGTCGCTTTGAATGGGGATTGATTGTGGATGTACAAGTGCCTAATCTTGACGCACGAAAAGCGATTCTCGCCAAAAAAGCGGAGCGCGAAGGCTTAACGTTACGCTTTCACTTGGATGACGATGTCATTACCCACATGGCTGAGCAATCGTCCAACAACATTCGAGAACTCGAAGGCAATTTCAATAAATTGATTGCTACCTGTATGTTGGAAGATGCGCCGTTTAGCATGACGACTGTTGAAAAACTCTTTGGCCTGCCTGAACAAACGCAGCGCATGAGCGAAGAAGGCATTCTTGATATTGTGAGCCAAACGATGGGGATTTCGGTGAAAGACCTTAAAGGCATTGGCCGTAATAAAGAAACCGCTCATGCTCGGCAAGTGGCTACTTACGTTTGTAGAGAACTCATGGAATCGAGCTTTCCCAAGCTGGGGCGCCTGTTTAACCGCAAGCACAGCACCATGCTTTATGGGTATGAGAAACTGAAAGAGCAAGTCGCGCAAAACATCATGCTTAAAAAACAGGTGGATGACATCATGCAAAAGTGTAGAAACCAATGTTATTAATTCCTGCCCCCTCTCCCTTCCTGCCCAATTTAAGGAAAACGTGATGATCCCTAATTCTGAAAGGACGGATAGGTTGGGAAAGGATGGAAAATCCTTTCCCAGAGAGAAGGCCTTTACTTGCGAAGCAAGCCGAAGGGGGCTGAACGAGCAGAAATGGATGGCAATTTGTAACATTACGCCTGATTCCTTTAGCGATGGCGGGCAGTGTGTTGATGAAGACGCACTTGCTAAACATATACAGGAAGCGATTGCGTGGGGCGTAAGCTACATTGATATTGGCGCAGAATCCACGCGGCCCAATGCGGACGTGGTGGATGTAGAGGATGAGCTGGATCGTTTAATCCCTATTTTCCCGCTCTTAAAAGATTTAATAAAAGATACACCACAGATACAGGTGAGCTTGGATACACGTAAGGCGATGGTCGCACAGGTAGGATTGGCTTCTGGCGTGGTGGATATCATTAATGATGTGAGTGGTGGACTGTATGATGACGCGATGTTTGACCTCATTGCAGATGCGGGGTGTCCCTATATCCTCATGCATAGCCGAGGCACACCCAAAACGATGGATACTCTTACAGAGTATACACATGTTGTACAAGAAGTGGGCGACGAACTCCAACGCCAAATAGATCACGCAATGGAGAAAGGTGTAGAGCACGAACAGCTCATCCTTGATCCTGGAATTGGCTTTGCCAAGACGCAAGCACAGAGTCTTGATCTCTTAAAAAGTCTTCCTAAACTGAAAGAGCGTTTAGGCGATATCCCATTGCTTGTAGGCGTTTCACGAAAACGTGTCACGATGGCGGGGGCGATTGATGGACGTTCGTTACCAACGAATCGACGTGAAGCACAAACGGGAGTGCTACATCAATTCATGATCGAGCAGGGAGCGGTCGATATTCTCCGTGTTCACGATGTGCCCCAGCATGTAGCGGCAATGCAACTAATGACCAGATTGCAGTAAACGCTCCAAATCTTCAGGCGTATCTACGCCGACTGGGGCAGAAGACACCACACCCGCATAAATATGCATACCTAAGGATAAGGCACGCAATTGCTCAAGCTTTTCGAGGTCTTCAATTTTAGCAGCGGGGGCTTCAACAAACTTTTTCAAAGCAGAAACCTTATACGCATACACTCCCAAGTGACGGAAGTAAATCCCCGCATCATAGGCGCAATGCTCAATGTCTAATCCATCACGTACACATGGAACGGGCAGGCGACTAAAGTAGAGCACCTTGCCTGAATCGGTGAACAGAGCTTTGACCATATTCGGATTCGCCAAGCGCGTTTTCGCGTCATTTAAATCTTTAGCAGGGGCATCTTTCGGGAAGTACGGCGTGATTAAGGTCACAATATCCGCATCGCTTTTGTAGGTTTCCATCGCAGTGATGAGGGTATCCAAATGATCTGGAGACATAAAGGGTTCATCCCCCTGAATGTTAATCACCCAATCATAGTCATCCATCGTATAGGCAGACAGGGCTTCCCAAATACGATCGCTCCCTGAAGGTTGATTCGGGTCGGTCATTTTGGAATCGGTATTAAACGAGGTTAGGGCATTCTGAATACGAACATCATCCGTGGCAACACAGTATGTACTTTCAGATAATCGGCTTTCCTTAATACGCTCAACAACCTGTTGGACCATCGGCATTCCATGAATGTTGGCTAACGGTTTCCCTGGAAAGCGGGACGATCCATATCGAGCAGGAACCACAGTAAGCACTCGTGTCAAATCGAGGGGTGAATGCCTAGTTGCATTTTGTTTAAGATCTGTCATAACCATTGAAGCCACCCTTTATGATGTCGGTGAAAGATATGTTCCAAAAAGGAAGGTGTTTGTATTGTTTTTTAAAGATTAAGAAATTATCGATAGGCATCTTTGTTTAAGAGTATATAAGCATACAAATACAGCTTTTGCTAACTTTCAGCCCCTAACTATACAGATTTACATCCAGAGATCAATGTTTCAAAAGGAACGCTCTCGTGAACACTCCCCTCATGTACACCTCATCTAAAGAAGCATTCGAACCTAACGCCCCACATCAAAACATTTCACACAATGGTTTGAATTCAGAGGTTTCTTTAGAACATCTCAATGATACATTACACATTAAATGGATTCCAAGTCCCGCTATGTCGGGGTGCTTAAAGCAACTCGACTATTAGACGTTTGCATCCTTAATGTCTTAAGGGTTTAACCTAAACGACCTGCCTCCGAGCATAAAGAAGAGGTTTGTATTTTCTTTAGAATCTGTAAACAAATATTACAGGGTTGAATGTTGGGTGGTCATAAATCCTTTATTAGAGCACAAGAACCGTTTACAACGTGGGACAACGCGTCGATTCAAACACAGGCTTATCGGCCAACTCCCGGCAGGCGTTCCGTCCACCGCGTAACAAATTATAGACTAGACATTACTTCGCAGATTGCTCTTAACATTAGACACAAGGACATAAACCATGAAATTTCCCTCCATTCCACCTATTAACCTTTTGCAAGTTGCCAACGGCCAAAATGCACAAAACATCGTCGCTTCTGAAAACTTGAACGGTAACTTGAACCTCGGACAATTTGGCGTTAAAGGCGGAAACACCACCAGTATCGCTAACGTGGGCTTCTCGTTCGCTGATATTACACAAGACACCTTCGGCTTTGGTCAAATTGTAAACTCAAATCCAAATTCATTAACAAAAGCAACGATTAGTAACGGGGCCGATCACCGTTTCTCTTCACTCGGTCGTGTTGAAGGTAGCTGGAACAATGTCGGCAATGCAGCAGTTGAAGCGTTTGGTGGCTTAAAGGCTAATGTAAATGGTGTTGGCACTTTGTCTTATGGCGCAAAAAATGTAACAGACATTAAAGTTGGTGAGGGTGGTGTCGGTTTCCTTCGTGGCTGGACTCAAAATGGACACGCGTCTATTACCAACTCGGTCATGACTCACGATAAGAATGGTAACGATGTCAAAGGGTATAACGACGTCCGCAAAGCGGATAACCTTGTTTCTGATGGCAGCTACAATGTTGATCTTTTCACTCAAGGTGATAACGTCTTCAAGTCACGTAACTCAGGCGGTCAAGCTGTCCTCGGTGGTAAGAATGTATACGCAGCCTTTGAAAAAAGTGGTGCTAAAGTCGACGTTGCTGGTCGTGAGGAAACAGTTATTACAGCTAAAAATAGCAGCTTAGATATTAACCAACTTGCTGGCAACAAGAACTCTTTGTCTGCCCAGAAGAGTCACATTACCGCCAATCAGCTTGCAAATCATGAGAACATTGCAGCATTACAAGATTCAACAGCTAAAATCTCACAGCTCGGTAGCTACAACCAGATTACAGGTCTTAACTCCAAGATCGAAGCTCAACAACTGGGTGATGTCAACCAGATCGCAGTAACCAACTCTCAACTTACTGCAAGTCAGTTCGGTAACTTCAACCGAGTTGATATTTCCGCTTGGCTCTAGTAGAACTCAATTAATTCGTTAAACACTTCATCCCTCTCAAGATCATCTTGAGGGGGATGTTTATCTCAATGCTATAATAGGGAAATAACGTTAAAAGGATATTCCCATGCTTAGCAACCTCGCCCTTTGGCTTTCTAAACTCATCAATCTATATACGATGCTATTATTTGTCCGAATATTATTAACATGGATACCGAGTATCGACTGGTACCGTCAACCGTTTTTATTGGTTAAGGAAATCACCGACCCGCCATTGAATCTCGCTCGTAGCATCATCCCGCCCCTTGGGA
>Ga0163144_10021746_pt1 | contig 12735 bp, 10 predicted proteins | sample OliLak19BULKMAT1_FD_123175 | JGI IMG/M metagenome (GOLD analysis project Ga0163144, IMG submission 123175) | Freshwater microbial mat bacterial communities from Lake Vanda, McMurdo Dry Valleys, Antarctica - Oligotrophic Lake LV.19.BULKMAT1 | ecosystem: Environmental > Aquatic > Freshwater >...
CCATTATCTGGCTCTGGTTCTGGCTCTGGCTCTGGCTCTGGCTCTGGCTCTGGCTCTGGCTCTGGCTCTGGCTCTGGCTCTGGCTCTGGCTCTGGCTCTGGCTCTGGCTCTGGCTCTGGCTCATCGAGGTTTGGGCGTTCGCGCTCGGCGGGCGGAGGGACGACCACCTTCGGCAGGTCCTCGGCCACCTCCATCGGGGTCGCCTCCGGAACGGGTCGAGTCAAGACCTCGTTCGCGAGGTCGCGGTAGCATTTCGCGCCCCGCGATCGTGGGTCGTAGACGGTGATGGGTTCGCCATAGCCAGGCGCTTCAGAAAGCCGGACGGTGCGGGGGATCACGGTGTCGTAGACCTGCGCCCCGAAATACCGGCGGACCTCTTCCACAACCTGCTCCGAGAGCTTCGTCCGGGAATCGAACATCGTGAGAACGATGCCCGTGAGCCGGAGACCGGGGTTGATGTTCTGCTGGACTAGCGCCACGTTGCGGAGCAACTGTCCCAGGCCCTCGAGGGCGTAATACTCGCACTGGATGGGTACGAACAGCTCTTGAGACGCTGTGAGAGCGTTCACCGTCAGGAGCCCGAGCGAGGGCGGGCAGTCGATGAATATGAACTCGAATCGACCCGATGAAACGAGCGGCTCAAGCGCCTTCTTGAGGCGAGCCTCGCGCGAGAAGCGACTAACAAGCTCGATCTCAGCGCCGGCAAGGTCGATCGTCGATGGGACTGCGAAGAGATTCTCAACAGGTGTGGGCACGATCGCGTCTTCCATAGGAGCCTCGGAAACCAGCACGTCGTAGATGGTCGTTTCACGGTCCTCGTGGCGGATACCCATGCCGGTTGAGGCATTCCCTTGGGGATCGAGGTCAAGGACCAGGACCTGGTGGCCGCGCTCGGCGATAGCCGCACCAAGGCTTACGGCTGTGGTGGTTTTTCCTACGCCGCCCTTTTGGTTCGCGATAGAGATGACTCGAGCGCGGACAGGCACGGGGTCTGAAGTGATGGTCATACCTTCCAAGATTGATGGGCTCGATCGGGCGACTCGAACACGCTTAGACGCCCCTATGGCGCCCTTGCCGGCGGAGTCGAACAATCCGACGACAACGCAGTCGGCGTTTCAGATCACGCTTTGGTCATGATAACCAGCGAGCCTGCGCTTTCAAGCAACTCGCTCGGAATGATGTCCATGCCTACACATCCCGGGAGTTCACCAGGGTCTTCGTAGCCTTTCCCAGCGAAATAGATCAGGCGGCCGCCGGGCTCAAGCAGGCGCGAGGCCTCCCTCCAGGACGCGGCTGGTGCGGCCAGCGCGCGAGCGAAACAGGCCTCCACAGGGACATCGAGCGATTCCGCCGACACTCCACGGACCTGCGCGTTGGAAATCTGGAGAGTATCGATGACCATCTCCATGAATGAGACCTTCCTTCGTCGGCGTTCAACCAGCGCGATCTGAAGTTGCGGCAATGCAATCGCCAGGACGACGCCTGGGAGGCCACCACCTGAGCCCAGATCATAGGCCGATGAGGTCTCAAGGACTAGAGGCGCGGCCCGAAGGCTATCCAGCGTGTGGCGCTCGCGGACCCGTTGGGCATCACCAGCACCCATCGCGCCGATCTCAACGCCCGTCGTGGCCAGCAAGTCCTCATAGGCCTCGAGCCGAGCAATCTGTTCAGCGGATAGTGGAAGGCCCAGGCTCTTTGCGAACGGGCCGATCTCCTGATGTTTCACGTGAAACGCTCCTTGCCGCCGCGTGGAGAGGGGTGGCTACGCGTTCTCGGGAATCAGGACCACCCGGCGCCGAGGCTCTTCGCCCTCGCTCTCGGTGTCTACCCCTTCGATGCCTGCAACCACATCGTGCACGATCTTGCGATCGTAGGGGCTCATCGGCTCGAGCGCCTCTTCGTTGCCGGAGCGCTGGACCCTCTTGGCGGCATCCCGCGCTTTCGAAACGAGGCGAGACCGATGGCGCTTCTGATAGTCCTCGATGTCAACGGTCACCATGCAACGAGACCCGGTCGCCTGGCTCACCACGATTCGGACCAGCTCCTGGAGCGACTCGATCACGGCCCCGTGGTGCCCGATGAGGATCCCCATTTCGTCCTCGTCACCAGCTGGAGCCCAGACTTCGACGTACATCCGTCCCTCGTCGAGATTGGTCTCCACGTCGGCGTCGATGTCCATCTTCTCCAAGAGGCCTTCTAGGAACTCGGCGGCCACCTCGGCCTGCTCCTCGAGTTCTTCCTGAGAGAGATCGGCTCCAGATCGACGCGGACGAACCTTGACGACGGCTTCCTGCTTCCCGAGGCCCAGCATGCCCGCCTTCGGCTCCTTGATGACCTCGATGAATGCGTCCTTCTCGGCGATCCCAAGTTCCGTTAGAGCGGCCTCAATAGCCTCATCAACGCTTGGGGCGCTCTTCTCAACTTCCGCCATCGTCGTCACTTCCCCCTTCGTCAGTCGTCTTCTTCTTCTTGCTTCCGTCTGGCTGTTGCTCGGCTTCGTTCAGTTTTCGGGCGCGGTCTGCCTCGGCTTGCTCAACCATCTTTGCCATGAAGCCCTTCTTCACGGGCTTCGCGGACTTCCCTGCATTCGGCTTCGCACCCGGCTTGCCCTTCGCCGGCGAGGCCTTGGAGCCAGCCGACTTCCCTCCGGAGCCGGGCTTCTCCACGGTCTTGACACTGCCTTTTGCGGGTATAGCCGTGGCCCCACCATTGGCCTTCAACCGCTTAAGGAGGATGTATTGCTGTCCAACTTGCCAGCTGTTTGAGGTCGTCCAGTAGACGATCAGACCCGCCGGGAAGCTCCAGCCAATCAACCCGAAGAACAGCGGCATGATCCGCATGATGGTCTGTTGTTGCTTCGCCGCGGGCGTGGGCGACGCCTTCTGCATCTGTCTTGATTGGAAATAGGTCGAGCCGATCATCATGAGCAGAAAGACGAAATAGGGGATGCGGGAAAGCGGGGTAGCACCGCAGTCCAGCGTCAGCTGCTCGCTTTCGCCGTCGCTGTTCGGGTCCGGCACCACGACCGCACCATCCCCAGACTGAGAGGGGGTGCACAACAAGTTCATCCCCAAGAATTGGGCATCGTGGTTGACCACGACCGCTTCATAAAGGGCTGAGTTCTCCGGGTAGTGGTTGTCGGTTCCAGGCAAAGGCGGGCGTAGGACCGCATAAAGGCAGATGAAAATCGGCATCTGCAGCAGCAGTGGCAGGCAACTCGCGAGCGGGTTCACGCCGTGCTCTTGGTAGAGCTTCATCGTCTCTTCCTGAGACTTCTGCTTGTCACCCTTGTACTTTTTCTGGATCTCCTTCATCTTGGGCGCCAACTGCTGCATCGCCATCATCCCCTTGACCTGTTTGATCCCCAGGGGAACTAAGATCGCCCGGATGATGACGGTGAAGATGATGATCGCAACGCCGTAGTTGTTGACGTAGGAATAGATCCAGGCCAGGAACGCTCCGAGGCCATCGAGGACCACCTGGAACGGCGTGAAGGCGAGCAGTCCGGTCATGACGACACCTCGCGGATAGAGCGCCGATGTGTGATGTAGTCATACAGTCCGACGGACCCGCGGCGCGGCACCCGGTCGATGCCTCCCTGACTCCATGGATTGCAGCGCAACAGTCTCCAGGCGGCGAGAAAGAGGCCCGCCGCGATGCCACGGTCTGCGATTGCCTCCTCGGCATACGCCGAGCACGAGGGGTAGTACTTGCACCGAGGGCCGAGCACGCGGGAGAAGGTGACGCGGTAGGCGCCGAGGAGCATGAGCGCAACGAAGCGGAGCGGGGTACCGAGGAGACGGGTAACTTTCTGCAATCGCGTCACGTCCGTTCGACTCCTGCCTTCCGGGCGAGTCCTCGCAACTCGGGCACGAGCGTGGCCGATGAGGCACCCGCGATCGAGCCCCGTGCCAGGAGCACGATGTCGTAATCCTCGATGCCCCTCAGGTCAACCTGGTGCCACGCTGCTCGCATGATCCGGCGGGCACGATTGCGCGCAACCGCATTGCCGACCTTGCGGCTGGAGACGACCGCGATCGATCCGCCGCCCGCGCCTGCGAACAGCACGACATGGGGTCCAGCTGCTCGCCGTCCACGCTCCATCACGGAACGTGCTGGCGAAAAGGGGGCAGAATGCCTGGTCAGAGCCTTAAGCGGAGAGCCGGGCGCGGCCCTTAGTGCGCCGACGGGCGATGAGGCGACGACCCGCCTTGGTGCGCATCCGGACGCGAAACCCATGGGTCTTCTTGCGGCGACGGTTGTTCGGCTGAAACGTACGCTTCATGTCTTAGGTCCCTTCAGAGGGCCGCGAGGGCCGGTGACGACCCGGCGAGTATAGCCGGGGATAGACAGAGTCGCCGTTGGCGCGGCACCACAGCCCCGGATCGGCCGACGAGGCGAAGACTCACGCCCGGGGAGTGCCCGTAGGCCGTTCGGGGCGTTTTCCACAGAAAGTGTGACAAGACCCTCGCCTGGGGGTTTCAGGCACCAAACCAGCGTGTTATCTTGCCTCGGCACCCACCCCAAGGGCTGCGGTCCCCGGGAGGGTTTTCCCCAAAAGTATCCCCACTGTGGATTCCACAATTGTGGAAAGGTCTGTGGATAGCTATGTCCGTTACCTCTTTCGAGCAAGCCCCAACACGCATCTGGTCCGCCGTCCTCGAACAAGCCCGCTCGGAAGTCTCGGAGAGCTCGTTTGGGATGTGGTTCTCCGAGGTTCGGCCGGGAGAACTGAGCGACGGCGTGCTAGAACTGTATGCCCCCTCCGATTTCGTCCGGGATCGGCTGGTACGCAACTACCTGGACCTGATCCAGGGGGCGGCCTCCGAATCCGCTGGCACCGCTGTTCGCGTCCACCTGTCGGTTGACCCTGATCGGCCCGAGGCGAAGGTGGCCCCCTCGAGCCACCGCCGAAGCGACTCCCTTCCTCCGTCTGCTTCGACCCCCAATGCCTTCTCGGAGAAATACACCTTCGACACGTTCGTGCCTGGGCAGAGCAACCGATTCGCTCATGCGGCCGCCATGGCCGTCGCCGAGGCCCCCCCATCGAAGGCCTACAACCCCCTCTTCCTCTATGGCGGCGTGGGGTTGGGGAAAACCCACCTTCTCTACGCCATCGGGCACCACATGATGCGCTTGATTCCCGGACTCCGCGCGAAATACGTGACCTCCGAGCAATTCATGAGCGAATTCATCAAGTCCGTCCGTGAGCGCCAAGGTTTCGTCTTCCAGCGGAAGTACCGGGATGTGGACGTCCTTCTCGTGGACGACATCCAGTTCCTTGCTCGCGCCGAGGAGACCCAGGCCGAGTTCTTCCACACGTTCAACGCCCTTCACGGCGCGGAGCGGCAGATCGTCATTGCCTCAGACCGCCCCCCGCAAGAGCTTGACCGGATGGAGGAGCGCCTTCGAAACCGGTTCCGCTGGGGCCTTTGCGTCGACGTGCAGCCGCCTGACATCGAGACACGGATTGCGATCCTGCAGCTCAAAGCGCAGCGGGACCATGTGGCTGTGCCGGATCCCGTCTTCGAATTGATTGCCTCGCGGTTCCAACAGAACATCCGGGAGCTCGAAGGCGCCCTGCTCCGTGTGGCCGCCTACTCCTCGCTGACTGGCCAGCCGATCGATGAGGAATTGGCCGCGCATGCGCTTGAGGACCTCTTACCCCAGACCGACGGGGAGATTCCGCCGATGCGGATCATGGACGAAACAGCTGCCTACTTCGGCCTCTCCCGAGACGATTTGGTCTCCAAGAGCCGCTCCCGACCGCTTACGACGGCCCGTCACATCGCGATGTATCTCATGCGAGAGTGCACTGGTTTGTCGTTGATTAAGATCGGTGAGGCGTTTGATCGCGACCACACGACGGCGATGCATGGGATCAAGAAGATCGAGAAACTGATGGTGCAGCGCGGTTCGACGTACCGTCAGGTCCAGGATTTAACGCGCGCAATCCGGGTTCCTGGCCGGGGGAAATGATGGGGACAAGCATGGGACGAATTCGGGGGAACCAGCAGATCTGTCACTCTCGTCCACCGTGCGGCGAAGTTAGCCACACTCGTTCCACCAGCCGAAGAGTGTCAGAACCCGTGGGTAACGTGGGTAAGAGGGGTCGTTTTCCCGATATCCACCGCCCCTACTACCACTGGTTCTCTTTCATTCAATCAAGTAGTACGTAGGAGAGGTGGGAATCTTGAAATTCCGATGTGATCGAGATCTGTTCTCTGAAGCACTCCAGGTCGTCCAGCGCGGCATCTCGTCTCGTCCCGGCATCCCGGCGCTCACGGGTGTGCTCATGGATGCAAACGCTGACGGCACGTTGACGCTCACGACGACTGACCTCGAGGTCTCTGCGCAGCTCGCGATCGAGGTCACGGTTCAAGAGCCAGGCACCGCGCTGGTGCCGGCGCGGCTCCTGGGGGACCTCGTGAAGAACCTCGCCGAGGCTCCGGTTGAGTTCGAATCATCGGGCGGCCAAGCGACGATTCGGGCTGCGGCGTACGAGGGGCAGTTGCGACTGCTCCCTGTGGATGATTTCCCTGTGCTGCAAGTGCCTTCAGGCACGGTCGTGAGCGTTGACACCGCCACCTTCGGCGAGGCGGTGAGCCAGGTGGGACGGGCCGCCTCGAAAGATGAGGCTCGCCCGGTGCTGACCGGCGTCCTGGTGGAAGTAAGCCGCGAGGGCATCATCCTGGCCGCGACGGATTCGTACCGCCTCGCTGTCCGGGAGATCACCGCCACCGCCGACGGGGAGGCGAAGGCAATCGTGCCAGAGCGCGCCCTCGGCGAAGCGGGTCGCGCGGCCTCAGCCGATGAGAAGGGCACGATCGAACTCGTCCTGGACGACGCGCAGATCTCGTTCAAGATTGGCGGGCTGCGACTCACCTCCCGGCTGATCGAAGGCGAGTTCCCGAACTACCGCCAACTGCTTCCCGACGGCTACGAGAACCGGCTCACGATGTCCCGCCAAGGGCTCATGGAGGCCGTACGTCGCATCGGACTACTGGCTCGCGACAACGCTCCCGTTCGACTCGAGTTCAACCAACTCGGCGTGCGCCTGTCTTCGCAGTCCCCTGATCTTGGCCAGTCGGTCGAGGCCGTGGAGGCGCAGTACGAAGGCGAGGAGATCACCGTGGCGTTCAACCCGGTCTACCTGAACGATGGGCTCGCTGCGGCTTCGGGAGACACCATCCGATTGGAAGTGCGCGACGGCCTGAAGCCCGGCGTGGTGCGCGGCGACGTAGACGCGTTCACGTACTTGGTGATGCCGGTGCGCCTGCCAGCGCCAGTGAGCTAAGGCTCTGGGGTGCAACTGCTTTGGGCCGAGCTGCGTGATTTCCGGAACCATCGAGAAACTCGCGTCGAGGCACCGAACGGGCTAATTACCGCGGTCGGAGCCAACGGGGAAGGTAAGACGAATCTCCTCGAAGGCATCTTCTATCTCCTCACGCTGTCGTCACCTCGCGTGAGCTCAGATGAGCCACTCGTTCGCAAGGGGGCTGAGTTCGGTTATGTGCGCGGCGAGGTGCAGACCCGCGACGGCCGCATCTTGATCGAGGTGGAGGTGCGCCGGTCTGGTGCGAATCGGGTCCAGGTGAATCGGAGCCCGGTGCGACGCAAGCGAGATCTCCGCCGTCAGGTCCGCGCCGCCTTCTTCGAGCCGGATGACATCCGCATCATCCTGGGAGACCCGAGCCGGCGCCGTGGCTTCATGGACGAAGCCCTGGTGGCACTATGGCCACTCCGTGAGACCACCCTGACCAACTACGAGAAGGCCCTGCGTCAGCGGAACCGACTGCTGAAGGACTGGGGTGGATCGGGAGCACCGAGCGGGCTTGACGCCTGGGACGACCAGGTGATCGAAGAGGGGAGCGCCGTGATTCGGGCACGCACGGCGGCCGTCCAGGCGCTCCAGGGTCCCGCGACGAAGGTGTTCGAGGGGCTCTCTGGGTACGGCCTTGAGGTCACATATCAACCTTCCGTGGTGGCATCAGGCGCACTCGAAGACGCGTTCCGCAGCCAGCTCCTGGCGCGTCGTGGGGATGAGCTCATGCGCCGGACCACACTCGTCGGGCCGCATCGAGACGATCTAGCCCTCGCGGTGCGCGACCTCGGTGCGCGGGGGTTCGCCTCCCATGGAGAATCCTGGGGCGCAGCGCTTTCGCTCCGGCTGGGCCTTGCGACGGCGCTCGAATCGGAAGCAGGGGAAACCCCGATCACCCTGCTGGATGACCCATTCTCGCCGCTGGATCCGGCTCGCCGCGACCGGGCCGCATCCGACCTTGTCGGCCGTGGTCAGGTCCTCGTCTCCGTGGCCGATGAGGGGGATATCCCGACGAACACTGACGAAGTCTGGGACGTCGCCCAGGGCACGGTCACACCACGCGCGGGCGCCGCCTGATGCCCACCAAAGGGTTCAAGCGGCGCGACCCCAAAGGACGCAGCAAGGAGCCCATAGCCCTCGGAGCGGTGGTCGCCAAGCTCCTCACCGAGCGTCCGTTCCAGGTGGGCGCCCAGATGGGGCGATTGGCCGGTGAATGGGACCAAATCGTGGGCGAGCGATTGGCCGCGGAGTCATCGCCGAAGACCCTCGAAGGAGGCACGCTGGTCATCGCCGCGTCCTCGGGCGCGTGGGGAACCCAACTGAGTTTCCTTGCTGCCGAGATCACCAGGAAGGCCAACGAGCGCCTTGGCGCCGAGGCGGTCAAGACCGTCCGGGTGACCGTCACCGGAGAGGCATCGAAACCAGTGTAGTGCAAGGCTATCGGAGTCCCTCGATGAGGGTCTGGGGCGAAGGTCGAGTGGTATACTTCATCCTTGTAGTTCTCCGCGCGAGACGCCCCCTTTTCGGTGGACCCGTTTGCCGTCGCGCCCGGTCTCGTATCGGGGAGAACGCGGCAGACCAGTGGAGGCAATGTTGGCGAGCAGTACCCCGAAGAAGCAAGCGGAATACACCTCCGCAGATATCACCGTCCTGGAGGGCGTCGAGCACGTTCGTCTCCGCCCTGGGATGTACATCGGGACCACCAGCTCCCGCGGCCTCCATCACCTGGTGTATGAGGTGGTGGATAACGCGGTCGATGAGGCCATGGCCGGCCACGCTGACCGAATCATCGTGACCCTGCTGAGGGACGGTGGTTGCTCCGTCTCCGACAACGGGCGAGGCATCCCGGTGAAACCGATCCCCAAGGCCAAGGACCGCCGCCCGGCTGCCGAAGTCGTGCTCACCACGCTCAATGCCGGGGGGAAGTTCGGGGGCGGCGGGTACCGCATCTCGGGTGGCCTGCATGGCGTCGGTGTCTCGGTCGTCAATGCGCTCTCCGAGAAGATGACGGCCGACATCGTCCGGGAGGGCTTCGGCTGGCACGCCGAGTTCTCACGCGGCAAGGCGACGAAGAAGCTCACGAAGGGCAAGCCCGCCAAGCGCACGGGGACCACAATCGCCTTTTGGCCCGACCCCGAGATCTTCACTGAGACCACCGCCTTCAAGCGCGAGATCTTGGCCGAACGCCTCCACGAGCTGGCCTTCTTGAACAAGGGGCTTGAAATCCGCCTCGAGGACGAGCGAGAAGAACCACCCTCCGAGGACATTTACAAGGCCAATGGCGGCCTGGTCGACTTCGTGAAGTACATGAACGAGGGCAAAGAAGCCGTCCACCCCAAAGTCATCAGCTTCGAGGTGAAAGGCGAGACCTCCGAGGTCGAGATCGCGTTCCAATGGAACCAGGGGTATTCCGAGTCGATATACACGTTCGCCAACACAATCAACACGCACGAGGGCGGGATGCACGAAGAGGGATTCCGCAAGGCGCTCACCGGCGCGGTGAACCGCTACGCACGCTCCAAAGGCATCCTCAAGGAGAAGCAGGACTCGCTGATCGGCGAGGATGTGCGCGAAGGCCTCACGGCCATCATCTCGGTGAAGCTCCAGGACCCGCAGTTCGAGGGGCAGACGAAGACCAAGCTCGGTAACACCGAGATTCGCGCGTTCGTTGAGAAGACCGTGAACGACCAACTTGGCACCTGGATGGAAGAACATCCCGGGGACGCCAAGCGGATCATCATGAAGTCCGAGGCGGCGCAGAAGGCCCGCCTGGCGGCTCGCTCAGCTCGTGATCTCACGCGGCGCAAGTCGTTCCTGGAGTCCGCCTCGCTGCCGGGCAAACTCGCCGACTGCCAACTCACCGACCCAAAGGTGTGCGAGCTCTACATCGTCGAGGGAGATTCCGCCGGCGGCTCGGCGAAAAGCGCTCGGGATCGCTCGAACCAAGCGATCCTGCCGATCCGCGGCAAAATCTTAAACGTCGAGAAGGCCCGGTTGCACAAGGTGCTCGAGAACAACGAGATCCAGGCGCTCATCACCGCTATCGGCACCGCGATCGGTGACGAGTTCGACCTGGACAAGGCTCGTTATCACCGCATCGTGCTGATGGCCGACGCCGATGTCGATGGCGCACACATCCGCACGCTGTTGCTGACCTTCCTGTTCCGCAACATGCGGCAATTGATTGACGCAGGCTTCATCTACCTTGCGCAACCGCCGCTCTACCTGCTGAAAGACGGGAAGAAGGAGCTGTATTTCTACACGGAGCGCGAGTGGGACGACTGGCGGACTGCCAACGGCAACGGCCGCAAGCTCGAGCCCCAGCGCTTCAAGGGCCTCGGCGAGATGAATGCCGAGCAGCTCTGGTCCACCACCATGGATCCGGAAAAGCGCACCTTGTTGCAGGTCACGCTCGAGGATGCGGTATCGGCTGACCACCTCTTCACCATGCTGATGGGCGAGGAAGTCGCCCCACGGAAGGCCTATATCGAGGCCAACGCGCAGTACGTCCAGAACCTCGACGTCTAACGGATGAGGAGCTAGCGCAGTGGCCCAGGAAGATCTGTTCGCAGGACGCGTTGAGCCCATCCAGCTCGAGGACGAGATCCAGCGGTCCTATTTGGACTACGCCATGTCGGTCATCGTCGGCCGCGCGCTGCCGGACGTGCGCGACGGGATGAAGCCGGTCCAGCGCAGGATCCTCTGGTCGATGATGGAGTCGGGCCTGCGCCCGGACCGACCGCACCGCAAGTCGGTTTCCGCGGTCGGCGAAGTCTTGAAGAAATACCACCCGCACGGTGACTCCAGCGTCTACGACGCCTTGGTTCGCATGGCGCAGGACTGGGTCATGCGCGTGCCCTTGGTTGACGGCCACGGGAACTTCGGATCTGTCGACGGCGACCCGGCGGCTGCCTATAGATACACGGAAGCGCGGCTGGCACCGGCTGCCATGGAGTTGCTCCGTGACATCGACTCCGAGACGGTCGATTTCATCCCCAATTTCGATGGCTACGAACAAGAGCCGACGGTGCTCCCCGCGCGTTTCCCGGCGCTGCTGGTCAACGGGGCCGCTGGCATCGCCGTCGGCATGGCCACGAACATCCCGCCGCACAACCTGGGCGAGGTGGTCGACGCGGTCTGCGCGATGATTGACCAGCCCGACATCGACACCGAAGGCCTGATGAAGTACATCAAGGGGCCGGACTTCCCGACGGGCGCCCAGATCATTGGGTCACAGGGAATCGCGGATGCGTACACGACGGGTCGCGGTTCGATCAAGGTGCGGGCGGTCTCCCAGATCGAAGAGGGGACGAATAATCGCCTCCGTATCGTCGTCACCGAGCTGCCGTATCAGGTCAACAAGGCGCGCCTGGCCGAGAAGATTGCCGACCTGGTTCGCTTGGGCAAGCTCAAGGACATCGCGGACCTGAAGGACGAGTCCAACCGCGTGGGGATGCGGCTGGTGATCGATCTCAAGCGCGGGGCCAACGCGCAAGTGGTGCTGAATCAGCTTTACAAGCACACGCAGCTGCAGGAGTCCTTCGGCGTCACGATGCTCGCGCTCGTGGACGGCAAGATTCCGAAGGTCCTGACGTTGCAGGAGATGATTGGGCACTACCTCGACCACGAGTTCGACGTCACGACCCGCCGGACGAAGTACGAGCTTCGACGCGCACAGGAGCGCGACCATATCGTCGAGGGCCTCCTGATTGCGCTGGGTCACTTGGACGAGGTCATCAAGATTATCCGAGCGTCCGCCGACTCGGACGAGGCCCGCACGACGTTGATGAAGACCTTCAAGCTCACCGAGATCCAGACGAATCACATCTTGGACATGCCGCTACGCCGGTTGACCAAGCTGGCCAAGGCCGAACTCGAAGCCGAGCACAAGGAACTCCAGGCGAAGATCAAGCACCTCGAGGCGTTGCTCAAGGACCCGAAGAAGATCTACGCGCTGGTGCGCGAGGAGCTCATGGAGGTCCGCAAGAAGTACGCCAACCCGCGACGCAGCGTAATCAGGCCCGCCGAGGGTGAGTTCGATGTGCTCGACCTCATCCCCGACGAGGAGGTCATCGTCACCGTCTCGCGCGCTGGCTACATCAAGCGCCAGCCGATCGAGACGTATCGGCGCCAGGGCCGCGGCGGCAAGGGGGTTCGGGGCACGACGCTCAAGGAAGAGGACGTGATCCGAAGCGCCTTCACCACGACCACGCATGCATGGCTGCTGATCTTCACCACGCGCGGCAAGGTCTATCGCGTGAAGGTGCACGAGATTCCCGACGCCTCGCGCATCGCGCGCGGCACGTTCGCGGCGAACCTGCCCGGTGTTGTGGTCAGCGGTGACGAGCGCATCAGCGCGGTCATCGATCTGAAGGTGTACGAAGAGGGGATCTACTTGTTCTTCGGGACCA
>Ga0163144_10021747_pt1 | contig 12735 bp, 9 predicted proteins | sample OliLak19BULKMAT1_FD_123175 | JGI IMG/M metagenome (GOLD analysis project Ga0163144, IMG submission 123175) | Freshwater microbial mat bacterial communities from Lake Vanda, McMurdo Dry Valleys, Antarctica - Oligotrophic Lake LV.19.BULKMAT1 | ecosystem: Environmental > Aquatic > Freshwater > Lake...
AGTTCGGCCTCGGCGGCGGTTACGCCGGCGGCGTCGCTCTTCTCGCGGGCCTCCTGCAGCTTCTGGTCGGCGACCATCTCGCGGATCGGGTTCAGATAGGAATCGTCGGCCGAACGAAACTGGGAATACTCCAGCCCGGCCAGCACGCGACGCTGACGCTCGGCCTCCACGCCCTCGCCCTGGCCGTAGGTCAGGAAGAAGCTGCGGATCTTTTCCTTGATCGCGGGATCGAGATCGCCGCGCACCCGCATGGTGTCGGGCAAGATCGGCTCACCCTGCGTGCCGCCCAGGCTCGCGAGGACACAGGCGCACTCGACCGAGACCGAGGCGCGCACGCGCGTGCCGTCGTCGACGAGCGCGAGCGGGAACAGGTTGCACCCGAGCGGCTTGGACGCCGCGCCGCCCACCCGGTGCAGCGAGCAGAGAGACCCTTCGAGATAGGCACACTGCCCGTTCACGAGCGCCACCGCCGAGCCCGCGCACGGCCCCGCGCCGCGCTCCGGCATGAAGATGTGCTCGTGGCGATCGCCGCCGCCCCGCACCTCGGGGCGCAGCGAGCGGGCCCGCGCCGCTTCGAGCGGCGAGAACACGATCGTCGCGTAGAGCCGGCAACAGCTCCCCTGTCCGGTGCAGTGAAACGTGTACCCCGGCAAGCGCTCGATCGGCCGGAGATCGCGCTCGATCTTCGCGGGCGGCTCGGGGCTCGCGGGACTGGCACGCGGCTTCCGTGGGGCGACGCCCTCGGCCAGCATGCCCACCTCGGCGACGCCGTCGAGCAACCCTTCCAGCGCCTCGCGGCTCGCCTGCACGCCCTCGCGCGACGCCGCCGCGAGGATGCCGTCGAGATCGCGCGTCCCGTCCGCGCTCGCGACCAGGATCCACTCGCGCGGACCGATCTCGACGACGTCGCCGGTCTCCACGTCGTGGAGCAGCACGCGGCAGCGCCCGTCGACGAAGTGGAGGCGCGGCAGCGCCCGCTCCGCGAGCCGCGGCCTTGCGAGTCGAGGCCTCGAAAGGTCGGACGTTTTCACCTGCGGTTGCTGAGGGCTCACGATCGGCTCACCGCTCGCGAACATAGTCCGGCGCGCCCCTTGCCGTGAGAACAAGCGCCCTACTGTGAGCCTGCCGTGAGAAGGCATGAGAAGGCATGCGAGCTGCGAGAGCCGCGAAAAGGGTCGTGCCGGAAAGCTGCGCCTCTGGTATCATTTATCGCTTGTATCGAAGCCATCCGGGGGCTAACCGCCTCGGCCGCAACTGAACGTTTTACGGAGACGAAGATGAGCGAGAAGTTGAATTACAAGGTCGCGGACATCAAGCTCGCGGACTGGGGTCGCAAGGAAATCCGCATCGCCGAGGGCGAGATGCCGGGTCTCATGGCCGTTCGCGAAGAGTACGGCGCGTCCAAGCCGCTCAAGGGCGCGCGCATCGCGGGCTGCCTGCACATGACCATCCAGACGGCCGTGCTCATCGAGACGCTCGTCGAGCTCGGCGCAGAGGTCACCTGGACGAGCTGCAACATCTACTCGACGCAGGACCACGCGGCCGCCGCCATCGCGGTGACGGGCGTGCCGGTGTTCGCCTGGAAGGGCGAGACCCTCGAAGAGTACGACTGGTGCCTCGAGCAGCAGATCTACGCGTTCAAGGGCGGCAAGGGCCCGAACATGATCCTCGACGACGGCGGCGATCTCACCATCTGGATCCACGAGAAGCACGCCAAGCTGTTCGAGGGCACGGACCCGATTCGCGGCCTCAGCGAGGAGACCACGACCGGCGTTCACCGCCTCTACGAGATGCACAAGCAGGGCAAGCTCAAGGTCCCCGCGATGAACGTCAACGACTCGGTCACCAAGAGCAAGTTCGACAACCTCTACGGTTGCCGCGAGTCGCTCGGCGACGGCATCAAGCGCGCGACCGGCGTCATGTTCGCCGGCAAGACGGCCGTGGTCGCCGGCTACGGCGACGTGGGCAAGGGCTGCGCGCAGTCGCTCCGCGGCCTCGGGGCCCGCGTCATCATCACCGAGATCGACCCGATCTGCGCCCTGCAAGCCGCCATGGAGGGCTACGAGGTCAAGACCATGGAGCAGGTCGCGCCGCTGGCCGACATCGTCGTCACGGCGACGGGCTGCGGCGACATCGTCCGCGGCGAGCACATGATGGTCATGAAGGACGGCGCCATCCTCTGCAACATCGGCCATTTCGATTGCGAAATTCAGATGAGCTGGCTGGAGAAGAACCCCGAGATCAAGGAAGAGAACGTCAAGCCGCAGGTCGACGAGTTCGTCTTCCCCGACGGCAAGCGCCTCATCATCCTGGCCCGCGGCCGCCTCGTGAACCTCGGCTGCGCCAACGGCCACCCGTCCTTCGTGATGAGCTGCTCGTTCACCAACCAGGTGCTCGCGCAGATGGCGCTCTTCAACGAGAAGATCCCGCTCGGCGTGCACATCCTCCCCAAGAAGCTCGACGAGAAGGTCGCGAGCCTCCACCTCAAGAAGCTCGGCGTCGAGCTGACCAAGCTCACCAAGGATCAGTCCGCGTACCTCGGCGTCCCGCAAGAGGGACCGTTCAAGCCCGAGAACTACCGCTACTGATCGCGCTCCGAGCGCGGCGCATCGCTCTCTGAGGGCGCTCGCACGGCGCTCGCACGGCGCTCGCACCGCGCTCGCATCGCCCCCCCCAATCCCGCCACATCGCGAGACATTCCAACGCAAGGCACGTGCTTCGCCGCGCGTGCCTTGATCTATAGTGCGGCGCGATGCAGTCCCGCTATCGCGCCCAAGACGCCCTGGAGCTCGTCCTAGAGCTCGCTCCCGAGCACGGCGAAGACCTCGCGCTTCGCGTCTACACCTCGCGCCTGCTCGGCGGCGATCCGCGCCTCGTGCTGCACGGCGGCGGCAACACCAGCGTCAAGTCGCGCGTCACCGAGACGACCGGGGAGATCACCGACGTCCTCTTCGTCAAGGGCAGCGGCGGCAACCTCGGCACCATCGGCCCCCAGAGCTTCCCCGCGGTGCGCCTCGCGCGCCTGCGCAAGGTGTGCTCGCTCGCCTCGCTCACGGACGAGCAGATGGTGATGGAGCTGCGCGGCCAGACGATCGATCCGTCGCGCCCGCAGCCCTCCGTCGAGGCGCTGCTTCACGGGCTCCTCCCCGGCAAATTCGTCGACCACACCCACGCCGACGCGCTGCTCGCGCTGACCAACCAGCCCGACGGCGCGGCCCGCGTGCGCGAGCTGTACGGCGAGTCGGTCCTGGTGATCCCCTACGCGATGCCCGGCTTCGCGCTCGCAAGAGCCGTCGCCGAGCAGTGGGACGCGCGCGTCGCGGCGGGCAAGACGCCGGCGCTGCTCGTGCTCGACAAACACGGTGTGTTCACCTGGGGCGAGACCGCCGAAGAGAGCTACGAGCGCATGATCGCGGCCGTCACGAAGGCGGAAGAGCTGCTCGCGCGGGGTCGCCACGGGGCGCCTCACACGGTGCGCACGTACGAACGAACAGCCGCCGGCGACGGCGACGACGACAGGCTGGCAGAGCGCGCGAGGTTGGCGTCGGCGTTGCGCGGTGAGCTGCGCAAGCGCAGCGATCTGCCGTGGATCTCGGCGTGGCGGACCAGCGACGTGCTGCTCGAGATCACCTCGCGACCCGAGCTGGCGGGGCTCGCGAGCAAGGGCTGCGCGACGCCCGACCACGTGATCCGCGCCAAGCCGCGGCCGCTCTTGCTGGGCGAGCTGCCGCTGTCCGACGACGTGGCGGCGCTGCGGGCCGCGCTCGGCGCCGCGCTCGACGAGTACGCCGCGGAGTACGGTGCGTACTTCGAGCGCTGCAAGGCGATCCGGAAGAGCGATCCGATCGCGCTCGATCCGTGGCCGCGGGTCGTGCTGGTGCCGGGCCACGGCGTGCTGGCCCTCGGCAAGTCGCGCAAGGACGCCGCCATCGCCGCCGACATCGCCGAGCACACGGCGGCGATCGTGCTCGATGCGGCGGCGCTCGGCAGCTACGAGCCCGCCGCCGAGCTCGATCTCTTCGACGTGGAGCACTGGTCGCTCGAACAAGCCAAGCTCACCCGCAAGGACGACGGCACGGCGCTGGACGCACCGCAGACGCTGGCGTTCGGCGCCGGCTTCGAGGGCAAGGTCGCGCTCGTGACGGGGGCGGCGTCCGGCATCGGCTTCGCGACCGCGTGCTCGTTCCTGCGCGCCGGGGCCCACGTGTGCCTCACCGATCGTGACGCGTCGCTGCTCGAGAGCGTGGCGGCGCCGCTCGAAAAGCAGCACCCGGGCCGCGTGCTCGCGCTGGGCCTCGACGTGACCTCGTTCGAGGAGTCCGAGCGCGCCGTGCTGCGCACCGTCGTGCGCTTCGGCGGCATCGACCTCGTCGTGTCCAATGCAGGCTCGGCGTCCGAGGGAAAGCTGCACACCGAGGCGGGCGACCGGGCCCTTCGCGCCTCGCTCGAGCTCAACCTGCTCGGCCACCAGAACGTGGTCCGCGCCGCCGCCAATGCCATGATCGATCAGGGCGCCGGCGGCGTGCTGCTCTTCAATGCCTCCAAGAGCGCGTTCAATCAGGGCCCGGACTTCGGCCCCTATGCCATTCCAAAGACGGCCCTCCTGGCGCTCATGCGTCAATACGCGATCGACCTCGCGCCCCACGGCATTCGCACCGGCGCCGTCAATGCCGATCGCATTCGCACCGCGCTGTTCACGCCCGCCTTCGTCGAGGCCCGCGCCAAGGCCCGAAACGTCGGCGTCGACGAATATTTCAAGGCCAACCTGCTGCGCCGCGAGACCACCGCCGAGGACGTCGCCGGCGCTTTCGTCTACCTCGCCGCCGCCGAGGCCACGACGGGCTGCGTCATCACCGTCGACGGCGGCAACGCCGCTGCCTTCCCGCGCTGAGCACGTCGCGAGCACGTCGCGAGCACGTCGCGAGCACGTCGCGAGCACGTCGCGAGCACGTCGCGAGCACGTCACGAGCACTGCGAACCGATGCGGGTTCCCGAGACCTGCCCCTTGACGCCGGGCGGGTGGTCTGAAAAAGGCGTGTGTTTGGCCGCGCAGCAAGAAGCGGCCGACCCAGGAGAAGCAAATGGATTTCGGGATGAAGAACCGCTTGGCTGGCATCTTGTCGCCCAAGAACGGCCGCTGCGTCATGCTGGCGGTGGATCACGGGTATTTCCAGGGCCCGACGACCGGCCTGGAGAAGCCCCGCGACGTCGTGGCGCCGCTGGTCCCGTACGCCGACTCCCTGATGCTCACGCGCGGCGTGCTGCGCGCCTCGGTGGACGCCAGCATCCGCACCCCGATCGTGCTCCGCATGTCGGGCGGCACCAGCATCCTCAAGGACGATCTCTCGAACGAGGACCTCACCGTCTCGGTCGAGGACGCCATCCGTTGCAATGCCTCCGCAATGGCCATCAGCGTGTTCGTCGGCTCGGTCAACGAGCGGCAGACCCTCACGAACCTCGCCAAGCTCTGCGACGAGGGCCAGAAATACGGCATTCCGGTGCTCGCCGTCACCGCCGTCGGCAAAGAGATGGCGCGCGACGCGCGTTACCTCGGCCTCGCCTGCCGCATTGCGGCCGAGCTCGGCGCCCACGTCGTCAAGACGTACCACTGCGACGGTTTCGAGAAGGTCGTCGCCGGCTGCCCGGTCCCGGTCGTCATTGCCGGCGGCAAGAAGATCGAGGAGCGCGACGCCCTCACGCTGGCCTACTCCGCCGTGAGCGACGGCGCCGCCGGCGTCGACATGGGCCGCAACATCTTCCAGTCGCGCTGGCCCGTGCAAATGATCCGCACCGTCCGCATGATCGTCCACGAAGGCCTGACCGACGCGCAGGCCTGGACCGAGTTCCAGAAGATGGTCGGCTGAGCCATGAGCCTCTTCGTGGTGATTGGGCACGACGGCCCCGACGGCACCGCCCGGCGCAACGAGCACCGCGACGCCCACGTCGCCTACATCGAGGCTCTGGACAAGGCCGGTCGCATCACATTCGCGGGCCCCATCAAGAGCGAAGACGGCGCGGTCTCCACCGGCGTGGTCCTCATGCTGGACGCGGCGACCCTCGAAGAAGCCAAGATCGTCGCGCACGGCGACCCGTACGTGATCGGCGGCGTGTACTCCGTCCTCACCGTCGCCCCCATCCGCAAAGTCTTCCCGAAGAGCGCGTAGCGCAAGAATTTGAATCGCGGGACGCTCGGGCCCTTGCCCGCACGGTCCATCGCGTGAATGGCCGCTCCACCCTTCGCGGTCCCGCTCTCGCCTCGCCTCGCGGCCCTCGCAGCGAGCCGTCGTCCTGCTCGTGGTGACCAGGCCTGCAGCTCGCGGCGACCCGTCGCGCCGAGCGCGGCGAGCGCGGCGAGCAGGCCTGCAGCTCGCGGCGACCACGCGTGCAGCTCGCGGCGACCCGTCGCGCCGAGCGCGGCAAGCGAGCCAGACGCGCCCGCGAGCCGCGCTTTGTTGCGACTACATTCCCAAAACATCCCGTGACCGTAGTAAAACGCGAACCATGAAGATGTTCGCGGGCCACGGTCAGGCGCTCGCCCTCGCGGGCGCGCTCTTCCTCGGAACCACAGGCTGCATCAAGCAGGTGCTCCTCGACGGTCAAATCGAGTCGACGCGCAAGGCGTCCGCCGCCGTCGATACGGTCGGTGACTACGAGGTCGCGAACAACGCCGCTTTCGCCGGCCTCGCGCAGTTCGAGGGCATGCACTACCTCGCTCCCGACAACGAGAACGCGCTCTTCATGCTGACCAAGGCGTGGGCCGGCGCGACCTTCGGCTTCATCGAGGACCAGATGGAGCAGGCCGAGGACCTGGAGGGCATTGACGGGCCCATGTACCTTTACCAGCAGTCGCGCACCAAGGCCGGCTACGACCGCGCGGTTTTCTACGGCACGCAGCTCGTCGAGAAGAAGAACCCCGGGTTCGCGCCCGCCAGGAAGAACGACAGCACCATGAAAGAGTGGCTGAAGGCGTTCGACGCAGAGGACGTGCCGAACCTGTTCTGGCTGGGGTATGCGTGGATCGCAAAGGTCAATGCCGCCAAGGACGATCCGGCGGTCGTGTCCGAGCTTTACGTCGGCGTCGCGATCATCGAGCGCGTGGCCGAGCTGGACGAGACGTACCTGCTCGGCAGCCCCCACACCATCCTCGGCGCCTACCACGCGCGCAGCGCTACCGCCGAGGTGGAAGAGGCCAAGAAGCATTTCGACAAGGCCATCGAGATCAGCAAGGGCAAGCTGCTCCTGCCCAAGGTCCAGCTCGCGGCAAAGTATTATTGCATCAAGGGCGACAAGGAGAGCTACGTCAAGACCCTCACCGAGGTCCTCGAGGCCGGCGACACGCTCCCCGAGCAACGCCTCCAGAACACCATCGCGAAGCGCCGCGCCAAGCGCTACATGGGCAAAGCGCGTCTCAAGGCCTGCGGCTTCGAGGGCTGACAGGTCATTGCGAGGCGCCGGCGCCACGGCCGCTTCGGCGGCTGACAGGTCATTGCAAGGCGGCCGGCGCCACGGCCGCATTGCCGGCTGATTCATTGGTGCCACCGCGCCCGGCGTCACTTCTGCGGGGCGACCGGCGGGGGCAAAAGGGGAGCGCCGGGCATCCGGAAGACGACCTCTGTCCCCGCCAGGAAATCGTGGGCGGCGCGCTTCTCCCGCTGCACCGCCGCGAGCACGAGCCCCGCCGCGAAGAGCAACGTGAGCGTCACGTTCGCGACGATGATGGGCCCAATCAGGCTCTGCGCCGTGCCGAGCCGCGCGAGCTGGAGAATGCTGTCGCGCAGCCCGGCGAGCCCCTGAGCCCGGAAGATCAGGAGCCCCGCCAGGATGGGCAGCCACAGCGCCGCGGCGGTGCGCCCGAGGGCCCGTGGCAGACCGAGCCGGGAGCCGTCGAGCCGCCGCACCTGAATGCGCAGCAGGTACTTGCCCAGCGTCTGCCCGAAGAACGCGTGCGCCGCCGTCAGGTAGGCGAGGTGCAATACGAGGCCCGGCCAGCTCAGGAATGCAATCAACACGCTGGCCACCGCCGCGTCGAACAGGGCCGCTCCGCCGCGTGTCCAGAAGCCGGCGTGCACCACCCGCTCCGGGGCCGCCGCCTCCAGCGCGAGCAGCAGGTCCTCGTAGGTCGCGAACCGGTCGGCCGGGCGCTTCTTCAGCAACCGCTCGACGATGGCGGCGAGCCTGGGCGGCACGCCCGGGGCCCGCGCTCGCAATGGAGCCGGCGCCTCGTTGATGTGCTTCAGCAAGAGCGCGACGGCGGTCGGCGCGAGGAACGGCGCCTCGCCCGACAACAGGTGATAAAAGGCGCACCCGAGCGAATACATGTCTGCCCGGTGATCCAGCGGATCCCCGGTGGCCTGCTCCGGCGCCATGTAGAGCGGCGTGCCCATGATCGCGTGCCCCTTGGTCAGGTGCATGGTCGGATCTTTGGGCTTGGCCAGGCCGAAGTCGGCGATCTTCAGCGTGCTCTTGCGGTCGACGAGCATGTTTCCCGGCTTGACGTCGCGGTGGATGATGCCGGCCACCTGCGCGTCGCGCAGCCCCTCGGCCGCCTGCATCATGAGCTTGCGCGCCCGCTCCGGCGCGAGCCGCTCGCCGCGATCGAGCACCGCCTCGAGCGACTCGCCCTCGACGCACTCCATCGCGAAGTAGAGCTGATCGACGCCGCGCTGCCCGGCAAGCCGGCCGATGAAATAGATGGGCACGACGTGCGGCGAGGTGAGCTTGGCCTGGGCCCGCGCCTCGCGGATGAAGCGCTCCTGCGCCTCGGGGTTCTCGGCCAGCCCCTGCGGCAAGAGCTTGAGCGCGACGAGGCGATCGAGCGACGTGTCGCGCGCCAGGTACACCGCCCCCATCCCGCCCTGGCCCAGCGGCTTCATCACCTCGAAGTGATCGATGTTCGGGGGCGGAGCCCACGGGAGCGAGGGGGTCGGCGTCGCCGTCGGCGGCGCCGTCACCTCGGCCCCTGACGCGAGCGCGCCCGCGTCGGCCACGGCGGTGACGGCCAGCGCGCTCGGATCGACCACCGGGCTCTTGGCGAGCGCGCCCTTCTCGGCTCCTGCATTGACTGCGAGCACCGTCGTATCGAGCGCTTCTTCGGACGCAGACGCAGCCGCCACCAGGACCCTCTGACCCGCGATGCTACATGCCGCGCCGCCGGCTGCCTATCGCGCGTCGCGCCCCGAGGTGAACAGATCCGACTGAAAGACGAACGCCAGGACCAGGTATGGGACCGCCTGATCGTAGTCCTTGCCGGTTCGATTGGGATGGGCGGCATACCATTGCGCCATGGCGACGATCGTCGGCTCGTGAAACCGGCTGTACCCGTCGTCGAAGATCGACAGGGCCACAAGTGGACCGACACGGTGCGTCTCGGCGTGCTCCCTCGAGCGGTCCTCTCCCGGGAGAAAGTCCCTGTCGTCGAACAGCGGCTTGAAGGCCGTGTAACGCAGCCCGGCGGCCAGACGACCGTGGCTCCAGAAGCCACCCGCCGGCAGATCGACGATGTAGAACAGGTCCAGATCGTCGGACAGGAACGTGCCCCTGCCCGCCGCCAGGGTGTCCAGCGCGGGCTCGTAGAACACCGTGTCGCCGCCCCGCAGATTCATTGCAAAGTACTCGAACGTGAAGCGATTGCGGACCGCGATGGGACCGACCTTGACCTAGAAGAACGGCGTGATCGACAGGCGCGCGCCCACGGTCGAATAGTTCTTGCCGCGCTCGACGTTGCGGTCGCGGGTGGCGACGCCGAACTCGGCGAGCGGGGAGGCGAACGACTGGAGCGCGCCGAACCCTCCGAAGTAATGCAGGAGCTCCAGGTTCATCTTCAGGTTGAAGACGGACAGCGGCTGGATCTCGATGGTCGGGCCGATGCGCGACGCCGTCGGGTTGATTCGCGGGTGCATCCCGACGAACACGAAGTTATCGCGAAACGCCGGGTCCTTGCTGCGATAGAGGAGCATCTGGGCGCCGAGGCGCACGTTCGCCTCGACCCCTTCGGGGTTGAAGCTGCCGCCGAGAATGCTCGTCGCGAGCAATCGATGGCGCGGCTGTGGCAAGGGCCACTCGCCAGGCACCGCCGGGACGAACGCGGTCGCCCCGGGGCCCGGCAATGGCCGCTCGCCGGGCGGCGCCGTGACGTGGCCATTCGCCCCGGGCGCCGGCGACATCCCCTGCGCGGGCAGCTCCGCCGCGGGCGCGACGGCCGCCGGGGGCGCATCCGCCCGGGCCGCCGTCGCGTGACAAAGCCATGTCAGAGCGACCCCCCACCGGGCGACCGCCCGGCTCGTCATGGCGCGCCGGAATCGGCGTTCATCATCTGCTTGAAGAGGTCGTCCTCGTCGCCGGCGCCGCCGGTCGTGGTCGTCGCCCCGCCGGTCGTGGTGCCGGTCGCGCCGGCCCCCATCATCTGCTTCATCAGATCGTCGTCGGTATCGCCGCCGGTCGTGGTGCCGGTCGTGCCGCCGCCCATCATCTGCTTCATCAGATCGTCGTCGGTCTCCCCACCGCCGGTGGTCCCGCCCGTGGTGTCGCCCATTCCAGGCTCGTCCTTCTGGACCACCACGTCCTTGCCGCCGCTCGGGTCATACGGATTCTGCGACCCGTCCTTGCCGAACCGCTGCCGATCGGCCTCGGTGCACGGGATTGGATTGGAGCGGTCCTCCTGCACGCACTGGAGCAGCCAGGCCTCGCGCGGCGCCTCCTTGTTCTTCTCGGCCAGGGCGTAGGCTTTGTTGATATCGCCGTCCACCGCCAGGGTCGACACCTTGGGGATGTACATGACGATGAGCAGGCCGAGGCCAAGGATGGCCGTGAACGGCAGGACCACCTTGTAGAGCGAGATGAGCGGCCGCTCGAAGCGGAAGCTCGCAATGAAGAGGTTGAGGCCCAGCGGAGGCGCGCAATAAGCGATCTCCAGGTTGAGCAGGAACATGATCGCGAGGTGGAACGGATGCAGGTTGAACCGCGCCGCGAACGGCAGGATCAGCGGCACCGCCACGAGGATCGCGCTGAACCCTTCCATCAGCATGCCGAGCACGAGGAGGAAGATGTTGAGGACGATCAGGAACTGCCATGTCTCGGTCAGCCCGAGCCCCAGCATCGCGTCGAGCACGCGCATCGGGATGCGCTGATCGATGACGAAGTTGATGAGCGCGTTGGCCATCGCGAGGATCATGATGATGGCCCCGGCGAGGGCCATCGACGCCTTCGCGACGCGCGGGACGTCCTTCCTCAGGCTGAGGTCCTTGTAGATGAAGCACTCGATGCAGAGCGTGTAGACGGCCGTGAGCGCCGCGCTCTCGTCGAGCGACGTCAGGCCGGTCCCGAGACCGCCGAGGATGACGAGCGGCACGCCGAGCTCCCACTTCATCAGCCAGACCGCCGCGCCCATCTCGCGCAGGCTCGGCTTGGAGCGCGGGACGTTGTACTTCTTGCCCATGTACACCGCGTGGATCGAGAGCATGACCATGATCATGATCCCGGGCACCGCGGCGGCCTTGAAGGCCACGTTGAAGTCGATGCCGGCGACCAGCGCGTACACCAGGATCGGCAGGGACGGCGGTAGCAGGAGGCCGAGCGAGCCGCCCGTCGTCACCAGACCGAGCGCGTAGCTGTCGGGGTAGCCCTGCTTGCGCAGCGCGGGGTAGAGCAGGCCGCCGATGGCGACGATGGTGACGCCGCTGCCGCCCGTGAGCGTGGTGAAGAAGGCGCTCGCGACGATGCACACGATCGCGAGCCCACCCGGCATCCACCCGAAGAAGGCCGACGACGCCCGCACGATGCGATCGGGGGTCTTCGACTCGGCCATGAGGTAGCCGACGAAGGTGAACAGCGGAATGGTGACCAGGATGGGCGAGCCGGCGAAGCGCTCGTCCAGGACGTTGGGGGCGATGAAGCGCAGGTGGCGCAGGGTCTCCTGATCGTGGGTGAGCCAGAGAGCCTGGCTCGTGCCGCCCATGATCGCGAACAGGGGCGTCCCGATGAGCGCGAGGAGCGCGATGACGATGCCGATGACGACGCCCATCAGACGGCTCCCTTCTCGGGCTCGGCAGTGGTGGTGTGCGTCCCGATCTCTTCCTTGTGGGCGGCGTCCGGATCGACCTCGATGTGGCCCGACAGCACGAGCACCACGCGCAGCAAGAAGCGCAGCGCGAGCACCAGCATGCCGAAGGGAAAGACCAGCCCCAGCCCGTGCACGAGGATGCCGCGCGTCGACTCGCCGTCGGGCGCGACCACCAGCGGGGTGTGCGGCGGCGCGTCCTCCGGCACGAGCACCGACTCGACCGACTCCTTCGGGTAGCGGCTCTCGAAGTCGGCGTTCTTCACCCACTCGTTCCAGGCGGGACCACCCATCCAGCGATCGAAGCGGTCACCCTTGACGATGTGCGGGAAGGTCTTGAGATCCAGGCTGATCTGTTTTCGCGCGAGGAAGAAGTGATCGCCCAGCCGCTCCACCGACGCGTGGACCTTGGCGCCGGCGGTGTCGTCGGCCTTGGCGCCGAACGACTCGATCGCGATGTGATCGAAGAAGCCCCACACCGCCCCGAGGCACATGAGCGTGGCGGCGCAGTAGTTCACGATGGCGATCGGCACGCGGAGGCGCGGCGGCACGAAGCGGAAGACGACGTCGATGTTGATGTGCTTGCCGGTGGCCGTCGCGAGCGACGCGCCGAGCAGCGCGAGCCACAGCGTGAGGCGCGTGGCGACGCCGCGCAGGCCGCCCATCAGCGTCAGCGTCGA
>Ga0163144_10021749_pt1 | contig 12734 bp, 7 predicted proteins | sample OliLak19BULKMAT1_FD_123175 | JGI IMG/M metagenome (GOLD analysis project Ga0163144, IMG submission 123175) | Freshwater microbial mat bacterial communities from Lake Vanda, McMurdo Dry Valleys, Antarctica - Oligotrophic Lake LV.19.BULKMAT1 | ecosystem: Environmental > Aquatic > Freshwater > Lake...
CAGGGCTGGGTACAGGGATATACCTTTGAGCGGGCGGTACAAGCACTGCGGAAGGAACTCGAAGGCGACGTCCTGACAATTACCTCGCCCGAGACCAGGAGTTTCAGCGGCTGATCACAATGAATCTACAGCGGTAAGAACCGGCTGGAGCTGTCCTGAGGCCGCGCGTGCAGATACCGCCCTGTCGTTGTGACAGTGGCATGTCCGAGAGTCGCCTGAACCAGGTGTATCGGTGCGCCACGGTCGAGCGCATGAGACGCATGTGCGTGCCGGAACCAGTGCGGAGACACGGGCAAAACAATGCCGGCTCGTACGGAGGCGGCTCTTACAACGCGGAGAACGGCGACAGGCTGCAGAAAGCCGCCGCCCTTGCGGGAGCGGAACACCGGGTCCGCAGGAACGGCGTTCTTCAGCCGGAGTGCGACTACGAGCTGCCAGACGGACAGCGGCAACTTAACCGACCGCGTGACGCTCCCCTTGCCAAAGACAGTGATCTGACCAGTCTCGCCATTCGGCTGAAGGTCGCGCCAGGCGAGCGCGCACAGCTCGCTCACCCGGACGCCGGAGGCATAGAGCAGCGTCAGCACCGCGCGGTTCCGCGGGTTCGGTTCAAGACTGATGATTCGGTGGAGGTCGGCTTCCGACAGGATCCGTTCATTTAGCCGGTTGCGGACCGAGGGCAGTCGGAGCGCCCGGCCCACGTCGACAGGCAGGTAGCCGAGGCGGTGCCCAAAGGCCAGCAGCGATTTCACCGCGGACAACGTCCGGTAGCGGGTCGCATTGGCGCCTTCGGTCAGAGTTTTCGCGAAGTTCTGGAGGTCGGCCAGGGTAACGGCTCGTAGCGGCTTCATGGTCCAGGCGCGGAAGCGGCCGACATCGGCCCGGTAAGCTCTTTGCGTGTGCGGCGAGCGTTCGTAGAGCCAGAGTTCGATGAGCTGATCGTCTGGCGCATCCGGGAGGATGTCCACAGGCCGGAAGACCTCAACTTCGGTGCTCATTGGCGTCACCATAGCACGAATGCAGGATAATGTTGCTTATCAGTCTTTCAGTCTGCTCTGTTCGAGCGCTGCGTCACGCGGGTGCTTAAGCTTAAGCACCCGCCGCTCCTGACTGCCGGACGGCATCGGCGGTTCAGTTCCTGCGCGGTATCGCTGCATCCAGCGCCAGATCGGGAGGCAAGCCAGGGCTGTCAGACCGTCCAACACTCGGGTGCACAACCGTCACAATGCTGCCAGCGGCTCAATCCGCAGGTGACCTTCGTCGGCTACAATTAGATGCCTGATGTAAGAGGTAGCGTGCAGACCAGTTACTCCCAGACAGAGACACGTTCAACACCACGCCGGCGCATGGCGGTGCAGGTTATGCCTCCCGATAACCCAATACGCGTGGTCGCTGTTGTCATTACTCTTCTCTTTCTGTTCATTGTCCAGGCGCGGCTACTCGAGATCTTCTATGTGCCTGGCATAGCGATGTTGCTGGCCGCGATTGCGCTCATTGGTGCTCTCGTGGGCGGTAAAATGGCCGGAGCGGCCTCGACGCCACTCGGAAAAGCACTGATTTTATTGACATTGTGGATGATCGCCACAGTGCCATTCAGCGTCTGGCCGGGAGGCAGTGTCGGCGTCCTGAAAGACATGTGGGTGAAAAATGCTCTCGTGTTCTTCATCATTGTCGCGGTGGTGGAACGGGCCAGCGAGTGCATTCGCGTGTTTCATGTCATGGCTTTGGCTACCCTTACTATCGTTGTCCTCAGTCTGCAGTACGCCACCATGGGCTCGGGCCGGCTGCAGTTCCTGTCGGGCACACTGGCCAATCCGAACGATTTTGCTACTTATTTGCTGGTGGGGTTGCCGTTTTGCATGTGGGCGTTCCAGCGTACCGGAAGCGTAATTTTGAAGGTCATGTGGCTGGGCACCATGGGCCTTCTGCTCTCTGATGTCATCAAAACGGGATCCCGCGCAGGCATCATTTCCGTGGGGCTGATCGTCATCATATTGTTTTTACGGGCCAACATGATGGCCCGTATGGGCATTTTGGTGGCAGCGGTCATTGTCCTGTTATTCGCGCCTCTTGTGCTGCCCCGATCAGTGACTGAGCGATACATGCTCATCTTCTCAGCCGAAGGCTCCGAAGAACTACAGACGAAACAGGCTGAATTTGCTGCCGGGTCTACTGAAGGGAGAGGCGAACTGCTCAAGGAAAGCCTGCTTCTCACTGCCCGAAATCCGGTGTTTGGCGTTGGTCTCGGTATGTTTTCGGTTGCTGCCGCCGACGATTACAAGCAGCAGCGCATACGGGCTATGTGGCTGCAGACACATAACTTATACACACAAGTTTCAAGCGAGCTTGGACTCGTCGGTCTGATCTTGTATCTGTCAGGCATTTACAAGGCGTTCCTGAATTTTCGCTACGTCGAAAAGGTAGCTCGTCAGGTGGGCGATCTCGATATGTTAAGGATGGCTCAGTGGCTGAGTTTGTCGTTCTACGTGATTCTTCTCAACGGATTTTTCAGCAGCACGGCATATCACCTGCCTATCATTATTCTGTTCTCCACTTCGCAAATCATCCGTAACGTCGTCCGACCACAGTCTGTCGCTCACTAAGTCTTTTGACTTAGCTCCATCGCTCTGGAACAGAACAAGCCCTGTTGCTATACAGAAAGTCCTGTATGTTTGTGGCATAATGGATTGGCGTATGGTGCGAAAAGGCAGCGTGATGATATGTGTGGCATAGCCGGAGTAGCCGGTGTGGAGCCCGTCTCGGCACGCGTGCTTGACCCGATGCTGGAGCAAATGGCTTCACGCGGCCCGAATTGGGAAGGCAAGGATGTATGGGGCACGGCTGTCCTCGGGCACCGTCGTCTGTCCATCTTCGACTTGTCCGAAGCCGGCCGGCAACCTATGCTGTCGCGTGACGGCAAAACGGGCGTTGTTTTTAACGGCGCAATTTACAATTTTCGCTCCCTTCGTGCCGAGCTGGAAACTTTTGGCTATCGTTTCAACAGCAACACCGATACGGAAGTTCTGCTTCACGGGTATAGCCACTGGGGTATTGACAGGCTGGTTGCCAGACTCCGAGGCATGTTCGCCTTCGGAATTTGGGATGATGTGCAGCGCAAGATGTACCTGGTTCGGGACCGTCTTGGTGTCAAACCGCTGGTTTACTCGACGTCCGGCGGGCAGATCGCCTTCGCCTCTACGGTTCGGGCTCTGCGCTCGGCCGGGTTCGGTGGCGGTATTGACCGGCAGGCCGTTATCGAATTCCTCGAATACGGGTTCATTACTGAAGCCCGAAGCATTTACGAACACATTCTCAAGGTTCCGGCCGCTCATATCCTGGAATGGGAAGGCGGAAGAGCAACTCTGCGGCGGTACTGGAACCGGGCCGAGATAACTTCGAACGATTCTTTCGAGACTGCCGTCGATCGGACCGAAGAACTGATTCTCGAAGCCACGCGGTTGCGCCTTGATGCCGATGTGCCGGTCGGCACGCTGCTCAGCGGCGGCGTCGATTCCAGCCTCATCTGCTGGGCACTTGCCAAACAAGGTGCCAACATTACGGCCTTTACGGTGGGCACACCCGGCAACGCGGCGGACGAAACCAACGATGCCGTGATGACGGCCCGCGCTCTCGGCATCCGTCACCAGATTATTCCCCTGTCTCCCGAGCTTTCGCCTTCTGTCGAAGACATGGTGTCGGCCTATGGTGAGCCGTTTGCGTGCTCCTCGGCACTGGGTATGATGCGCGTGTCGAACTCGGTGAAAGAATCGGCTACCGTACTGTTGACCGGCGACGGCGGAGACGACGTTTTTCTGGGATATCCAGCCCACCTGAACCTGTACCGTGCGCAGCAGTTGGCGAGGCTTCTTCCTCCCGGAGCGACGAATTCCTGGCAGTGGATGCGCAATTTGCTGGCACATGGCGGACCGGCCCGGCGCCTCAAGCACTTTATAGACTATTCGACCGGTGGGCTTGGGGCTGTTATCCAGGCGCCCGACGGCCTGCCATACTACTCGCGGTCGGGGATTCCTGGCCCTCAGCTACGTGACGCCGTTCTTCCGGAAAGGGAGATTCCCTGGTCCTCTTATTCGGCTCGCCATGTACTTGATGAGTATCTGGAGTACGAGCACAACTATCGCTTTCGGTGTGAATACCTTACCAAGGTGGACGGCGCAACCATGCATTACGCGATGGAAGCCCGGTCACCATTCCTCGATCAGGAGTTGTGGGAATATGCTGGCAGTCTGCGCTACGACGTCAGACTGAAGGGTGGAAAGATGAAGGCCATCCTGCGCGAGTTAGCGCGGCGGCATCTCGGGAACCGGATCGCGAGGGGAGCCAAGCGGGGGTTTACCATTCCTGTACTCGAGTGGATCGCTGGCCGGTGGAAGAACACGGTCGAAGATGCCTTCCGGAACTCTTTGCTGGTGAGGGACGGCTGGCTTAACTCCGAAGGTTTACTGGGAGCTCTCCGGCAGGCGGAAAAGCAGGGGACTGCCACCAATCATCTTTGGTATTGCTACGTTTTAGATGCGTGGTATCGCACACAGTACATAGAGGCAGGGAAGAGCCACAACGCCGCCATAGTCGCGAATCGTTCGGACAGCTTGTTCAACTAGCCCCTGGCTCAGGTTGTTTTTAAGAAGGTGCCACGGTAGGACGCCGCAGCATCACCAGTGTGCGATCTGCCCACCACTGATGCGAGGTGCGTTCATTCGACATTGATGCAGAAGCCGCCCGGCGCTGCCTCAAAATTACTTGTTTCGCCAGGTAGCATTGACAAGCCGGTGACCGGTTTTACCCCGGAAAATACACGGGACACCCGCGAATTCATGGGCGATTCCACCCTTATGGGCAGGCTTATACCCGCATGATATTTGCCGATATTACCTGTAATCGGGATCGCGCATTGCCCTGGAGCAAGTCGATAGTTGTTCAGGGAGAACCTACACAGATAATGAAGCATTCCTATGTCCTTGTGGGCGTTTGCCTGCTCGGTGCTGCAACGATTGCGGCTCAGACAGCAGCGCAGCTCGACAGCATCAATCAGTCACTGAGTTCCGTACAGCAGCTGGCACAGAGTACTTCGACCCTGGTCAATACTGCCGTGAAGCCGCCTTCCTGGCAGACGCAGGCAGCATCAGGCCTGGACGGCATCATTGCGGCAGCGAACGCTGCCAAACAAACTCTCAGTCAGGTTGCGGTGACGCCAGGCGCAGGCCGCGTAATTAACGTCCCTGCCGGTTCGAGCCTGCAAAGTGCGATAAACGCGGCGGTTCCCGGGGACACGCTGGTTCTTCAGGCGGGCGCCACGTATACGGGGATGGTGACGCTGCCGGCCAGGCAGGGTTCGGAGCCGATCACGATTACTTCGTCCTCAGCGGCCTCGCTGTCGGCCGGAGTTCGGGTGAATCCATCGAAAGCGCCTTATATGGCTCGTATCGTGGGTCCCAACGGAGCCGCGGTGGTGTTCGAAATGCGCGCCCGCAACTACCGTCTGATCGGGCTGGAGATCACCGGAGCGTCCGGAAGCTATGCAGCAGCCGATATTGTCGCGGTGGGGTCCGGAGCGACAACGAACGCGGCTGACCTTCCTTCCGACATCGTGCTGGACCGGCTCTGGATTCATGGCGACAGCACTTACGGCGCAAAGCGCGGTGTGTCGATGAACGGCGTTCGGGTGACGGTCTCCAATTCTTACATTTCGTCGATCAAGGGCACGTGGCAGGAGACCCAGGCGTTGTGCGCCTGGAACACTCCCGGTCCGCTGCAGGTTGAGAATAATTACCTGGAAGCATCAGGAATCTCGATACTAATCGGCGGTGCAGAGCCGGCGATTCCGGGTGTCACTCCTTCGGACGTCGTGGTGACTGGCAATCGTTTCTTCAAGCCCGCCCAGTGGATCGGCACAGGCCTGATGATGAAGCACCACCTTGAGTTGAAGACTGGCAGGCGAGTGACGATTAAAGGAAATCTGTTTGAACAGAACTACGGACAGCCATTCATCAATCTGAAAGTTGGGACTGAGAACATCAACACTCCCGCCATCACATCGGATGTCACGATTGAGAACAACATCTTTCGCAAAGCGCAGGCCGGCATTTGGGTGTCTGGCAGGAACAGTACAGGCGGCAAGCTTTCGAACATCACCGTCCGTAACAACCTTTTCGATGAGATGACTGCCGAGTGGGGCGGTCCGTGGACACTCTTCCTGGTTCAGGATGGAGTCCAGGGTATTACAATCGAGAACAATACGACGGGGCCGACGGCGTATTCCTTCTTTCTTCTTGGGTACCTCACTCCGAGCACGGGTTTGACGGTGCGCAACAACGTTGTGTCCTACGGAAGCTATGGTCTGTTCGGCAGTGGTGTTGGGTCAGGTCTTAGCGCTCTTGCCCAATACTTTCCCGGAGCAGTTGTGACGAATAATGTTCTTTACGGCACGTCCGGGAACCTAAGCGCGGCGTACCCGGTACCCAATTACTTCCCTGTTACAGTTGGTGAGACTGGGTTCGTCGACGTGGCTAACCGCAACTACCGTCTGGCTCCGGGTAGCAAGTTCTACTCCGTGGGCACAGCGGGGCAGACGCCGGGAGTAGATTTCGATAAACTTATCAATGCGACGGTAAGAAGTTTAGCCGGGGAGTAAAAAGTTCGTGACCTGTCAGGAAGGTATAGTGTAACAAGTGTCTCCTCCACGAGGGCCTTCCATCCTGTTGTGCGTGCATTCCCTCACTTCGGGCGGCACTGAGAGACAACTAACTGAGACTGCAAAGTCCCTCAAGCGGCAGGGATGGGACGTCCATGTCGCTTGTTTTCATGCTGTTGGCATACGTGCACAGGAGCTGGTTGCTGAACAAATCAACATTGTCGAGCTGCCGGTTCATTCATTTTTGAACCTTCTGTCACTGAGCGCCGGTATGCTGGCATTTCGGGACTACGTCCTGAAGCACGACATCAAGCTGGTACACAGCTTCGATTTCCCCACGGCGATCTTTGCGACCCTGGCCATAAAGTTAGTGCGTAACACGGTGCTCCTCACCAGTCAGAGGTCATACAGGACAATTCGTTCCAGGCGGGAGTTGGTTATGATCCGCCTGAGCGACAAGATGATGGACGGCATCGTGGTTAACTGTGAAGCCATCCGCACGCATCTTGTTGAGGACGAAGGGATCAGGCCGGAGCAGATCCGTCTTTGCTATAACGGCCTGGACACGGAGCGGTTTCGCCCGGACCGGCAGCAGGTGTCCCGGCACCCAAATCTGGCAGGGGCCGTGGTAGTGGGCACAGTGTGCGTTTTACGGCAGGAGAAGGATCTTCCAACACTGCTCCGTGGTTTCGCGGCTGCGGCTGCCCACAACGAGAAACTCCGTCTCGTCATTGTGGGCAGCGGACCCATGCTGGGGGAACTGGAGCGGGGGGCGAGCCGTCTGGGGATTACCGATAAGGTAATGTTCCAGCCCGACACGTCCAATGTTCAGGAATGGCTGGGGCAGATGGATATCTTCGTCCTGTCCTCCACCTCGGAAGCATTCTCCAATTCGCTGATGGAAGCGATGGGATCGGGCCTGGCCTGCATTGCGAGCAGGGTGGGAGGCAATCCCGAACTGGTCAAGCCTGGCTCCACCGGACTGTTGTTCGACTGCGGAAATGCGGAGCAGTTGGCCGAACACATTCTTACTTTTGCCAACGATCCAGCTACCCGCCGGCAGACTGGGGCGGCGGGTAGCTGGTTCATCCACTCCGAGTTGACGATCAAGACTGCGGGTGACCGCATGGCAGCAATTTATCGGGAGTATCTGGGGCAGGCCGGAATGACCCGGAATGCCCCGGAATCTTCCCTTGCAACCCGGGCTTCCCGGTAACAAGGTGGACTGATATTCCCGTCTGATGGTTTAGCGCACGGCTTCCACCGAAACCGGCCCGTTACCGAGACGCCAGTAAATGACTCGGCCTCGCTCTGGTTCGTACGGAATAGTGCAGGGCTTCCCTGCCGTACAGCTGGCCGGTACATTAACCCCATCCGGAATGTCGTCGCTGGAGCGCGAGTAGCCATATCCCCATTTCAGAACCTCGGTTTCCGAACCAGCCTCAAAGTTCAGAGTGCGTGCTTCGGTTCCGCCATATTCCTTGTCTGTGGTGAACGTGCCGGTACGTACGTCACCTCCGCAGTGCAGACGATAGTAGTGCAGTGTTGAGGATGTAAGCGCAACGCTGTGCCCGACAACGATGACCCGGTCATAACCGGAACGTGGGAACCGGTCGGCACTGTCCGAATCCTGGCCGCTCCATTCCGAAATATGCGCCAGTTCACCCGAGTAGGTGGAGTAATCCGGTGTTGTGCTGACTTCGGCTACGCACGGGATATCGGCAATCGGCTCAGTGACACGGAAACGGAAGAGCACCATACGGTCGGTGGGCCTGACGACCACGTCGCGTATTTCCGGCAACTGCGAGAAGTCCGCGCCATAGTCGGCTCCGTCGGTGGCTTTGCGGGTAAAGGCAGAGCCTGGCCGGACCTGAAGATAGCCGCTGTCTTTGCTGTCGAAGAGCATCGAATAATCAGGTGTGGCACAGGAGGTCTTTGTCGGGCACAGGTTGCCGACGGCTCCTGGTGATGCCGCGTAGGAAGCTATATTGGTTCCGATCAGGATGTTGCGATCCCACTGCGCTGTTCCGCAGGTGGCTCCCCCGCAGAGTTCCCTTGCCAGCTCAAAGTGTTCGGTCGAGCGGAAAAACCCGACCAGGTTCTTGTCAAAGATATTGTTTGTCAGGACCGAATCCTTGGGATTCGTCGACTGCCAGTTATCGGCAAAGAAGCCCCATGCGGTATTGCTTCCCGTAACGGTGTTGTGATCCATGACGAAACGGGCGACAAGAGGCGCGAAGTACAGGTGCGCGGTCACGGCATCATTGTGGTAAGGCAGGCCGTCCTCGCTGCTCCAGATCTTCGGGTCATTCTTCTCAAACAGATTGTGGCGCAGCAGGAAGCCGCCAGTCAGAGCGCGGTTTGCATTCGTCCCGGGATTGAGAACGAACGGAGACAACGTATTGCGAACGATGTTGTGAGTGAGCGTCACGTTGCGTGTTTCGGCTGCCTGGCAGAAGCGTACGGCAGGATCGGCTCCGTACTGAAATGGCACATTGTTCTGTTGGCCGGCCGAGGTGGTCAGCGTCAGTTTGCTGGCGGTGTCGAATGAGGCGACCCGATAGGTTATTCCGCCAATTCGAATCGTCATTGGGTCCACACCGTTGTCGGCTCGTGTATTGACTTGCCAGGGGAAGACTCCGGAGACTGCGGTCACCTCCGTGCCGTTGGTGTTCACGGTACCGGCCAGCGTGGGAACGCAATTGTTCCCATATCCCGGATAGAGGCTCTGCTGTTCGGATTTGATGTTGATCGCGCGATCCTGGCCGGCGAACCACATGTACTCGAGCACATTGTGCGAAAGCGTGACGTCGCGTGCTGACTTAATCTCGAAATTGTTCTTGATGGTCCAGGCGTTCAGATTGTCGCCGTAAAACCGCCTCCACACGACTGTACCGTCAGTAATAGAGCATCCTGGCAACAGACAGGTGGACCAGTCCGGTTCGACGTCGCCAGGAACTCCCATATTCATGGCAATGTAGTACCAGCCATTTTTCACGGTGGGTCGAACCACACGGCCTTTGAGAACAGGCAGACCATCGGACTTCATCAGTCTCCAGTTTCGGGTGCGCGCGATTTCAGGGATATGCGCCATGTAGTTGTAGCGGATATCGATTCCCGTGACCGGTGTCCCAAGGTGATTGGCATCCCCCCCGAACATGATGTTCTCCGAGGCAGCGCCGGAAATGTAATTATTCTCGATCGTCCAGTTGCCCTTTCCGGCGAGCGCCAGGATGTGCTGAGAGTCGCCTCCAACGCTCCGGGCGGCCGAGATCCACGAATCCCGAACGACTGTGGTTCCGCTGTTCAGAAGCAGATCACGGCGGACTTTGCTGAGGCCGCCCTGATCGAAGATGCACTGTGCAATCACGATATCCTCAGGCAACTGTGAGGAGTCAGCCGGAAACGAGTAATACATAGTCGGCTGCGTGTAGTCGCCGTCAGGCACCCCTGGGGCGTTGAAACGGAAGCGCCATGCATCGATGCGCTCGGTTATCGTCTGTACGCCATTGAGAGCCGCAAGTGGCTGGGTGATGCCGGACACCCGGATTTTGTCTCCGGACAGTAACGAATGCACAGTGGACGCGACTGTGACTGTGGCCACTCCGCCTGAAACGACCAGCGAGGTGAAGTTATTGCCCGCCTTCGAGCGGGAGGCTCCCGAGGCACCCACACGGAGGAATGAATTGGTTATGTCAGTGCTGGAAAGCGGATCCTGAACGTCGACCCAGAAACCAAGGCCACGAAATTCCCACCCGCGTGCCGCCACTCCGGGTGTTCTCCCTGAGCTTCCGTCAAATCCCGACGCGACAGAGAAAAATGGGCCGTTGTAGCTGACCAGTTCGAGCCTGGGGAGCAGGGGCCAGTAGGCGCGCGTGATCCGTGTTCCGGGGGCTGGCAGCTTATCCATTTCCGTGGTGGTAATGAGCACTCGGCCCGAGGATCCCGGAGGATCGCGGTCAATCCACACAGCGTCCGGCAATCCCTTCCAGGTACACCCGGCTTCGAGCTGAATCGTATCCCCACGATGCGCGTTGTTAACGGCTGCCTGAATATCGGCAACGGTACCGAGGCGGGGACTTCCCGAGCAGGTGATTTTATACACGCACGGGCGGGACTGACAGGCTGTCGGGTGTCCGCCGTAATCAACGGCGCCATACACCGTCAGCGACGCCAACAGTAATGAAATCAGTCGAGACATGATTAGGGAGCCTCCACGACGTAAGCTGATGCAGTTTGAACCCATGCATTTTGGCCGGAGGTCACGCATCCTGCCATTCCGAGGGAAAGTAACAGTGACGTGCCGGCCGTCTGATTCAGTTCCTGAATTCCGTGACGAGCGGTGCCGCTGTTAGAAATACTCTCGGAAATCACCAGTATTCTATCAGGCAGGTGTTGAACAAGACGGAGATCAATGGCTGCCAGGGTATCAGTGGCGAGCAGGGAAGCCATTCCCAGTTCGGCCCCCGACACTGTTCCCTGCCGAACCCGGAAGTCCATTGCATCACCGTTGGTTTTACCAAAAACAATATTGGCATAGACAGAGTCGCCCGTGCTGAGAGGAGGTATCGGCAGCCCTGCAATTTCTCCTGAAGAGGCGCAGAGGGTGCTTGTTTGTGACAGCCGGGCCGCGGCTCTCGGCCTGTTGTCGACCCGCAGCCAAAGTGAGGACACTGCGTCCCAGATGAGTACGAGCGGACCGCCCGGACGGAGTGTGAAAGATGACTCCGTAAGCTTCAGATTTGACTCCTGACCGGAATTCAGGACGATATTATTCGATCCGATGTTTTGGATGATGCAGACCTGCCCGTCGCGTGCAGAGTCGGCAATAACAGGCGTTGCAGTAATGGTGACGGGAGCCGCCGACGAGACAGCCACGCGGGTGGCATCGCAGACGATGGGCGTGCCCGCTGTGAGCACCTGCCTGGGTGTCGCGGGAAACGAGTTGATCCCACTAAAGATGTTGTTCCCGTCGGGCAGCACCAAATTTTTGGCATTTACGCCAATCGTACAGTTCACTCCATTGCCACTGGTGCATGTGATGTTTATGTTCGGCCCGGCCAACAGGGTTGTGCCGCCAGGCACAATCGCGGACCACATGTTGGTTGCTGTACAAATGAACAGGTTCTGCCCGGCGAGTGCATCGGGCTTGAACCACATCTCCCCGATTTTGCAGACAGCGGGCAGGTTGGAACCGACCGGGGCCGGCCGAACCGACTGCGCTTCGGAGAAATCCACGTTTCTGCTTTGCGAACGCAGATCAATGCGCGTCTGAGAGGCCAAAGGGCACACGACGACTACCGCCGACAGCAGCAAACAAGCCACTGCCAGCCTGAAAAAGCTGGTCTTCATTTTGACTTCCTTATTGGGTTTGGACTCGGGCAGGCGTTGCGAAAGGGCCTGCCGGGGAGGGGGAATCCTCCGCAAGAAAATATATCACGCGACCTTACCAAAACTGGTTTACGGAATTGTCAAACTGTTGAAAACAGGACATATAAATCGATACATTAAATAAAACGCCCTCATGGCGGCTCTGTGATTCCCATCAGAGAGAGATCAAAATGCCCGTTTGGCGCCGCTGAGCCCGTTTCAATGGATTGCCGATCGCGAAACCCAAAACCGGATCGCGAAAGTGCTGGAAGATGCGAACCTGAAGCTCGGATCCGCAGCGTCAGACACCCATGTAGTTCCTCAGAATGGTTTTCGAAAGACGTCCTCATGGCGGCTCTGCCATTCGCCACCAGCGGGAGATGAAAACGGGCCCGGCTGCGCCGGGTTAAGCTGGCATCAGCCGTTGCGGGGTGGATGCAGACCGAGAGCGTCAGAAGGTCGGGGGTCACGCCGCCTTTCGCGCTGATTCCTGGCTTCACGACGTGATGCGACCGGTTCCTGCCGCAAATGCAATAATGTAACCGGAAATGAATTTAATTCGTAACCTGGCCACCTCCTGCGCGCGAGTTTTACCCGGAGACCTGAAACGATGGTTTCACCGCCAGCGCTCGCTCGACATTCTGTTGCGAAATGTAATACGGCAGTATGGTTTCGGGAAACGAAGCGGTCACGATTCCGGGCGACGGGCCGATGG
>Ga0163144_10021752_pt1 | contig 12733 bp, 2 predicted proteins | sample OliLak19BULKMAT1_FD_123175 | JGI IMG/M metagenome (GOLD analysis project Ga0163144, IMG submission 123175) | Freshwater microbial mat bacterial communities from Lake Vanda, McMurdo Dry Valleys, Antarctica - Oligotrophic Lake LV.19.BULKMAT1 | ecosystem: Environmental > Aquatic > Freshwater > Lake...
CCCGAAATGCCGCTCGCAACGGTCAGCGTATCGGAGCGGTTGAACCTCAGGATGCCGTTGTTGGTGGTGGCGCCGGTGCCCAACGCACCTGAAGTGCCGCCATTGCCGACTTCGAGCGTACCGCCGGCAATGGTGGTGGTGCCGCTGTAAGTGTTGGCGCCCGTCAACGTCAGGGTATTCGCGCCGAGCTTGCTGAGCCCGCCGGTGCCGGAAATGGCATTGGCGATGGCGATGTTGTCGGATCGGCTAAAGGCGAGCATGCCGTTGTTGGTGACGTTGCCGGAACTCAGCGTGCCTGAAGTGCCGCCATTGCCGATCTGCAGCGTGCCCGACGAGATGGTGGTGCCGCCACTATAGGTGTTGGCACCCGTCAGGATGGTCGTGCCGGTGCCGTTCTGAGCCAGCGAGCCGCTGCCCGACACGACATTGCCGAAGGTCACCGTATCGGAGCGGTTGAAGCCAAGCGTGCCGTTGTTGGTGACGTTGCCCGTGATTGATCCCGTCGTGCCGCCACCGCCAATGTTGAGCGTGCCCGCCGTGACGGTGGTGCCGCCCGAGTAGGTGTTGGTTCCGGTCAGGCTCGTGGTCCCGGTGCCGACCTGGCTGAGCGCACCGGTCCCGGAGATGGCATTGCCTATCGCGAGCGCATCCGACCGGTTGAGCTGCAGCGTGGCGTTGTTGGTCACCCCGCCGCTGCCCAGCGTACCCGCCGTGCCGCCCGCGCCGACGCTCAGCGTGCCGGACGAGATCGTCGTCGTGCCGCTGTAGGTGTTGGCGCCGGTCAAGCTGGTCGTGCCGGCGCCGACCTGATTGACCACGCCGGTTCCGGAGATCGCGCCGGCCACGCCGAGCGCGTCCGAGCGGTTGAACTGGAGCACCGTGTTGTTGACGACAGCGCCGGTGCCCAACGTGCCTGAGGTGCCGCCGGCGCCGATGTTCAGCGTGCCGGCCGAGATCGTCGTCGTGCCCGAATAGCTGTTGGTCCCCGTCAGCGTCGTGGTGCCGACGCCGAACTGGCCGAGAGCACCGGTGCCTGAAATGGCATTCGCCACCGTGATCGCATCGGAGCGATTGAACGCCAGCGTGGCGCTGTTGGCCACGGCACCGGTGCCGAGCGTGCCTGAAGTGCCGCCGGCGCCGATCTGCAGCGTGCCGCCCGAAATCGTCGTCGCGCCGCTATAGGTATTGGCGCCCGTCAGGATCGTCGTTCCCGTACCGACCTGGCTCACCGCGCCGGTGCCGGAGATGACGTTGGCCACCGTCACGGTGTCGGAGCGGCTGAATCCCATTGCCGCGTTGTTGGTGACGGCGCCGGTGCCGAGCGTGCCTGAAGTGCCGCCGTCGCCCACCCGCAAGGTGCCGGCCGAGATCGTCGTCGTGCCGCTATAGGTATTGGCGCCGGTCAGCGTCGTCAGACCCGCCCCAAGATTGGTCACCGTGCCGGTGCCGGAGATGTCGTTGGCCATCGTGAACGTGTCGGAGCGGTTGATCGCCAGCGCGGCGTTGTTGACCACGGCGCCCGTCCCCAAAGTGCCGACGGTGCCGCCGGCGCCGACCTGCAGGGTGCCGGCCGAGATCGTGGTCGTGCCGGTGTAGGTGCTGGAGCCGGTCAGCGTCGTCGTGCCGGCGCCCATCTGGATCACCGCGCCCGTACCGGAAATGTTGTTCGTCACGGTCAGGGCGTCGGAGCGGTTGAACTGAAGCGTGGCGTTGTTGGTGACGGCGCCGCTGCCCAGGGTACCGGCGGTGCCGCCGGCGCCGATTTCGAGCGTGCCGGCCGAGATCGTCGTCGGCCCGCTCTGGATGTTCGTCCCAGTGTAGGTGAGCGTGGCCGCGCCGGTCTTGACCAGCGCGCCACTTCCGGAGATCTCCCCGGAATAGGTCCCCGCGATCGACTGGTTGATGGTGAGCGTACCGCTGCCGAGGTCGAGGTTCGTGCTGCCCGAGAGATTGTTCAACGTCGCGCTGTAGCCATTGAGATCGAAGGTGCCGCCGCTCAGGACCACCGAGGTGGCTCCGGAAAAAGCGGTCGCGCTGCCGATCTTCAGGGTGCCGGCCGAGATCGTCGTCGTGCCGCTGTAGGTATTGACGCCGGTGAGCGTCGTCGTCCCGGCGCCGACCTGGTTGACCACGCCGGTCCCGGAGATGTCGTTCGACACGGTGAAGGCGTTCGACCGGTTGAACTGAAGGGCCGCGTTGTTCACCACGGCGCCGGTGCCCAGGGTGCCGGTGGTGCCGCCCGCGCCAACGCTCAAGGTGCCGGCCGAAATGGTCGTCGTGCCCGAATAGGCGTTCGCACCCGTCAGGCTGGTCGTGCCGCCGCCGACCTGGTTCAAGGCGCCCGTCCCCGAGATCACATTGGCCACCGTGATGGCGTCGGAGCGGTTGAAGGCCAGGGTGGCATTGGTGGTGACGGCGCCCGAGCCCAGGGTGCCTGCCGTTCCCCCGATGCCCACCTGCAAGGTACCCGCCGAGATCGTGGTCGCGCCTGAGTAGGTGTTGGTCCCGGTCAGGCTGGTCGTGCCGTCACCCACCTGGACCACGGCGCCGCTGCCGGAGACGACGTTGGACACCGTGATGTTGTCGGAACGGTTGAACTGCAGAGTGGCGTTGTTGGTGACGCCGACGGTACCCAACGTGCCGGTGGTCCCGCCTGCACCGACGCTCAACGTGCCGGCGCTGATCGTCGTCGCGCCCGAATAGGTGTTGGCTCCCGTCAGGCTGGTCGTGCCGGCGCCAACCTGGGTGACCGTGCCGGTGCCTGAGATCACGCCCGAGACCGTGAGCGCATCGGAGCGATTGAAGGCCAGCGTGCCGCCGGTGGTCACGACGCCGCCCGTACCCAGCGTGCCGGTGGTACCGCCGGCGCCGATGCTGAGCGTGCCTTCGGTGATCGTGGTCGTGCCCGAATAGCTGTTCGTGCCGGTCAGGCTCAGCGTCGAAGCCGTTCCCGCCGCGCTCTTGGTCAGCGTGCCGGTGCCGGAGATGTCGTTGGCAAAAGTGAAAGCCGCATCCGACCGATCGATGATGAGTGCGGTGTTGTTGACGACGCTACCTGTCCCCAGGGAGCCGGTCCCGCCACCGCCGCCGAGATTCAATGTTCCCAAGGAAATCGTCGTCGTGCCCGAATAGGTGTTGGCGCCGGTGATCGAGGTCGTGCCGCTCCCCGCCTGCGTGACACCGCCGGTGCCGGAGATCGCATTGCCAACGGTGATCGCGTTGGTGCGATTGATCTGCAGCGTGCTGTTGTTCACCACGGCGCCCGTGCCGAGCGTGCCGGTCGTCCCGGCGGCGCCGATGCTGAGCGTGCCGGCCGAGATCGTGGTCGTGCCGCCATAGGTATTGGTAGCGGTCAGGCTGGTCGTGCCGGTGCCCACCTGGTTCACCACGCCCGTGCCCGAGATCACGTTGGCGACCGTCATGGCATTCGAACGATTGAAGGCCAGCGCCGCGTTGTTGGTGACGCCGACGGTGCCCAGCGTGCCGGTCGTGCCGCCCGCGCCGACGCTGAGCGTGCCGGCCGAAATCGTGGTCACGCCGGAATAGGTGTTGGCCCCGGTCAGGCTGGTCGTCCCGGCGCCGATCTGCGTGACCGTGCCCGTTCCCGAGATCACGCCCGCCACGGTGAGGGCATCGGAGCGGTTGAAGGCCAGCGTGCCACCAGTGGTCACGACGCCGCCCGTGCCTACGGTACCAGCCGTCCCACCGGCACCGACCTGCACGGTGCCCTCGGTGATCGTCGTGGCGCCCGAATAGCTGTTCGTTCCCGTGAGGATCAGCGTCGAAGCCGTTCCTGCCGCACTCTTGGTCAACGTGCCCGTTCCCGAGATGTTGTTGGCAAGCGTGTAGGCCGCATCCGTGCGGTCGATAACGAGCGCGGCATTGTCGATCACGTTGCCCGTCCCCAACGTGCCCACCGCGCCGGCGCCACCGATGTTCAGCGTTCCGGTCGTGATCGTGGTCGTCCCCGTATAGGTATTGGCCCCGGTCAGCGTCGTGACGCCCGCCGCGAGCTTGGTCACCGCACCCGCACCCGCGATGACGTTCGAGACCGTGATGTTGTCGGAGCGGTTGAACTGCAAGGTGGCGTCGTTGGTGACATTGCCGGTGCCGAGCGTGCCCGTGGTGGCGCCGGCCCCGACGCTGAGCACGCCGGCCGAGATCGTGGTCGTGCCCGAATAGGTGTTGGTCCCGGTCAGGCTGGTCGTGCCGGTGCCGACATGATTGACCACGCCCGCGCCCCCGATGGCGCTCGCGACCGTGAGCGCACCGGTGCGATTGAACTGCAGGATGGCGTTGTTGGTGGTGGCACCGGTGCCGAGCGCGCCCGCCGCGCCGCCGGCACCGACGCTCAGCGTGCCGTCGGAGATCGTGGTCGTGCCGGAATAGGTGTTGGCGCCGGTCAGGCTGGTCGTGCCGGCACCGGTCTGCGTCACCGCGCCCGTGCCCGAGATGATGCCCGATACGGTGAGCGCATCGGACCGGTTGAACGCCAGCGTGCCGCCGGTGGTGACGACGCCACCCGTGCCCAGCGTGCCCGACGTGCCGCCGGTGCCGATCTGCAGCGTGCCCTCGGTGATCGTCGTCGTGCCGGAAAAGGTGTTCGTCCCGGTCAGGGTCAGCGTCGAGTTGGTCCCTGCCGCGCTCTTGGTCAGGGCCCCGGTGCCGGACATGTCGTTGGCGATGGTGATGACCGCATCCGAGCGGTCGATGACGAGAGTGGAATTGTTGACGACGGCACCCGTCCCCAGCGTGCCGGTCGCACCGCCGCCGCCGATGTTTAACGTCCCCGTCGTGATCGTGGTCGTACCCGAGTAGGTGTTGTTTCCCGTAAGCGTCGTGATGCCCGCCGCAAGCTCGGCCACCGCGCCGGTGCCCGAGATGTTGTTGGCGATCGTGTTGTTGTCCGAGCGGTTGAACTGCAGGGTGGCGTTGTTGACGACGTCGCCGGTACCGAGCGTGCCGGCGGTGGCGCCGGCCCCAACGCTCAGGACGCCGGCCGAAATCGTGGTGACGCCGGAGTAGGTGTTGGTGCCGGTCAGGCTGGTCGTACCGGTGCCGACCTGGTTGACCACGCCCGTGCCCCCGATGGCGCTCGAGACCGTGAGTGCGCCGGTGCGGTTGAACTGCAGAATGGCATTGTTAGTGGTGGCACCCGTGCCGAGCGCGCCCGCCGCGCCGCCGGCGCCGACGCTCAGCGTGCCGTCGGAGATCGTGGTCGTGCCGGAATAGGTGTTGGCGCCGCTCAGGCTGGTCGTACCGGCACCGATCTGGGTCACCGCGCCCGTGCCCGAGATCAGGTTCGCGACCGTGATGGCATCCGAGCGGTTGAAGGCCAGCGTCGCATTGTCGGTGACGGCGCCCGTGCCCAGGTTGCCCGCTGTTCCGCCGGCGCCGATCTGCAGCGTGCCGGCCGAGATCGTGGTGATGCCGGCGTAGGTGTTGGCCGCTGTCAGCGTCGTCGTACCGGCTCCGGACTTGGTCACCGCGCCGGTGCCGGAGATCAGATTCGCCACCGTCATCGCGTCCGAGCGGTTGAAGGCCAGCGTGGCATTGTTGGTGACGTTGCCCGTGCCCAGAGTGCCCGTCGTGCCGCCGCCGCCGACCTGCAGGATGCCGGCCGAGACGGTCGTCGTGCCGCTGTAGGTGTTGGTGCCGGTCAGAATTCCGGTGCCGGCCGCGATGTTGGTGAGCGCACCCGTCCCCGAAATGTCGTTCGCCACGGTGACGGTGCCCGTGCGGTTGATCTGCAGCGTGCCGCTGTTGGCCACCGCCCCGGTGCCCAGCGTGCCGGTCCCGGCGCCCGCGCCGACGCTGAGCGTCGTCGTCGCTGCGATCGTCGTCGCACCGCTATAGCCGTTGGCGCCGCTCAGGCTGATGATCCCGCTGCCGATCTGGCTGACCGCGCCTGTGCCCGTGATCACGTTGGCGACCGTCAGCGCCGCGGTGCGGTTGAACTGCAGGGTCGCATTGTTCGTGACAGTGCCGGTGCCGAATTGGCCGGCGGCACCGCCTGCTCCGAGACTGAGCGTACCGGCCGAGATGGTCGTCGTGCCGCTGTAGGTATTGGCGCCGGTCAGGCTGGTCGTCCCGGTCCCGGTCTGGCTCACCGTGCCCGTGCCCGAGATCAGGCTGGAGACGGTCAGTGCATCGGAGCGGTTGAACAGCAGGCTGGCGTTGTTGGTAGTGGCGCCCGTCCCCAGTGCGCCGCTCGTCCCTCCGGCGCCGATCTGCAACGCGCCGGCCGAGATCGTCGTCGTGCCGCTGTAGGTGTTGGCCCCCGTCAGCGTCGTGGTGCCGGCGCCGATCTGGGTGACGGCACCGGTGCCCGAGATCACGCCCGACACGGCGAGCGCATCGGACCGGTTGAAGGCCAGGATACCGCCGGTCGTGACGACGCCGCCCGTTCCCAGCGTGCCGACCGTGCCGCCGGCACCGATCTGCACCGTGCCCTCGGTGACGGTCGTCAGGCCGGAAAAGCTGTTGGTTCCGGTCAGCGTCAGGGTGGTCGTCGTTCCCGCGGCACTCTTGGTCAGCGCGCCCGTGCCGGAGATATCGTTGGCGAAGGTATAGGCAACGTCGGAGCGGTCGATGACCAGCGTGGCGTTGTTGACCACAGCGCTCGTCGTCGCCAGGGCGCCGACCGCGCCCGCACCACCGACGTTGAGGGTGCCGGCCGAGATCGTCGTGGTGCCTGTATAGGTGTTGGCGCCGGTCAGGCTCGTGATTCCGGCGCCGAGCGTGGTCAGCGTTCCCGAGCCGGAAATGACGTTGGCGACGGAGACGTTGTCCGACCGGCTGAAGGCGATCCCTGCGTTGTTCGTGACCGTCCCGGTTCCCAGCGTGCCCGCGGTGCCGCCGGCGCCGATCTGCAAGGTGCCGGCCGAGATCGTCGTCACGCCGACGTAGGTATTGGCGCCCGTCAGCGTCGTCGTGCCGCCGCCGATCTGGTTCACCGCACCCGTGACCGTGCCCGAGATGATCCCCGAGACGGTGAGCGCATCGGATCGGTTGAAAGCCAGCGTGCCGCCGGTGGTCACGACGCCACCCGTGCCGAGCGTACCTGACGTGCCGCCGGCGCCGATCTGCAGCGTACCTTCGGTGATTGTCGTCGCGCCCGAAAAGGTGTTCGTCCCGGTCAGGGTCAGTGTGGATGCCGTTCCCGCCACGCTCTTGGTCAGCGTGCCGGTGCCGGACATGTTGTTGGCGATCGTGATCGCGGCATCCGAGCGGTCGATCACGAGTGCGGCGTTGTTGACGACGGCGCCGGTGCCCAGCGTGCCTGTTGCACCGCCGCCACCGATGTTCAGCGTCCCCACCGAGATCGTCGTCGTGCCCGCATAAGTATTGGTGCCGGTCAGCGTCGTGATGCCCGCGGCGAGCTTGGTCACGGCGCCGGTGCCAGAAATGTTGTTGGCCACGGTGATATTGTCGGACCGGTTGAACTGCAGCGTGGCATCGTTGGTGACATCGCCCGTGCCCAGCGTGCCGATCGTGGCACCGGCGCCGACGCTCAGAACGCCGGCGGAGATCGTCGTCGTGCCGCTGTAGGTATTGGCACCGGTCAGGCTGGTCGTGCCGGTGCCGATCTGGCTCACGGTGCCAGTGCCCGAGATCGCGCTCGATACCGTGAGGGCATTCGACCTGTTGAAGAGCAGGCTGCCGCTGTTCGCTGTGGCGCCGGTGCCGAGAGCGCCAGCCGCACCGCCAGAGCCGATCTGCAGCGTGCCGGCGGTGATCGTCGTGGCACCGCTGTAGGTGTTCGCTCCGGTCAGGGTGAGCACGTTGGTCCCCACCTTGCTGAGCGCCCCGGTGCCCGAGATCAGGTTCGCAGCCGTGATGTCGTCCGATCGATTGAATCTCAGCGTCGCGTTGTTGGTGACACCACCGGTGCCGAGGTTGCCCGCGATGCCGCCGGAGCCCACCTCGAGAATGCCGCCCGAGATCGTCGTGATGCCGCTGTAGGTGTTGGTGCCCGTGAGCGTGGTCGTGCCCGCCGCCGCCTTGGTGAGCGCGCCGGTGCCGGAGATGTTGTTGGCGAAGGTGATGTTATCGGACCGGTTGATCTGCAGCGTGGCGTTGTCGACGATGTTGCCGGCACCGACCGCGCCCACCGCGCCACCCGCACCGACGCTCAGCACGCCGGCCGAGATCGTCGTCACGCCGGAATAGGTGTTGGCGCCGGTCAGGCTGGTCGTCCCGGCCCCGAGCTTGGTGAGCGTTCCTGTCCCTGAGATGACGTTGGCGACGCTGACGTTGTCCGACCGGCTGAAGGCGATCCCGGCGTTGTTCGTGACTGCCGCGGTCCCCAGCGTGCCGGCAGTGCCGCCGGCGCCGACCTGCAGGGTGCCGGCCGAGATGGTCGTCACGCCGGAGTAGGTGTTGGCGCCGGTCAGCGTCGTCGTGCCGGCGCCGATCTGGCTCACCGTGCCCGTGCCCGAGATCAGGCTGGAGACTGTCAGCGCATTGGAGCGGTTGAACAGCAGGCTGCCGCTGTTGGCCGTGCCGCCCGTTCCCAGCGTGCCCGTGGCGCCGCCATCGCCGATCTGCAGCGTGCCGCCCGAGATCGTCGTGGTGCCGCTGTAGGTGTTGGCACCCGTCAGCGTCATCATGTTGGCGCCGGCCTTGCTCACCGCGCCGCTGCCGGAGAGGACGTTGGCGACCGCGATGTCGTCGGAGCGGTTGAACAGGAGCGTGCCGCCGGTGGTGACGACCGTGCCCGTGCCCAGCGTGCCGGCAGTGCCGCCGACGCCGATCTGCAGCGTGCCCTCGTTGATCGTCGTCGTGCCCGAGTAGCTGTTCGTGCCGGTCAGGATCAGCGTGGTGGCCGTGCCCGCCGTGCTCTTGGTCAGCGCCCCTGTTCCCGAGATGTTGTTTGAAACCGTAACCGACGCGGTCGTGCGATCGAAGAGCAGCGTGCCGTTGTTGACCACGGCACCCGAGCCCAGTGTCCCGGTCGCGCCGGCGCCGCCGATGTTCAGGGTCCCGGCCGAGATCGTGGTCGTGCCCGAATAGGTATTCCCCGCCGTCAGAGTGGCCGTCCCGGCGCCATCCTTGGTGAGCGTGCCGGTGGTCGTGCCGATGACGTTGCTGATCGTGACATTGCCGGCACCTCCGACCGTCAGGTTCTGGCCAGCTCCGCCGATTGCGCCACTGAGGGTCAGCGTGCCGGCATCGGAATTGATGCGGGCCGCCCCGGCCAGGGTGGTGGCGCCGGCATAGCTGTTGTTTCCTGAAATGTTGCGCAAAGCGCCGCCGCTCGAAACACCGGTGCCGGTCAACGACAGGGCCTCGGCGCCGACCGCGATGCCGTTTTGCAGCTCGAGGGCCGCGCCGCTGGCCACCGTCACGCCACCCGCGATGGTGCCAAGCCCGGTCGCGGTGCGGATGTTCAGGGCACCTTCCGAGATCGTCGTGGCGCCGGTGTAGGTATTGGCGGCCGTCAGCGTCACCGTGCCCGCACCGTCCTTGGTGAAGGTCCCCGAGGTTGTGCCGATAACGCCGGTGATCATGGTGCTACCGGCGCCACCGACCGTCAGGTTCTGGGCGGCCCCACCGACCGTGCCGCTCAGGGTGAGCAGATCGAGATCCGAGTTGATGCGGGTCGGGCCGGCCAGCGTGATGGCGCCGCCGTAGGTGTTGTTTCCTGAAATGTTGCGCAGGGCGCCGTCGGCGGAAACACCGCTGCCGTTCAGCGAAAGCGCCTCGGCGCCGACCACGATGCCGTTCTGGATCTGCAGCGCGGCGCCGCTGGAGACGGTCGTGCCGGCCGCGGTCGTGCCCAGCGCCGCATTGTTCTGGATGTTGAGCGCGCCCGTCGTGATCGTGGTCGCGCCGGAATATGTGTTGGTCCCGGTAAGGATCGTCGTGCCGCTGCCGATCTGGGTCACCACGCCTGTCCCGGAGATCACGTTGCCGACCGTCGCCGCGTCGGAACGGTTGAAGGCGAGTGTGGCGTTGTTGACCACCGCGCCCGTTCCCAGCGTGCCCGCCGTGCCGCCGGCGCCGATGTTCAACGTTCCGGCCGAGATCGTGGTCGTGCCCGAATAGCTGTTGTTGCCGGTGAGCGTGAGGCTGGTTCCGGAGGCGACCAGGGTGCCGGTCCCCGAAATCACCGGGGCGACAGACGACGTCCCGGCGGCGGTAAGCGTCGACCCGGCCAGTTCCAGAATGCCGCTGCCCAGGACGGAGGCATTGGTGAGGTTGAACCCGGACTGGACCGTGTATGTCTGGGCGGCATTGATGGTCAGCGATCCAGCCGACAGGTCGACCGTGCCGATCGTGAAACTGCCGCCGACAATCGGCTGGGTGCCGGCACCCGAATTGAACGTCGCCGTATCACCGGCACCGGGTACGGTAGCCGGGCTCCAATTTGCCGCCGTCCCGTAGTCAGATCCGGTGTATTGCCAAGTCTGGGCGTGTGTGATCGCGACGTCCCCGGGAAAGACGCTGAACGCAGCAAAGACACCGGCTGCGCGACGCCTCCGACTCGCGCGGAACGCCCTGTTGTTTGTTCTTTTTTTCATCGGAGAGATGCAGATTTGCACACTACAGGAATCGCGCGTTATTGAACAGCCACTGCGGAATTATTGATATGTATCAAGCCTTTGTGACGGGATCCTCATTTCTTCAATGAAAACAAGGCGCTATGCAAAGTCTCTCAGCCAGGCTGACGGCCAAGAAGGCAGAATTGTGACCGTTCGAACGGCTTTTTCAGGCCCTGCTTTTCGCAGAAGAGCGACCATCGCCCTGTGCCTCGGCGCGCTCGTCGAGTCAGCGCTGGCACAGCCGGCCTCGCCTCAGGCGTTTCTCGAGGCGATCTATAAGCCCTATCTCGTGAAGGACTATTCGGGGCAGCCGTACGAGGATGCGAGCCGCTTCTTCGTGCCCGGACTCGTCCGCGCCATGACGGCGGACATCGCCGCCGCCCGTCGGCGCGGCGACGTCCCGACCCTCAACGGCGACCCGTTCGTCGATGCGCAGGATTGGGAGATCACCAATCTCGCCATTGCCGTCGTCCCCAGGGGCACGACGGCGGCGACCGCCACCGTCACCTTCGCAAATCTCGGGAAGGCAACCAGGCTGCTGATCGAGCTGGAGCAAACGCCGGCCGGCTGGCGCATCGCAGACATCAAGGCGCCCAGCGGCTCGCTGCGCGCGCTCTACAAACTGCGCTAGATTCCGCGCTTAGTGACGCCAGCTCGTATCGGTCTTGTCGATCTTGCGGATGAGCGCGGCGAATTCGAGATCGCCGATGGCGCCGCCGCCCTTTTCGGAGAAGCCGTCGACATCGGCGCCCGACTTGGCAGCGAGATTGTCGCCCAGAATGTTGAGCGTGCCGGCCGCCCCGGCGTCGAGCTGGATCTGGCACGCCCTTTCCAGGCGATAGAGCCGGATGAACGCCTCCGGCACGGTGCGGCCGGTGGTCAGGATGCCGTGGTTGCGCAGCATCATCGCCTGGTTGTCGCCCAGGTTGTCCAGCAGGCGGCCGCGCTCGTCGAGATCGAGGCTGGGGCCTTCATAGTCGTGATACGACAGCTTGTTGTGGAAGGTCGTGGCGGCCATCGAGATCGGGAGCAGCCCTTCCTTCAGCGCGCATACCGCCATGCCGGCCCGGGTATGGGTGTGCATCACCACCTTGTGGCGCGCGGCATGGGCCATGTGGACGGCCGAATGGATGACGAAGCCCGCGTAGTTCACGGGATAGTCGGACTTGCCGATGATGTTGCCGTCGAGGTCGATCTTCACCAGGTTCGAGGCCGTGACCTCGTCGTAGTTGAGACCGAACGGGTTGATCAGGAAGTGCGGCTGCTCGCCCGGCACACGCGCCGTGAGATGGCCATAGATCAGCTCGGTCCAGCCGAAATGATCGACCAGCCGGTAGGCCGCGGCCAATTGGCGGCGCAGCACCGCCTCGCCTTCGGCGGGCGGCAGCGAGCTGACGTCGATCCCGGTGAGCGGCAGATCCTGGGCGACATGCATGTCCATGGGCGGTTCCTCCCGGCGGAAACAGGCGAGGCGCAAGCTTAGGCCCGCGCGCTATGCTCCGGCAACAAAAGAGGAAGCGCCAGATGGCCGAAAAACCGCGCCTCGATACCACGCGCCTGCAGAAGATGGCGCAAGCCTATTGGGAAAGCGCCGCCCTGATGGCCGCCGTCGAACTGGAGGTCTTCACGGCCATCGCCCATGGCCAGGACACGATTGCGGCGGCCGCCAAGACCGTCGGAATCAGCGAACGCAATGCCGAGCGCCTGCTGACCGTCCTGGTCGCCATGACCCTGCTCACGCGCGACGGTGACCGCTTCGCCAATGCTGCCGACGTGGAACGCTTCCTGGTGAAGGACAGCGACCGTTATGCCGGGCCGTGGATCCTGTTCACCAAGCCGCGCTGGCCGGCCTTTGGTGAGCTTTCCTGGCGGCTCCGCAATCCCGAGGAGAACCGGCTGGGCGCCTATGTCGACTTCTCGGTCGAGGATGCACGGCGCTATCACGCCGCCACCTATTCGATCGGCATGGGCGCCGCCCGCCTGTTCAGCCGCAGCGTCGATCTGAAAGGCCGCAAGTTGCTGCTCGATCTGGGCGGCGGCTCGGGCGCCTACAGCATCGTGGCGACGCAAACCTTCCCCGGCCTAAAAGCAATCGTGCTCGACCTGCCGCCGGTCGCGGTCGTGGCCGACGAATACATCGCGGCCAACAACGCGGCCGACCGCGTCACCACCCTCGCAGGCGACGG
>Ga0163144_10021753_pt1 | contig 12733 bp, 7 predicted proteins | sample OliLak19BULKMAT1_FD_123175 | JGI IMG/M metagenome (GOLD analysis project Ga0163144, IMG submission 123175) | Freshwater microbial mat bacterial communities from Lake Vanda, McMurdo Dry Valleys, Antarctica - Oligotrophic Lake LV.19.BULKMAT1 | ecosystem: Environmental > Aquatic > Freshwater > Lake...
CATTCACTACCGCTCGCGGCCCCTGGTATTCCCGCGAAAGCATTGTCTGGCGGGTGGTAGCACCTTCGAGATACACGTCGGGCGGCAATTGCGGGTGAAGCACCATTCCGAAACGCAGGCCGCGGTAGGTGCCGAGCGGGATGCGGGTCCGCTCCTTGATGTTCTTTGGCAACGAGTCCAGTTTGCCGCCAAGGACTTCGGGGATGGCGTCGCGGCTGTAGGTGCGGCCGCCGATGGCGACAGGATCGCTGGCATGGGCTTTCGCCGTTGCATCGTCTTCGCCCAGTCTGGCCAATCGTTCGATCTGGTTGGCGATGGTTCCCGGCAAGTCGCGGACACTGCGGCGGGCGACGTATTGTTCGTCGAGGTGGTTCTTCTTGAGCAGGGTGAGGCGTTGCAATTCGGCGTCGGCCTCGGCGAGCGTCAGCACTGCCGGGTTGCCCGACGCAATCGCTTTGACCTCGGCGTAAGAGAGTTCCTGGCTGCCGATGTCCTCGGCCCGCCTTGCGGCGTTGTCGCCGGTGATGACCTGCGAAATGAAGCGGGCCTTGGTCTCCAATGCCTGCCACATGTAAGCGTCGAAGGAACCTTCGGTGACGTAGCGATAGATCGCCACTTCCTTGTTTTCATTTCCCTGGCGGAGGATGCGGCCGTCGCGTTGTTCGACTTCGGCGGGTTTCCACGGGGCGTCGAGATGATGCAAGGCCGCGAGGCGTTTCTGCACATTGGTGCCGGTGCCCATTTTCTGAGTGCTGCCGATCAGCACGCGAACGCTGCCGTTTCTGACTTTCTCGAAGAGGGCCTGTTTCTTGACATCGGATTCGGCGTCGCCGATGGCGGCGATCTGCTCGCGGGGGATGCCCTGGTCGGCCAGCTTGGTGATGATTTCCTCGTAGGGCGAGTACCCCCACGGAGTAGGATTCACGCCCATGTCGGCGAAGATCATCTGCGTGCCGAACGTCGGCTTGGTGCGTTTCCAGGTGGACACAACATTGTCCACGAGGCGGTTCACTTTCGACTGCGGAAAGTCGGGTGCGGTGGCAGAAAGCATCCGCGCATCGGTTGCCAGCTTGCGGCCGTCCGTCGTGATGTTGAGTGCGTTATCGACTCGCGGGTCAACTTTCTGCGAGCGTAGCCGTTCGTAGCGTTCAACGAGTTCCTGTTGAAGGACTTGCTGCTCGTCGGACATTGGGCAGGCGACAACAATAGGCTTGCCGGTTTCCAGTTTTGGCGTTGGCAGCTTCAGCATCTCGGCCGTCTGCACGTCAGAAAATGCTCGAAACATCTGCTGGAGTTCGGGCAGGTTGGTAAAGCGTGCGAACCGGCTGCGCGGGCGAAGGCCCGCGCCGTCGGGTGTGATTTCCATCGTGTCCACGACTTCGCCGAACGTCGCGGCCCAAGCGTCGAAATGCTCCAGGCCACGGCTTCGCAACCCTTCCGGATCGAGGAACCGCTGCATCGTGTACATCTCGACCATCGTGTTGGAAATAGGCGTGCCGGTGGCAAACGTCACGCCGTGGCCGGTGTGTTGCTCGTCGAGGTAGCGGGCTTTCATGTATACGTCGAAGGCCCGCTCGGAACCGCCGGTCTGGATGCCGGCGACGCGGTCCATCTTGGTCGGCGTCTCCAGATTCTTGAAATAATGGGCTTCGTCGATGAAGACGTGATCGATGCCGAGTTCATCGAACACCAGCCCGTCATCTTTCTTGTCCTCGGCAAGCAGGTTCTTTAATCGCTCGGCACGGGCGGCTTTTTGTTTCTCGATGGTCTTGATAAGGTTGCGGTTGGCCCCTTTGGCCCCGGCGTGTTCGCGCAGCAGCTCGTCATATTCGGCGATCTGCTCGTTCAGGAACTGCTCCTGGTAGTCCCGCGACATTCCGATGCGCTCGAAGCTGCTATGGGTGACGATGATGCCGTCCCATTCGCCACTGGCCATCTTGGCGGTCAGGAACTTCCGCCGCTCGCGGGTCAAATCTTCTTTGGCGGCAACCAATAACTTGGCGTTCGGGTAAAGCTGCATGAACTCGCGGGAAAACTGCTCCAACAGGTGGTTGGGGACGACATACATCGGCTTCTGGATCAGGCCCGCCTGCTTCATCTTCATGCCGGTCGCAGCCATTGTGAACGTCTTGCCCGCTCCGACCGTGTGGGCGAGCAGCGTGTTGCCGGAACTCATTCCCCGCCACACTGCGTCCATCTGGTGGGGCCGAAGCGTCAGGGACTGGTTCATGCCGGGGAAATCGAGATGAGAACCGTCGAACAGACGAGGACGCAAATTGTTGTAAGTGTCGTTGTAGATCCGCACCAGCCGCTCGGTGCGTTCGGGATCGGCGAACACCCAGCCCCGGAACTTCTCCTTGATAAGTTTTTGCTTTTCGCGGGCAGCGAGCGTGTCTTCCTGGTTGACCACCCTCACCTCTTTGTCACCATTCTGGATGGTGTCGTAAATCGTCGGCGTCTTCATGTTGAGTGCGAGGTCAAGCAACCAGGTGCCGTTGGCTCTCGACGTGCCGAACTCGGACGTAGCCCCGACGGAGGCTTTGGCAGCGTAGTCGGCCTCTACGCTCCACACGGCGTCTTTCTTGAGGTGTCCCACCGGAATCGAGGACGGATCGACCCGAAACAGCTCGGCGGCAAACGTCTGGATGTCCCGTTCGGGTATCCACGGAGCGCCGAGATTGGCGTCGATGTCGCCGGGGAGTACGTCTTCGGGCTGCACATGGCGTAACGCCTCGGCGTTGCGCTCATAGGCGGAACCGGCCCGCTCGGCGGTGGTGAGTTTGGATCGCACATTGCCGGAAAGGTAAGCATCGGCGGTTTCCCATTTGCCGCTCTCGGGGTCTTTGAAGATCAGGTCGCCAAGTTCGTCGATGATCTGTTCTTCGGTCTTGCCGTAAAGCTTTGCGATGTAGTCGAGATAGACGCCACCGTGCTGGTTGAGCGAGACGAGCAATCCTTCCTCGGCACTGCGGACATGGGTGACGGGCGGCGTCTTGCCGACCACGTCCTTGAGCATGATGGCGGCCTTGGTCGCCTTGCCCGTGACTTCGTTGTAATCCTCCAGCGACATGACCAACATCGCGTCCGGGTCTTCCCGGAACTTCACGATGTTCGGCATCCGGCGAATGGTGCTGCCGTCGGCGGTCTCGCCAAAGGTCGTCTTGTTGATCGCTCCGTAGGTGGCGACGAACTGGTCGTAAGCACGGTTCAGTTCCCGGCGTGCCTCTGTGCGATTCTCCTCGGGCCATGCTTCGTTCTGCGATTGCAGCACGCGGCGGGCACGATCACGCAAGCCCGTCAGGGCAGAAAGTCGTTTGCCGACCAGTGTGCCGTCAGACTTCAAGGTGGTGCCGCCGTAGACAACGGGTACGCCTTGTTCGCCCTGGGATTGGTAAACGATCTTGTCGTCGCCGACGAAGAAGCTGCCTTCGCCAATATGGCGTTCGGGCGGCGGCGGGACAAAGGCCGGTGTCGAGGCCACTTCTTTGGTGAGAGTGTGGATCGGGTCAAAGTGCGGAAGCTGTTCGAGGGCTTCGGCGAGTTGCGTTTTTAAGTCGCCGTTTGAGACGACGCTGAGTCCTTCGCCTCCGTAGAGAGTGTCCTTGCGCGACCAGTCGCCGAGGACCATTTCGGGATGGTTCAGAAAGTAGCGGTTTACGGGAACCTCTGCGCCATCGATCTCCAGCGGAGCGACGCCCAGCCAGTCGGCATCGACGTGGTGGGCAATCTCGCTCCGGTCACGCTTGCGAAGAAAAACGATGTCGGTCACAACGGCGGTCCCTTCCCGCTTGAACGCATCCGACGGCAAACGGATCGCTCCTACGAAGTCGGCTTTGTCGGCGAGATATTCGCGGATGGCGGCGTTCTGCTTGTCGAGTGTGAAATGCGATGTGACCAGTGCCAGCACGCCGCCGGGCTTTAGGGCGTCGATGGATTTGGCGAAGAAGTAGTCGTGCAGGGAGTATTTTTGCCCGTGGTAATCGAGCTTCAGGTCGGCGAACGGCACGTTGCCGACGACGGCATCTATGCGGCCCTCGGGCAATTTCGTGTCCCGGAAGTTCTCGATGCGGATGTCCTGGCCGGGGTGGAGTGCTTTCGCAATCCGCCCCGATATGGAATCCATTTCAACGCCGATGAAGTGTGTTCCCGCCTGGCCGTGGCTCATGAAGTTGCCGGTGCCGCAACCGGGTTCCAGGATCGTCGCGCCCTCGGGCACGCCCATTCGCTTGGTGGCGTCGTGAATCGCCGCGATGACGGTCGGCGATGTGTAGAAGGCGTTGAATGTGGTGCGTTTGGCGCTGTCATACTCCTCGGGGGTAAGCAGCGACTTCAACTCCTCGCCCAGTGTCTGCCATCCGGTGTCCTTGTACTTGCCGGTGACCGGATTGGGAAAGATCGACAGGGCGACGGGTCCGAAGCCGGTAAAGCGGGCGAGTGAGCGTTTCTCTTCCGCCGTGGCGGGCCGATGTTCGTTCTCGACGGCCTGCAAAGTACGGATGGCGGCGATGATGTCGCGTGCCTTTCCCTTCTCGCCACTGGCAAAAGATGCGCCTCCGGTCGGAGCGGCTTCTTCTGAATGGCTGGGCTGAGTGAGCGGCGACTTTTCAGTTGCGGGGGTAGTCTCGGTCGGCGGAATCGGACGGGGGGCTGATTCTTGCGAAGTGGCTGGTTCGATGGGCGGCGGAGATTCGACAGGTTGGTCGAACAGGTTCGGCTGTTGCCGCGATGCCTTTACCCGCGCAACGAAGGATTTCGGACGAACGCCATTGCCTTGTCGAGGGACAGGGCTTCCGTTTCGTCCTGCGGCATAACGGAGGGCAAACGATCCTCCAGTTGCTTCAGGGCCAGTTCCAGCGCCTCCGAAGAGATCTGGCTCGGATCGCTGTCCGGCTTCTCCTGAAAGAGGACTTCCTTCCAGGCTTCGTGGCTGTCCATCAGCTCCCTGGCGTACGTCTCCAGTGTCGGCAGAAGTTTCCGGCTGATTCGTAGTTGTTCGTGCAACTCCGTCCGTTGTTGCAGGAGTTCGAGGACGATGGTCTTGTACTGCATGGTGGTCTCCTTCGGTTGAATAGGATACATGATTTTGACGTTCAGTCGAATCGTCAATGTCGTCTGAGAAAAGGGTTGGCTGGTCTTTCGAGGGTGGTTTCTTCCGCATGGTCAGGGACACTCTTCTATAGTGTGTTCCCGACTCGTGGCTTGACTGAAAGGGTGCGGTTCGCCTTCCGTCGTCAGTGGATACTTCTTCGATTGCCCTGCATCACTTGCCGTCTGTTTGTGGTGACTGCGGGGGCGATTCAGCATATCTACCTCGACCTGCCTCGGTCGTGGTCCGATGAACCGAAAGCTTCTTTCAAGACGTGACGTGCGGCCACTCCTGCCATGACGATCATCGAGCCGAGAGCGACGTATTGCATGACCATCGCCATGCGCTCGTTGCCGCAGTTTTTGGCCATTGACTGAGCTTGGGTGCCGAGGTCTTGAAAGTGATATGTCGGAGGCATGGACATAAGCGAAGTATAGCACTGTTGAAAACGCTGCGCAATAGGCTGAGTGCTGGTTACAGCGGTTTTGAACTTTCATGAACCGCAGAAATACAATCGCACAACATGGCTCGAAAAAATCGGAAGTGCACGAGTTTCCTGCCATCAAAAAAGCGAAAGCGAGGATACAGGAACAAGGCAACGAAAAAAGGCGTCGAGAAAGAGGTCCGGTCGAAGACAGGATCGCTTTCCCCGGGAAACCCGGCCTATGCAGTGCATAGGGAAGACGCCTGTAAACAAAAATGAATTTGGAACACCTCAATCCTTGAAGTGCGAATCTTGGGATTGCGGTTCACGAAGGGAGTGTTCCCGGCATGGACAGGGAGATTTCCTGGCGGGGATAATGCAGCCGAACTTCGGTCAACACCGAACCCCGGAACGATGCTTTTGATGTCACTTGCGGTTGCTCCGTGCCAGCGAGTGGGAAGCAAAATAAAGTGAAATCAAGGATGGGATTTGAATGATGGCTGTCCGGTTTGATCGCACGCGATCAACCGGAACAGGGGAAAAAATGCGAGGGGGGAGCAGAGTCAAGGACGGGCGGCATGGAGGGACCTCGTCTGCACAAGCGAGGCTTTGGGAGCGCGGAAGATGGGGAGGAACCGTGCCGAACGCCGGAGGGTATCCTTGACTCTGCGGGGGATTCACCCCCCTGATTACGGTTAGAGAGTGCGGGAGATGTGCGCTTTGACAATCCGCGCGAGGTCGGCGCTAATCTCATGAACACGATCATCGCCTGCGTCACGGAATTCTTGCACCGTGCGGATGAAGTCTGATAAGGCATCCTCCAACCTTGGTTGGGTCTGCTGGCTCGCCCAATTCCCTTTGGGTGCGAGTTCAGGGAATATGGCTTTCTGTGTCTGTTCCTCAAGAAAGGCGGTGCCTTTAGGCGTTATGAAATACGGCTTTGCATTCTTATTTAGGGCTTCGCCACGGCGATCTACCAGCCCGTCTTCCACCAGAGCTTCCAAGGTTCGCACATCATCTACCATTTTTTCCGATTGTATGCCGTACTTGATGTCTTGGCCGAGAGCACCAAATTCTTGCTGGGCCGGCTGCCCGAGAAATGACAGTATCCTAAGCCTTACAAGCTCCTGCTTATGCTGGCGTGTCGTCAAAATGGCCTCCGTTTCATTCAATTTCGAGTTCCCCCCAAGTTTCGCACGGAAGGGTTAACGACAAGTTAAAGTCTGGGGTCGAGCCAAGATCGGTCAGTAGTCTTCGGGCAGAAGCACGGTTGTGACGGAATAGTCCGCCTCGGTAATGACCCACAAGCGGTCTTCGCCTTGCCCATAGGCCGAAAACAGTCGCCCCCCTTCAGTCAAGGCGGTATCGTTTGCCATCGCGTCTTCCGGGCACAGGTCGCCCCAGTCGCCACAGGCATGACGACGAAGTGCGGTCAGGACTTCCTCGGTCGCAAGCCGCAAGCTGGCATTCGCCGTGATCGCCAACTGGCCGAGTGGAAAGCGAACGACGCCGGTCATGGCTGGTCTCCCGGCTCGGTACTCTCGCTGCTTGCCTCATTCGGCTGTAGCCCGTGTAGGAAATCGACGGCCCGTTGGGCGTGGGCGGCGGCCTGAAAGACGGCGCGTTTGTCTTCCTTCAGCACGGTGAGCCAGTGGCCCAGGTAGGCGGCGTGATCGTCACGCGGCTCCGGCGTAATGCCGAGATCGCAGCACAGGAACGCGGCACCAATCTCGGCAACCAGTTCTTCGCGGGCGTAACCCTCGTCGCCGAACTTCTTCCGTCCGAAGTTCCGGTCGAGGCGGGCCGGGTGCTTCGTCCAATGGGTCAACTCGTGCGCCAGCGTCGAGCAATAGCTTTCGGCATCGGTAAATGAAACGAACGGCGGCATCTGGACGTAATCGGACTCGGAGGCGTAGTAAGCCTGATTCCCTCCGTGTCGGATGTCGGCCCCGGTATTGGCGAAAAATAGGTCTGCGGTTTCGATACGCTGCACCGGATCGAGCGGCGGGGTGGCAGTGGCGTAGAAGTGCGTCGGGAGTCCCTCGATCTGCTCGACGTTGAAAACGGTGTAACCCTTCATGAAATGGATGTTGCGCTCGTTCTCCGTGCCGTTTTCAGCGGTCTCGGTTTTGGTGATGCGGTTGGCGTAGACGACCAGCGAACCCTTGGAACCCTTCTTGACGTTGGCCTTCAGTTCCTTCGCCTGCTGGAAAGTCATCCAGATCGGAGCGGCGAAGTTCTGCGTCATGGCCGATGCCCAGAGCATCAGCACGTTGATTCCCTTGTAGGGCTGGCCTCCCGCCCGCAAGGGTCGGGTGATGCGTCCGGCGGCATGTTCGGCGTTCCACGGTTTGAGCCACGGGCGAACGCCTTGTTCGAGGTCGGCGATGATGGCGTCGGTGACGCGGGCGTAAAGGTCTGTGCGAGTTTTCATTGTGGATTCCTTTCCAAAGAACGGGCGGGTGTCGCCACCCGCCCAATGTTGATTACGCTGCCTTCCTGGCTTTCTTGGCCTTTGATGGTTTCGGGTTCTCGGTGATTGCGAAGGACATGCCGCTCGGAAGCCAGCATTTCAGCTTCTCGATCTGGTCGGGCGTCCGGCCCGACTTGTCCGGGTTGGAGAACGCACGGTCGAGTTGATCGACCAGCAACGCCTTCTTGTCGCTGCTGTGGGTTTGTGCCCACGGTTCGCCCAACACGTCGCGGCTCACCGACAGCAACTGCTCGCGGTTGAGACGGCCCAGGAAGTTGTGCTTGCTTGGACGCCAGTAACTGGTCACGTCGGCGTCGGTCAGCGACAAAGCGGCATCGTAGGCCGTAGTCTCACGATCTCCGGCTGGAGCCAGTTTCGGTTTGAGAGTCAACGCCACGCAGTAGGCCAGCAACTCCAGCCTCGACGTTTCGCTCAGACAACGAAACGCATCGAACCGCTCTGCTCCTGTTTTCGGCTTCAGCCACTCGGCAGGAAGTGCCTTTCCAATGGCATCCAGTGGGCTATTCGCGGTAGCCAATTCCGTGTCACCCGACGGTTGGGATCGCGGGAGCTTGATAACCACGTCGGCACCATCCGTAATCGGAGACTTGCCGATGAGGGTGCTTGCGACCTGGAATATCAGAAGATCGAGGGCAATGGCCGGATGCTTCGCCATCTCGACCTGTGCGATTTGCAAGCGATCAGCGGCGAGGTCTCGTCGAAGGGTTTCTGGAAAAGCGCCTTTTGGCTTGGTGTTGACGGGTTCCTGACCACCGTTATCTGCTCCGAGCAGCAAGGCCAGTCGCTTGCGATGTTCCGGCTTGACCAGTCCCTTGTCGATGAAAGGCGTGCCGTCCTGTCCGATGGAGACGAAACAGCCGGCCAGCGCCTTATGTTCGGCGTCGAACCCGATAAACGGTGTCAGCTTTTCTTCCACCTGATCCAACCGGTCACGAACCGCCTGCTGCCGTTCGATCAACGCATCCGACTCGGTGTCCTCAAGTGCCCGCTCGATTTCGTCCAGTTCGCTATCGAGTTGCGCTTTGTGATCGAGCACTTCGTTCGGGGCGTCAATCAGCATCGGTTTGATCCGGCTGCAACGATTGACCGCGTTCCAGTCCCGCTCCGGGTTGATCTCGATCCAATTCCAGCCCTCGGCTTCAAGCTCTTGGCGGATACCGTCCAGTTTCTTCTCGGCCAGCTTGTTCAGTAACGCCGACTTTTCGAGATAAACATCTTCGCCAAAGAGATCGGCCCGGCTGCTGCCCCCTGCGGCGGTGTAAGCATCAATCCCCACGAACAGGGCCAGCTTGCTACCGGCGTCGATCATCTTTTCGGTCAAGGCGTCGCGGATAACGCTCGGGTTGTCCTTCTGCCAGTCCTGAAGCGATTTGAAAACCTTCCTTTGGCGACGGTGATCGTCGGTGATGGTGTAGGCCATCAGGCATTCCAGCGTCATTCCGTCGTCGCGGTATTCCTGGAGCAGTTCGGGAGCAACGCGGGCCAGCTTCATCCGCTTGTGGACGAGGCTTTCTTCGACCCCGAACCGCTGCGCGATGTCGGCGGCAGTCGCTCCCTTGTCGATCAACTCGGCGAAGGTGGCAAACTGGTCGGCAGGGTGCATAGCGAGACGGATCGTGTTCTCGGCCAGGCTCATCTCCAGTGCGTATTCCTCGGTGACAATCTGGCAGGGAACGGCGAAGTCCGGCGGTAGTTTCCCCTCGGCCTGAAGCGAATGAATCGCCTCAAGGCGTCGGCCTCCGGCGATCACGCGATAAATCTCGTCCTCGGTAGCTGTGACGACGAGGTTTTGCATCAATCCGTGCGACAGGATGGAAGCCTTCAGTTCGCCGATCCCGTCAGGCCGTTTGGTGCGACGGGCATTGAGCGGGGATTTTTCCAGCTTGGTGACTGCGATAAGCTGAGGTTGAGTGGGTGTGCATTGAATGTAAGTCATAATAATCTCCATGAGTTTTGAAAGTGAAAATGAAACCGGCGGGAAGCGAACCACCCGCCGGCATCCGGCTCAGGCGGCTGCCTGGGTGGATTCTTTGCGGCCTTTGGCGTCGGCCTGTTGCTGGTGCATGATCCAGGTGTGGGCGAGGTCGAACAGCTTGGCCATCGTGAGCAGGTCGTCGAAACCGAGGCTGTCGGTCTCTTTCCAGACATCTTCCTGCTTGTACCCGCGACTGGGAATGACGCTGTACCAGTTGCCCTTTTCGCCGTGGTTTCTCCAGATCGTGACTTGCAGGACTCCGCTGCGGATTTTGTGTGCTGGTTGTGACATGGTGGTCTCCTTCTTCTTGAGTTTCCGGCTGCGACCATCGCGGCCTGATGTCACAGCAAAGAAAGCCGCCTCAGTCCGGGGCGAAGCGAGCGTCAGCGACCGGGCAAGCGGAAAATTGGGGGAGACCTTTAGGGGGAACCGATTTTCCGCTTGAGCGGACCGGCGGCGGGTTTAAGCGTGACATGAAGAAGGCCGTGGGTGGCAGCAGTCACGGAAGAGGGCGGAACGGAATGGCATCCAGCAGGCAAGGATGAAGACTCCGCGTTACGAAGGGGAAAACTCAAAATTGCAAGCGATATAGGATCGAGGAAGAAAGTGGTTGTGGATGGACCGAGAGGGAAGGACGTTCGGAGAGAAGGATGGATTACATTGGAAGCGCTCATGACCCATGATGGCAAGGCGATCCAACGCAACATTTATGCGAGAGAACTCGTGGAACGCGGAATACGACACAGAGGTTTGAACGGAGCGGCTATTCCTTCGCGGCAGCTTTATCAAGATAGTCAGCCCACCATTGCATCATCTTCCGTCGTTCCGGCAAGTATTGAGCGTGGTTGTAAGCGGCCCGTATGCTGTCGCGTTCACCGTGGGCGAGCTGGCGCTCAATTACATCCGGACGAAACCCATGCTCATTCAGAATCGTGCTGGCCGTGCTGCGAAAGCCATGCCCGGTTGCTCGTGAATGATAGCCCATGCGGTACAGCGCATAGAGCATCGTGTTCTCGCTCATAAATACAGCGGGATTGTTCTGGTTTGGGAAAATGTATTGTCTGTTACCGGAGTGCTTCTCCAATTCCCGAAGCGCCATCGTTGTTTGCTTCGACAATGGTACAATATGCACTTCCTTCATCTTCATGCGGTCGGCAGGAATTCGCCACTCTGCTTTGTCCCAATCAATCTCCGACCACTGGCCCGCACGCAATTCAGTTGTGCGGACGAATGTCAGCATTAGAACACGGAGCGCCAACCTGGTTTGCGGTTCGCCGTCATAAGCCTCCAGCTTTTTGAGGTAGACCGGCAGTTCACTTTCCTTTAAGTAGGAACGGTGCTTGACAACCGGGGTTTTGAGGGCACCGCGAAGATCGGGAACCGGATTTCGCTCGGCCCGTCCCGTGGCAATGGCATACATGAAGACCTGTCCGGTCATCTGCATCGCGCGGCGGGCCAATTCCAGCGTTCCCCTGTTCTCCACCAGTCGCAGCATTGCGAGGACATCCGGCGCAGTTATGTTCGCTATGGGCTTCAAGCCCAGTGAGGGGAAAATGTATTTTTCGAGCCTGTTAAGTCTCGCACGATGGGACGATGGTGCCAACTCGTGCTCTCGTTTCTCAAGCCACTCGCGGGCAACCACCTCGAACGAGTTAAAACTCTTTAGGATTGTCAGTCGCTTGGCCTCTTTCTTGGTTTCCCCTGGGTCATTCCCGGCCGCGAGCACCTTTCGGGCATGGGCACGCCGTTCGCGGGCATCGGCCAGGCTAACCTCGGGATATACCCCCAAAGCCAGCACCTTCTCTTTACCAGCAAAGAAGAATTTTAGCCGCCAGTACTTACTGCCATTCGGCATAATTAAGAGGAACAACCCCTCGCCGTCTGAGATCTTGTACGACTTATCTCTTGGCTTGGCGTTGCGGGCCTTCGCATCTGAAAGGGACAAGGGCATTGGGGTACATTTGCTGTTCACAGGGGTATATAGTGCTATTTATACCCCTATATATGACCGGATGTCAACGACATTTGACGGACGGCAGCCGCATCGGTTTACCCATTGATTGGCTCTCCGCCTATGTCAGGCGACTCTTAACGGACGGTAGCGTCCAATGAGTGGTGCCCAGGAAGGGACTCACGATTTAGCTGTAACCACATAATAAATATAAATCATCTTGAATGAGGTAAACTGATATACCCCACTTTTGTACCCCAAAAGTGCAATTCTAAACTTTTGACCACTTGGACTAGTGCTGATCCGAAAGGTGTTTGATCAAATCACGGATATCCTCAGCACGCCAAGCAGTGCAACGGGCAGACAACTTGATCGGCTTCGGAAAGCGACCTGACTTCACTCCTTCCCACCAGCAAGTCTTGCCGAGGGGAATTACGCTAAGAACCTGTGACAAGCGTAAGAAACCAGTTTGTGGTATATCATACATAACATAGTCTGGATCGTTCACAATAGTGTATTATACCATAGTGCATGTTCTATTGTCTCGCAGAAAGGCACTAGGAGCCAGTTTGCGAGCCGGAAGCAAAAACCAGGTGTCCACCGAAATGGTTGCGAGCCAACGGTCCCAATCTCCTCGGTGGCGATCAACTGTGTCACGATATACGAGTGACATTGCAGTCGCCCTTCCGTAACATTTATGGTTCTTCGCCAATCTTAGTGGCTGGATAGTTTTGGTTTGAGTTGGAGTTTTCCGCAGAAGAAGAGGATGCGGGTGCGGAAGTGGGGGAAGTTGCGGAAGCCGC
>Ga0163144_10021756_pt1 | contig 12733 bp, 12 predicted proteins | sample OliLak19BULKMAT1_FD_123175 | JGI IMG/M metagenome (GOLD analysis project Ga0163144, IMG submission 123175) | Freshwater microbial mat bacterial communities from Lake Vanda, McMurdo Dry Valleys, Antarctica - Oligotrophic Lake LV.19.BULKMAT1 | ecosystem: Environmental > Aquatic > Freshwater >...
AAGTTGGCTAGAGAGGAGTGGTGCGTGGGTTAGTCTGCCAAATTACGCCTTCGGATGATTTTTGAGGCGGTAGTGTCGATGAGATAGGGATGAATCGTTTAGCGACGTTCGAGAAATAGCTTCCCGATTTGCAACCGGCCGAGGCGAACGCTAAGCCGCAAGCGGCAGAAAAATCGTACTTCGGGCTCAAACGGCGACCGGCTCGCCATGGTGTTCGGCCGGGCGCGAAACCGATCCCCCTCTTGCATCCCACCCCCGCCTGCCGCACAATGCTACTAACCCAATGCCCATCCTCCGCCGCAGGTGTTTCCGCCATGAATGACGACCTAAAAACCTTGGCTGCCGAGTTGAGTGAGCCGGCGACGCAGGGGACTTCTTCGATTTATCGGCTGTTCGAGGCGTTTATCGCGTTGCGCGAGAAGAACGAGCGGCAGCACAAGATGTTCGAGCAGACGCTCAACCGGACGCGGGACGCGTTTCAGGCGAGCTTCAACACGTTCGCGGCCGACACGCAGAAGGCGTATCAGCAGCTGCGGCAGGACATTTTGGGCGAGAAGAAATTCAGCCTGAATCTGCTCAATGAGATGCTCGATCTCGCGGTCGAGTTGGATCACATCGTCTCGGCCCGGCCAACGGTGGCGGCGGCGACGCCCGAACTCGACGCGGTGGCCAAGTGGATGGAGGCGGTCGAGATCCAGAATCGCCGGGTGCAGGAGGCGCTCGCGAAATTCGGCATCCATCCCTACGACGCGGAAGTCGGCTCCGCGTACAACCCTTCATTGCACGAACGCGTCGGCACGCAGCGCATGGAGGGGATGGAGGGGTTGCGCATCGCGGAGCAGAAGCAGCGCGGGTATGCGAGCCAGCAGCCGGATTTTATTTTGCGTCGGCCGAAGGTGATTGTCACGGAGTGATGGTTAGCACGACGCGCAAGCGAGTGGGGTCGCGTGGATGCGTGGGAATACACTCGCTTGCGCGTCGTGCTAACTCGCGCGTCGTGCTAACTCGCGCTTCGTGCTAACGGGATGGTGCTGACTTGGCGGCTTGTTCGACGCGGGCGTCGCCCCAGGGGGTGCCTTCGGGGCCTTGGGGCGGATTTACGTCGCGGTCGAGTATCGGCAGGTCGATGAGGGCAGCGGGGTTTCGGGGCAGGAGGATGCCGTCGACGTCGACGGCGCGGAGTTCCTTGCCGACTCGGACCGCGAGGACGGGGCGACGAAACGTAAGGCGGACCTCGATGCCGCCGTCTGATTTAACGCGGACGGAATCGACGGACTTCACCCAGGGATGGCGAGCAAAGGACTCCGTGAGATGGTCCTTCAAATCAGCGCGCACCCGGTCGACATGGCTGGGCAACTCGGCGTAATACTGCACTTCTTCGAGGAAAGTGGTCCGGCTCAAACCGGGAGGGGCGGCGCATTGGATTTCGGCGACGGGGAAGCGGTGGCGTTCTTGGCCGAGCAGGCGTTCGCGCAGCACGGGGTTGAGCCAAAGCAGTAGGCCGAGCAAACCGACGACGACGAGAAGCGTCAGTCCGATACGAATGAGCGCGCGCCGCATGACCCCTCCTTGGCGTTTCGAAACGGTCACCAAACGGTTATATCGGAATCCAGCTCGACCTGGAATCGCTCTTCGACGCGGGTGCGGACAAGGTCCATGAGGCGGAGGATGTCGCGGGAGCCGGCGCCGGGGTCGACGACGACGTAGCCGGGGTCGCGGTCGCTGATGACGGCGCCGCCGACGCGGGTGCCGATGAGGCCGGCTTGTTCGATGAGGACGGAGGCGTTGAGGCCGGGCGGGTTCTTGAACATGCGGGCAGCGGCCTGGAAGGTGAACGGCTGGGCGGTCTTGCGGTGGATCCAGGCCTTGCGGATGCGTTTGACGATGGCCTCGACGCTGTCGGATTCGAGCTCGAACTCGGCGCGCAAGAGGACGAGATCTTCCAATCCCACGGAGACGCCGAGTTCCTCGCGATTTTGGGTGACGAGTTGGCCCTTGCGGTCGACGGCTTCGATGAGGGTGACGCGTTGGCCCAGGTCGCCGAAGCGGTCGCCGGCGAAGTTGCGAAGGGCGCCGCCGACGGTGCCGGGCAGGCCGACGAAGCCCTCCAGACCGCTCAGGCCGTGGCGGGCGGTTTCGGAGATGAGGAAGGAAAGGAGCGCGCCGGAGCCGGCCGACGCTTTCTTGCCCTGGACGCGAACCTGGGTGAACGGTTCGGCATCGAGGCGGAGGACGAGTCCCTTGACGCCTTCGTCGCGGATGAGCAAGTTGCCGCCGCCGCCCAGGACGCGCCAGGGGATGTCGCTTTTGGCGCAGTGTTTTAGGAGCGATTGCAACTCGGCGAGGGAGCGCGGTTGCGCGATCGCTTCCGCGGGACCGCCGACCTTGAGCAGCGTGAACGGGCCCAACAATTCGTTGGGGCGAAGGATCGGCGTGAAGTCCTGCAACTGAGCGAGCAAGTCGGCCATGGCACCACCGCGAAACGAGTAAAAACGCCGCACAAACGCACGTCGCGATCATGGGTCGCGAAATTCAAGGCGGGCTTTCGCCTTTTGGACATTGTAAGGACTCTTTGAAGAAAGTATGCCCGATTCTGGAGCGGCCGCGGGGACGCTAAGCCGCAAGCGGCGGGGTGCGTACCCATAGAATGGGAGGAGGCACGAAGGAATCGAAGAGGGAGAGTTTTCATGTTCGAGGTCGCGAAGGAAATTCACTTTTGCTACGGCCACCGTCTGCTGAATTACGACGGCAAGTGTCGGCATTTACATGGGCACAACGGGCGGGCGGTCATTACGCTCGAAGCGGCCAAGCTCGACGCCCTGGGCATGGTGATGGATTTCAGCCAAATCAAGCGCGTGGTCGGTTCTTGGATCGACGAGCAGCTCGATCATCGCATGTTGTTGCACAAGGACGATCCGGCATTGCCGTTTTTGCGGGAGCAGGCCGAGCCGGTGGTGGTGCTGGAGGTGAATCCGACGGCGGAGAACATCGCGAAATTAATCTTTGACTTCACGCGGAAACAAGGATTCCCGGTGACGCAGGTGCAGCTTTGGGAGACGGAGAATTCCTACGCGGTGTATCGTCCGGAATAGGAGGAGGAAAAAAGTCGCTTTCCACCTTGACACCTATTCCACGCGAATCGTAAGATACGGGTGAGGTTGGTGAGATTACAGCCTCAACCCGTCTTTTTTAGTGTTCGCGTTGGTTGCCTCATATCTGTTAGCGTACCGAATCCAGGTGAGGCGAATGAAGTTGGTCGAATTCCCGTCTTGGGTAGACCGTCCCTATTAGTAGAGTGTTCTCGGCCGACTGTCCCTTTTTGCCAGGGGTCGGCGGAATGTCATCGCATTTAGGTTTCCTTTTCCGGAAGCGGGCGCCTTTGTCCCCAGCCCCCCTGGGACTGGCACGCTTCCGGAAATTTTTGCGCGCCCACCTCCCCGTTTCGCGCTCGCGCCATGCCTTGCGTTCGGGAAGTTCTTATCCGTTGCGCAGTGGGACGGAGATTGCGCGCGGCGCGATGTGAGCGCGAAACGGGGAAGGCGTGGTTACTTTGTCGCATCCGCCATGAGCCAGACGAGCAGGGCTTTTTGGGCGTGCATGCGGTTGCCGGCTTGGGGGAAGACGACGCTGCGAGGGCCGTCCACCACGTCGGCGGTGATTTCCTCGCCGCGATGCGCGGGCAGGCAGTGCATCACTTTCGCGTCTTTGGGGGCGGCATCGAGTAGCTTTTGATTTACCTGAAAGGCCGCGAAAGCCTTGCGACGTTTGGTCCCTTCGTTTTCCTGGCCCATGCTGGTCCAAACGTCGGTGTAAATGACGTCGGCTTGGGCGACGGCCTTGCGGGGATCGGATTCCTCGACGAAGGGAACGTCCGCCACGTTTTCCGCATACACTTTTTTGAAGGCCGCGTCGAAGCCGTAGCCTTTGGGAGCGCTGAGGATGAAACGCAGGCCGGTCTTGCCGCATGCCAGCGCGAGGGAGCGGGCGACATTGTTGCCGTCGCCGACGAAGACGACGGTTTGGCCGTCCAGTTCGCCGCACGATTCCTGCACGGTCAGGAGATCGCCGAGAGCCTGGCAGGGATGATAGTAGTCCGACAAGCCGTTGATGACGGGGACGGAAGCGTGCGCCGCCAGTTCCTCGACGCGGGAATGTTCGAAGGTGCGCAGGACGACGGCGTCGACATACTGGCTTAGAGTGCGGGCGAAGTCGGGGATCGATTCGCGCTGCCCGAGGGCGGCATCGCTGTTGGAGAGGAAGATGCCGCCGCCGCCCAGCTGGATCATGGCCGACTCAAAGCTGACGCGGGTGCGCAGCGATGGCTTCTCGAAGATCATGCCGAGCACGCGGCCGGCGAGGAGGGGCTTTTCTTGGCGGCGCTGATGCAACTTTTTCAGCCGGGCGGCGTCCTTGAGCAATTTGCGGATTTGAGCGCCGTCCCAGTCTAGCAAATCGAGAAAATGTCGCATGAATGGATCCAAAAATGGCAAAAAGGATTCACCGCGGAGAACGCAGAGATCGCAGAGAGGATTCGGAAAGAAAATCAAGCACAGGAAACGCCATCACCCAGGGCCACTCAATTCCCCTCTGCGTACTCTGCGATCTCCGCGGTGAATCTAGTTCATACCGAGAAGCACTTCTTCGAGGATGTCGCAGCCGGCGTTTAGGTCGGCGTCGGTCAGGTTCATGGCCGGCAATAGGCGGATTACGTGGCCATGGGTGGCGTTGACGAGGAGGCGGCGTTTCAAACAAAGGTCGACGACGGGGGCGGCGTCGATGGCGAGGTCCAGGCCGATCATGGCGCCGCGAATACGGATGTCTTGAATCAGCGAGCAGCGGTCGCGGAGTTTCTCGAAGCGGGCGCGGAAACTTTCGCCGATGGCAACGGCGCGGGCAAGAAGTCCGTCGGCTTCGATCGTCTCGATGGTCGCCAGGGCGGCGACGCAGGCAATGGGGTTGCCGCCGAAGGTGGCCGCATGGGTGCCGGGCACGAGCTTCTCGGCGAAAGCGCGTTTGGCGATGAGTGCGCCGCCCGCGATGCCGCCCGCGAACGACTTGGCCAGCGTGAACGCGTCCGGCTCGACCTTCCAATTTTGGTAGCCGAACCATTTGCCCGTGCGGCCCATGCCGGCTTGCACTTCGTCGAAGATCAGCATAAGTTTGTGTTCGTCGGCGATCTGACGCAGCCCTTCGAGATATCCGTCCGGCGGTAGATTGATGCCGCCTTCGCCTTGAATGGGTTCGACGAGAATGGCGCAGGTTTCCGCGTCGATGGTCTTGCGAACCGCGTCGAGATCGCCGAAGGCGCAATACGCGAAGCCCGCCAGCATCGGTTCCAGACCCTTGTGATATTTGGGCTGGGCGGTGGCGCTCAAAGCCCCCATAGTGCGGCCGTGGAAGCCATTGAGCATCGTGATGATCTTATACCGTCCCGATTTGGCGTTGAGGCGCGCCAGCTTGATGGCAGCTTCGATGGCCTCGGTGCCGCTGTTGCAGAAGAATGCTTGAGCGTCCAGGCCGCTGCGTTCAACGAGTGCCTGGGCCAGCAGACCTTGCGGTTCCGTGTACCATGTGTTGGGCACATGGATCAGCTTCGCGATCTGCTCTTGGACGGCTTTCACGAGGCGCGGCGGACAATGCCCGATGGCGTCGCAACCCCAGCCGGGGAAAAGGTCGAGGTATTGATTCCCCTCAGCGTCCCAGACGGTGGATCCTTCACCGCGGACAAGGCACACCGGATAGCGGCGGTAGTTGCCGATCACGTAGCGTTCAAAGATTTCGATAGTTTCCGCCGTCGTCATGGGCCTTGCCCCTTTCCTTTTCGTAGGACAGGCTTCCAGCCTGTCTGTTTTCGTCTTCTTCGTAGGACAGGCTTCCAGCCTGTCCGGTCTCTTTATTTGCCCCGGGTTTTATTTCAGTGCAAAGGCCTTTTCGGACAGGCAGGATGCCTGTCCCACGGGGGGCGTCACAGCACGATTTCGGTGCCGACGCCGCTGTCGGTGTAGATTTCAAGTAGGAGGGAATATTTGACGCGGCCGTCGACGATGTGCGTTTTCTTCACGCCGCCGCGTAGGCTGTCGAAACAGGCCTCGACCTTGGGGAGCATACCCTCGTCAATGACCTTGTCGCGGATGAGTTCCTGACAACCATGGGTGTTGAGGCTGCGAATGAGCGTGGCGGGGTCATGGCGGTCGCGGAGAATGCCGGGGGTGTCGGTGAGGAGGATGAACTTCTCGGCGCTCACCTGAGCGGCGACGGCGGCGGCGGCGGTGTCGGCGTTGATGTTGAGCCAATTGCCCTCGGCATCGATCGCCAACGAAGGAATGACGGGAACGACGCCCGCCGCGCAGAAATCGCGCAACAGATCGACATCCACTTTCGTTACCCGTCCGACACGGCCCAAATCGATCGGTTCGCCGTTTTCGCCGGGCAGCAGCAATTTCTCGCCGGTGAGATACTGAATGGAACCCAGATGCGGCCCGACCGCCCGACCGCCCAATGCGCGGATCTGCTTTTCGATCCCGGTGTTGATTTCTTGGAGAAGGACGCGCACGACGATGGCGAGGGTTTCGTCGTCGGTGTAGCGTCGGCCTTGCACTTTGCGCGGCTTCAGGCCCGCTGCGGCCATCGCGCGGTCGATCGGTTTGCCGCCGCCGTGGACGAGGATGGGACGCAGGCCGACCGTTTCCATGAAGACGACCGCTTGCAGCGTGGTGCGCAGCGCCTCCGGATCTTCCATGGCGCTGCCGCCCAACTTGATGACGGTCAACTTGTCGCGAAACTGCCGGATGTAACTCAAGGCCTCGATGAGCACTTCGGCCTTGCGGATCGCACTATCCATTAGCGTTCTCTCGGCCGGTGGAGCCTGGACTCAACGGCCTGGCGGAGAAGTAAAAGATTGATTGTAGGAGAGAGGGAAGGGGAGTCAACCCAACAGAGCCTTAGCGCCAAGCGAAGAGCAGGAACGGCCCTTCGCTTGGCGCTAAGGCGCGAATCTAAATGTAGTATTCGTGCTGTTCCGGGCTGGATGTTTGAGGCGCCGGTCGGCGCCGGCGCATAAGCCAGCCAAAGAACATAATGAATGGCGCGAGCACCAGGGCGGCGGGGTGAGACGGCTTCAGGTCGAACACGAAGAGGAGCCCGAGGTAGAGCAAAAGGCCGCCGAACGCCAACCGGATGGAGGCGGCGGGCAAATACGGGACCACTTTCGCCCCAAAATAGGCGCCCGCGACGCAACCGGCCGCGATCGCCATGATCACAGGCAGGCGAAGCGAAACGCTTTGATTGTAGATCGTCGCCGCGACGATCGCGCCGAACGGGATAGTGGCCAGGCTTGTTCCCTGGGCTTCGAGTTGGCTTAGGCCGAACACGATCATCAAGGCGGGCACCAGGACGATGCCGCCGCCGATCCCCAACAGCGCGCTGAGCAATCCGGCAACGGTTCCGAGCAGCAAAAAGCTTAGCGTTGTCATCTCGACCTTCCTTAATCGGCAAACCCGTATGAGCCGATCAGCCGTTGAGCAAATCCTTGACCGCCTCGCGTTCTTCCTCCAGTTCCTTGAGGGTGGCCGCGAATTTCTGTTTGCCGAAGGCATCCAGCTGAACGCCCTCGACGACTTTGAAGTTGCCTTTGCCGTCGCCGGTGCAGGGATAACTGAAGACGAGACCCGCCGGCACGCCGTATTCGCCTTTAGAGACAGTGCAGACACTGACCCAGTCGCCGGGGGCGGTGGGGTTGAGCCAGCTTTTGGCGTGGTCGAGGGCGCCGTTGGCGGCGGACATGGCGGAACTGGATCCGCGGGCCTTGATGACGGCGGCGCCGCGGTTTTGCACCTGGGGAACGAAGGTGTTCTCAAGCCAATCGCGGTCCGTGATGGCGTCGCCGGCGGGTTTGCCCTTGATCTTGGCGTTGGTGAAATCAGGATACTGGGTGTTCGAGTGGTTGCCCCAGATGGTGACGTTGGTGACGTCGCCGCAGTTGACGCCGGCTTTCTTGGCAAGGGCGCCGCGCGCGCGATTGTGGTCCAGGCGCGTCATCGCCGTCCAGCGGTCAGCGGGAATGTCGCGGCCGTTGTTGTAAGCGACGAGGCAGTTCGTATTGCAGGGATTGCCGACGACGAGGATGCGGACGTCTGAGGCGGCGTTCTTGGCGATGGCCTGGCCCTGGCCGACGAAGATTTTGCCGTTGATGCCGAGCAGATCCTTGCGTTCCATGCCTTGTTTGCGCGGGAAGGAGCCGACGAGGAGGGCGTAATTGACGTCCTTGAAAGCGACATTGGGATCGTCGGTGCAGACGATGCCGTCGAGCGTGGGAAAGCCGCAGTCATCCAATTCCATGGCGGTCCCTTCCAAGGTGGGCAGCGCCTGCGGGATTTCGAGGAGTTGCAGGATGACACGCGTGCTGGGGCCAAAAATCTCGCCCGAGGCGAGACGGCCGAGCATGGCGTAGGCGACTTGGCCGGCAGCGCCGGTGACGGCGACGCGGATGGTTTTGGACATGGGGGACTCCTTGGTGCTTCGGGTTGCTCCGGTCGCTAACGCTCCCGGCTCGCCGTTGACGCTCTGGGCTCGCCGTTGACGTTCCGGGCTCGCCGTTGGTTTTTTCTTAACAATCTCGCCTGGAACGACGCGGGGACATAACTTAATTCTTATCGAGGGAACGCCCGGCCGGCTAACGTCGCCGTTGATCGGAGAGCTTTTTCGAGTCTGAACGAGGAATTGACATGCTGAAAATTGGCATTAACGGATTCGGCCGCATCGGCCGATTGGTCTTCCGCGCCATCGTCGAACAAGGACTTTTGGGTAAAAGCGTCGAAGTGGTGGCGGTGAACGATCTGGTGCCGGCGGACAACCTCGCCTACTTGCTCAAATACGACTCGACGCAAGGGCGTTTCGAAGGAACAGTGACGAGCGAAAAGTCTAGCCCCAGCGCCGCCGAGGACGACACGTTGGTCGTGAACGGCCACAAAATCAAGTGCTTGGCCGTCAAGGAAGGGCCCACCGCCCTGCCCTGGAAACAACTGGGCGTGGAGTATGTGGTCGAGTCGACGGGCCTGTTCACCGAAGGCGAGAAGGCGAAAGGCCACATCACGGCCGGGGCGCGCAAGGTCATCATTTCCGCGCCGGCGAAGAACGAAGACATCACGATCGTGATGGGCGTCAACCACGAGAAGTACGACGCGGCCAAGCACAATATCATCAGCAACGCCAGTTGCACGACGAACTGCCTGGCCCCCGTGGTTCACGTCCTGCTCAAGGAAGGCTTCGGCGTCGAAGAAGGTTTGATGACGACGGTCCACAGCTACACCGCGACGCAGAAGACGGTCGACGGCCCTTCCAAAAAGGATTGGAAGGGCGGACGGGCGGCGGCGATCAACATCATCCCCTCTGGCACCGGCGCGGCACGCGCCGTCGGCCTGGCGATCCCCGAGGTCAAGGGCAAACTGACGGGCATGTCGTTCCGCGTGCCGACGCCGACGGTGTCCGTGGTCGACTTGACGGTGAAGACGACGAAGGAAACGAGCTACAAGGAAATCTGCGCCGCCATGAAAAAGGCGAGCGAGACGTACTTAAAGGGCATCCTGGCGTACACCGAGGACGAAGTCGTATCGAGCGATTTCATCCACGACGACCATTCGAGCATCTTCGACGCCGGCAGCGGCATCGAACTCAACAGCAAGTTCTTTAAGCTGGTGAGTTGGTACGACAACGAATGGGGTTATTCGCATCGTTGCGTGGATCTCATCAAGTTTTTGATGTCGAAAGAAAAGTAGACCTACCAGATAGGATGCGCGAGCATCATAAGATCGCACGGTGCTTGCGCACCGTGTCTGGTTTCGCGGATTTTTGAACGAGGATGAATGTCGTCATGCCGAAGCTTTCTATCGATCAGGTCGACGTCCAGGGCAAGCGCGTTTTGATGCGCGTCGATTTCAACGTGCCGCAGGACAAGGCGACCGGGGCGATCACGAACACGCAGCGCATCGTCGCGGCGTTGCCGACGATCCAGTACGCGCTGGATCGGGGTGCGTCCGTGATCCTGATGAGCCATCTGGGCCGGCCCGATGGAGAGAAGAAGGCCAAGTACAGTCTCAAACCGGTGGCGGAGAAGACGGCGGAGCTGCTCGGCAAGCCGGTGAAGTTCCTCGACGACTGCGTCGGCCCGGAAGTCGAGAAAGCCTGCGCGGCCATCAAGCCGGGCGAGGTGATCTTGCTCGAAAACCTGCGTTTTCATGTGGAGGAGGAAGGCAAGATCAAGGATGAAAAGACGAAGGAAGTGAAGAAGCAGGCCAGCAAGGAAGAGATCGAGCGATTTCGGGCGTCGTTGTCGAAGCTGGGCGATGTGTATGTCAACGACGCGTTCGGCACGGCCCATCGGGCTCATAGCAGCGTAGTGGGCATTCAATTGCCCAAGCGGGCCTCGGGATTCTTGATGAAAAAGGAACTCGATGCGTTCGAGCAGGTGCTGGAGAATCCGCAGAGGCCCCTCCTGGCCATCATCGGCGGAGCGAAGGTGGCGGATAAGATTCTGCTCATCGAGAATCTGATCGACAAGGCCGACGACATCATCATCGGCGGCGGAATGGCATACAGTTTCTTGAAGGTGCTCCACGGCATGCGGATCGGCGGTTCCATCTTCGATTCGAAGGCGCCGGAGATCGTGCCCAAGGTGATGGCGAAAGCGAAGGAAAAAGGCGTGGCGATTCATCTGCCCGTCGATTTTCGCATCACGAGTCAATTCGACTTTGGGACGAAAAAAATGCACCCCGGCGGAGAGATCAAGGTAGTGACGGCCGACGAGGGCATTCCGGAGGGTTGGGAAGGTCTCGATTGCGGGCCGGCGACGATGGAGAAATTCACGGACGTGGTGGGCAAGGCGAAGACGGTGGTGTGGAATGGGCCGCTCGGCGTGTTCGAGGCGGAGGAGTTCGCCCAAGGCACCAAGGCGGTCATGTCGGCGTTGTTGGCCGCGACCAAGCGTGGCGCCGTGACGGTCATCGGCGGCGGCGATACCGCGACCGCGGCGGCGAAATGGGATATGGCCGACAAAGTGACGCACGTCTCGACCGGCGGCGGCGCGTCGCTGGAATTGCTCGAGGGCAAGCCGTTGCCCGGAATCGCGGCCCTGTCCGACGCGTGAGACGAATCTGGTAAAACGACTTGACCCAAGTCCTTCAAGCGATTGAGATAATGGGCAGGACCAACTCCGTGAGCAGGATCTCCCCTTCCATGACGAACCCCGTACGCACCAAACGCGGCGTGCCTGAAGGGCTGTGGATTCGCTGTCCGCAGTGCAAGGCGACCATCTTTCGCAAGGAAGCGGAATCCCGCTTCAATGTCTGCCCCGAGTGCAACCATCACTTCTACGTGCGCGGCCGCGAACGCATCAAGCAGATGCTGGATGCGGACAGCTTCGAGGAATGGTTCACTGACCTGCGCCCCAAGGATCCCCTCGAATTCAACGACCGGATCCTCTACGCGCAACGGCTCAAATCCGAACAGGCCAAGACCGGCATGCCGGACGCGGCAATCGTGGGCCGCGGCCACATCCGGGGCCGGCCGGTGGTTCTCGCGGTGACGGACTTCGCCTTTATGGCCGGCAGCATGGGGTCGGTGGTGGGCGAGAAACTGACGCGCGCCGCCGAGGAAGCCACCCGGCTGATGTTGCCGCTCGTGATCGTCTCGGGTTCCGGCGGCGGGGCGCGCATGCAGGAAGGCATCCTCTCCCTGATGCAGATGGCGAAGGTGTCCGCGGCGCTGGCCCGCTACGACCAGGCAGGCGGCTTGTACTTGTCGATCTTGACGAACCCCACCATGGGCGGCGTGGCGGCCAGCTTCGCGTTTCAGGGCGACATCACCCTTGCCGAACCGGGCGCGCTTATCGGCTTCGCCGGCAAACGCACCATTTGGAACACCGTGAGGCTGGAACTACCCGAGGGATTCCAGACCAGCGAATTTCTATTGGCACACGGCTTCATCGACCGCATCGTCCATCGCAAAGACCTACGCACCGAAGTCGCCCGGCTCATCGATTATTGCGAACATTGACGCCCATGTGCTATCCTTCATTCTGTCTTCTGACTACTGACTACTTAATTCCGATACTCCATTAGCGAAGTAAACACACCGTGGGTCTTCTCGACAAACTTAAAGGACTGTTTCAATCCTCGTCCGGATCACGCGGCGGGGAGAAATTGGCCATTATCGACGTCGAGAAGCGTTTCGAGTTGCTCGGCCGCACCGGGCAGGGAAGCATGTCGAAGGTCTGGCGGGCGCGCGACCGCAAGACCGGCAAGACCGTGTGCCTGAAGGTGCTGGATTTGGCGAAGACCGCGCGCTTCGAGGCAAGGTTCGTCGGCATGAAACGTCCGTCGGAAGGAGCGATCTGCGCCGGCCTGCGCCACAAGAATGTGGTGCAAACCTTCGAATACGGACTGACGAACAAGAAGGAAATGTATCTGGTTATGGAACTCATCGACGGCGTCGGCCTGAATTTCCTAGTCGAAACGCAGAACAAGCAACTGGACGGCAATCGCATCAACTACCTGACCCAACTGGCGGACAGTCTGGAATATATCCACAACCACGGGTTCATCCATCGCGATCTTTGCCCGCGCAATGTCATGGTGGATCGGGAAGGCGTGGTCAAATTGATCGACTTCGGGCTGACCATTCCCAACACGGCGGACTTCCTGAAGCCGGGCAATCGCACGGGAACGACCGACTATCTCGC
>Ga0163144_10021757_pt1 | contig 12733 bp, 10 predicted proteins | sample OliLak19BULKMAT1_FD_123175 | JGI IMG/M metagenome (GOLD analysis project Ga0163144, IMG submission 123175) | Freshwater microbial mat bacterial communities from Lake Vanda, McMurdo Dry Valleys, Antarctica - Oligotrophic Lake LV.19.BULKMAT1 | ecosystem: Environmental > Aquatic > Freshwater >...
CCTCCACGGTGTGCTCGGATCAAGTCTACCGATTCAACCGTTTTGGCTATCCGGGCTAAGTGCAAAACCCCAAGCGGTTTTGCTTTTAGCCCGCATAGGACGCACGCTCCCGCAAGCTCACCGTCTGTCCGCCGACAAACGCCGGAAAAAGGACGCAGAAAGCATGAAATAGGCGGGCTAGCGGGGAGGCCGAGGGGCCGGGCGGGACGCGCTCCCGCGGGTTTTCGCCCGTTACCCGCATCCACGGACTTTACTGGCACGATTTTGGGTGTATGATGCGGCGCATGAAGCGTGGACACTCTTTCAGCGTGTTACTGCTGTTCGCGGCCGGAATGGCGGCCGGGTGCTCGTCGGGTCAGATGAACCGGATCGATCGCAATCGTGACATTTACGAGACGTGGCCGCTCGAGACGCGACAAGCCGTGCTCGACGGCAAGGTCGATCCCGGGATGAATCCGGACATGGTGCGCGTGGCGTGGGGCGAGCCGAGCGAAGTCGCGATCTCGCCGGCAGGGGACGAAATCTGGGTTTACTCAAGTGGCGGCAATCCCGGGTCGGTCCACTATCCCGGCGGGATGGGCGGCAGCAACGTCGGCATGGGCGGCGTGGGCGGCATGGGAGTGGGTGGCCCGGGCATCGGCATCAGCACGGGACGGGGTGGCACGTCCATTGGCGCGACGGGCGGCATCGGCATGGGTGGAACGATTGGCGGGCCGATGGGCGTGGGTGGCATCGGTAACACCGGGATGGGCGGCATGGGCACCGCGGTCGTGACGCCGCCGACGCCGCCGGAGATCCGCGAGGTCGTTTTCCGCAAGGGCGTCGTGGTGCGCGCGGATAATCCGACGAAGAAGTAGCCGGGCCCGGCGCGGCGGCTTGACCCTCCAGAGGCGGGCGAGCCTCGAGCCGCTGGTTTGGAGTTCGGAGCGGAGCGGAGCGGCTTCCCGCTCCGTCCGGAGTGAAACGCTTCCGCGACAAAGCGGCGTGGCGGCATCCCGCTCCCTCTTCGCTCACTGCCCGATCTTTTTGTAATCGAGCACCGAATGGCTGATGAAGCCGGTCGCGAGCGCGGCACGATCGGTCAGCGGCTCGGGTGGGGAAAGATCGTCGCCGAGCCGGAAGATCAGTCGGTGCGTGCCGTCGTCGCCGGCAGGACTGAACAGTCCGGGCACCACCACGCGAGCGGGCACGGTCCGGCGCACCGCGGTCTCCGCGTGGCAGGGCAGCGGGAAATTCACGTTGTGCACGATGAAGCTGCGCGGGAGCGTCGCGGCGGCGAGCTCGGGCGCGAGGCGCGCGGCGTGTTGCGCGGAAATCTTCAGGATGGCGTGCAGCGCGGGCTCGGGCACGTCATTCGCTGCCTTGAGCCGCTCGTAGAGTTCGGCCGTGAGGTCCTGGGAAAACGCGATCGCGGGCAGGCCGTGCAACGCGCCTTCCCAGGCGCCGGCGATCGTGCCGCTTGCAATGATGAAACCGAGCGAAGCGTTGAGCCCGACGTTGATGCCGCTGAGCACGGCGTCGATGTGCAGTTCGGGCGGAAGCAGGTGGCCGACGGCGATGTTGACGCCGTCGCTCGGGGTGCCGTCGATGATCCAGGTGGGGCAGCCGAAGCCGCGCTCGGCGGCGATGGCATGCACGGGGCGGTTGCGGGACTTGGCGGCGCCGACCCAGCTCTGTTCGCGTTTCGGGGCGACGACATAAAGCTCGTGCCCGCCCGCCCGCAGGGCATGCACCAGTTCATGCAGGAAGACGCTCTCGATGCCATCATCGTTCGTGACCAGAAAACGCATGTCGCATCGCCGCAAGAAGCGGAGACGGGTGCAAAATAAAACGTGCGACCTGGGCCGCGCCTCCGCCGGATCGGCGGTGCGCCGCGGGCCAGCCCGCATTTTTCACCCTCAAACTGATTCTGGCCCATGTCCCACCTCGAAGATTTCACCTCTCCGGCGCGCGTTTCGAGTTCATGCGGGCCAAATCAAAACCGCCAGGCGGTTTTAAACTTAGCCCGGACATCGTTGGGAGCCACGAATACAAACGGGAATTCCGGACACCGCGTAGCTTCGCCTACGAGCAGAGTGTGAAATGTCCGGGCCAGAGACCTCAAGAGTTGCGCAGCGGTGGACAAGATCGGGTGAGTGCGGGCTGCGCTCGTCCCGTATGCTAGGGTCGCGATGAGCTCGGTATCGGACACGCACCGGATTCCAACCGCCGCCACCTGTCCCGGTGGGGCGGCCCGGCCCGTATCCACGTGCCATCGCCGCCCAACACGATGAAACCTGTGGTCTTCAACAACACCGTCCTGCGTGACGGCCACCAGTCGCTCGCGGCCACCCGCATGACGACCGCCCAGATGCTGCCCGCCACCGCGCGGCTCGACGCGCTCGGCTTCGGCGCGCTTGAAACGTGGGGTGGGGCGACGATCGATGCGACGCTGCGCTTCCTGCGCGAGAACCCGTTCGATCGGCTCGATCAGTTGAAACGGGCGATGCCGCGCACGCCGCACATGATGCTGCTGCGCGGGCAAAACATCGTCCAATACACCAGCTTCCCGGACGACGTCGTCGAGGCGTTCGTGCGCTGCTCGGCGCGGCACGGCATGGACATTTTCCGGGTGTTCGACGCGCTCAATGACGCGCGCAACCTCCGCACCGCGATCCGCACGGTGAAGGCCGAGGGCAGGCACGCGCAGGGCGCCATCTGCTATACCACGAGCCCGGTGCACACGGCGGAAAAACTCGCCGCGCTCGCGGACGAGCTGGCGGAGATGGAATGCGACTCGATCTGCATCAAGGACATGGCGGGCCTGCTCACGCCGCGCGTTGCCTACGATCTCGTGAAGGCGATCAAGCAGCGGCACGCGCTCCCGGTGATTGTGCACAGTCACGAGACCGCCGGCTTGGCGCTTGCGTCGTATCTCGCGGCGATCGACGCGGGCGCCGACGCGGTCGACACCTCGATCACGCCCTTCGCGAACGGCACCGGCCAGACGGACACCGTGCGCATGCTGGCGGCGATGACCGGCCATCCGCGCACGCCGCGCTACGACACGGCGGTGCTGCTCGACTTGCGGAAATATTTCGAGGGCGTCGCCGGCGAGCTCGCGAAATTCATGAGCGCCGCCAACGAGCGCGTCGACAGTGACGCGCTCAGCTACCAGGTGCCGGGCGGCATGCTCAGCAATTTCCGGACGCAGCTCGTCGAGATGAAGATGGAGGCCCGCTTCAACGACGTGATGGCGGAAGTGCCCGTCGTGCGCGAGGCGCTCGGCTGGATTCCGCTCGTGACCCCGACCTCCCAGATCGTCGGCACGCAGGCGATGCTCAACGTGAAGTTCGGCCGTTGGAAGAACCTCGCGCAGGCCGCGGTGGACATCGCCCTGGGCAAATACGGTCGCACGCCCGGATCGATTAATCCGGAGGTGCTCGCGCTCGCGCGGAAGCAGTCCGGCCAGAGCCCGGTCGAGAGCCGACCGGCGGATCTGCTCGCGCCGCGCATGCCGAAACTGCGGGAGGAGCTGGCGGCGAAGGGGCTGCCCGTCTCGGATGAAAACGCGGTGCTCTTCGCGATGTTTCCGCGGGAGACGGAAGCGTTCTACCGGCCGGCGGAGGCTGCTTCGGTCCCGGCGGCGAAACCGACCCCGCCTCCGGCCGCAGCGCCAGTCGCAGCTCCGCCGTTGACGCCAAGACCCGTGGCGCCGGACCGGGGCGGCGCCCGCACCGCGCGCTTTGTCCTCACCGTCAACCAGCATCGCTATGAAGCGTTGGTGGAGGAGTTGAACGAGACCGGCCGGCCATGAGCACGACATCCCTGGCGCCCTTGCTCTCCGGCTTTGCTCCCGCCACCGACGCCGACTGGCGGAAGGTCGCCGAGGAGTCGCTCGACGGCGCGCCCTTCGAAAAGAAACTGGTCACGCGCACGCCGGAGGGCATCGACCTGCAGCCGATCTACACCGGGCGCGACGGCGAGAAGGAGGCCGGCGGCGAGTGGCCCGGGCTCGCACCCTATACGCGGGGCCCTGACCCGCTCGGCAGCCGGCCCCAGGGCTGGCTCATCTGCCAGGAGATGGGCTGTTCCGCCCCCGCCGATTTCAATGCGGCGTTGCGCGAGGCGCTGGAGCGCGGGCAGAATGCCGTCCTGCTGTCGGTCGCGTCCTCGCCCGACGGACGTGGGTTGAATCTGGATACGCTGGCCGCGGTGGAGTCGGCGCTGCACGGGGTCGATCTGGCGGCGGTGCCGCTGTTCGCCGCGGCGGGCGTGACCGCGCTGCCGCTGGCGCAGCTCCTGCACACCTGGCTCCGGAGCCAGGACAAGGCGGCGGAGCTGCATGGCGGCTTGCTGGCGGATCCCCTCACCATGCTGGTCCGGCAGGGGGCGCTGCCGTGCCGCCTTGACGAGGCGTTGGACGACATGGCGACCCTGACGACCTGGGCGCAGGGGGAGCACCTGCGGCTGCGCACGATCGGCGTCGATGCGGGCCAGTGGGCGGAAGCGGGCGGACACGCGGTGCAGGAGCTGGCGTTTGGGCTGGCGACGGGGATCGACTACGTGCGCGCGCTCGACGCGCGGGGCGTGCGGATCGACGACGCAGCGCCGCGCATGCTGTTCACTTTTGCCCTCGGCTCGAGCTTCTTCATGGAGATCGCGAAGCTGCGCGCGGCGCGGCTGCTCTGGGCCCGCGCGGTGCAGGCCGCGGGCGGCGGCGCGGAGGCCCAGCGGCTGGCGAGCCACGGGCGCACCTCGCGTTGGAACAAGACCGTGCTCGACCCGCACGTGAATCTGTTGCGCACCACCACCGAGGCGTGTGCGGGCGTGATCGGCGGCTGCAGCGGGCTGCAGGTCGGCGCGTTCGATGAGTGTTATCGCGCGCCGGATACGTTCTCCCGCCGGCTCGCGCGCAACCTCCAAATCATCCTGCAGGAGGAATGTCAGCTCGGAGCCGTCGTCGATCCCGCGGGCGGCTCGTGGCTGGTCGAGTCGTTGACGCGCCAGCTCGCGGCGAAGGCGTGGACGCTTTTCCAGGAGATCGAGCGCCGCGGTGGCATGGCCGCCGCGATCCGCGCGGGGTATCCGCAGGCGCTGGTGGAAAAAAGCGCGGCCGAGCGCATCGCCGCGGTCGAGTCGCGGCGCGAGGGCGTGATCGGCACGAATCTGCACCCGAATCTGAAGGAGAAATTGGCCGCGGCAGATCCGGTCGTCGCGGCGGTCCGGAGCGGAGCGGCGGAGGCCCTCGTGCCGACCCTCACGCCGCGGCGGCGCGCCGAGCCATTCGAAGCGCTGCGGCGCCGCGCCGAGGCTCATCTGGCGCGCACCGGCCGCCGGCCGACGGTGTTTCTCGCCGGTTTCGGTCCGCGCAAGCAGCATGGTGCGCGGGCGGATTTCGCGGCGGGCTTCTTTGCCGCCGGCGGGTTCGAGACGATATCCGGCAAAGGTCTCGACTCGCCCGCGGGCGCGGCCCAGGTCGCGCTCGAATCCGGTGCGCCGATCGTCGTCATCTGCTCGACCGATGACACCTATCCGGCGCTCGTGCCGCCGCTCGCGCAGGCGCTGAAGGCCGCGCCGAAACCGCCGCTCGTCGTCCTCGCGGGCCTGCCCGGCACGCTGGAACTGCAAGCGCAGTTCAAGGCGGCCGGGGTCGACGAGTTCATCCACATCCGCGCCAACTGCGCCAAGCTCCTCGCCGCGTTCCAGGACAAACTCGGCCTCTGACCATGCCCACTGTCTCGCCCATGAACTTTCCCGACTACGCGAACCTTCCGTTCGAATCCGCCGCGACCGCGGACGGCACGGAGGCCGACTGGCGGGCCGCCGCCCGCGCCACCGCCGGCGGCCCCGACGCGCTCGGCGACTGGCAGACCATCGAGCAGATACCCGTCAAGCCCGTCTACGGGCCGGCGGACCTGCGCGACGTCGAGCACCTCGGCTTCACCGCCGGCATCGCCCCGTATCTCCGCGGCCCTTACGCCACGATGTATGTGACGAAGCCGTGGACCATCCGGCAATACGCGGGCTTCTCGACCGCGACCGAGTCGAACGCGTTCTACAAGCGCAACCTCGCCGCCGGCCAGATGGGCCTTTCGGTCGCCTTCGACCTCGCGACGCACCGCGGCTACGACAGCGATCACCCGCGGGTGGTGGGCGACGTGGGCAAAGCGGGCGTGGCGGTCGACTCCGTGCTCGACATGCAGGCGCTCTTCGCGGGCATCCCGCTCGATCGCATCAGCGTTTCCATGACGATGAACGGCGCGGTGCTGCCTGTGCTGGCCTTCTACATCGTCGCGGCGACCGAGCAGGGCGCGAAGCTCGAGCACCTCGCCGGCACGATCCAGAACGACATCCTCAAGGAATACATGGTGCGGAACACCTACATCTATCCGCCCATTCCCTCGATGAAGATCATCGCGGACATCTTCGAATTCACCTCGCGGAACATGCCGAAGTTCAACTCCATCTCGATCTCGGGCTACCACATGCAGGAGGCGGGCGCCACGGCCGACCTCGAGCTGGCCTACACGCTGGCCGACGGCCTGGAGTATCTGCGCACCGGGCTCAAGGCGGGCATCGACATCGATGCCTTCGCGCCGCGGCTCTCGTTCTTCTGGGCGCAGGGCAAGAACCTCTTCATGGAGATCGCCAAGATGCGGGCCGGCCGGCTGCTCTGGGCCAAGCTCGTGCGGCAGTTCGACCCGAAGAACCCGAAGTCGATGGCGCTGCGCACGCACTCGCAGACCTCGGGCTGGTCGCTGACCGAGCAGGATCCCTTCAACAATGTCGCGCGCACCTGCGTCGAGGCGATGGCTGCGGTGATGGGACACACGCAATCCCTCCACACCAACTCGCTCGACGAGGCGATCGCGCTGCCGACGGATTTCTCCGCGCGCATCGCGCGCAACACCCAGCTCTACCTCCAGGCCGAGACCGGCATCTGCAGCGTCGTCGATCCCTGGGGCGGCAGCTATTACGTCGAGCGGCTCACACACGAGCTCATGCACAAGGCCTGGGCGCACATCGAGGAGGTCGAGCGCCTCGGCGGCATGGCGAAGGCGATCGAGACCGGCCTGCCCAAGCTCCGCATCGAGGAGGCGGCCGCGCGCCGCCAGGCGATGATCGATTCGGGGCGCGAGACCATCGTCGGCGTGAACAAGCACCGCCTCGAGCAGGAGGCCCCGATGGAAATCCTCGAGGTCGACAATACCGCCGTCCGCGAGGCCCAGATCAAGCAGTTGAAGCAGCTCCGCGCCGAGCGCGACCCCGCCGCCGTGCAGCGCTGCCTGGCGGCGCTCACCGCCGCGGCGCGCACCGGCGAGGGCAATCTGCTCGCGCTCAGCATCGATGCCGCCGCCGCCCGCGCGACGCTCGGGGAAATCTCCGACGCCCTCGAGGTCGTCTACGGCCGCTACCAGGCGCAGATTCGCTCCATCTCGGGCGTCTACCACCGCGGCTTCGCCGGCCACGACGACGTCACCCGCGTCCGCGCGATGGCCGATGCGTTTGCCGAGCGCGAGGGCCGCCGGCCCCGCATCCTGATCGCGAAGCTCGGGCAGGACGGCCACGACCGCGGCGCCAAGGTCGTCGCGACGGCGATGGCCGACATGGGCTTCGACGTCGACATCGGGCCGCTCTTCCAGACGCCCGAGGAGGCCGCGCGCGATGCGGTCGAGAACGATGTCCACATCGTGGCGATGAGTTCGCTCGCCGCGGGCCACAAGACGCTGCTGCCGGCGCTGGTGAGCGAGTTGAAGCGCCACGGGCGGGAGGACATTCTCGTCGTCGCCGGCGGCGTGATACCGGCGCAGGACTACGCCTTCCTCTACGAACACGGCGCCGCCGCCGTCTTCGGTCCCGGCACGCCGATCCCGCGCTCTGCGTCGATCCTGTTGGAGAAACTGGGCGTGGTGCCGACGGGCGCCTCGGCGTGAATCCTCCGGTCGAGCCCCGGCCCGACTGGGTGCCGGCCAATGCCGGCGCCGAGTTCGCGACGCGCGTCGTGCCCGGCACGCCGGCGCGTGCGCCGGAACGGCGCGCGGTGAAGCGCCGGGCGGCGGACACAGTGGAACTGCTCGTCACGGGCATCCGCGCGGGCGATCGCGGCGCGCTGGCGCGCGGCATCACCCTGATCGAGAGCCGGGCGGCCGCGCATCGGGGGGCGGCGGACGCGCTGCTGCATCTCCTCACGCCCGACGCCGGCGGCGCGATGCGCATCGGCATCACGGGCGCCCCGGGGGCGGGCAAGAGCACGTTCATCGACACGCTGGGCGTGCTGCTCTGCGCCCAGGGGCGGCGCGTGGCCGTGTTGTCCGTCGATCCGAGCAGCCCCGTGTCGCACGGCAGTATCCTCGGCGACAAGACGCGGATGGAGCACCTCTCGCGGCAGGCCACGGCATTCATCCGGCCGTCGCCCAGCGGTGGCGAACTCGGCGGCGTCGCGCGCCGGACGCGCGAGTCGATCGTGTTGTGCGAGGCGGCGGGCTTCGACGTCGTGCTGGTCGAGACCGTCGGCGTGGGGCAGAGCGAGGTGCTCGTCCGCGGCATGGTGGACTGCTTCCTCGTGCTGCTGCTGGCGGGGGCCGGCGACGAACTGCAGGGGATCAAGAAGGGCGTGCTCGAGCTCGCGGACATCCTGGCGGTGAACAAGGCCGACGGCGACAACCGCGCCCGCGCCGAGTCCGCGCAGCGGGAGTTCAGCCGCGCGCTGCACTACCTGTCGGCGCCCGCGGGTGCCTGGCAGCAGCAGGTGCTGGCGTGCTCGGCGGTCACGCGCGAGGGCGTCGCGGAGGTGTGGCAGAGGGTGGAGATGTTCTTCGCCCACGGCCGGGAGAGCGGCGCCTATGCGGCGCGGCGGAAAGAGCAGGCGCTCGCGTGGCTCGAGGCGCTGATCGGCGAGGGGCTGCGCGAGGCCTATGCGGCGCGGCGCGGGGTGGCGCCGTTGCGGGCGCAACTGGAGTCGCAAGTCGGGGCCGGGCTCGTGCCGGCGCCCGTGGCTGCGCGGCGCTTGCTGGCCGCAGCGGGTTTCGGGGCGTGAAGTTTTTCTTATTTAAGCACAGCGGTTCGCAAGATCCGCGGAGTGGTCCCGCCACGGGCGGGCTATACTCGCCGCCCTGAAACGCGTTTTTCCGACATGATCACATCCATCGATCACCTGGGTATCGCCGTCCGGTCACTGGACGAAGCGATTCCGCTGTATGAAAAGGCCCTCGGCCTCAAGTGCCTCGGCCGCGAGGAAGTCGCCGCCCAGAAGGTGCGCACCGCCTTCTTCGATGCCGGCGGCGTGCATCTGGAGCTGCTGGAGCCGACGGCGCCCGACAGCCCGATCGCCAAGTTCATCGCCGACCGCGGCGAGGGCATCCACCACGTCGCCTTTCGCACCGACGATATCGGCGCGCAGTTGCAACAGGCCGCCGGGGCCGGCGTGCGGCTGATCCACGAGAAGCCCTTCGAGGGCGCGGCGGGCAAGCTCGTCGCCTTTCTTCATCCCAAATCCACGCGCGGCGTCCTCACGGAATTCTGCGCGGTCAAGCCGGGCGCCAGCGCCGCCCACTGAGCGAAAGGGAAAACACCATGGCCATCGCACCGCATTTCATCGAACAACTCGCCTCGCGGCGCCGCACCGCGCTCGCCGCCGGGGGCGAGGACAAGCTCAAGGCCCGCCGGGACAAGGGGCTGATGAACGCCCGTGAGCGGCTCCTCGCGCTCTTCCAGCCGAATACCTTCATGGAGTGGGGCATGCACGCCGACCACGACTGCCATGACTTCGGCCTCGAGGACAAGTCGTTCCCCGGCGACGGCGTCGTCACGGGCATCGGTTACATCGACGGCCGGCCGGTGGCGGCCTTCAGCCACGATTTCACGGTGGGCGGCGGCGCGCTCGGCCGCATCCATTCCAAGAAGATCTGCGACCTGATGGACTACGCGATGAAGGCCGGCATGCCCGTGCTCGGCATCAACGACTCCGGCGGCGCCCGCATCCAGGAGGGCGACGATTCGCTTTCCGGATACGGCCAGGTGTTCTTCCGCAACGTGCTCGCCTCCGGCGTCGTCCCGCAGGTCTCGATCATCGCCGGCCCGTGCGCCGGCGGTGCGGCCTACAGCCCCGCGCTGACGGACTTCATCATCATGACGAAGAAGAACGCCAGCATGTTCATCTGCGGGCCGGAGGTCATCAAGGCCGCGACGGGCGAGACCGTGACGATGGACCAGATTGGCAGCGCCGCGGCGCACGCCTCGGTGAGCGGCAACATCCACTTCGTGGCCGACGACGACGCGCACGCGCTCGAGATCGCGCGGAAGCTGTTCTCGTTCCTGCCGTCGAACAACATCATGGATCCGCCGCACCGGCCGACGCCGTCGCTCGACCTGTCGCTCGACCCGGTGCTGAACGAACTCATTCCCGCCGATCCGAAGGCTCCGTTCGACATCCTCACGGTGATCGGCCGGCTGGTCGACGGGGGTGATTTCCTCGAGGTGCAGAAGGAGTGGGCGAAGAACCTCGTGGTCGGCTTCGGCCGCATCCAGGGCCTCGTCTGCGGCATCGTGGCGAACCAGCCCGCGTTCAAGGCCGGCACGCTCGACATCGACTCGTCCGACAAGGGCGCGCGCTTCATCCGGTTCTGCAATATCTTCAACATCCCGGTCGTCACGCTCGTCGACATCCCCGGCTTCATGCCGGGCATGGCGCAGGAGCGCGGCGGCATCATCCGCCACGGCGCGAAGATGCTGTTTGCCTACGCCTCGTGCACGGTGCCGAAACTCACCGTCATCCTGCGCAAGGCCTACGGCGGCGCCTACCTCGCGATGTGCAGCGCCGACATGGGCGCCGATGTCGTCTATGCGTGGCCGACCGCCGAGATCGCCGTGATGGGCGCGGAGGGCGCCGTCAAAGTGCTCTACAAAAAGGAAATCGCCGCCGCCGCGGATCCCAAGAAACGGGAGGCGGAACTGGTCGCGGAATACCGCGAGAAGTTCGCCTCGCCGTATCAGGCCGCGCGCAAGGGCATGATCACCGACGTGATCGAGCCCGCGCAGACCCGTGCGCATCTCGCGATGGCGCTCCGCAACACCCTTTCGAAGCGCGAGACGCGCCCGCCGAAGAAGCACGGCAACATTCCCCTGTGACTACGCCATAATCCTGCCGCCGGGTGGCGCGAAGCGGGAACGCCCCGCGCCGCCCGGCGACTTGAAATCTGAATCCACGCTCATGTTTCCGCTTTTCTCGCCGCCGTCGATCGAGGCCTTGATGGCGCAGTGGAGCCTCGAGGGCCGCCGCCAGATCTACAGCTCTCACAAAGTCCGTTGAATCGTCCCGATTTTTTGCGCCATGAAGAAACTAAGAATTACCATTGAGGGGAAAGTCTACGAAGTCCTGGTCGAGGTCGTCGATCAGGACGCTCCCGTTGGGGCGACCTCGATCGCCGCGCCGCTGCCGAGCGTCGCCGCCTCGGCCCCCGCTGCGCCTCCGCCGCCCGCGGCGCTCAGGCCCGCCGTCGCCGCTGCCGCCGGCGCGGGCGATGTGGTCAGCCCGCTTGCCGGCAAGATCGTCTCCATCGACGTCAAAGTCGGTCAGGCGGTGGAGGAGGGCGCGCAGGTCGCGACGATCGAGGCGATGAAGATGAACACCTACATCTACGCTCCGAAGGCGGGTCGCGTGCAGGAGGTGCTCGCGAGCGCGGGCGACGCCGTCGAGGAGGGGGTGGCGCTGCTGCGGATCGGTTGAGGCCGCGCGCCGCCTTCGCTCCACCATGAAAACCGCCCTCGTCCAGGCGCTCGGCGCGAACATCTCCGGCGCGATCACCTCGGCCATCCTGGCGGGCCTCTACGTCACCTTGATTCCACTCCGGAAACGAACCGCCTCAACCTTCTCGCCACGCCCGCGTGGGCGGCGGGCTGCCCTTTTTTCCTAAAACAAAAACATCATGCACAAACTTCGCGTGACCGTTGATGCCCGACCCTACGAAGTCACCGTCGAGTTTCTCGACGAGACGCCGGCGGCGCCGAGCTACTCCTCCGCCTGGATTCCTCACGCCCAGCCTCCGCCCAACCCACCGCCCGCGGCGGCAGCGAGCGCCGGTCCGGCGCCGGCGGCGATCGGCGCCGCCCGGCCGGCCGCCGATGGCACGCTGCTCAGTCCCCTCGCCGGCAAGGTCGTGGCAGTGGACATCCGGCCCGGCATGAAGGTGGAAGCCGGCGCGCAGGTCGTGACCCTCGAGGCCATGAAAATGAACACATTCGTTTACGCGCCCAAGGCGGGCACCGTCACCGCCATGCACGTCAATCCGGGCGATGCCGTCGAGGAAGGCACCGCCCTGCTGACCATCGCCTGAGGCCGGCGGCGGCCGGCGCCGTATCCAAACTTCAAGACTCGATGCCTTTTTTTGCCGCCATGTATCTGCTGCATCCCCTGTCGGTGATTTCACTGGCCGCGGCGCTGCCGCCCCATCCGCGTCTGGGTGAGACCATCGTTTACCAGATCAATGGCCTCGTCGTCGTCACGCTCGCGCTGGCGGCGATTTGGGGGGCCGTCGAAGTGATCGGCCTGCTCTTTCGGCGAAGCGCCGCCACTATCGCGGTGGCTCCGCCCGCGACCAAGCCACCCGAGGCGCCGCTGGCGGGCGTGCCGCCCGAGATCGTCGCCGCGGTGTCCGCCGCGGTCTGCGTGGTGCTCGGCGCCCGGTATCGTATTCACACCATCGTCGCGCAGCCGGGCGGGCTCGACTGGGCCCACGAGGGCCGCCGCGAGATA
>Ga0163144_10021758_pt1 | contig 12733 bp, 14 predicted proteins | sample OliLak19BULKMAT1_FD_123175 | JGI IMG/M metagenome (GOLD analysis project Ga0163144, IMG submission 123175) | Freshwater microbial mat bacterial communities from Lake Vanda, McMurdo Dry Valleys, Antarctica - Oligotrophic Lake LV.19.BULKMAT1 | ecosystem: Environmental > Aquatic > Freshwater >...
CACCTATACGGGTTCGATGTCGGCGGGGCAACGCGTTTCGGTCGAAGAGCACTTCACACGGGAAGACACCCACAAGGTTTTGATCCTGTCGCTAAAGGCTGGTGGCATGGGGCTTAACTTGCAATCGGCCTCCTATGTTTTTCACTTGGATCGCTGGTGGAATCCGGCTACCGAGGAGCAGGCTGAGGCGCGGGCGCACCGAATGGGGCAGATATCCCCTGTCATGGTCTACCGATACACTTGCGTCAATACGATCGAGGAGCGCATTGAGATCATCTTAGAGGAAAAGCGCAAGCTGTTTCGAGATGTTATTGATGACGTGACCCTGGACATGGGGCGCGTTCTCTCTCGTTCGGACATCTTCGGGCTGTTTGGCCTCAAGCCTCCCATCGGTACTCCCGTAGCTTCAAAACACCTTGTTTTCGGAACGATGTCCGGGACAGAATTCGAGTCTTGGCTTGCTGACCGCTTGTCCGAGCAGGGCTACAAGGTTGAATCAACGCTACGTAGCCATGATGGCGGTATCGACCTGATTGCTTCGAGGGCGGATGTTCTTGGAATCGAAAGTAAATGCTTCATCCAATGCAAAAATCTAACGAACCCGGTTGCGGTGAGCGTCGTTCGTGAACTCATTGGGGCAGCCGCCGCGATGGATCGCAACACCACCCTGATCGTAGCCTGCCCCAGTGGATTCACGTCTGAGGCGAAAGCTTTGGCTAGAAATCTCCGTGTTCTTCTTTGGGATGCTGAAGCGCTTGAGTCGCTAATCTCCCAACCCGTTGAGGATTAGCCGATACCGTTGCGGTTTCGCGAGTCAGGAACTTAATCTCAAAGGAACTGCAGTAAAAGTTCGCAACTTGTCCAGTGCAGCGTACCACAGTTTTTTGAACCTGTTTCTGGCGTCCGTCCAGTCGAGATCCGAACCCGAGCTTCACGTAGAGTGTCTCACTTTCGGCGATTGGTATTAAATGATCCGGATGCAGCTTCTTGTCGCCGCGATCTTCGCTTCGATGCACCTATCCACCGGCCAGTTTGACTTGTCCACGGGATTTCGAAACCCTCCTGCTTCAGCGAAGCCGCACAATTGGTGGCACTGGATGAATGGGAACATCACGCGCCAAGGCATCACGGCGGACCTTGAGGCTATTAAGCAAGCCGGGATCGGTGGAGCTCATATTTTAGACGCTGGACAAGGCATCCCGGCGGGGCCGATTAAATGCAATTCGCCCGAATGGCGAGCGCTTATGTCGCACGCGTTCCACGAAGCCGAACGGCTCGGGCTTGACATGACGATGCACAACTGCTCGGGCTGGTCCTCGAGCGGCGGGCCGTGGGTGACGTCGGACGACGCGATGAAGAAGGTCACTTCGATCGCGATGGAGTTTTCGGGCACCGGAAACCCGATCTTTCCCGAACCGAAGACAGTTGGCAACTATTACAAAGACATCGCGATTATTGCCTTTCCGGTCACATCCGCCCAAAGCACCGCATCGTTTCACGAGCTAACGAGCTTAGGTCCCAATCCGGGCAAAGTCACCACCCTTAACTGGCCTCGAATGGATAAGGCAAAGGCAATCAATATCCCCTTAGATCGCCTTCGCTCCGATGGAACCCTCGATTACATTTTCGACGGAGGCAAGTGGACGATTCTTCGGATAGGAGTGACCCTCACCGGTGCGCAAAACGTTGCCAGTCGACCGTCGGGCGAGGAACTCGAAGTTAAAAAGCTGAGCAGAGCTTCTCTCGACCGATTCTTTGCGGGCGGTCTTGACCCGTTGTTTCAAGAAGTAGGAAGCGACAGCGCACTCCACACGGTGCTCATCGACAGCTATGAAACCGGATACAACAACTGGACTCCGGATATCATGGAAGAATTCATGAGCCGCCGCGGTTACGATGCGAATCCGTTTCTGCCCGCGTTTACCGGCTTTGTTGTCGGCGACACGGCCCAAACCCTTGGATTCCTATTTGATTATCGAAAGACGCTCGCCGAACTTTGGGCGCAAAACTACAGCGGTTACTTTGCCCAAAAGCTCGCCGATAAGGGACTTGGTCTTGCGGTCGAACCTTATGGCAACGGGAACTTCGATCCGTTCACTTACGGAAAGCCCGCCACTCTGATCATGGGCGAATATTGGGTGGGCGAAACGCCGATCAATCCGAGCGTCAAAGTCGCTTCTTCGGTCGCGCACGTTTATGATCACGCCGTCGTTGGCGCCGAAGCGCTGACCGCCCGTCCGAATCAGGAGGGCTGGCGCAACCAGCCGCGGCAATGGAAGCCGTTTGCCGATATCGGCATGACCAAGGGGATTAACCGGATCATCTATCACCGACTTGCGCACCAGCCCTGGGTCTCGGGCGTGAATCCCGGAATGACGATGGGGCCCTGGGGTTCGCACGTCGACCGGACGAACACGATTTGGCCGTACATGTCCACTTGGAACACGTACCTTTCGCGGTCGCAATACATGCTTCAAAGCGGCAAATCGGCAAACGACATTTTGCTGTTTGCGGGCAAGGATGCTCCTCAGAGTTATTCCGGAGAGGGCCAAGAATTGCCGCAAATCCCGGATGGTTACGACTTCGATTTTTGCGGACTCGACCCGTTGATGTCGCTCTCGGTGAAAAACCGTCGGCTGACACTTTGGAATGGAGTTTCGTTCGCCGTACTGGTGCTGCCAAACACCGATCAGATGACGATCCCCGTCGCGGCAAAAATCAAGTCGTTGATCGAGGCCGGAGCCACGGTGATGGGACCGAAACCAACCTTTACACCGAGCTTTGAAGAGTCCTCGAACGGCGGTAACCGCACGATTCAAACCATCGCAAAGTCGATTTGGGGAGAGTCTGCGTCTGCTTCGGGGAGTCGAAACGTGGGTCTCGGCAAAGTAATTTGGGGTCGCACGGTCAAAAACGCCCTTCAGGAAGTAAAGCTCGCGCCCGACTTCACCTCATCGACTAAGGATGTTCAAGCTATTCACCGCCGATATGGCTCAACCGACGCGTATTTTGTCGCCTCGGCCCGTCAATTCCCAAGTTCCGTTAACTGCCATTTCCGGGTCGACTCTTCAAAGGTATCGGTTCAGCTCTGGCATCCCGAAACGGGATGCATTGAAGATGCCCCCGTCTGGCACGCAACTTCCACGGGGATCGATCTTCCGCTTGACTTCGACTGTACGGGATCTGTTTTTGTTGTGTTTCAACCGAAACCTTCCTCCGCAAAACACATCACCTCTATCACCACTAACGTCGCAACGCAAGCCGCAAAGCCCGCCCCAACCCTTCGTATCCTCAAAGCGACTTACGGGGACGTGGCCTCTGGCAAATTCTTCGACGTCACCAAAATCTTGACCAAAGCCGTCGACAAATCTGCGATAAGCATCAACGCATTCAACAGCGAGATGGGAGGCAGCCCTGCCGTCAACATCATCAAAACCCTCGTGGTGACCTACGAATTCGGAGGGGAGACTAAAACTGTAGTCATCCCCGAAAATGGAACCCTCGCCATCGGCGACCTCCCGCCGGAATCCACCCCGCCGACTTACCAGTACGAAAACAACAAGCTTTACGCATGGCAAAACGGCGCGTATGGTCAAACTTGATCCGACGGTCGAAAAACCAGCTACCAAGTCAAAGACCTTTCCCCCGCAAAAACGGTCTCTGGTCCCTGGCAAATTCGCTTCGTCTCAACCTACGATACACCCCGAGTAGTCACATACCCGTCTCTCAAAGACTGGACGCAAGACGAGAACTTCGACACCAAGTACTTCTCCGGCACGGGAACTTACACGAGGAATCTAACCATAACTCGAGAGCAACTCGTGCAGAGCACCCGCCTGTTCCTCGACCTCGGCAACGTTCGCGAACTTTGCCGAATCCGCCTCAACGGAAAACCCGTCGTGACTCTCTGGAAAGCTCCTTTCCGAGTGGACATCAGTGACTTTGCCAAGCCCGGCGCAAACTCGCTCGAAGTTGACGTCACCAACCTCTGGACCAACCGTCTCATCGGCGATGAGCAATTCCCGGACGATATGGGATGGGACGAAAGCCCAAAAGTCGGAGAACTCGGGGGAACTTTTAGAAAGCTGAAAGGCTGGCCAACCTGGTTCACCAACCACGAACCCCGCCCCGAACCCCGCCGAAAAACTTTCACCACCTGGCGTCACAACACTAAAGACGCGCCGCTTCTCCCCTCCGGGCTCATTGGGCCGGTCCTGTTGCGACCCGTCAAAGTGATCACACTGCGGCAGTAACGCGTAGCGAAATCTGACCTGAAAGGAAATTGGCACGATGCGCGCAATTCGTAGAGACTCGGCGGTGAGTCCTCCTTATCCTGCCCTACGTGTTTTTCACTTTGCAAATTATCTGGCGTAAATATTTGCGCGCTATTTGGCGTAACCCGAGACGGGATTTGCCTCAATTGAACTTACGAGTCGTTCCAGGCAGAAGAACTTACGCCATTCAATCCGCAAAACTCAGTGCCAAACATCTCCCAAAGTGACAGCAAGTGGGTCGAAGAAGGCGACGCGCCGCAGGTCGTCGCCGACAAGGTGGTCAAGGCCGCCACGGACAAGAAGCCGAAGTTGCGCTATCCCGCTGGCAAGCAGACGCGCCAGGTCAGCGTTCTTCTGCGCTTCGGGCCGGAACGGCTCGTCGCCAAGATCCTGCGTAAGGGCAACGGCCTGCCTGCCTAGCCCGTTGCAGAACACCACCCCTATATGTCGGCGAGATGGAGTTTTCGAGGCTAGACGGGGTCTGATTTGAACCTAAGAGCAGATGGAGAACGGCATTCGGTAACAATGACACGGTAGGGATCACAGGTTGCGCACGACAAGCTGCGAACGCCCTATGAAACTCAAGCCGTCCCGATCTCCAAAGTTCGCAAATCGTTCAACGCGGAGTACCAGCCGTCCTCTAGTCAGCACGTCAAAAACCCCGACAAACCATCGAAAGTTAGCTTCGACTAGCGAATCTCATGGATCGTCGTTGATATGGACAATTCTTGTTGCAACGGTGTCGCAATCCTGACCCGTGGGGGCCAGGAGCGATGAACTTGGAACCTAGTGGTTCTCCAAAACGTGGCGTTGGCTCACGCTTAGCTTGTTTGCCAATTAACGACCTGTGGCAACAGGAACTTTGCTCGCCGAGATATTGACTTCAGATGTGGCAATTTCTGTTAGTGTATCGTCTGCGACCGACTCTTCCTCCAGCGTCTGCTCCAGGAGTTTCACTTGATCCGTGAATCCCAGAGTTTCGGCAATGTGGCGTGTCGAACAGTAGGCAGCCATTTCGTAATGCTCCACACGCCTGCAGGCACCGATCAATGCGGCATCTCGAACTGCGCCTTTTTCAAAGTCCTCAATTGCACCGTCGCCTTCCTTGAGCAATCCCTTCATAGCCTCGCAGGTCTTCTTGGTAGCCGGTTTGCTTAGAAGCTTGAAGACCTGGTTGAGCCGATCAATCTGGCCACGGGTTTCTTCTAGGTGCGCCTCCAAAGCGGACGCGAGTTTCCTTGACTCGACTGCTTTGATAATGTTTGGCAGTGCAGTGACAAGTTGATTCTCTGCTCCTAGCAGATCTTCAAGTTCCTCGATGTAGAGGTCTGTAAGTGTTGATTGTTTCATGTTTTTGTTTCCTTGGGAATGTGTTGATTACTGGTGCGGTCAGCGTCCTAATCCACCTAGAACTTCATGCTTGTGCGCGGTGAATGCGGCAAGGACTTCACCCTTTTCCAGCAAAGGCACTTTGTAGAAGTCAAGTGTGCGACCGAGTTCAGCTACGACTTCGTCGAACTCACTTGATGAAATGGTGAATTTTTGGTGCGCGTTTTCGAGTCCTAATTTGGTTTTTCCTGGCACTGTTGGCGTATATTTGAAAGGTCCGCCAGTGATGTTGCAGACCCAAAGGGTTCTCATGAACTTAAGGCCAGGCAATCTGTCCAAACTCTCCGTGTTCCATTTCCTTAAAGCAGGATTCGCGGAAGTCTTCCCCACAATTGGATTCTCAATCAGAGCGTCACTGAAATGGTTAACCACGGAAGAGATGGCAAAGACGCCCCCGAGCCGATCATAGAGACTAGCCGATGGTTTTCCCAATGCGACCAGCGACGAAGTAATTCCGATTTTGGTTTGGGCTAAGGATTCCGATCCCAAAAAATGTGGTTGCGCTATCGACGTGCAACCGTTCGACAAGCTGACGACAGCGAACAGAACCTTGAAGTTGAGTATTTGTGCATGTGACATAAGTGACCCTCAGCATGCCACCGAACATTGCTCACTACAAGTCCTCTCTTTAATGTACACGAGTTGTCGCTTGATCTAGGATGGACATCAGATCGCGTCTGAATGCAACGATGAATCGCAGCTGCCAAGTGACTGTGCCAAGCGGGGAAAATCGAGGTCAAATCTCTTCGGGAGTACTAGCCCTGTTAAGCTTAGCTAGAGGCTTATTGCGGACGGGATTCGAACCAGTCCGGAAGAATCGGCCCGCCATATCAAAATCAGGACTCCGTATTGCGATCTGACTCCTTAGAGAAGACCTAGATTCAGCCGCCATATCGCAGCGTTAAGCACTGCCGCGAAGGAAACCCAGACCAGGTATGGCAGCAGTAACGCCCCCGAAACAGGATTCACGCGCCAAAATCCCACGATGGTCACTAGGATGGCAAACCATAGCCCTATGATGGTAGCCATTGATCCTGGGCCGGACTCCCACTTGAAAAAAGTCCAACTCCAGAGGGCGTTGAGGCTGAGCTGTGCCAGAAAGAGAGCAAGCAGGATCTTCGTGTTGGGTGCCCCGCTTCGATAGACTAACCACCCGGCCGTCGCCATCATAACGTACAGCAACATCCAAACGGGTCCGAACAACCAGGCAGGAGGTGCCCAGGTTGGCTTCACCAAACGTCCGTAAAACGCCGAGGCAGAGATTGAAGCGGCGCCGCCAATGACCGCGGCTAGGACTGTCGCCCCAAAAGTCGCCATGAGACCACCGATCACGAATCGGCTCCGGGTGTTCGCGACCGTTCCATACTCTGGGCTGCTACAGGAATAAGTGCACTGAGTAAGTCCCCGACGGTCCGTTGGGCTTCGAGACGGTGCCGCAAAGGCATGTCGGTGTCGATCTCGTAGCTGTTCTGACGACCGGCGCGAGTCCGTGTCAGGACGCCGGCAGCTTCCAACTCTGCTATGATCCGCTGCACTGCACGTTCGGTGATGCCGACACGATTCGCCACTTCACGCATCTTCATCATCGGATCCTTTGCGAGGCAAATGACCACATGCGAGTAGTTGCTGAGAAAAGTCCAGCCGGAGGAGGTCGAGTCCATTATTAAATACGACATGTGTTTCGTGCTATAATTGTCGCGTTATGCAAACCGCAATCGCCAACTAGGGTACCTCCAAAGTTCCACACCCAGTCCGAACGGCGGACACTACAGTTGCTTTCGGCGATGGCATCGGCCCTGAGATCATGAAGGGCACCCTTCGAGTCCTGAACGCGGCGGGCGTCCAACTCGCGGTCGAGGAGATTGTGATCGGCGAGAAGGTCTATCTCGAGGGATTTACTTCGGGAATCAAATCGGAATCTTGGGATTCACTCCGGAGGACGAAGGTCTTCTTGAATGCACCCATCAGCACCCCCAGGGCGGGGGTTTTAAGAGCCTTTACTACCTCCACACATGTGGATGCATGGCTTCATCGCAGGTCGATCCAAAGTGTGGAGGTTACAGTTCCACCTGTCTTTGAGCCACCACTCCTTTTGCCCGCATCTGCGCAAAACAGGCGGGCTCGTGGCATGGGCAGCGGGGCCTCGGGAGCCTATTGACGTCACAGCCGACTCGGTGGCCTCGTTGCAAGTGCGCAAAGGGCTCGTGTGGAGGCATGAGTCACGTCTGCCCATGCCACGGGGTCGCAGCAACCTACCCCGGCCACTGGCTCGCAGCTTGGCGCCCATAGGGCTGAACACCGTTGAATTGGATTCCAGTGTGTCTCGACCGACCAAGTCCGGCCTTTAGGTGACTGCACTCTTCGCCAACGCAGTAAAGCTCGCCGAAGGCGATTTCAGAAAGTTCACTTTTGGGTTGTTGCGGTCAAGATAGTCGCAGTTCCATTCGCTGTTCATCAGTGCGACGGGGTTGCCAAAATGATCGTTCATCCGGAACGCGGTCTCACCCCAGTAGATGCCGTCAATTTCCGATTTCTCACCATCCAACCAACGTATGACCTCGTAAGGCAACGGCTCAACCGAGGTCTTAACCCCATACTCCACCTGCATCCGGTACTGCACGACCTCAAATTGGAGCCGACCAATGGCACCAAGAATCGGCTCTTTCCGAGCGCTACGCACGTCCCAAAACAGCTGCACTAACCCCTCCTGGCTTAACTGAGTCAAACCCTTTTCAAAATGCTTCAGTCGCGAGACATCATGGTTGACCAGCCTTGCGAACACTTCTGGAACAAACTCAGGAACTTCGTCATAAGTGATCGAGGGATCGGTCGTCACAGTGTCGCCAAGGTGGAACGCGCCCGGATTTGTCAACCCAACAATGTCCCCTGGGTAGGCGGTCTCGACCGTCTCTCGTTCTTGGGCGAACAACCTTTGAGGACGTGTGAGCTTCAAACGCTTCTCACTGCGCTGGTTTCGAACCTCCATGTCCTTTTCAAACGTGCCCGTCACGATTCGCATAAAAGCGATCCGGTCGCGGTGGCTGGGATCCATGTTCGCCTGAATCTTAAAAACGAACCCGCTGAACTCATTGATGCCAACCGCCTCGCCCATTTTCATGAGTCTCTGGGTGGGATCGGGAGCCATCCGAAGAAACTCGTCGAGGAAAAGGCTGACTCCAAAATTCGTGAGTGCCGAGCCGAAGAAAACCGGTGTCAGCTCGCCTGCCAACACCTGGGCAAGGTCAAGTTCCCCACCCGCGATGTCCAACAATTCCATTTCTTCGAGAAGTCTTGTGTGCAAAACTTCTCCCAAAAGACTTTTGAGTTTCGGATCGGCGAGCGACAAAGAATTGGCAGTGACGCGAGTCGAACCATGGGCTTCTTTCTCGAAGAGATGGACCGTCTTTGTCTTCCTGTCGCAGACTCCTTTGAACTCTTTACCTTGGCCGATCGGCCAATTGATCGGCACACTCGCGATGCCGAGGCTGTCCTCAAGATCAGAAAGAATCTCCAACGGCCCCGGTCCTTCCGTGTCCATTTTGTTGACAAACGTGAAGATAGGAATCCCGCGTTGCTTGCAAACAGCGAACAGCTTCTTCGTCTGGGTTTCGACTCCGCTCGCGTTGTCGATCAGCATCACCGCCGAGTCCGCTGCGGTCAGGGTGCGATACGTGTCAGCGCTGAAGTCGTCATGACCGGGAGTGTCCAGCAGATTGAGGACATGGCCGTGATAGTCGAACTGCAAGACGGTAGAGGTGATCGAAATCCCCCTCTGCTTCTCCAATTCCATCCAGTCAGAGGTCGCCTTCCGCTGGTTCCGTCGCGCCTTGACCGTGCCTGCCATCTGAATCGCACCACCGTACAGGAGGAGTTTCTCAGTAAGCGTCGTCTTGCCGGCGTCAGGGTGCGAAATGATCGCGAAAGTTCGGCGACGATTTGCCTCTGCGAGTACCTGGTTCATGATCTAGTTTCCATTGGGCAGGACAAGACGCTCATCATTCTTGGGGGTTTTGTCCACCGATCAGGCTCGGGTGACGACGATGCCTTCGAGCCCGTTGACCGCGCAAATCTCAGTCACTATTGTGGCTACTCCGGCGAGAATGTCATCGGGAAGTTGAGTCGCTATCCAGGGCACTCGCAAAATGTGGGTCACTTTCTCGGGCTCTGGCCCGCTGATCTCCTTGTAGTCAAAGTCAATCGTGATCTGAAAACTGTCGCCAGCTCGTTCGCGGACTTCATCGACTAGCATTGCAAGTTCGGGGCGCAAATCTTCGAGACACTGAGCCTCAGAGTCTCCAACATAAAGGTTTCCGAATTGATCCGTCGCTTGCCATTCCATGCCTCCATTGTGGATTAAAACGGCTTCATGCCCTTGGCTGGTGCCTGGATGCGTCGGCCCCATGCCTCAGCCAAAGGTCGCGGCATGGCTTGGTGCAGACCGGCTCCCAACTCTCTTTACAACTTGTACACACGAAATAGGGACGTGAGCAGACGGCGCACTCACACTGGTCGTCTGAAGTCAGACCGCATCGCGGGCAGATTCCAAACTTGGCTGAAGGCTGAAGATGGTTGTCAACCGCGACGCGATCGTCGAAGACAAAACACTCGCCGTCATAGAACCCGTCTGGAAACTCTTCGAGGTATCCCAAGATTCCGTCACGCAGTTGGACGACGTTTTCATGCCCCCGCGCCTGCATTTCCAGGATCGCCTTCTCACATCGGATTCCTCCTGTACAGTAGATCATGATCGGGATCTCCTTCGGTAGCTCGGCTTGATCCAAGAACTGCGCCCAATCTGAAAACCGCTTCATTCCTGAGTCGATCGCACCCCGAAACTTCCCTACTGTCGTTTCAAACTCATTCCTAGTGTCGATCAGAATCTTCGGCTCCGGGGACGCAAGCATCGCGTGCCATTCAATTGGAGTGAGGTGATTGTTCGCAGTTGAATCAGGTACAAGGTCAGTCCGTTTCATCCCTACGATCTCGTCTCGAATTTCGACACTAAGGCGGTGGAACGGCATAAAGCCGCAGGTCGAATTCTTGAAACTGATATCGCGTACTCCAAGTTCAGATGAGATTAATTCCCGAAAGCTCGAGACGTTGGATTGGCTTCCAGCGACCGTTCCGTTCACGCCTTCACTCGCGAACAACACAAGCCCAAGCATGTCAGAGCCCTGCATGAAACTTGTTACTTTTGAGCGTAATTCAACCATCCGCTCGGTTACCAAAGGCAAGAAACGGTAGAAGCTCGTCACGAAAAACTGTGGGGTCGGTTCCACATCGAACAAGGTACCCGGTATCAAATACCCTCGCCCTTCTGAGGGAGAGGGTCGGTGAGCAAAGTGAACCGGGGTGAGGGGTCGCAAGTTACGAATAGAAAGCATCTTCTAGGGTTGGAATTCATTCAATATCGCCAGCAAGAGCCATAAGTTTCAAGACCGTGTTCCAATTTCTGCCGGTACCAGTAGAGGCGAGCTTGTTCCAGCCCGGTGTCTTGCCGATCTTTGAGTCCCCAATCCCTTCAGGATAGACGACGTACAGCTCCCTGCCAACACCCACAAACTTCTCTGGCCCCAACATCGCGACTTGCATTGAGCGAACAAGATCGAAATCTGGCTCCTGTTTCAGAGCGATCAAAAGCAAGTGGCTAGGATCGGCATCAGCTTCCTTTGCAAACGGATTCGCCGCGATAATCTCCTCCCATTCCGCAAGAGTGCGAACCATAAGCTGAATCTTCAACCCCAGTAGCTTTTCGAGTCCTTCCTCAAGCACTCCCTCCAAGTCCTCACAGCTTTGGCGCGAAGCTTTGAAGGTCAAATTGCCGCTCTGGATCAACGTCTTCGGTTCGGTCAGTCCAAGGTCGCTCGCCAAGTTCCTCAGTTCTGACATTGGAACTTTGTTGTTTCCACCCACATTTATCCCTCGCAACAAAGCGATGTACGTAACCATTGGGTGATTCTATTCCCTTCGTGTTCGAGCGTCATAATGCAAACATGCATGAAACAGAACTTGCTGAACTAGCCAAGTTTCTGGCGCCCTATCCTGCGGAGGTCCAGAAGCTTGCGATGGAAGGCAGACAGGAGTTCCTCAAACTGTTCGCACCCGTTAGCGAGGTCTTTTGGGACGCGACCCAGGCCGTTTGTCTCGCTTTCACTTACACGCACAAGCCACGTGAGAGCTTCATCAACTTCGCAGTATATGCCGACCATGTGACCCTGATCTTTCCTTGGGGGGTTCTCCTTAGCGACCCTGTGGCCAAGCTCCGAGGCGAAGGCAGCCAAGTGCGCAATATTCGCCTGACCGGGATTGAGACCCTTCGAGACCCCTATGTCCTGGGACTGATCCGCCAAGCTCAAGACAATGCTAAACGCCCAGACTCACCGCTTGAGCCAATTGTCATCGTCAAAGTGATGAACGGCCCGAAGCGCCGGCCCTGACTATGTACGCGAAGGGTAGGCACCAAGGTTAAGAGGGCGTCGCGTTCGGTTTTGCTTAGGAGCTTTTGAGGGCGTTGTCGTCCTGTTGTGCCGCCAGTTTTTGTCGGCGAGTTTCGTTTCAGGCACTTTTTTGGCCCCTGGAGGAGCCTTAGAGGTTGCGGCCCAGGCTCATTAGGCCTACCTCGGCTCCTGCGCCCGAGAGCCCGCGCAGGAGCAGGCGCGGTGCCAGGCTGATGTCTTGTGAAGCCTGGTTCAAAAAACTGCGGCCTAGGATAAGTCCGCGGGTCGAGAGACATTCCCCGGCAATGCGCCTTCTCGTCTCATCAAGCGGCTACGTTACCAGCGAGTGGGGCATAGTTGGACGCTTATCATTCTGGAATCAAGCAATCCTTGTCTCTTTGACATTGGTAACGATCACGGGGTAACGTAGGGTATGGTATGTAACCAGAATTCACACCTTCAAGAGCATATACCGTTGGCTCTTACTGCACACCCAGCGCCACCGCCGTCGGCCAAGTGGGGCTGGACGCTTTTTGTCTCGGACTCGCCTGAGTTGATTCCCCCGTTGAACAACCTGGTCTATACCCAAATCAGTCCGATTATTTCTCCCCCCCCCCCCCCTCCAAACACACC
>Ga0163144_10021759_pt1 | contig 12733 bp, 8 predicted proteins | sample OliLak19BULKMAT1_FD_123175 | JGI IMG/M metagenome (GOLD analysis project Ga0163144, IMG submission 123175) | Freshwater microbial mat bacterial communities from Lake Vanda, McMurdo Dry Valleys, Antarctica - Oligotrophic Lake LV.19.BULKMAT1 | ecosystem: Environmental > Aquatic > Freshwater > Lake...
ATAATGCTTCGGCAGCCCGGCAGGATTGGCTGGTGGCCCGATGCCCAGAAAGGTAAATCCGGCAGCCTCGTACACTTCCTTCAGCTTCGGGTTATCGCTCCAGGTATCCAATCGCAGGTACTGCTTGCCCTCGGATTTAGCCAGAACTTTGCCCCATTGTACAATTTCCTGCACAAATTTTCTGCCCCGAAAAGCGGGATCAGTCACAATGCGGTGGAAGTAAATAGAAGGCTCCTTGTCCCGCTCGCCCCAGATGTCGGCATCGGTAAAAGTGGTGACGAAAATGCAGGCGATCTGTCCATCAATCATGATTTTCCATTGCCGTCCTTCAGCAATTTCCTGTAATACCATTTGTTCATCAAAGGGCAGCCAGTGCATTGTTGACACCGCTTTTTGATGGGCTACCGCCGCACCGTACAAGTTAAAGATGGCCGAAATATCGGCGGAGGTACTGTTTAAAAAATCCATATTTCGAAAAGGGGTTTCATGGTTAAAGGGTTAAAGGGTTTCAGGGTTTCATGGTTAAAGGGTTTCATCGTTTACGCGGTTGGTTCGTGGCCTTGAAAGACAATTTCAAAATTGACAACAGGTCGTGTAAACTCTTTAACCGTGAAACCATGAAACCCCTTTAGTTTTAGCTTTTGCGAATAAGCACCACCGCCCCCAAAATCCCCACAATACTCACTGCGTGTACCAAATGAAATTGTTCCCCATCGACAATAGCCCAGAAAACAGCGACCACCGGAATGATGTAGGTGGTGGAACTGGCAAAAAGGGCAGAGGTGTCTTTGATTAATCTGTATTGAAATAATTGGGCAATGGCAGTGCCGAATACCCCGAGCGTCACCAGCGAAAGTAAGGGCATCCATTGAATTTGCGAAGGATGGTAGTTGCCGAGATTCGATAAAAAACCAAAAACAAAAGCCATGGTGCCGGCCAGGGCTACCGTGACGCTCGACAGCGTAAACGCCGGGATATGCGACAAGCGCTGTTTTATCAGGTTAATGTTAAATCCATAACACATAGCAGCCAAAATAATCAGGCCAGTGCCGAGTCCACCAGTTGGCGTATGAATATGCGAAGGCAGATTTTTCACTCATCAAGGCGCGAGAAGGGCGAAATGCGGGACATTTTAACCGACGAGTAACGAAGATGCGTGGAAAATATGGCCGCCAGATTCATACGCCAACTGGTGGACTCGGCACTAGCGTGCCAGTTGAAGGATAGTTCGGAGTCTGAACGCTCGATCGCCAATAAAATCGCACAAGCCAGGCCCAGCAACATGCCCAATACTTGGTTGGCTTTGAAGGCTATTTTGAAAATGATGATGGAAAATACAAAGGTAAAAACAGGCGTTAGGCCGTTCAGCATGGCAGCTACCGCACTTTGTACTTCCACCTGCGCCAAGCAAAACAAATATGCCGGAATAAACATGCCGAGTGTGGCCGTTAGTAAGGTGTATCCAAGTTTGTCCCGCGGAAGCTTCTTGAGATTGCCCACAGCAAAGGGCAAGAATACCAATCCCGCCGACATCAAACGAGTGGTTGCCGCCTCAAAGTAGCCGAAGCCCGTCAAGCCTTTTTTTATCAGGATAAAGCTGCTGCCCCAAATTAGGGATAACAGTGTAAGGTAAAGCCATTTGGTACAGGATGGATTTGTTTCCATGGACAGAGGGTTTTGTAAACGTATATATTTTTCAACATACAGACACATAGGAACATAGAAAACATAGCACGACAAACACGACATAAATTTTCGCGCACAACGCCACAACGACCGCAACGCCGAGATGCTTTTGGTCACCCCCCCTTGAAACAACCAAGAGCGAAGCCTTTTCCCTTGTGGTCGTTTTGGCGTTGTGCGCGAAAATTTTTCACGTCGTGTACGGGTATTGTACTATGTTTTCTATGTCCCTATGTGTCTATGTGTTAAAAAAACGATCTATTATAATCATGCACATAAGCAGGCACCGCTAAACCAGGCTTCCCCGATTCGTCGCTAATCGGTTCAAACGGCATAATCTGTAGCGGCAGCACCCCCGCCCATACGTCCAAATCCATGTCTTCCGGGTCGTCGCCCACGCCACCATCCCGGAACTTGACGGATGCCTCCTCTATTTCCACGGCGATGAACATGGTCTTTTTCATATCGCTGGCACTTGGTTGTCGCGCTTCTGCCCAACGCCCAGGGATGACGTGTTCCGTAAACTTTTCAGCCGCCAACCAGCGCTCTTCATCCGAGTCCACCAAGCGGCCTTTTCCAAACGCCACCACAGAGCGATAATTCATGGAATGATGGAATACCGAACGCGCCAGTACGAGTCCGTCCACGATGGTCACGCTGATGCACAAAGGGATTCCCTTCGCCATCTGCATGAAAAAATGACTGCCCACGGAGCCATGCAGGTACAGCGTGTCATCGACCCGACAATAACCCGTTGGAATGATAAAAGGTTGGTTGTCAATATTGAATGCGACGTGGCAGACCAGGCCTTCGTCCAAAATGACGTTGCGGGTGTTGGGATCAAGGTCGTAGCGCTTGGGGTAGTAGCGGCTGCCTTGGATGCGGGAAGATTTTGTTTTCAAATGAAAAGAGCTGGGGTTGCGGGGTAAGCTTGATTTTTTCATGGCAATAGATCATTTTGATGGCACAAAGCTACGAGCACTTCGGACTACCAGAACCATCCGGTTTCCAAATAGTCGGTAGTCCAATTTTTGAAATAAGTTGCACCTTTGCGGAATAAATGACTGCGCTATGTTGCCTTACGCTACCCTTATTTCCATCGATAAATCGGCTAAAACGCCCATTTTTTTACAAATTGCGGGCAGTTTGAGCGATAATATTCGCCAGGGTATTATTCCCGTGGGCGCGCAATTGCCGGGCAGCCGGGCTTTGGCAACCATGCTGGGTTTGCACCGGAAAACAGTGGTCGCAGCTTATGAGGAGCTATTGGCGCAAGGCTGGCTGGAAACCCAAAGTTCGCGCGGCACTTTTGTCAGTGAAAAGCTGCCGGAAATAAAACCGCGACCCTTGGAGCATTTTAAAACCCGGGAAAAAAACCATCAACCCGGGTATTCCTTCACCGCCGATCCGCTACTGGCGCTGCCGATTTACAAAGGCTCCAACGCCCTGGCTTTCAACGATGGATTTCCGGACGTGCGGCTCGCGCCCTGGGATGCCCTGAGTCGGGCTTACCGCAGCAGCTTGCGCAAGGGTTTTCGGAAAAACCTGTTGTTTTATGGCGAAACTACCGGTGAACCTTCGCTGCGGGAGGTCATGACCGAGTACCTGCGCGAAAGCCGGGCCCTGCCCATCGGCCCTGAAAATGTACTGATTACCCGCGGCACCATGATGGCCATTCATTTGGCCGTAAAATGTATTGTGCAGCCTGGAGAGGTGGTCATCGTCGGCGAAGTGTCGTACACCTCCTGCAACCTGATCATCCAGCAGGCGGGCGCCGACATGCGTACCGTGCCCGTAGATGCCTGCGGCATTGACGTAGATGCCATCGAAGCATTGTGCAAAAAAACGCCGGTCCGCATGGTGTATGTGACCCCGCACCACCACCATCCCACCACGGTTATCATGCCCGCCGATCGGCGATTGCGCCTGCTGCAACTGGCCCAGCAATATGGGTTTTGCATCCTGGAAGATGATTATGACTTCGATTTCCACTACAACAGCAGTCCGATTTTACCCCTAGCGTCAGCGGATGCGGGCAGGAATGTGGTGTACGTGGGTTCCCTCAGCAAGGTATTCTCTCCGGCTTTGCGCATTGGCTATGTCGTGGCCCCAGCCGCGGTCATCGAAGCCATGGCCAACCTGCGCCGCATCATCGACCGCCAAGGCGACAACCTCCTGGAAGCCGCCGTGGCAGTAATGTTTAAAGATGGCGACCTGCAACGACACCTGAAAAAAGCACAAAAGGTGTACCATGCCCGCCGCGATTTGTTTTGTGCCATGCTGCAATCCGAACTTGGCCATGTCATAGAATTCAGCAAACCGACAGGCGGCCTCGCCGTTTGGGCTACTTTTGACAAAGCCTTTCCGCTGCTGAAAACCGCGCAGAAATGTCGCGAAAACGGGCTTTGGATTTCGGATGGGAGTCATTACGGGCAGCAGTTGAATGCAACGCGGTTGGGGTTTGGGTCTACGAATGAATGGGAGATTGAGGAGGGGATGGCTATATTGAGTGCGGAATTGGGAGTGCGGAATTAGGAGTGCGGATTTGTGAATGCGGAGTGCGGAATAGGCACATCATCCCGTTTTGCGTTTTGGTATTTGGGGTTAGCACTTTTGGTCATGTGGCTTTATACACGGTCATAAATTCTCGCTCGTTAGGGTCTGCGATCGCTCGTTAGGGGCGCTCGTTAGGGTCTGCGACCCGTCACGTTTTTTCGCTCGTTAGGGTCTGCGACCCGTCACGTTTTTTTTCAAGTCTGTGACTTGAGTCCATTTTTAGTTCAAGTCACAGACTTGCAATAGCTCGTTTTGAGTCGCAGACCCTAACGAGCGCGCTTTGCTTGGCACTTGTGGGATAGGTTAGGGGTATGAAACTTGACGCTACCTTAATCTAGTAGTTGAAGTATTTTATTTAAGTTTATATCGTATGGCTTTGGGGTGAATAGCTTCTTTTCTTTTCGTCAAGTAAAATCACTTTAAGCGCTTCTTCTGAAGTTGTTGATGCAAAATCAGCGCTGTTTCTGATTTACCCTTTTATGTTCTACTTCTAAGATGGAGCCTTGTTCTTGTCCAAGCAACATGGCGGCATTAAATATGAGCAACAATATTGAAAATGTTTTCATGATAAATTTGGGTTTACAAATTATCACTCGGCTCGACGACTCGTCTCAATAATGGGCCAGCAAGTGTAAATTAGCGGGCAACATCCGGGTTACTGTGTGCAACATTGATCCGTCGAAAATGACTTGACGGCCCACTAGCACGTTTGGACATGCGGCTTCCTGGCCAAAAGAGCCAACGACAAATGCCACGCACTCCCTGAAACAATAAGCCCGTTCCGCATTCCCAAATTCGCATTCCGCACTTGCCTATTTGCTCCGCATCCTTATTATCGGACAAATCATCTCCTCCAACGAAATACCCCCATGCTGAAAAGTATTGCGGTAGTAATTGTTGAAATGATTGTAGTTGTTCGGATAGAGGAAGAAATAGTCCTCCTTGGCGAAGATAAAGGTGCTGCTGATGTTGGGGCGTGGAAGCCCGAATTTGATGGGATCTTTCACCGCTAGCACTTCCTTGGGCTCGTATTGCAGGTTCCTGCCCACTTTGTAGCGCAGGTTGGCGGTTGTTTCGCGATCGCCCACCACTTTCGAGGGGCTTTGCACGCGGATGGTGCCGTGGTCGGTGGTTACAAACAACTGCACGTCGCGTCCTTCGAGCTTTTGCAAAGCCGACCACAGCGGACTGTGCAGGAACCAGGTGCGGGTGAGCGAACGGTATGCCGGTTCGTCCCCGGCCAGTTCCTTCAACACTTCCATTTCCGTGCGGGCGTGGGAGAGCATGTCGATGAAATTGTACACGATCACGGTGAGGTCGTTGTTCAAGGCGTGCAGGATGTTGTCGTTCAGTTCCTTGCCATGCCCTACATTGGTGACCTTGATGTATTCACACTTTACGGGTTTGCGGAAATTATGCTCCAGTTGTTTGAGCAAAAAGAAGTCTTCATACAGGTTTTTGCCGCCTTCATCCGTGTCGTTTTTCCATTTGTCTGGATACGCTTTTTCAATGTCGGAAGGCATCATACCCGCAAAGATGGCATTGCGGCTGTACTGGGTAGCCGTGGGCAGGATGCTGAAAAAATAACCTTCGTTTTCCGTTTTAAACTGCTCATTGAACATCGGTTCGATGGTCTTCCACTGATCGTAGCGCAGATTGTCGAGCAGGAGCAGGATGGTGGGTGTGCCATTGCTGACATGCGGGAAAACGTGTTTGCGCAGCACCGAATGCGACATCACCGGGCCGACTTCCTGTTTGACATCTACCCAATCGCCGTAGTTGCGCACCACGTATTTGGAGAATTCGGTATTGGCTTGTTGCTTTTGCTGGGCGAGGATGTCGGTGACACCGCTGGCCTGGTTGGCATCCACCTTGAGTTCCCAGGCGACAATTTTTTTATAGGCATCTACCCATTCCGCATGGTCAAGGTTGCCCGTGATTTGCATGAAAATTTGACGGAACTCCTGTTGGTAGTTGAGCGCTGTTTTTTCGCTCACCAATCGCTTGTTGTCCAGGATTTTTTTTAGGGTCAACAGGATCTGACTGGGATTCACAGGCTTGATGAGGTAGTCAGAAATCTGCGAACCGATGGCATCTTCCATCACGTGTTCCGCCTCGTTTTTGGTGATCATCACGACGGGCACGTTGGGGTTGCGCTCCTTGATTCGGGGCAGCACTTCGAGGCCAGTAAGGCCAGGCATGCTCTCATCGAGGAAAACCAAGTCGATCTCGTCGGCTTGTTCGTTGTATATTTCAACGGCATCGTGGCCGTTCGAGGCAGTAACGACATCAAAACCTTTGGTTCCCAGGAAAATGATGTGGGGTTTGAGCAGGTCGATCTCGTCGTCGGCCCAGAGTATTTTAATTCTGTCCATGAAAATATTTTACAGGATTGGTGATATGGTGGAAAGGTCTTGGGCTTAGTGGAACGAATGTGCAAGGTACTTTATGTTTTGGAAATGGAAAATAGATGGATATTTCTCTGCACCATACTTTTTGGGGGTGGGGCACCACATCGCACGCAATAGTGTTCTATGTGGTAGAAATAGGCATGCTAAAATATCTGTGTGGTTAAAACAATGAAACAACGACCTTTGTGCCCATTCCCAACAGCATGAACAACAGGCAAAAAATCTTCAACGACCCCGTCTACGGCTTTGTCTCCGTGCCACGCGGCATTCTCCTCGACCTTATTGACCATCCGTATTTCCAACAGTTGCGGCGCATTCGGCAGCTGGGGCTGACGCCCTATGTGTATCCTGGTGCCCTGCATACCCGATTTCACCATGCCTTGGGTGCTTTGCACCTGATGCAACAAGCCATTGAGACGCTTCGGCAAAAAGGCACGCCCATCACGGATGAAGAAGCTGAAGCAGCCTGCATTGCCATTTTATTGCATGATATCGGGCATGGTCCATTTTCCCACGCCCTGGAGCACACCTTGATTGAGCTGCACCATGAGGACATATCCAGCCTGTTCATGCAGGAGCTCAATGTCGAATTCAAAGGGCGGCTGGATTTGGCAATTCGTATTTTCCGAGATACTTACGATAAAAAATTCCTGCATCAGCTGGTCTCCGGGCAGCTCGACATGGATCGCATGGATTACCTCAACCGCGATAGTTTTTTCACGGGCGTGAGCGAGGGTGTGATAGGCTACGATCGAATCATCAAGATGTTGGCAGTGATTGATGGGCAGTTGGTCGTGGAAGAAAAGGGTATTTACAGCATCGAAAAATTCCTGATGGCGCGGCGGCTTATGTACTGGCAAGTGTATTTGCACAAAACAGGGGTGGCGGCGGAAAAAATGCTGATCCACACGCTCAAGCGGGCGCGTATGTTGGCGTTAAAGGGAGAAGCCCTGGAAGTGCCCCGGCATTTGGGCTGGTTTCTGTACAAAAAACCAGGGGAAGACATCGACCCACTTCAAATGCTGGCGCAGTTTGCGCGTCTCGACGACAATGATATTACCCAGGCGGTAAAATACTGGACGGAATCGAGTGACTTTACCCTTGCTTTTTTGTCTAAAGGATTGTTGGAGCGGAAGTTGTTCAGGCTGGAGTGGCACAATAATCCAGTTTCTGCGGAGTCCGAACTGGAAGTCCGGCAAAGTCTCAGCAAGCAATTGGGCACAGCAGCCGACTTAGACTATTTGGTATTCCGAGGATCGGAAAGCAACCGTGCCTATGATGATTCCAAAGAGCAAATCAAAATATTATTCAAAAACGGCCAAATATTACCCATTGACCAATGTTCTGATGTGCCGCTTTATACTCAGGTAGTTACAAAACATTTCATCTGTTATCCGAAGCCCTCCAGGCCATAAAAGCGAAATATTAAGCAAGAATTCATGTAAAAATTTGCAGTTTCGGTATTTATTATGTTTACTTTTGCGCAATAACCACCCTTCTGAACGCACACCCTTCTGAATACATCAAGTTCCAAGGTTTAACCATCTCCACAACCTGAAACCTTGAAACCTGAAACCATGAAACCATTTTTTTGTACCCATTCACTAATTTTACGTTAACCAATTTCACACACAAACATGGGAAAATTGAAGTACTTACTCCCTCTTTTTATGGGCTTTGCAACCATGGCTTTCGCACAAGAAGGCCCACAAAACGCGCAGCCCGGCAAATGCTATGCAAAATGCCTTATTCCTGATACTTATGACAATGTCACAGAGCAGGTATTGGTAAAAGCCGCCTCCAAAAAAACGATTGCTATTCCAGCCGTTTACGATACCAAGACGGAGCAAGTTGAGGTAAAAGCTGTCAGCAAGCGTATCATCGCAGTGCCCGCACAGTACGAAACTGTTACGGAGCAATTGCTAGTAAAAGCTGCCAGCAAGCGCCTTGTTCCAGTTCCTGCCCAATACGAGACCGTTGATGAGCGCGTGATGATCAAGCCGGAAAGCAAGCGTGTCATTTCGCTTCCGGCTGAATATGAGACCGTAACGGAGCGTATTATGACCAAAGCAGAAAGCAAACGTGTCATCGAGGTTCCAGCCGTTTATGAAAATGTAACAGAATCCTACGTTAAGGATGCTGCTTACACTAAAATAGATGTGTTGTTGCCGAAGTACGAGAACGTTACCGAGCGTTTAGAAACCAAGCCTACTTCTACCAAGTGGGTAAAAAAGCGCGCCGATGCCAACTGCCTCAGCGCCAACCCAGACGATTGCCTCGTATGGTGTTTGGTTGAAACACCTGCTGAATACCAAACCATTACCAAGCGCGTCAATAAAGGCTGCGACGGTTCTGGCGTGGCGGATGCTGGTTGCACTAAAACAACAGAAGTTCCTGCTGTAATGGGCTCCCGCATCGTTCGCAAGGTGAAAACACCTGCCACAACCCGCGACGAAGTGATTCCTGCCGAGTACAAGACAATGACCGTGCGCAAAGTAAAAACAGCGGCTTCTACCCGCGATGAAGTGATTCCTGCTGAGTATGCTACTGTAAAGAAACAAGTGTTGAAAACACCTGCTTCCGTGAATGAAGTAGCAATTCCTGCGGAATACGCTACCGTTAGCAAGCAAGTTGTAAAAGCGCCTGCAAGCTCTCGCGAAGAAGCAATTCCTGCTGAATACAATACACAAACATCACGTGTATTAAAATCTGCAGCGACTACCCGCAGCGAAGATATCCCTGCTGAGTACACCACAATTACGAAGCGCAAACTCGTTAAGCCAGGCGGCTTCACCGAGTGGCGCGAAGTGCTCTGTGGCGAAAAAGTAACAGGCTACACCGTTCGCCAAATCCAGGCGGCGTTGGTGAAAGCCGGCTACGAGCCAGGACCAACCGACAACATCATGGGTGCCCGCACAAAAGCGGCCCTTACCAAGTTCCAAAAAGACAAAGGCTTGCCCGTTGGTAACCTCGACTTTGAGACCTTGAAAGCGCTTGGGGTGAATTATTAATCCCAATAAGCTAGGCGTTATTAACAAGAGCCATCTCGAATCATCGAGATGGCCCTTGTACTTTAAGGGGGAATATCGCACGTTGTGTCGTTGTGTGAAATAAAAATGCACTTGTGCCTACATTATTCATTTTCCAGACTCGCTCGTCTATCCATTCGGCTTATTTTTGTTCAACTTTTCACTACAAAAAAACGATCCATTATGAAATCTCCAGCGTCCAAGATCACTTTTTTGTTCGCAATTTATGTACTGCTGCATTTTGCTGAAGCCTGCGATATCTGCGACTGCCCCAACCCTGAATTCCCCTACATCGACTACAAAAACATCGAACTTGAAACCAACGATCCCAATCCCAATGTTTCATTTGAGATCACCATACGGCCCGATTCAGTTTTATTTGTAGCACAGGTTAGCCCCCGATTTAGCCTGTTCACAGCCGCCTACGGCTGTAGTTGTGCAGAGAATGGCGATAACGGCGACAAATACGCGCCCGTATCCATGGATGTTTTTGCGGACAAAAACTTCAATGATACCCTGCCCGCAGGCGCATCGCTGCGTTCTGTTTTTTGGGGACAAACACAAGGGGATATTGTAGCACCGCTGTCAAATCAGGGCTTCAAGCCAGAAAAATTCCGTTATAAAGGCAACGAATATTCCATCACCACCGATCAACGGCCTAAATTCCTCGGAGAGCCGTACCATTTCAGCATTCAATGGGTAAAATCCAATGGCGACACCTTGAGGGCAGAAACAGGGGCGGTGATATTTAATTAAGGCATCGTCCAGCGCAAACCCAGCAATAACCTTTGCCGCTGAATCGGTGCGTAATTATAACTCGGATCGAAGGTGTGGTCATGTGGGTTGTTCTGGTCTATTTGCTTGTCGAACGGGTCGAATGCGCGCAAAATAACCGCCTCCTTCGGATAGAACCCAAAGATGTTTTTCAAGCCAGCGTACAGCTCCAGCCCATGTTTCAAGTTCTTGGTGACCTGCACATTGTGGATGGAAAACCAAGGCGATTGTTCCGGACGCGGGTCGTTCGGCAACACGGGCAGGTGCATGGGGCTGTTCAGGTTACCGGTATAGTCGATGCTCAGTCCCCAGGGTGTGATGGGGTAAGTAACCGTCCAAGTCGCTGTGAGCGGCGGGGCGAAAAGTTGGGGAAGCCTGATACTTTTTTCGATGCGATACACATTCAAGGCTGTTGCGCCCGCTATGATTTTCATGCCGTTCAGGAAATTAAAATCGAGGTTCAACGATAGCCCCGACGACACCGCATGACCATTGAGGTTTCGGTATATTACTTTGTTTGGGTCCGTGTTGTAGTCGGGCATGATCTGGTTGCTGAAATAGGTGTAAAAGAGCGAAGCATCCAGGCCGATGAACCCCGAGTTTTTAGGAAAAAATTTGCAGACATAGTTCAGGTTGCCGTTCCAGGAACGCTCGGGCAGCAAGTTCTCTTCCACCACAACTTCCCGTGCGCCCGTGAGCGCGGCGTGATCTTCCGTGAAAATATTGGCAACCCGATAGCCGGATCCCGCCGTCAGGCGCAGGATATTTTGGGGGTTTCTGGCCCATTTCCAACTGACACGGGGCGTAAAAATATTGCCGTGCAAACTGTTGTAATCGTAGCGGAGGCCGAGCAACAGGACATGTTGTAGGTTGAACGCAATTTCGTCTTGCAGGAAAATACCAGGTAGCCAGACGCTGGAAGGCTGGTTGCCGGAGCCGTCGGGAGTGGCTGTTACGGGCGTATTGTCATCGTAGCCTGTATAGCGCAAGGCAATGCCTAAGAGCGCATCGTGGCGTTTTCCCAACGGCAAGTCGCTGCTCAGCTGGCCGAAAGCTACCTGCTGTTGCGCGAAAAACGGGGTGGTTCCATAGTATGAATCCTGGTCGTGCAGGTTCCAAGAGGCATCAAGCATTACGCGCCGGGCAGCAATTGGCAGTTGGTATTTGCTGAGCAATTCAGCACGCCGGGTGAAAATGCTTTCTCCGTAAATGCTGTCGGTACCGCGCCAGCGAGGCTCCCATTGCAGTTCGCCGCCCCAGCGGTTTTCATGTACATAGCGGGCAGCAATAGAGGCTGCCCTGTTATCTTTTCGCTCAAAACTCCACTTATTGAAGAGCGAAACCCGGTCTTGCAGGGTTACGTCCGTGAAATTGTCGCCGTTGATGTCAAGGCGGTTCTGGAACCTGAAATAGTTGACGCCCAATAAACTTCGAGCCCTGCCGATGCGGGCCGTGGCAGCGAAATCAGCGTTGAGCTCCCCGATGGATGTGGCGAATACATCTGCGAAGAATCGCGGCGCCGTAAGGGCATTTTTGGTAATGACATTGACCATGCCGCCCACAGCCTCCGAGCCGTACAAGGTACTTGCGGGCCCTTTTACTACCTCGATGCGTTCCACCAGTCCATTGGGAATCCCACTCAGCCCATACACCGTGGAAAGTCCGCTAACGATGGGCATCCCGTCTATCGTAATCATGGTGTAAGGCCCTTCCATGCCATTGATGTGAATATCACCGGTGTTGCAAACGCTACAATTGAGCTGCGGCCGAACGCCGTTGACGGCCGTTAGGGCTTCAAAAATCGTGGGCGATGCATTTTTTTGAAAAAAACGGGGTGTGTAAATTTCCACCGGAATCGGCGAGGCATCTTTGGAAACCTCTTTCATGGTGGCGGAAATGGTGACGGTTCCGAGGGCATTTTCGGCGGGCAACAGCAGAATGGTCTGCGCCGGGTCAACCAAGGTGCCTACCCAATCGTTGTAGCCAATGCAGCGCACCGTGATTTTTGAGCGCAACTTTTGGTAGGCACCGGGCAATTGGAAGTGCCCTGCACTATCAGTGTAAACGCCGCCGGGCATTCCTGCTGCCACCACAGTGGCCGCTACGACGGCTTCACGGCTGACAGCATCGAGTACTTGACCGGAATATTTGCCCTGAAGCTGTCCGAAAGTGCCAAGGGCCAGTAATTGCAAGCAAATAAGAAGTGGGAGTTTTTTCATATTGATCCAAAGTAGTTTGAAAACAAAAATAGCGCGCAGGACAAAGCACTGTTCAAGAATA
>Ga0163144_10021761_pt1 | contig 12732 bp, 19 predicted proteins | sample OliLak19BULKMAT1_FD_123175 | JGI IMG/M metagenome (GOLD analysis project Ga0163144, IMG submission 123175) | Freshwater microbial mat bacterial communities from Lake Vanda, McMurdo Dry Valleys, Antarctica - Oligotrophic Lake LV.19.BULKMAT1 | ecosystem: Environmental > Aquatic > Freshwater >...
CCGCCCGACCGTCCGTGGTATGACGATGAACCCTGTTGACCACCCGAACGGTGGTGGTGAGGGCAAGTCCAAGTCCGGTGGTGGCCGTCAGCACCTTCTCAGCCCATGGGGCCACGCGAAGGGCCAGAAGACCCGTAACAAGAAGAAGACCACCAGCGTCTTCATCGTCGAGTCCCGCCACAAGGCAAAGCGCAAGTAAGCACTTCCCGCGAACCATCTAACGAAATTCAATTATGCCACGTTCCCTCAAGAAAGGCCCATACGTCGATCAAAAGCTTCTCGCCAAGATCGACGCCGTCGCCGAAGCCGGATCCGACCGCAAGCCCATCAAGACATGGAGCCGCAAGTCGATGATCACGCCGGATTTCGTCAGCCATAACTTCGCCGTCCACAACGGCAAGACCTTCATTCCCGTTTACGTGACTGAAAACATGGTTGGCCACAAGCTCGGTGAATTCTCTCCGACCCGCATCTTCCGTACCCACGGCGGCATCGGTAAGAAGTAATCCTTATCTATCCACTCGTTCAAAACCATGCGCTCGACATTCCATCTCAAGGCACTTGCCGCCGCCCTCGGGCTGCTGGCCGGCGCGGGGATGTGTGTCGCCCAAGCGCCGACCGCCGACGAGTATCAGGAAATCATCACCGAACTCCAGGAGCAGAACCTCGCCCTCCAGCGCAGCCTCGCCGAGTCCAACAAGGGTGAAAAGCAAGCGTCCGAGCAACTCGCCAAGGTGCGAGTCATGCTCGAAGCGCTTGGCAAGAACCTGCTCGACGGCGGAAACGACCGGCTCGTCCAGGCTGCGGCCGATTTGCAAATCGCAAACGAACGCACCTCCGAGCTTGAGTCTTCCGTCACGCGTCTTGCCGCTGCCATTCAGGACTACCTCCGTCAGGCGGTGGTTTCCGACCCGGATGCGAGACTTCGTGTGGAAACTTCATTAAGAGAGCTTGACGCTGTCCTCGGACTGCGCCAGAAGCCCCTCCCCGATATCCGGACCGGCTCACTCCAGCAGGCTCAGGTTGTCAGCATCGATCAAGAAAGCGGCATGATGGTTTTGAACCTTGGCGAAGCCCAGGGAGCTAAAATCGGCATGACCTTTCGCCTCACCCGTGGCCAACAAGCCTACGGAAGAGCCATTATAGCCGACGTCCGCAAGGCCGTCAGCGGTGCCTTTGTCGAAAACCTCGACAACGTCGCCGAATCTCCTCGCATCGGCGACAACGCCGTCCTCGAAACACAAGCATCAGCGCAGTAACCACTCACGTCCGACGACCCATGGAAGTCAAAAGCACCACTAAATTTGTTCGACTCTCGCCTAAGAAGGCGCGTGACGTCGCCCGCGAAATCCAAGGCCTCCCTGTTTCGAGCGCCCTTGATATTCTAACTTTCACCCCGAAGAAAGCCGCGCAGTTGATCGGCAAGACTCTCAAGACCGCGATCGCGGATGCGGAAAACAACTTCTCGCTTGATGCCGGCACGCTCGTCATCAAGGAAGCTGTCATCGGCGCCGGTCCGACCTTGCGTCGCTTCAAGCCGCGTGCCAAAGGCTCCGCCGGCCCGATCATCAAGCGCACCAGCCATATTTCCATCACTCTCGTCGGGTCCGCTCCCGAGAAGAAGAAAAGGGTTGCCAAGAAGGCCGCTGCCAAGAAAACCACCGAAGAAGCTCCGGCCGTCGCCGCTGCTGCCGCAGAAGCCTGAAAAACTCTCCAATTAATCTCATCCCTCACCGACCATGGGCCAAAAAGTAAATCCGATCGCATTCCGTCTCGCCGTCAACAAGGACTGGCGCTCGAAGTGGTATGCCAGCGGCAAAGACTATACTAACAAGCTGCACGAGGATCTCGCGATCCGTGGCTATCTCAAGAACAAGCTGATCAACGCCGGCCTGGCCCGCGTGGTCATCGAGCGTGCCTGGAACAGCGTCCGCGTCACCCTTCACACTTCCCGCCCCGGGCTGATCATCGGTCGCCAAGGCAAGGAAATCGAAGTGATGACCAAGGACATCACCGCGCTTTGCAAAGGTGCCCAGGTCAAGATCGACATCATCGAGATCCGCAAGCCGGAGCTTGATGCCCAACTCGTTGCGGAGCAAATCGCCGTGCAACTTGAGCGCCGGATCAGCTTCCGCCGTGCCATGAAACGCGCCCTTCAAACCGCCATGGAATTCGGTGCCGAAGGCATCCGCCTCCGCTGCGCCGGTCGCCTCGGTGGTGCTGACATCGCCCGTGCGGAAGGATATCGCGAAGGCAAGGTGCCTCTCCAAACTCTCCGTGTTCCCCTCGACTACGGCTTTGCCGAAGCCCGCACCCTCTACGGCATCATTGGCGTGAAGTGCTGGGTCAACAAGAAGGAAGACGACGGCACCGGTGGCCGCCCGCCTGGTGGTCGCGACAACCGCGGTGGCGATCGCGGAAACCGTGGTGGCGATCGCGGTGGCGATCGCGGTGGTGATCGTGGGGGCGACCGTCGTCCTAACAACCGCAACTGATTCATTTTCAAACTCTCAATTTTCAATCTCTAACTTTTCCAGGAGGATCCCGTCATGCCATTGATGCCCAAACGAACCAAGTTCCGCAAGAGCCACCGCGGAAGCCGAGCTGGCAATGCCCAGCGCGGAACCACCGTCGCCTTCGGAGACTTCGGTCTGCAAACCCTCGACCGCGGCTGGATGACCAACCGCCAGATCGAAGCTTGCCGGATCGCGATCAACCGATCCCTCAAGCGGAAAGGAAAAGTCTGGATCCGGATTTTCCCACACAAGTCCATCACCTCACGTCCTCCTGAAACACGGATGGGTAAAGGCAAGGGCGCTGTGGAAGGTTGGGTCGCAGTGATCCGCCCGGGCAACATCCTCTTTGAAATCGGTGGTGTCCCGGAATCCGCAGCCAAGGAAGCGATGCGCCTCGCATCCTACAAGCTCGGCATCCGCACCCGCCTCGTTGTCCGTAACGCACTCGCCTGATCCGTCCGATCAAAACCAATCCATCATCTTTCTGAACCATGGCCACCACCAAAGCCAAAGACGTCAACGAACTCACCGTGGACGAACTTCAAAAACGCCTCCGCGATCTCAAGCAGGAAGCTCTCAACCTCCGTCTCCAGAAAGCCACCGGCTCGCTGGAGAATCCAGCCCGCATCCGCCAGGTGCGTCGCGAAACCGCGCAAATCCTAACGGCTGTCACCGCCAAGAAGAGCGCCTGATTCCTGCTTCCTACGCCTTAACTTATTCCTATCATGACCGATACTCCTCCGGACACTCACGTCCACCTTCGCAAAACCCGCGTTGGCGTCGTCATTTCCAATAAAATGGACAAGACCCTCGTCGTTGAGCACGTTGCCCGTGTTCCCCACCCGAAGTTCAACAAGATCGTCAAGCGCTCCAAGAAATACTACGTGCACGACGAGGAGAACCAAGGCCAGATCGGCGACCGCGTCCGCATCGTCGAAACCAGGCCGCTGTCCAAGCTCAAGTGCTGGTCACTCGCCGAAGTGATCTCCCATTGATCCGGCATCGCTGAATCTCATATCTCAAATTCTCAAATCTCAAATTTCTTCAAGTCATGATCCAGATGGAAACCATGCTAACCGTCGCCGATAACACCGGTGCCCGTAGCGCTAAAATGATCGGCGTGCTCGGCAAGCGCAGCCGCACCGCCAGCATCGGCGATGTGATCACCTGCCACATCCGCGATTCCATCCCGACCGCCGCCGTGAAAAAGGGCAGCGTCGTCAAGGCCGTCGTCGTCCGCACCGCCTATCCGATCCGCCGCGCCGACGGTTCGGTCCTCCGCTTCGACTCCAACGCAGTGGTCATCATCGACAAGGACAACAACCCGCGCGGCACCCGGATCTTCGGACCCGTCGCCCGTGAGCTTCGTGAGCGTTCGTTCATGAAAATCGTTTCTCTCGCACCCGAGGTTCTCTGAACCTTCCATCCTATCTAACTTCCCAATCTCATGAGCCGTATCAAGACCCACGTCAAAAAGGGTGACCAAGTCGAAATCATCGCAGGCAATCACAAAGGCAGGCGCGGCACCGTGCTCCTGGTGAATGCCATCAAGGGCAGGGTCACCGTCGAAGGCGGTCGCCCCATCATCAAGGCCACCAAGGCCACCGAAGCCGAACCGGACGGCGGTCTCAAGACCATCGACGGTCCGGTCCATATCTCCAATGTCAAGAAAGTGGGCTGAAGCGAAAGCTTCCGCCCGCGCTTAAGCCCTGAGCAATCAGCGCTGACCCGCAAAGAAAATGAGCACACCAGCACTACAACAACACTATAAGGACAAGGTTGTCCCGGCTCTCAAGAAGAAGCTCGGATACACCAATGGCCATCAAGTCCCACGGCTCGAGAAGATCGTGGTTACCTCCTGCATGGGAAAATCCCCGGACCGCAAGGTCGCCGTGGATGACGCCGTCATCGAGATCCAGAAGATCACCGGCCAACGCCCGTCGATCACCTTCTCCAAGAAGGCAGTCGCCAACTTCAAGTTGCGCGAAGGTGAAGCCCTCGGCGCACGCGTCACCCTCCGCGGTGCCCGCATGTGGGAATTCATGCACCGCTTCATCAACGTCACCGCCCCTAACATCCGCGACTTCCGCGGGATTTCCTCCAAGTCGTTCGACGGTCGTGGAAACTACGCGTGTGGCATCAGCGACCAATCCATCTTCCCGGAAATCGAAATCGACCAGATCAAGCGCACCATCGGCTTCGACCTGATCTTTGTCACCACCGCATCGACCGACAAGGAAGGTCGCGAGCTCCTCGCCGAGCTTGGCATGCCGTTCCGCGACATGAAGAAGGCCAACGAAGTTGAAACCGAGGCCGTAGCTGCCAACTAACACACCACCTTAAAAGAAACACCTGTTATGGCAGTTCTCACCGATCCAATCTCCGATTTCCTCACGCGTTTCAAAAACGCCGCCCGTGCCGGCAATGAGGAATTCACCGCTCCCTATTCCAAGATCAAGGCGGACATCGCCCGCATCCTCCAGGAAGAAGGCTACCTCTGGAACTACGAAGTCGTCACCGGCGAGCGCACCACGCTCAAGGCGAAGCCGAAGTTCATCGACGGGCGCTCGGTTCTAACCGACCTCAAGCGCGTTTCCACCCCCGGCCGCCGCCACTACATCGGCGCGGGTGAGGTTCCACGCGTCATGTCCGGCCTCGGCATCTCGATCCTTTCCACTTCGAAAGGCGTCATGTCCGGCGGCTCCGCCAAGAAACAAAACCTCGGCGGCGAGCTCCTCGCCAACGTCTGGTAAACCCTAACTCGTAAAGGAAAACAACACCATGTCACGAGTCGGTCTCAAACCAATATCACTCCCGGAAAAAGTCGCCGTCAAACTTGACGGCCGCACGGTCATCGTCGAAGGCCCGAAGGGCAAACTCGACTTTGCACTTCCGGAAGGCATCACCCTCAAGACTGAGGACGGCACCGTCGTCGTCTCCCGTGCTTCCGAGCTCCGCCAGTTCAGGGCGTTGCACGGCACCGCACGCAGCCTTGTCCAGAACATGATCACCGGCGTCTCCATTGGATTCGTCAAGGATCTTGAAATCCAGGGCGTCGGTCTCCGCGCCGCGGTCAAGGGGCAGGATCTCGATCTTTCGCTCGGCCGCTCCCATCCGCTGCTTCACCCGATCCCGTCAGGACTTAATGTCACGGTGGTGGAAAACACCAAGATCAAGGTGGAGGGCATCGACAAGCAGCTTGTCGGTCAGTTTGCTGCCGAAGTCCGCGGATTCTATCCACCTGAGCCTTACAAGGGCAAGGGCGTCCGCTACGTCGGCGAACACGTTCGCCGCAAGGAAGGCAAAAGCGTCGGCAAATAATCCATCACCGTCGCCCACAACCTCAAATCAATTACGGCAACATGAGCACCATCAATCGCAAGTCGATCCGCCGCCGCGTCCACGACCGCATCCGCCGCAAGGTCAGCGGAACCGCCGAACGCCCGCGTCTCGCAGTCCATTATTCCAATCAACACATCTACGCCCAGGTCATCGACGACGCGGCAGGCAAGACCCTGGTCTCCGCCTCCACGCTCGACAAGTCCTTCGAAAAGGCCTCCTCGAATGTCGAGAGTGCCCAAAAGGTCGGAGCACTCCTCGCGGAGCGCGCCAAGGGTTCGAACATCAGCGCCGTCGTCTTCGACCGCGGCGGTCACCTCTATCATGGTAAGGTCAAGGCCCTCGCCGATGCGGCGCGTGAAGCCGGACTCCAATTCTAACGCTCTGACCAGACACACATCATGGTAACAATTCCAGAAAACGAAACTCCCGCAACTCCAGGTTCGGCAATCTCGACCCCATCCGCCGAAGAGGCAACCGGCAAGACCGTCGGTCCCGTCGGTCAGGTCGCACCCGTAGGTCCCATTGGTCCTGTCGCAGGCTCCGGCCAACAAGGTGGCTATCAAGGCAATCGCGGCCAAGGCGGCGGCTACCAAGGTGGTGGCGGCGGCGGCGGAGGCGGTGGCTACCAAGGCGGTGGCGGCGGTCGCGGTCGCGGCGGTCCACGTCGTGAGGAGCGCGCTGCTCCCACCGATGCCGAAGGCAACGAGCTTTCCGAAAAGGTCGTCTTCATCAACCGCTGCGCCAAGGTCGTCAAGGGTGGACGTCGTTTCAGCTTCTCCGCCCTCGTCGTCACCGGCAACAAGCTCGGCAAGGTCGGTCTTGGATATGGCAAGGCGAACGAAGTGGCCGACGCCATCAAGAAAGCCAGTGAAGGAGCCCGCAAGGAGCTCGAGACCATGGCCATCGTGGACGGAACGATCCCCCACGAGATCTACGCCGAGTTCGGCGGTGGCAAGGTTCTCCTCAAGCCAGCCTCTCCGGGAACGGGCATCATCGCCGGTGGCGGTGTGCGTGCCGTTTGCGAAGCAGTCGGCATCCGCGACATCCTCGCCAAGTCGATGGGTTCGTCCAATCACGCCAACGTGGTGAAAGCCACCCTCAAGGCCCTTTCCCAACTCCGCACCCGCGACCAGATCCTCGGTGGCCGCGGTAAGAAGAAAAAGGAAACAGCGATTTGAGTTAAAAGTTAGAAGTTAAGAGTTATTTGTAAAGATGCTCTTCACTTCTAACCAATAATAAATAACCTACAACTCTTCAAACCAATGGAATTACACAACTTCAGCCCGAACCCCGGCTCCAAGCACAAGGTCAAACGCCTTGGTTGCGGCGAAAGCTCCGGCCACGGCAAAACTTCCGGCAAAGGCAACAAGGGCCAGAAGGCCCGCTCCGGTTCCGGCACCCGTGTCGGTTTCGAAGGTGGCCAGATGCCCCTTCACCGTCGTCTCCCCAAGCGCGGGTTCAACAACTACGATTTCCGCGACAAGGTGGCGGTCTTCAATGTCGGCGAACTCGACGGCTTGTTCGACGCCGGAGCCACCATCGACGAAGCCGCCCTCAAGGGTCAGGGTCTCGTCAATGGCACCTACGACAAGGTCAAGGTTCTTGGCGTTGGCGAGGTCACCAAGGCATTCCACCTCGTGGTGGAAAATGCCAGTGCTTCCGCTCGTGAAAAGATCGAAAAGGCCGGTGGTTCCGTTAAAGAACCCACCGCTTGACCGCCCCTGCCTGATCTCTGATTTCCGACGAGGAAGCGCACGCCAGCGCTTCCTCGTCGTGTTTATAACCCGCGCGACTTTCTCCTCACCATTCAGCCATGATTTCTGCGTTTAAAAACAGTTGGAAAATTCCCGAACTCCGGGACCGGATCCTTTTCACCCTCGCCCTGATCGTCATCATCCGCCTGGGCGTCCACATCACCCTTCCCGGGGTCGATGCGGGAGTCATCAAGGCCTATCTGGACAGCTTGAAGAACCAGGACCCGAGGACCGGAGGCGGAATCACCGCGCTGCTCACGGTCTTCTCCGGTGGCGGTCTCCAACAGGCCGGTATCTTTGCGCTCGGCATCATGCCCTACATCTCCGCATCCATCATGGTGCAATTGATGACCGCGGTCGTGCCCAAGCTTTCCCGCCTTGCCCGCGAGGATGGCGGACGCCAGAAGATCACCCAATACACCCGTTATATCACCATCGCCATCGCCTTGGTGCAGGGGTTCTTCGTCGCGAAATCGCTGACCAATCCCGGAAGCATTCCTTACATGACGGGCATTGAGAAATTCGGCGAACTGGTTCCTGACCCATCCGCTCTCTGGATGATCCTCACGGTGGTCACCATTGTTGCGGGCACCGTTCTTCTCATGTGGATCGGCGACCAGATCACCGAGAAGGGAATCGGCAACGGCATTTCCATCATCATCACGGTCAACATCATTTCCGCCCTCCCGGGCGCCTTGATCCAGGCATGGAACTTCTTCACCGGCGAGGGCAATGCCTTCAACGCCATGTATATGGTTCTGATGGTCGCACTCCTGCTGCTAGTCATCGCGGCCACCATCGCCATCACCCAGGCCCAGCGCCGGATCGCGGTGCAGTATGCCAAGCGCGTCGTCGGCCGCAAGCAGTTCGGCGGTCAAACCCAGTATCTCCCGCTGAAAGTCAACTACGCCGGCGTCATGCCGATCATTTTCGCATCCGCCGTGCTTTCGTTGCCACCGCTGATGCTTCAGTATATCCCCGGTATCTCGGGAACCCGCTGGGCGCAGTGGGCCTACAGCGAACTCACTCGCGGTGGTGCGATTTTCTACGTCCTCGGTGCCGTCGGTATCTTCCTGTTCTCCTATTTCTGGGTGGCCATGATGTTCCAACCATCGCAGATCGCGGAAGACCTCAAGCGCAACGGCGGCTACATCCCGGGCGTGCGCCCCGGCAAGCCGACTGCCGACTTCCTCGATTTCACGATGACCCGTCTCACCTTCGCCGGTGCCATTTTCCTGGCGGTGCTCTTCATCCTTCCGGTTCTAACCGGCGGTCTGGTGGGACTTCCTCCCGGCTCGCTGATCCTTCAGTTCTTCGGTGGAACCTCGCTGCTGATCATGGTCGGTGTCGTGCTTGACGTGATGCGTCAGGTAGAGACCCAGCTCCTTCAGAAGCACTACGACGGCTTCCTCCGCAAAGGCAAGCTCAAGGGCCGCTACGATCGTCTCAACAAGAACTCCGGCTCCGCACCTCGCAACGCCATTGTTTATCTCTGGACCGTCATCGCTGTCCTGATCGTCATCGGCATTACCGCCTACATCTACAACAGCGGCCATTGATCGCTCCCGCCGCCATGCCGCCGCGCGTAGTCCTGCTAGGGCCTCCGGCCTCCGGCAAAGGCACCCAGGGACGGCGGCTGGCCGCCTCTCTGGGGCTCGATTACCTGAGCACAGGAGCCCTGCTCCGGGAGCACATGGAGAAAGGCACTGAGCTTGGAGAAAAGGCCAGACCCATCCTCGACCGCGGTGAGTATCTGCCGGACGACCTGATGTGCCCGATCCTCGCGGACTGGCTTGTAAAACACGCCGGTGGCTGGGTGCTTGATGGATTTCCGCGCAGCCTTCCCCAAGCGGATTTCCTGGATGACTGGCTGGCCAAGAGAAACCTGAAAGTCGATGTCGCCATCTCGCTGGAAGTGCCGGTATCCGAACTCATCGCCAGAATCCAGGACCGCGTCGAATGCCCGGCATGCCGCTGGACCGGTCAGAAGGATCAGTTGAAAAACGGCGGGACCTGTCCGTCCTGTGGTCATCCTGCCGGTCCTCGCGCCGATGACGATGAGGAAAATTTCCGCAACCGCCACGCCGAGTTTATCCAGCACACCCAGCCGGTCATCGACCATTACCGGTCCACCGGCCAGCTTTCTGCTTGCGATGCCACCGCCCCGCAGGATGAAGTGGCGGCCCGGTTGCGCAGCTTGTTCACCGGCAAACCGGAGTGAAAAATTCCATCCTCAATCTCTGTCTCAACCTCGTGTCCCGCCGAACCCGTATCCCGATCAAGTCGCCGCGTGAAATCGAGTTCATGCGCGCGGCCGGTGCCATCGCATCGACCATTCTCCAGGCGCTCGCCAAGGAGGTGACTCCCGGCCGGACCACCGGCGAGATCGACAAACTGGCCGCTGAGTTGATGCGCGAGCACGACTGCAAGAGCGCCTTTCTCGGCTACCGCGGATTTCCCGGCTACACCTGCATTTCGGTGAACGAGGAAGTCGTCCACGGCATCGGCGGCCCACGCAAGATCCAGCCCGGGGACATCGTCAAGATCGATGTCGGAATCATTAAAAGCGGTTTCATCGGCGACAACGCGACGACCGTTCCAGCAGGTGACATCCCGATGGAAACCAAGCGGCTGTTAGCAGTGACCGAGCAGTCCTTGTTCGAGGCCATCAGCCACGCGCGTGCCGGAAGACGCCTCGCGGACCTCTGCGGCTCCGTCGAGGAATTCGCAAAACCACGCGGTTTTTCCATCGTCCGTGAATTCGTCGGCCACGGCGTAGGCCGCCGTCTGCATGAGGAACCCCAGGTTCCTAACTATCGCCCCCAAGGCAAGTCTCCCACCCTCCTCCCCGGCATGACCCTGGCCATCGAGCCGATGGTCAACGCCGGCGTGTCATCGGTTAGGATCCTTGATGACGGTTGGACCGTGATCACCGAGGACAAGAAGCCCTCCGCCCATTTCGAGCACACCGTCCTGATCACCTCCGGCGATCCCGAGATCCTCACCTGGCGTCCCCGCGAGGCCGAACCCGGGATGTTAGGCCTGCCCGCCTGGTAAAGTCCGACGCAGCAAGAAATCAGGGTGAATACCACTGCCTTGAAAACACCGGATCGCCCTCAACAACCGGTCTTCGACCGCGTTAGCGGTCTAGGATGGTAGCCGTGGACTTCAGTCCACGGTTAGAGTTCCGGGGAAATTGTGTCGCGTAGCGACAGAGGAATCCCCGCCTAACGTGCCGGACACCATGCTTTGGCGCCATGCATGGCCCCAAGGAATTCCTGTGTCGCTACGCGACACGAACTGTGGCATGTCCATGGGATTAAGAGCGCTGACACCCCTGTCCACACGGCCAAAGAGTGGATCAAGTGAGACGCTCCGCGCTCTCGTAAAAAGAAATCGACCATCAGGAATCCGGGCCTGAATTCGTCGCTATGAAACGGGACGAGCAGGGAATCACCATCAATCCAAAGCAATGCGGCGGGCGGCCCCTGCATCCGGGGAACGAGGATACGATGGGGTATTAGAAGACACCGGATTCTTCATGCCTAACAGTTGTCAGAAAGCTAGTGTCGTGTCAGATTCAATGTGACGGATAGGGTGGCAGAACGTGGTTGTGGCGTCTCGCCGCAACGAGGTATTTCGTTGCCCCGGGACGGGGCAACCACGTTCGGCGCTCCATCCGCCAATTTCAATTTTACAGACCACTAGCTGACCGTAAAACCCAGTCTGACGGTTCAGTAAGGCAATCAGGAACCTTTCAAAATGGGAAAAAGAGGTTGAATGAGGAAAGCAGGAAAGCAGGAATCAAAAGGAGATTCTTTTCCTGCATTCCTGCTTTCCTTATTAATAATTCCATGACGATTTTATGTTTTAGTATCCGGTCGATTACTGGTTTGAAAAGCCACCAGTGAATGGCCGCAACTTCTGTCAGTCCGAATCGGCCTGCTGACGAATCATCGCCTCTGGGTCGATTCCCTGTTCCTTGAGAAACGCCATCACCGATTCCAGACCATCGGACGGGTTCTCCATCTTGACGATATTCCATATCATCGTGTCCCGCTCCGGCGAGGCCGGCATGAAATCCGCAACCCACCGCGCGTCCTCGAGAGATAATTGAGATCGCGTGGCCATGGACTCCGTGATCCCTTCATGAAATTGGATCTTCTCGTCGTCGCTCATGCCGATCTTCTCCAACCACTCACGCGCATCCGGTGGATTGCTTTGGTCTTCGCACAACGATGCGAATGCCTGCTCCATCAATTTTGGGCGATCATCCCGCCGATCCCGCAAGGCGCGGAACATCGCCGTGCGTTCATCGTCGGTCTCCATGGCGTGTCCTATGGATTGCATGATCTGACTCTGCCGTGCTTCGGGCTGTTGCAAGATGTGGTCGAGTGCGAGCCACGGGTCGGTGCGCGAGATCTGCCAGACCAGCCCACGCTCGGTGTCGTCACTCTGCTTTTTTCGGCATTCCTCGACAACCCGAAGCGAGTCCAGTGCCTTTCCGGGATCATCCAGCGCCATCCGTAAAAGCACATAGTTCACCATGGTGCCGTCTCCGATATCATCAGGAGAAAACAGGCGGTTCCACGGCTTGTTATCCATCAGGTGAGAGAACGCAGCCTGAGGGTCGGCATCCGCCATCGCGATCATGCAGAGTATCGAGGCGATGTGCTGCATCGGCCTGGTTTTCTTCAACTCCTTCGACTGGGAAACGAGCGCCGTCAGTTCACGGATACCATTGAGATCGAGCCGGAGGATCTCCTTCATCGCCTCGCGGTGTTGCAGCGCGGCGTCAACTCCCATGATATTTCCGCCAAGGGGTGATTTCATCAACGGCAGCAGTCGTTCATATACCTGCGGAGCTGAGACGCCGGCATCACGATGATGATGTTTCGAGCGATATCCCGTTTCATTCTTCCGTTCAAGTGACGTGGAAACCTTGGTCACGCGTGAAGTTTCCGACCGCCCGATTCCACTTTCGAGCGCTTCGATCCGCGAAGACTGCCGGTGCCCTAGCAGAAGTGCTGCTGCGATGATCGCGAGACAGGCGAGTTTGGTTTTCATCGGTTGCCGCCTTTCTGGATTTGCTCAAGTAGCTGTTGCGCCGCATCTGGATC
>Ga0163144_10021762_pt1 | contig 12731 bp, 14 predicted proteins | sample OliLak19BULKMAT1_FD_123175 | JGI IMG/M metagenome (GOLD analysis project Ga0163144, IMG submission 123175) | Freshwater microbial mat bacterial communities from Lake Vanda, McMurdo Dry Valleys, Antarctica - Oligotrophic Lake LV.19.BULKMAT1 | ecosystem: Environmental > Aquatic > Freshwater >...
GATGGTGACGGTGATGGTCTATGTGAATCCAATGAAACCTGTCTCTACACACCAAATTTTGGCGCCTATCAAGGTCATGGTATCTTTGGTCAGTGTACCTTTACCAATGGCACTATTACTGGGGTTAAAATGTTTGGTTACGAAAGCAATGGCCGCTAATTATAATTGTTAACAAAATTAAATTTTTTGGTTAACATTTTGTATGAATAAATTAGCGATCGTATTTTGTGTACTCTTTTCATTTAATCTTTTGGCCTGTCCAAATTTGGTCGGCACCTATGCCTGCCAAGATCCACAAACAGGAAAAAGTGTTACATTTTCAATTGAACAAACTGGTAATACTTATCTGCAAAAGTTTTCTGATGGAGAGTTGCAAATAATCGCAGATGGGGTTGGGCGCAATTATTCGATTGATGATGAAGGAATAAAAATTGTGGGAGTTTTTACCGCTCGTTGCAATGCGAATGTTCTTTTGACTGATACTCGAGGCAGCGTTTCTTATGAGGGGAAAGCGTTTTTATTCGATGAGCAAAATGAAATGTCGCTCGATTCACAAGGGAATTACTTGCAAAATACTAAAGGCGCCTCAGAGGGACGCCCTTATGAGGGTAGGATTACTTGTCAAAGGCAATAATCTATTTTTTTAGAAATTTTACTAAATCGTCGCAACCACCAATAAGTTTCCCATCAATAAAAACCTGTGGGTAAGTAGGCCATCCACTCCAAAGTTTAATGGCAAGACGGGCTTTCCATTTGGAAAAATAATTACCGTAAGATAAAAATGTGTATTCAATTTTATTTTCGGCCAAAACCTTGCGCGCCTTTGAGACTACAGGATTTTGTCCCATTCCAACTACTACCACTTTATTTTTTGCCACGGTGTCGATGACTTCTTGTATCACATCGGCGTGATTTGCTGTGATAAATTTTAAGGCATCGGGATGAACTTGCGCCTCTGCTAATAATTTTCTAGTCATACTAACTCCTTGGTTAATGATTGAATTGTTTTTCAATTAATTTTTTATAGAATCCATTGGGATGCAAAATAAGTTCTTGGTGCGATCCAGATTGCACAATCCTGCCTTGATCCAAGACAAAAATTTTATGCGCTTTTTTTACTGTGGATAGGCGGTGGGCGATTATTAATGTGGTGCGAGTTTTACTTAAATTTTCTAATGCTAGTTGTACTAATGATTCGCTTTCACTATCTAAGGCGCTAGTGGCCTCATCTAGAATTAAAATTTTGGGATCTTTTAAAATGGCGCGAGCAATGGCCACTCGTTGTTTTTGTCCGCCGGAGAGTTGTACGCCTTTTTCACCAACTAATGTTTTATAACCATGGGGAAATTTACTGATGAAATCATCAGCAAAAGATAATTTCGCAGCGGCCTTGACTTCATCTAATGTTGCTGTTGGTTTGCCGTAGCGAATATTATCTTCGATAGATTCAGAAATGAGAATCGGTTCTTGCGAAACAATACCGATATTATTTCGAAGAGCATAGAGATCGTAATCTTTGATGTTTTTTTCATCAATTAAAATTTCGCCTTGGTTTAAATCATAAAAGCGTAATAATAATTGCGCGATTGTGGATTTTCCGCCGCCAGATGACCCGACAATAGCAATGGTTTCATGAGCTGCAATATTTAAAGTGAGATCGTTTAAAACAGAAACATCAGATCTTGCGGGATAAGCAAAATGTGCATGATTGATTTTGATTTCACCTTTTGCAATATTTTTTAAGGGCTTAATAAGATTTTCTTCATTGACCGTGGCCTTTTCTAACAGCTCAAAGATGCGGTGACCTGCACCAAAGGCCGACATGAAATCGGTGTATAAGCTGCCTAAAAGCCCGGCGGAAAAGGCCACGGTCATAACATAAAGAATATAAGAGGTGAGTGTGCCAATACTCATATGCCCATCGATGACTAATTTACCGCCATACCAAACAATAAAAACAATGGCGAAAAAGGCGACAATGGAGATGGCACCAGTGAAGATCGCCACCACGGAAATTTTATTGATGGATAAAGCAAAAGATTTTTGTAATTGATCATCATATCTTTTTATTTCCCATTTTTCTTGAGCAAAGGCCTTAACGGTGCGCACTCCGGATAAACTCTCCTCTGCTACGGAAGTAGAAATGGCCAGCGCATCTTGGGTGGATCTAGAGATGGCCTTAATTTTTTTTCCAAAAATCGCGACCAGATACGCGATAGGAGGAATGAGTAATAAAATAAAAACTGTCAACTTGGTTGATGTATAAAAAAGCAACCCCACACCGCCAATGGTTTGAAACAAATTGCGAATAAGCATAGAAATATTTACGCTCAATGCATTTTGTAGGACGGCCGTATCAGCAGATAAACGACCTAATAATTCACCAGTTTTAGAAAAATCAAAAAAAGTCATCTCTTGTGAAATAATTTGTGAAAAAAGTTTGGCACGCAAACGTTTCACCGTTTTTTCTCCCGCCAGAGTAAAATAATAATAACGAAAGCTAGATGATATGGCCTGAACGATAAAAATACTCAAAGCAAAAAAGGCGGCAAAATTTAGTGCGTTTAAATCTTTAGATTTTAAGGCCTCATCAATAATCACTTTAATGTATTGGGGATAGGACATAAGGGCGGCACTACTAATGACTAAAAAAAACATTCCCTTAATTAACATCGGCCATTCTTCACGGCTTAAGTTAAAAAGTTTTAAGGCAAATGATTTATTATTTTTCATATTTTATATCTTTAATCAAATGTGATAATTTGATACGCCCTAAAATTAATAAATAACCTGCTTCAAGACGTGAAGATAATTTTAAGAGTATGGCCTGAGCAGAGCAGCTAACGAGGCAAGATGAAGTGGATTTTTTGATACTAGAAATATCAATGCGATCATTGGCAGCTAAATAGATATCTCTAAGACTAATATCCTTTGGTTTTTTTAAAAGGCCAACACCGCCAGCTTGTCCACGCTTGGTTTGAATCAAGCCGGCCCTGGATAATTTCGCCATAATTTTTCTAATAAAAGCGGGATTTGTTTCCAAGCTTTTTGCCAATGAGTCCGAGTTAAGCTCCTCTTCCTTTTTAACGGCAAGATTAATCATGATTTTTAAAGTGGTATCAAAATGTGAGTTTAACATTATTGTAACTTCCTAAATTACATTTAATGTGTGGATTATATATTGTAACTTTCAAAATTACAATATATTTTACTGGGAATTAATCAACTTTATTTTTCGCTGCAATTGATTCCTTTTTTATTTTTTCTTGTGTTAATATTATTCTATGAAATTAGTTATGATCTCAGATACTCACGGTAGGCACGATAAGTTGATTATGCCGGCCGGGGATATTTTAATTCACGCGGGAGATTTTACCCCCAGAGGCGAGTTAAAAGATGTCGCAAGGTTTGCTGACTTTATGGCCAAACAAAATTATCAATATAAGATCGTCATTGCCGGAAATCATGATTTTTCTTTTGAAGATCATCGATCTGCAGCGGCGCAAAAGTTATTACAGGATGCCGGAATTATTTATTTAAATGATTCAGGTCTCGAAATTGCCGGAATAAAAATTTGGGGCTCACCCATCACGCCCTGGTTTAATGATTGGGCCTTTAATCGCCAGCGTGGGAGTGATATAAAAAAACATTGGGACCTTATTCCTAAAGACATCGATGTTTTAATGACCCATGGCCCGCCCTATAAAATTCTAGATAAAGTTTTTAATGGGCAGTTGGTAGGGTGTGAAGATCTGCTGAGAGTGGTAGAAGAATTAAAACCAGCTCTACATGTCTTTGGTCATATTCATGAGGGCAGGGGAGTGGTTAAAGTACATCAAACTACTTTTATCAATGCTTCGTCGATTGATGTCGCCTATAAAAAAGATTTTGCGCCGATTGTTTTTGATTATCAAAGTAAGAGCGCTCTTAATTTTAGTCATTAAGAGCGCTTAAATAAATTATTTTTTTGCTGTAAGATTAACTGTTAAAGTCACTTTATCTTCAATGGCTTTATCAGCAATATTAGAAAAGAACTTTAAAGACTTGTACTTGATATCGTAATCAGTGCGATCAAAAACAACATCGGCGGTAGCTGTTACAATCCCTTTGCCTTCAGTTACTTTAGCATCAAAGATCACAGGTTTTGTAATCCCTTTAATGGTTAAATCACCTACCACATTAACTAGTCCACCTTTTGCTGGTAAGACACTTTTAATATTAAGTATTGCTGTCTTATTTTTTTCGGTTGAAAAAAAGTCATCACTTTTTAAGTGATCGACTATTTTTTTATTGTATTCAGCGTCAGTTAAATCGGTGTTGGTAATGCTTGTCATATCAACTTCGACTGTACCGGTTTTTAATTCTTTGCCATCAAATGCTAAAGTTCCACCTTTAACTTTTACATTTCCTTCGTGCTGGCCGCCGATTTTTTTACCTAACCACTTTACAGAGCTAGTTGAGTCAACTTTGTAGTTGGTCACAGCTGCAAAGCTAAGGCTTGAAGTTAAGAGTGCAATTGCGATTAGTCCTTTCATTTTTGTTCTCCTGGTTAAAATATTTTATATGAAAGCGAAGTCATAAAACTCCATTCGTGTCTTTATCAAACTTTAAATTATTGCCCTGACGAAAATTTTCTAGAACTATGGCGCCAGCACTAATATGTAATTCATCTTTTTCGCCACTGATGGCTAAATTACTAAAAAATAACAAAAAAATAATGGGAATAATTAATTTCATTGGGTTAAAGTCTAACTTGAATCATTGCGGAGGCAAGAAAAATATGGAACGTCGAAGCTTTATTGAGTTTTTGGCATGGAGTAGTCTACTTGGAGGGTCTGGGATTCTCACTTCGTGCGCGAAGCTTTCATCTAAAACTTTTGCAGCAGAAAACTTTCTTACGGCAAATGATATTGATGATTTATATTTAGCTCGAGGTTTAGACTTTAGTTTTTTAATAAAAGAAAGCGCCGTGATTAACAATAAGGGCGAAAAGTTTGGCGCTAATAGTGATTTCATCGCGGTGATTCCTATTAGCGATTCTGAGTCGTATCTTTGGGTCAATCACGAATCCTTTCATCCACTTTTTGTTTCAGGATGGAATTTTACAGGGCCAAGACTGCTTGCCGATGTCGATAAAGAGCGCAAAGTGGTTGGTGGGAGTTTACTTAAAATTATTAAAAAAAATAATTCTTGGGAAATAGACTTACATTCACTCATCAACGCTCGTTTTGACGGCACCACTAAAATTCCTTTTGCCAATAACGTTATTGTCGCTGGATCAAAAGTCGCCGAAGGAACCTTGGCCAATTGCGCTGGAGGTGTAACACCATGGGGAACTTTTTTAACCTGTGAAGAAAATTTTCATCAATTTTATGGAGACAGTGATCGGGCCAATAAACAAATAAGTGGCCTTTATCAGTGGCAAAAATTTTATAACAACTCTTCGCTACATTATGGCTGGGTGGTAGAGATTGATCCCAAAACTAAAAAGGCCAAAAAACATACCTCTCTTGGGAGGTTTGCTCATGAATGTGCCACTTGCATGACACTTCCCGATGGCAGGACCGTCGTTTATTCGGGCGATGATAACGACGATCAATTTTTATATAAATTTATGGCCAGTGAGAAAAACTCTTTGGACAAGGGAGAACTTTTTGTCGCCGATTTTGATAAAAATGAATGGATTAGTTTAGATCTAAATAAAAATAAAATTTTAAAAGAAAAGTTTTCGAATCAATTAGAAGTTTTATGCTATTGCCGTGAAGCGGGAACATTAGTCGGTGCAACACCGCTGGCCCGGCCTGAAGATATTGAGATTCATCCTAAGACGGGCGAGATTTTCATCTCGCTAACTAATAACTCTGCACGGAAAAATTATCATGGAGCTATTCGCAAATTAAAAGAAATTGATCATATGAGTGGCAAGTTTACTTGGGAAGAATTTGTTGTGGGCGGTACTGATTCTGGGATAAGTTGTCCCGATAATTTAGTTTTTGATAAAAATGGAAATCTTTGGGTTACTAATGACATTGCCGGAAAAAATATGAATCATGGTGAGTACAAAACATTTAAAAATAACGGTCTTTATTTTATTCCCACTAGTGGAACCAGTGCTGGAAAAGTATTTCAAATTGCTTCTGCTCCGCACGGGGCCGAACTTACTGGGCCGTGCTTTTCACCTGATCACAAAGAGCTTTTTTTATCTGTGCAACATCCCGGCGAGAATGCGACAGATTTACAAAACTTAACTTCTAATTGGCCCAATAAAAAAAATGAATTGCCGCAATCTTGTGTGGTCAAAATTTCGGGGCCGCTACTAGATCAACTTTTAAGTTCAGATTTAAAAAGATCGTGAGCTTTTTGTGTGAGAGCGCCCGCATCTTGCTCCGTTAATCCGGTGGTTTCGATGGGATTTAAAAATTTAATATGCACAGTGCCCGAGTGCCATTTATTTAAATTAATGGTTTTTACGTATTCAGAAATGACGATAGGTAGAATTTTTGTTTGAGCGGCAATGGCCGTCACAAAAGCACCTTTTTTAAAGGGCAATAATCCTTTGCCTTTGCTGCGAGTTCCTTCTGGCATCATCCAAATCGTGGTGTCTTTTTCTTGGATGGCCTTTTTTACTTTTGCCATCGATTGCCAAGCTTTTTCTTTGCTACTGCGATCAATCACAATATTTCCTGAGAGCCAGTAGAATAATCCAAAAAGTGGAAAAAAAAGAAGTTGTTTTTTTCCTAAGCTGACGGTGCGTTGATGCAAAATGGAGCCACAAATAAAAATATCGAGATTATCTTGATGGTTAGAAATAGTTAGGCAAGGAGTGTGCAGGTACCAAAAATGTTTGTTTTCGGTAATCACCTTAACACCTAAAATAAAACAACCAATTTTTCCCACCCATTTTCCATACAGAGTGGCATTATTGGGATGAAAGGGGCGCAGGAGGCACAGTAGGGTGCCCAAAACAGAAGACGTTCCAACTAATACCAAAAGAATCAAATAACGTGCATATTTTAACATATTAAAACGGTAGCGATCTCATTGTTGTTCGTCAAGTAAGGGAACTTGTGTCATAATATTTTGATGATTTATTATCTGCTACTTATTCTCATTCAAATGCTCTTTGGTCTCAATTTCTTAGCGACAAAAGTAATTTTAGTTGGACTTAATCCCATTGATTGGGCAGTGCTAAGATTTTTTGCCACGGGTATTGTCATGATGATGATTGCTATCGTACTGCGCCGGCCTTTTCCCCATTTTACTAAATCCACTTGGTGGAAACTGGCCATCAATACTATTTTGCTAGTGCTGTTAGGCCAAGGTGTTTTTATTTTTGGTTTAAGTCACACCACTATTGTTAACGCTTCGCTTTTAACCACCATGATTCCTATTTTTGCTTTTTCTTTAATTGGACTTTTTGGCATGGAAAAAGTTATTCCCAGGCAGGCATTGGGTTTGATCCTGGCCTTCTCTGGTGTGCTGTGGCTGAAGCTTTCTAAATTGGAAACTGACGGACTACATGGAATGCAGGGAGATCTTTTTGTTTTACTGGCGTGCTTTGCTCAGGCCTTGTATCTTGCTTTTGGAAAAAAGTTAGTTAAAGAAATTGATGTGTTTTGGTTGACGGGGTTAGTTTTTTTTATCGGCGCTGTGGTTTTGGCGCCGTTTATTTCTTGGAGTGATTTATTGCAAGTTTCGAGCTTTTCTAAAGTGACTATTTCCTGGATGCTTTATTCTATTTTAGGAGCTACGCTCCTGGGTTATTTATTAAATAATTGGTTAATGTCTAAAGTGCGCGGTAGTTTAATTTCTGTTTTTATTTATTTACAGCCAGTTTTTGCCGCCATTTTTTCCGTCTTTTTTTATGGAGAAGTGATCACAATGCAAGTTTTAATTGCTGCTGTCTTTATTTTCTTGGGTGTGTATTGTATTGAGTTTACTCCTAAAAAAAGTTCATGAAAGGAAAGCCTACGGAAACTCCCATCATGGTGGCCTTAGAACCATCTTCTGCCCAATTAATATAATTTAATTCACCAAAAACTCTTTTTCCAAAACGTAGCCACAAATTTTTATAATCGACAGAGCTAGAGGTGGAAAGAAACATGCCGTAAACTAAATGGTAATTTCTCATGCCAAAAGCGTGTCTATAAACAAGTTCAAAACCTTGAGGGAAAATGGCCTTATTAATCAGCACCGAGTCAGAATTATATTTATAAGTTAAAAGTTGCAGGCCTAGTAAAGGAACAAAACTCAAACGATGATCAAAGCCGTCAGCGCCTTCGTAAGCAAAATAAAAACCTAGGTTATTAAAGGTAGAATTTTCTTTTACGATGGCATCAAAAAACCTAATGGAGTTTTTGTCATTGATATAATAATTCCCGTAAAGCATGGCGGACCAAGATAATTTTGGACTATGTGAAAGATCATCTTGGGTGGCGGCAAAGGTATATGGACCTAAGCCAAGGGCAGTTTTTAAGAGATAAAGCCTTTGGGGAATTTTGGCGCTAATAGTGATTTCTTTTTTTACACCATTTTGATCCAACACTAAAAATTTAGTGGAATTTTCTTTAGCGGTTAAATAAGTGACATAAGGAGGTGCACTTTTATCTAAGAGTTGCAAATTAGGCGAGAGCCAAGAAATTTGTAAAATAGGATATTCTCTTCCACCTTTACCGACGCGTGTAGTATTGCAACCTAAGGAGACGTATTGATCATCAAGGCCGGTGATGGTGACATCAAAACTGGCGCAGGAATAATCAATTAAATGTAATTGATCAGAAGTTTTACCTAGCATTTGTTTGGTGCGAATTTTGATGGTGCCAACTTTTACTCCATCAAAGAAAATTTCCAATGGTGTAGGTTCAAAAAGCGAAACAAAAATTTCAGTTTGCCCAAAATTTTCATTATTTTGAAAGGTGATGGATTGACCCTCTTGGCGCAGGTGAATGCGTGCAGAATTGGCCTGCGTTTGTACTCTGAGTCTGGCCCTTGGGATAAGTAGCTCTTGCATGCTGCGCGCCCACTGCAATGAGTCCATAACAAATGCTGCATTGATCTTTACTTCAGGATTATTAATTTCGATCACGATATCAAAATCTTTAAAGTCTAACTTTAATCTTTCTTCACCAATTTGCACTGGTCCAAAAGAAACCGAGACGGTGCTTTCGTTGGCAGCAAATAAGTTGAGTGATAAAAGTAAAAAAGGCAGCAGAATTTTCATATTAAGATAATTCTATATAAGTTTGCGTTACTTTGGCATCGGAATGATTAAGATAATCCCGCACCGCCAAGAGATCTTTGGTTTTTTGATACATGAGACTGGCGCAGCCCTTACGAAAGCTATGTGGAGATAGATTTTCTCCACTGCAATTTGAGTCCTTGATGATTTTTGTCAAGTGATTGTACATGGCACGGGTGGAGAGCGCCTGGTTTTGTCTGCCGATAAAAAGATATTGGTGGGGATAACGACTTTGTGCCAATTTAATTAGATGATAAATATTTTCAAAGTTTTGTAAGGGTAAATAATGTAAGTAGCCGCCCTTTCTTTCTAACCTGACTACTTTAAGGTCCTGGTTAAAATCTGCAAATTTTAATCTAACTAATTCTGCAATTCTCAGTCCTCCATAATAAAGTAGTTCAATGGCCAACTGATCTTTTAAATTAAAAACATTTTTTTTAATCAGAAGAAAATCGGCAAAACTTAGATTGCTAGTGTGAGCAATCTCTATTTCTTTAACTTTTATGGCGTGCAATTTATTGCGAATGGGATTTTGCTGGAAAATTTTATGCTCATCTTCATAAGTTTGTTTTAAAAATTCAAAAAAGTTTTTAAGCGTGGATAAATGCCTTCTGCGGCTATTGGTACTAAGAGGATATTTGATCATTGTGCCGGTGGTGATTTTATATTTTCTCTGGCGCCACCAAAATTTTATTTTTTTCCACAGATTGCTGCTCTGATAGGTAAACGGCAGACCCGTTTGTGCTAAGTATTCTTGATATTTAGTAATGATATCGGCGTTGGTCTCCGTGATTGGTGCAGCAGTATTTTTTTCAAACCAATTTAAAAATTTATATAAATCGGCCCTATAGTTTTTGTAGGTAAATTCCGATTTGTTGGTGTTGCTGCAAAATTGTAAAAACTCTTGCACCCATTTGCGATTGTCTTTTTGATGCTTTGTTAACTTCCTGAAAATATCGTAATTGTTCATATAATATAGATTATAGGTACTTTTTTCAGGCCAACAAGCTGATTCTTCAATTGGCGATCAAAAACAACTAAAGAATATTAAGTTGTTGACCGAAATGGTTCACAATGAAGAATTTTTTTATTGAATACATCATTAAGCTTGATAATGGTCAGGAAAAGCAGATCATGCTTAATTTCAACCACAAGACGATGCATCTTGAGGTGCCTGAAATGAAGCTGCCATTCTGGACTAAATTGGGCTTTAATAAGTGCCAAAATTGTCCGCTAGAAGGTGAGGAACATTGTCCGGCGGCCAAAAATATCGCTTATATTGCTGAAACTTTTGCTGATTCATTATCCTATGAAAAAGTACAAGTCAGGGTGAATACACCTAAACGTAGCTATTTAAAAGACACTGATTTGCAAGGGGTTTTGGCCTCGGCATTGGCACTCGGTATGGCCGCTAGTGATTGCCCCATCTTGTCGCGTTTTAGACCGGCGACACGTTTTCATTTACCTTTTTCAACATTATCAGAAATGTTTTATCGTATTTTATCCACCTATTTATTAGAGCAATTTTTAATTAAAAAAGATGGCAAATATGATCTGAAGGATTTGCACAAAACATTTGATGATGTCGCCATCGTTAATAATGCTTTGGCGGAGAGAGTTAAAGCGGTGCAAGGCAAAGACGCCATTCGTAATGCTATTTTACTCGTAAATCTCATGGGGCAAATGATTCAAACTCGTTTGCAAAAATTAGCTGAAAATAAACTAGGATTTCACGAGTTTTTTGAAAGTTTAGATGACGAGGATTAATTTCAAATAGGACGTTTATGAAAATTTATCTAACTTTGGTAGCGATTTTAGTTTTTTATTCAACTGCCTTTGCTGGTAATCCTTATAGTGATGCGGGATCTTTCTCTATGGGGAGAAATCCTGCGAGTGCGGTCGGTCCTTATACTTGCCAAGAGGCCTTAACCGCTTTTGTACAACGTATGCGTCCTTTTAATTATAAAGGAAAATATAAAGCTTGGCATGAATTTGAAGCGCCTGATTTATTTTTGGAAAAGAAAACGCAAATCTTAAAAAAATTAGTTTATTGGCAAGAATGGGGCGAGCGAAAAATGTCCATGTCAGAATTAAAGGCGATTCATGTTACGAGTGAATTAAATGAGTCATTAAGAATAGATCATCCAGAAAAAACAGTCGATCTATTGACGCCACTTTTTTTTGAGGTTGAGCAATCTTATTATTTGGCCGAAAAACGTATGGAAGTACGCGATGAGCTGTTGCGTTTTTTATCCATGCTACAGAGTGAAGGTGATGGTGATGCAGCAAAAGTTTTTAGACAAAATTTTGAAAAGAAATTTGTAGTAGAATTTTCTGGGTGGGATAAATTAAAGACTCAAGATGATAAGCTGGCCCTGATTGAGAAGTTTCTAAGCAAAATGACAGATAAGATTACAGATAATGTCTCAGATCTAAATTTTAAATTAGATGAATATATTGCCGCCAAAAATGTATTAAATAAAATCGCTAAGGATGGCGAAAATCCAAAGTCTAAAGATGCTAAACTTATTTTAGAAAAATTAGCGACAAAAAACACCCTTGATTCTTATGCTATAAAAATTGGAAAGGAAGATATAGCAACACCTTCAATTGATGAATTAATTAAAATGGTTAATCGCAACCCAGTGGGAGAGTTAATTTCTTTAAGCAAAGAAGTCAGACTAGAACGTTGGACTGCGCTGGTTTCAAGATTACCTGACGAGAGAATATTTCAAATTTTAGATATCATCATTTCAAAAATCCCTAAATTAAACTCACTAGAGACGCGTGCTTATTTTAAGTCGATCCAAGATAATAAAAAGAGATTAGTTTTTTATCCCAATATAGACAAAATTTTAAGCGCAAAAGGATCAATGAGTAACCGCCTCTCCTCTCTCATTGATATGAATACGGCGAAGACGGGAGACGAATTATTAGAAGTTTTTGCTCGTCGCACTGATGCTTATCAAACATGGAAGGATTTACTGAGAACTGCTAAAGAAAAGGCCGAGGCCTTAAAAGCTGCTGGAGAAACGGATGATTTTTATGTGACATTTTATGCACGAATGCTTAAGGCCGATGCGGCGGCAAAACAACCTGGTGTTCGTGAACTTCCGCCTTGGCACGTTCCAAGACAAGCCGCCATGCTCAGAACGTTTATTGATGGGATGTTAATCGTTGGTATTCCTTACGGCTCATATGAACTTATTCGATGGATTTGGGGAGATGACAAGCTCTTGGCCGATCTTTTAAAGGAAAAGAATGAGTGGGAACGCGAAAAGAAAATTATGGGTGAGAGGCTCTCTGACGACGAAGAAAAAATTATCGATGAAGAGCTAGAGAAAATTAAGAAATAATTGTCATATAAATAATCGCGGGATTTGTTTGCGATCGCGGGATTTGTTTGCGATCGCGGGATTTGTTTGCGATCGCGGGATTTGTTTGCGATCGCGGGATTTGTTTGCGATCGCGGGATTTGTTTGCGATCGCGGGA
>Ga0163144_10021763_pt1 | contig 12731 bp, 10 predicted proteins | sample OliLak19BULKMAT1_FD_123175 | JGI IMG/M metagenome (GOLD analysis project Ga0163144, IMG submission 123175) | Freshwater microbial mat bacterial communities from Lake Vanda, McMurdo Dry Valleys, Antarctica - Oligotrophic Lake LV.19.BULKMAT1 | ecosystem: Environmental > Aquatic > Freshwater >...
CCGGCACCGCAGAACGTCCGTACATCCGTCTCAAGCTGAAGGACGGCCGGGAGGTGGAAGGCGGCCTGGTCTCTGAGACCAGCGAGGGCTACGCGCTGCAGATGCCCACCGGCGAGACCCGCTTCTTTGACCGCCTTGACGTTGTCAGCGAGTCCACCAAGACCGGCCCCACGTTGCTGCAGAAGCTGCTGCTGGGCTTTTCTCTGGCGTGGCCGGGCGTGGGGCAGCTTGTCTATGGCTTCACGGTACAGCAGGGCGGGTTCTTCACACGCAGCGCCATCATTGTTGGCGCGGTGCTCATCCTGGTGGCGCTGGCGTCTGCCAGTGTGATGGTCACCGGCGCTGCGCTGGGTGTGGCGCTGCCCCGGAACATCCTGGGCGGGTCACCGCTCAACGCCGTCACCGCTGGTGGCGCGGCGGGTCTGGCGCTGGCCTTTCTGGTGGCGCTGCTGGATGCCGGCGCACGCATCCTGTTTGATTGACGTCAGAGCGCGCTGATTTCTCCGTCCACCACGCGGCTGGTGGCGTCACGCGCCAACGCCGCGGTGACCTCGGGACGCTTGGCAATGACCGTGTCACCCAGCACCAGCAGGTCAATCTGAGTGCCAAGAAAACAGCGGACCGCGTCTGACGGCGTGTTCACAATGGGCTCGCCCTTCACATTGAACGAGGTGTTGAGCACCACGGGCACGCCGGTGAGGTCACGGAACGCTTGGATGAGCGCGTGGAAGCGGGGATTGTCCTGCTCCCGCACCGTCTGCACCCGCGCGCTGCCATCCACGTGGGTGACGGCGGGAATCCGCGCCCGTTGCGCGGCCAGCACCGGCACCACAAAGAGCATGGACGGACTGTCCGGGAGGCCTTGGAGATCAAACCAAGCGTACGCTTCCTCCTCAAGAACTGCAGGCGCAAACGGCCGGAATCCTTCCCGCAGTTTCACCGCGTGGTTCACAATATCCTTCATGTCCTCACGCCGCGGGTCCGCCAGGATGCTGCGGTTGCCCAACGCCCGAGGCCCCCACTCCATCTGCCCCTGGTACCAGCCCACCACTTTTCCCCCGGCAAGCGCCTGGGCAACCTCCTGCACTAGATCATCCGGGCGGCGGTGGGTGATGCGGGTGGAGAACTGACTCAGAGCAAGCGTGACGTCATCACCAGAGAAGCCCGGACCCAGATAAGAGTGTGCGGTGCGCGGAACCGTGCGCGGCTGCTTGAGCACGTTGTGAAAACCGTAGAGCGCAGCGCCAACACAGGTTCCCCCGTCATGCGCCGCGGGATGGACCCACACGCGGTCAAACAGGCCGCTCCGCACAATGCGCCCGTTCATTGTTGAGTTGAGCGCCACGCCGCCCGCAAGACAGAGGTTCTTCTCCCCGGTCGCCTCGCGGAAATGCACCAGCGTATGCATCACCGTCTCTTCCAGCGCTTCCTGCAGGCCCGCGGCAATGTCCATGTGACGCTGCGTGCAGGGCTCACCTTGACGACGGGGAGCGCCCAGGCCGCGGACCATTTCCCTGGGAAAGAGAATGCCCGCGCCCTGCGTGGCAATCAGGTGCAGCATCACCTCTGAATTAATGTCATACGCGCCTTCTTCCTTGAGTGTGATGAGGGAGCGGAAGTACTGGCGGAACACAGCGCGGTTCCCATACGGCGCCAACCCCATCACCTTGTATTCATCATGCCATTCAAAGCCCAGAAACGCGGTGATGAACGTGTAGAGGTAACCCAGGCTGTTGGGGATGAAGACTTCCCGCAGCGTCGTCAGTTCGGTGCCGCGGGCCAGGGTGACGTGGCTGCACGCGCTCTCCCCCTGCGCATCCAGCGTGAGGCACAGCGCACTCTCAAAAGGCGCATCATAAAACGTGCTGGCTGTATGGCAGACGTGGTGCGGCACCACTGCAAACTGGCCGGGCCGGAGTGTCACGCGGAGGTTGCGCTCCAGGGATTCGCGGCTGCGGTCGTCGTCATAATCGGCCAGCTTGTTGAACGCCTGCATGGTCCGCAGCGTGGCCCAGAGCCCGGTCTTCTTGAAGAAGCCCAGGGTGTGGTGGTGCTGCTCAAACACTTCCGGCCGGAACATCAGCGGATAGGAGTAGTAGTAGGCAACCAGGTCCACTTCCTCGACGGAGCGGAGGTTGGCGGCGTGCAGGCAGTGCTCCATGGCGCGACGCGGAAAAGAGCCGTCATGTTTGATGCGGGTGAGGCGCTCTTCTTCCACCGCGGCCACAACGTCACCGTCAACCACCAGCGCCGCCGCCGCATTGTGCGAGGCACCAAACCGGGACGGGTAGCCATCAATGCCACCATTGTAGCCAAGGACTTTCACGAGGACGCCTCCACGCGTTGCGTGTACAAAGCACGCCTGAACCGGGGCAAGGCTTGACAGTGTGGTGGCGCCGTTGTTCTACGCGCCGCCTCTGCGCAAAGGTCTGAAGCAATGAAGTCACGGGAAGCTGTGTTTGGCCTCATCATGCTCATCATCTCACTGCTCCTGGTTGTGGGCGTGGCTGAGCTGGGCGTGCGGATCCTTTTCCATGAGAAAAAGGAATACACGCTGGAGATGTGGAAATACGCGCGCCAGCTCAAGCGTGTTGCCGCCGATCCCGTGGTGGGTCACGAGCATGTTCCGTCCAGGAGCGCGCGCCTGATGGGCGTGGATGTGTCCATCAACAGCAACAAGCTGCGGGACCGGGAAATCCCCTTTGAGAAGCCCGCTGGAACCAAACGCATCCTGATGCTGGGTGATTCCCTGGCCTTTGGCTGGGGGGTGGATTTTGAGAGCACCAGCAGCAAGGTGCTGGAGCGCCTGCTCAATGACGGCAAGACCCCGCCTGCCTATGAGGTCATCAACACCGGCGTGGGCAACTACAACACCGCCATGGAAGTTCAGTATTTCTTCAATGAAGGCCACAAGTACGCGCCGGACCTGGTCATCCTCAACTACTTCATCAACGACGCTGAAGAGACGCCGCGCTACACTGGCAACTTCATCAATGAGCACCTCCAATCCTGGGTCTACCTGGCCGGCCGCGTGGACACCGCACGCCGCATGGCCGGACGCAGCAAGACCTGGAATGAGCATTACTCGGAGCTCTACAGCGACGGAGCGCCGGGCTGGCAGCAGACCCGGGCGGCCGTGAAGCGGCTGGGCGCGTGGTGCAAAGAACACAACGTTCCCTGTCTTCTGGCCAACCAGCCGGAGCTGCACAACCTGAAGAACTATCCGTTCACGGCGGTGAATGAAAAACTGGCCGCGCTCTCCGAAGAGGCGGGCCTGGAATACCTGGACCTGTTGCCCTCCGTGCGTGAAGAGGCAGAGGAGACGCTTTGGGTGACGGTCCCGGACCCGCATCCCAACAACAAGGCCTGCACACTCTTTGGCCAGGGGCTGGCGGCGCATCTCAAGGGAAAGATTTGAGCGGTCTGCACCCGCCGCGCTTGACTTCAGTGCGGGCCCTGCAACGCTTCCCTCATGCTACGCAACACCTGGGGCACCCTGTTCCTCGTCGTCACTGCGGCCGCATGTGCGCCCTGGCCGGACCCCTGTGAGAATGGTGGAGACTGCCCCGTGGAAGATGCGGGCGGGACCATCCAGCAAACGTCTTCTTCCTTCTCCGCGTCGTTCTCTGCTTCCTCACCTGCCACCAGCAGCATGGTGGAGTCCTCATCCGCGGCGCCCGCCTCCAGTGAGATGGCCCCGCTGGACGGCGGAACCACCACGCCGGATGCTGGTGACCCCGCATCTTCCAGCAGCAGCCTGGGCTTCCCGTCTTCCGGTCAAAGCGGGAGCTCTTCCGGCGTGGACTCCTCGTCATCAACCATGGGGTCTTCAGCCACGGGATGGACGCTGGCGGTCATGCCGGACACGCAGCTCTACGCCATGGATTTTCCGCAAGTCTTCCACACCCAGACGCAGTGGCTGCGGGACAACGCGCAGACGCGCAACATCCGGTTCATGGTGCATGAAGGGGACATCACCCACCTGAACAACGCCACCGAATGGAGCGTTGCGTTTGACGCCATCACGGACCTGGACGGCGTCATCCCGTACGCCCTGACGTTTGGTAACCATGACCTGGGCGTGAACGGCCTGGCCGAGGACCGGACCACACTCGGAGATGACGCGGCGTATTTTCTCGTTGACAGGTACCTGCAATCACCCACGTACGGCGGCGTGTTCCAGGCGGGAGATTTCACCAACAGCTACCACCTCTTCACCGCGGCGGGGGTGGACTACCTGGTGCTGGCGTTGGAGTTTGGACCGCGGGATGACGTGCTGACATGGGCCGGGCTGCTTTGTGATCAGTACGCCAGCCGCACGGTGATGGTCGTGACCCATTCGTACATGGATACGGATGACACGCGGGTGGGCCCCACTGACGACTTCAGCCCGGACATCTACCAGATCTGCCAGCCCACGCCGGGCGCCTGCAACAACGGCGAGGAGATGTGGGAAAAACTGGTGCGCCTCAAACCCAACATCCGCTTTGTGTTCAGCGGCCACCAGCTTGGTGACGGGATTGGGCGCCGGGTGGACCGCAATGATGCCAACCTGCCCGTGTTCCAGATGCTGGCCAACTACCAGGTCCGCGTGATGGGCGGGGAAGGCTACCTGCGGATGCTCACGTTTGAGCCGGACGGGGAGCACATCAGCGTGACAAGTTTCTCGCCGTATCTGGGGACGTCCCTGGAGGACGGGCAGAACCGGTTTGTCATCAACCTGACCCAAGGCACGTTCACCCCGTGACCGGGGCCACACCGTGGGCGGTCTCCGTCGTCGGAGTTGACTTGACGGACCGCCGCCGCTGTGAGCAATAGCGCGCGTCTTTCCGGGCTCCCCCGCCCTCACCAGCAGTGATTGCGCTCAAGTGCGCTCTGCCTGTTGGAGATGGAAGTGGGACTGCCGGTGGGCACAGGACAGGCACATGAAGATCCTTGGCCTCAGCGCCTACTACCATGACAGTGCAGCGGCCCTCGTTGGAGACGGCCGTATTGTGGCCGCGGCGCAGGAAGAGCGCTTCACACGCCGCAAGCATGACCCGCGCTTTCCCCGCAACGCCATCCAGTACTGCCTGGATGAAGCCGGCATCCGCCTGGCTGACGTGGACAAAGTGGTTTTCTATGACAAGCCGCTGCTGAAGTTTGAGCGGTTGCTGGAAACCTACCTGACGTACGCGCCCAGCGGCTTCCAGAGTTTCCTGGCCGCCATGCCGGTGTGGCTGAAGGAAAAGCTCTATCTGAAGACGGAGCTCAAGCGGGAGCTTGCGGAGCTGGGCAAGCTCAAGAAGGACGCACTGCCGGCACTGCTCTTCACGGAGCACCACCAGGCCCACGCCGCCAGCGCGTTCTACCCCAGCCCCTTCCACCGCGCGGCCGTGATGTGCCTGGACGGCGTGGGTGAGTGGGCCACCACCAGCGTGTGGCTGGGTGAGGGACACAAGCTGACGGCGCAGTGGGAAATTGATTTCCCGCACTCGCTGGGTCTCCTGTACAGCGCGTTTACGTATTACACCGGCTTCAAGGTCAACTCCGGTGAGTACAAGCTGATGGGGCTGGCGCCGTACGGTGAGCCTAAATTCGTCGACGTCATCCTGAACAACCTGCTGGACCTCAAGGAGGACGGAACCTTCCGCCTCAACATGGAGTACTTCAACTTCACGGTGGGTCTGACCATGACCAACCAGAAGTTTGATGCGCTCTTTGGTGGTCCGCCGCGCAAGGGTGAGGGCCTCATCACGCAACGTGAGATGGACCTGGCGCGCTCCATCCAGTGGGTGACGGAAGAGGTGGTGCTCCGTCTGTCCCGCACGGTGAAGAAGGAACTGGACGCGCAGTACCTGTGCCTGGCGGGCGGCGTGGCGCTCAACTGCGTGGCCAACGGGCGCATCCTGCGTGAGGGCGGATTTAAGGACCTGTGGATTCAACCGGCCGCCGGTGACGCCGGGGGCGCGCTGGGTGCGGCGCTGTCCGTGTGGCACCAGTACCTGGACAACCCGCGCATTGTTGAAGAGGGCAACACAGACTTCATGCGCGGCTCCTATCTGGGCCCGCGCTGTGACCGGGATGACATCAAGGCCAAGCTGGACGCTGCCGGCGCCGTCTACACGGAGCTCCCGGACGCTGAGCTGATGCCGCGTCTGGCAGAGATTCTGGCAACGGAGAACATCCTTGGCTGGGTGCAGGGCCGCATGGAGTTTGGCCCGCGCGCGCTGGGTGGACGCAGCATCATTGGTGACCCCCGCTCACCCAAGATGCAGTCCGTGATGAACCTGAAGATCAAATACCGCGAGAGCTTCCGCCCGTTTGCCCCCGCCGTGCTGGCTGAGAAGGTGGGGGAGTGGTTTGAGCTGGAAGGCCGCAGTCCGTACATGCTGCTGGTGGCGCCGGTGGCCCAGAAGATCCGCATTCCCATGTCCCAGGAGCAGAGCAAGCTCTTTGGCATTGAGAAGCTGAACGTCCCGCGCAGCGCCATCCCCGCCGTCACGCATGTGGACTACAGCGCGCGCGTGCAGACGGTGCACCAGGACACCAACCCGCGTTTCCATGAGCTGCTGCGGCTGTTCAATGAGAAGACCGGGTGTGCGGTGCTGGTGAACACGTCCTTCAACGTGCGCGGTGAGCCCATTGTGTGTGACGCGGCGGATTCATACCGCTGCTTCATGCGGACGGAGATGGACTACCTGGTGGTTGAGAACTTCCTGCTGAAGAAGAGTGATCAGCCGGTGCGTGAAGCGGACGAGAGCTGGAAGAAAGAGTTTGAGTTGGATTGATGGCCTCAGTCTCCCAAGAAATTCCTGAGAAAGACCCCGCGCAGCTCAAGCGCTTCTGGCTGGACACCGCCGGAATCCTTGTTGCCATTGCCGCCATTGGGTTCCTGGTGCCGTACGTGCGCGCCAATGAAATCCGCCAATGGCCGCCCTACGTGGTGGGCGTGGCCGCGCTGCTTTCCCTCTGTGCGTTCATCCTGCCGGCGGCTGTGCTGCGGGTGATGTACCGCTCCTACATGCTGCCCTTTGTGCTCATTGGGCTGGTGATGAGCCGCGTGGTGCTGGGAATACTCTTTTTCCTCATTGTCTTTCCCGTTGGTGTGCTGATGCGCGCCAGCGGCAAGGACCCCATGCGGCGCACGTTGGACAAGAAGCTGACCAGCTACCGCAACAAGTCTGAAATCCGTTCCAAGGAAAGTGTGGAGGCACCCTTCTGATGCTCGACTTCTTCAAGGACCTCTGGGGTTTTATCCGCCAGCGCAAGAAGTTCTGGCTGGTGCCCATCATCACTGCTCTGGTGCTCTTGGGGATGCTGGTTGTCCTCACGCAGGGCTCGGCGGCGGCGCCGTTCATCTACACGCTCTTCTGAGCCCCATGCGCATTCTCCTGTGGGACATTGACGGCACGCTCACGCGGAGCAGCGGTGCCGGCGGACGCGCCCTTGCGCGCGCCGTGGCCGCCAGCCCGGCTGCGGTCACCGTCCTGTCCAACATGCGCCTGGATGGCATGACGGATTTCAAGATTGCACGCGCACTCTGTGCAGCGCGGCGTCATACGGCGTCCCCGGACACCCCGCTGGAAGAGTGCGCCCGTCAGGTCACACACACGGAGATGCAATCCGTGTTGGATGCGTATGTCCAGATCCTCACGGACTCGCTCACGCCCACGCAAGGTTATGATCTGCACCCCGGTGTCATTGAGATTCTTGATCTCTTCACCGCGCGCGGAACGTTCATCCACGCATTGGGCACGGGCAACCTGGAACGCGGCGCGCGCATCAAGCTGATGCGGCATGACCTGTGGAACCGTTTTGCGTTTGGTGGTTTTGGCTCGGACGCGGAGGAGCGTGTGGACATCCTGCGCGCGGCCTGGAAACGCGCGGAAGTGCATACACAAAAGACGCTGAAGGCCGCGGACTTTGTGGTCATTGGGGATACGCCACGGGATGTGTCCGCGGCGCATGAGCTTGGCATTGCGTGCGTTGGCGTCGGGACCGGGCGGTTCAGCACGGCAGAGCTCTCGCACAACGGCGCGGATGATGCGCTGGAGAACCTGTTGGTGCCGGATGCCGCGCAGCGCATTGCGTCCGCCCGCCACACGGCGTGAGGAGGACGGGATGCAGCCAGAGAACCAGAGTTCCGTGAAGACCAGCCGCATCCTGCTGGCGGTGTTTGCCGTCCTTACGCTGGTGGATGTGTTCAGCTTCCGGGCCCTGTGGCGCGGCTACGTCACCAACGAGACCGCGGTGCAGAAGGCGGCCTTTGAGAACCAGGCAGACGGCAGCATCACGGCGCGTGCGGTTAAGTGGGGCTACGCCATGTTCCCGCAGCCGTACTTTGCGTCACCCAGCGCACTCATCCTCCCGCCCGGCTACCCAATGCTGGTGACAACGGACGCAGTCTCCAACAACGCCTTCCAGCTTCACGTGTATGAAGAACGCGCGCCGGCCATGATCATGGTGAAAGCCACTGGCGCTGCGCATTTTGAAGCACTGCTGGCAGACGGCAGCGGCAATCCCGTTCTGGAGCCCGTGGGGGATGCGCCGCCGGCACGGGCAGCGTTTGATGGTCTGGTGGGCTGCTTTGAGAACAAAGAAGACATCCGGTTCTTCTTCAACCAGGGCCCGCAGCTCACCGTGACTGCCGGCCGCTGCAAGTGGACCGTGGCAACGTCCAATGCGCAGGTTCTGGTGGATCCCTTTGCCGCATCCGCGCGCCTGGAGCTGGAGACCGCGGCGGCGTTTGCGTCACTGGGAACGCGGTGGTGGCTGGTTCTGCTGGTGATGCTGGCGTCCATCATCCACCGCTTCAGCATGAAGAACGCGTCCTGGGTGGGCACGGACGCCACGGCCACACTCTTTGTGTGCATTGCTTCCGCCGTCACGCCGCTGTTTGTTGTCATCTGGTGCGCCAAGGGAATCCTGGGGCTGCTGATTGCCGCGTGGCAGGTGCTGAGTCTGGCGCGGAGAAACCGGCGCTGGCGCATGGCGCTTGGCTCACTGGCCGCGGTGGGTGTGGTGCTGGCGTTGACGGTGGACCCGCGCAAGGTGTGGGAGCTCAACACCGTCATCAATGAACGCGTCAGTGATGATGGGCACCCTTCCCGTCTTCACGGCCGCTCCGCAGCGCGCCCGCCAGACGCCACCACGCACCTGGTGCTGGGTTATTCCATGGTGAATGGCGCGGCGCTGGACAAGGGCGCGTACGGGGATGGTGCGCTGGATTCTGTGTTACAGAAAACGTGCGGTGATGAGCGCATACACTTTGCGCGGCATGCACTGGACGGGGCCAACGGCTGTTTCATGCGCAAGGCGTGGAATGACCTCACGCCGGGCATGCCGTCACTCAAGCAGCGCATCTACTTTGGCGGGTTCAATGATGACCTGACCGCGCCAGCCACGCGCCTGAGCGTGTGGATCTCCACCATTGTGGGCGTCCTCCCAACAAGAAACCCCTATCCGCGGCCCCTCACGCTGTGGGGCAGCGCTGCAACGTCCAACCTGGATACGGAGCGCATGGCAGACCTGATGTCTTGCGTGGAAGAGCTGGCGGCCAACGGAGGCAACGCTCCGCTGATGCATGTGTATGACCTGGCCAGCTTTGATCTTGGACACCCGCGCCTGTGGAACAGGGAAGTGTGGATGGAAGCGCGCCGCAAGGCGGTGGAGTCCCACGGCGGCAAATTTGTGGACATGCGCACGCTGCTTCCGCGGGAGAGCCCGGTCTATTTCAACGACGTCAGCCATCTGAGTGAGGTGGGGTATCAGGCGCTGGCGCGTGGGCTGTGCGCGTTGATGCAGGGTGACACCACCGCGCTGGCGCCGCAGCGCTGAATGTGTCGCTCCACACCCCGGAATGACCGCGGGTGGCTTTCCGGTGTGCAGTGGACCCCATTCCGGTGCGGCGGACCACGGTCCTGAATGCCTTCCACCGCACCCCGGAGTGGCTCCCACCGCACCCCGGAATGGCCCCCACCTCACACCGGAATGGCTCCCACCTCACACCGGAATGGCTCCCACCTCACACCGGAAGGCCTCCGGAGGCATTCCGGGGTGCAAGACGCTCAAGCAGTGGACGCGGTGCAGCCATGGCGCGGTCACGTTCTGTTGGATTGTGCGGTTGAAGGCGTTCGCAGTAGTGGCTGCGCACGCTGCGCGCTGGTAACGCTGGGGTGGACAGGACGTGTGAGTTCCGTGAGGCAGCCGTACAGCTTTGAACCTTCTTCCAATGCGCGGTGTGTGTCTCACGGGACCTCTTCGCTCACGCTCTGGTCACCGTGTGAAGGGGTGGTTGCAACCATTGCTGTTGGCAGGGTCACCAAAGAGATGGCGCTCCTGGTGACAGAGTCCCTGGAGCAACACGTCAGCCAGACTGGAATCCGCGTCAGCATCTTTCACGAATGGGGTCAGGTCCAGACCTACGAAGCCGCCGTGCGGACCATCTTTGTGAACTGGGGCCTGAAGCATCTGCGGCGCTACGAAGGGATTCACTTTCTGGTTGGTCAGAACCACCTGTTGAACATGGGCGTGAGGGTTGGCGCCATGGTGGTTCCCAGCGTGCACTCGTACGCTGAGCGCAAAGACTTCCTGGCCGCCTACTCCCAGGTGGTTGCCCACCTGCAGCGTTGACCGTCCCGCCGCCGTCAGCCGCGGGTCTGCTTGAGGAAAGACGGTTGCAGGTTGTCCGGGAGCTGCGCACTGCCCCCAAAAATCCTGGGCGTCACAGACAAGCCCGCTTCCGCCAGCGGTGCCCGCAGTTCCTTGAGCGCGGGATGCACTTCAGCAAGCTCCGCAAACGCGCGGTGGCTCAGCGTCACCGTGGTCACGTCACCTTCTGCCACGGCGGCGCCGTCGGTCTGCTGGGCTTCCAGGGCCGCCACGGTGCCCACAAAATGCCCGGAGAGCAGCGTCTTGGCGTTGGTGAATTCTCCGTCCTCATTCTCGCGGCCCACGTGCACCACACCTTCCAGAATCACCCACAGGCCGCTGAGTTCCGCGCCGTCATAAAACAGCTCATCCCCGTCCCGGTACTGCTTCACCTTGAAGCGCTGGGCCAGCATGAGGCGCGTGCCGGCGTCCATCTTCTTGAACACGGGCAGGATGGACAGCACGTTGGCCACCACGCGCTCACGGAAGAAGTCTTTCAACGCGGACGCCATGGTGGGGTTTGCGCGCGCCAGCTTCTCAATCACGTTCCGGTGCAGCTCAAAGTACGTCAGGTCCGTCATGGCTTTGAGGTTGGCCTGGCGGCGCCTTTCACTCAGCAGCGCAAAAACGCCGGCAAAATCCCCCGCCTTCAGCATGGCCAGCTCAACCAGATCCGCCGCGTCTTCACGGAACGCCATGGCCTCACCCGCGGCAATGAGGATCACAAAAAGTGCGTCATCCCCTTCCTTCCACAGCAGGTCCCCGGGAGCAGCGGTCTTGTGCACCAGCGCGTTGCCCAGCTCTACAAACGCCGCCGGCGGTAGCGTTGAGAACAGCGGAATGAGCGGCAGCTTCATGTCACCGGGAAGCGCCACCATCTCCGCGGGCGGTGGGTTGTCCAGGATGGCCGCTTCATCAATGTCATCCGCGCTGATGTCCTCTTCAGAGGCTTCAATCTCATCCGTGTGGATTTCCAGTGCGTGTTCACCGGTGACGGCGCTTTCCTCCAGCACATCCGCTTCATCCAGGCTCAGCTCTTCTTCCTTTTCATGCTGCTTGAGCAGGGCACCAAACACGGAGGCACCACCCGGTGCGGCGGGCATGTCCTCTTCAGGCGCCGCCTTGGCCGCGGACACGGCGCCCGCCAGGGTGGACGCGTCCAGCGCGCGCCAGATCCCAGTCTCACTGCGGGGCCACGCGGCCAGGTAGGCGTCCTGTTCATTTTCAGATGGGAGCGGGACGGCAACGCGGCCGGCGTCATTCCCGGAGCGCGCGTAGAGCCTGGCCAGGAAGAGCAGCGTCTCCTCATGTCCGGGTTCAACCTGGAGGAGCTCCTTGGCCACCGCCATGGCCGGGAGAGGCTGGCCACTGACGGCGAGATACCGGGCCACGCTGCGGTAGTGCTCAATGGCGTGGCGGGGCTTGTCCAGCAGGCGGTAGATGCGCGCAATCCGGAGGCGCACGTCCAGGTCAAGAGGGCGCTTGAGCACCTCCGACTTCAGCTCGGAAAGTGTCTTTTTGAGCTCCGTGCGCGTGGGGCGCCGGGGCGGGGAGACGGGTGGGAGGTTCACCGGGGATACCGTGACGCGGCACGTTGCCGCGCCCGGCGTCCAAGTTGCAACCACTCTTGTGACCCCCCGTGCGCCCGCCGCAGTGCGGCGCTATGCACGCCGCCCCCACCTCTGGGAAAACCTGTGGAGCGGCCATGCAACCCAAGGACAACGCCCGGGAGATGGAAGCCTCCATCACCACGGACCTGCGCAACAAGCTCTCTTACAGCGAATACCTGAGCCTGGACGGCCTGCTGGCGCAGCAGAAGCCCCGCAGCAACCCCATGCACCATGATGAGCTGCTGTTCATCATCCAGCACCAGACCAGCGAGCTGTGGATGAAGCTGATCATCCATGAGCTGCGCGCTGCCATTGCCAGCATCCGGGCGGATGACCTGGCGCCGGCCAGCAAGGTTCTGGCGCGCGTGAAGCACATCCAGGCGCAGCTCTTCAACCAGTGGGCGGTGCTGGAGACGCTGACGCCCAGTGAATACGTGCAGTTCCGCCACGTGCTGGGGCCGGCCAGCGGCTTCCAGAGCCACCAGTACC
>Ga0163144_10021766_pt1 | contig 12730 bp, 15 predicted proteins | sample OliLak19BULKMAT1_FD_123175 | JGI IMG/M metagenome (GOLD analysis project Ga0163144, IMG submission 123175) | Freshwater microbial mat bacterial communities from Lake Vanda, McMurdo Dry Valleys, Antarctica - Oligotrophic Lake LV.19.BULKMAT1 | ecosystem: Environmental > Aquatic > Freshwater >...
TCTATATAGTTCATTCAAAGGTAGGTGTCCAATAAAACCCATAGACATTTTCATTTGTGCCTATCACCGACCAATGTTTACCGAACAGACGTTGATCTATCTTAAAGAGAGGACAAAGTATCCGTATCGTTTATTTCTTATAAATCAGGGTGGGAATGATGATATCGCCAAGGTCTACGACAAGGAGATCTTCATGAATATCAAGCTAGAACCAAACGCAGGTGTAACAGCAGCATGGCAGATAGCTCTATCTCTGGCTGAGAGTGACTACTTCATTACCAGTGATAATGATATCTATGTGCCTGATTTAAGAGATCATTATATGGATCTCACAGAAGATCATAGAGTAGGAAGAATAGACATACATCAAGATTGGCTTACTCGATTAGTTAAACTAATGGATGAGCGACCTGACTATGGTGCAATTTCCCTACACCCTCATGTTCTAATTGGAGCAGTTGGTTCTGACCCTAAGTCACCTGATGACGTTGAAGAAGTGAACATGTGTGGAGCAGTGATGAGGATTATGCGAAGACAAGCAACATGGGAAGCGGGCGGATGGAAAGACGAAGGAGATGTGCCCTTGATCCGTCCAGATCGAGGCAAGGAAGAGCGAGTGGTTTGTTCCCGTCTACAAGCCGCAGGGTTCAAAACAGGCAGAACTACTCGGATCAGAGCTTATCACCCGTTTGGGAAGGCTACAGGGGGTAATTGGGGCTATCCAGCAGAGATCACCCCAGAGATGCAAGGGCATAATCCAGAGCTAGATGAGTATGTCCAACAATTTGATAACATGGAGAGTTATGACCAGAGAACTTGGATGCCACTATGAAAAGCGTACTGATAACAGGCGACAAGGGATTTATTGGAAGCAATCTTGCACCTTTAATTGACAGATACGAGAGTTGGGATATTGCGGATAATATATTCAGTCGTGACTTTGAAGCTGCGGTTAAGAGAAATGATGTGGTTATTCACTTGGCTGCTTTAACCAACGTGGAAGATTCTAAAAAGAATCCCAAGAAATTCTATGAAACTAACCTTTTGGGTACGGCACAAGTAATCGAGTATTGTCGGAAGTATGATAAAAAACTGATTTACCCTTCGACACTTCACGTTGCCTTTCCAGAGAGAAGTCCCTATGCCCATAGTAAACAAGTTGCTGAACTGCTGGTTAAATGCTTTATGCCTTTTTTCCCAATCACGATCTTAAGACTTTACAACGTCTACGGGGCGAATATGAACAACAACTCAGGTTCGATTATTAACCTATTCTTAAAGAAAAAACCAATAGAAGTGTGGGGTAAGGGTGAAGCCAAACGAGACTATATCAACGTGGTGGACGTAGTCAATATTATGAAAGAGGCGATTTCTTCCAAGTGGAACAATAAGATAGTTGATATAGGTTCGGGTAAGGGAACAGCACTTAAAGATGTGGCTACTCTCTTTTCTGAGTACAGGAACGTACCGATAGTTTACAAGAAAGCCCAAGAGATTGAATGGCCGATTGCCAACACCAAGATGCTTAAGAGTCTTTACAAGAAACGACTAGTAACAGATTTAAGAAAGGACATAAAAGATCTATGCCTAAACTAACAAGCATTATCCTAAGTTGTAAGATCAGGAATAAAACGGAAGCACACATGACCATGCTTGCTATAGACTGTATAGGTAAATACACCGACCTTGAATATGAACTGATAGTAATCGACCCTGAACCTTCAGAACCAATACGAGATGATTATGGGGTACTACCTAAGTTTATACACCTAGAACCCAAACCAGACCCAGGTTATACGGCTGGTATGAACTTAGGAGCCAAAGAAGCTAAAGGTGATTATCTTGTTTTTATCCAGAATGATGTATTTGTGAATGAAGGTTGGTTGCCTGGACTGAGACAGTATTTAGAGAGTGGTAGGTGGGATATGGTCTTCCCTGACCAAGTACCAAGAAGTAGAGACTTTGTTTTGGATAGTCGCAAACGTGACCCGTTTGACCCTGAGAGCTTGAAAGGTAGCAGAGACGAAGGTTTACTGATGATTACCCGTGAGATGTTTGACAAGATGGGTGATTTTAACGAGGAACTGTCTATCTTACAGGCTAGGGATTTTTATGAGCGTTTTAACAATGCTGGTGGTAGGTGGACAGATACGAACAAGGTGTTGATAAATCACATTATGGGAGCTTCCAACTGGAGACAAATGGCTGATGATCCAGAGGAATATGACAGGAGGATGGGCAAAGATGCCAAAATCCTTAACGGGTAAAAACTACTGGGAGAGTGACTTCTTTAAGATACCCTATCAACACGGGGTACAACCTCACAGAACTTTCTTGCTTAACCTATTAAAGGAAAAAGATGTAGATAGTGTACTTGATGTAGGTTGTGGAACAGGACCCTTGTATCAGATGATGACAGAGAACCCTAAGTGGGATTTTAAATACAAAGGGACAGACTACAGTAAGACAATGATTGAAACCGCCAAGCGTGAGCTGAATGGTGACTTTGAGGTACAGGACATGAGGAAGCTGAAAGAAGGAAATCACAGTTGGGATTGTGTAGTATTGATGCACTCACTAGACCACGTTGACGACTACAAGAAGGCGATAAAAGAAGCCGCAAGAGTTGCGAAGAGATACGTTTGTATTGTTCTTTGGAGAAGGTTCGTGCCAGAGGGAACAACCTTAAACTCGGTAAACAAGATGGACAGGACTGATGATATAGCTTGGGATGATACCCATATGCAGGATTACAGTGTTGACGCATTAACTGATGCTTTCAGGGAAGCAGGTTTGAAAGTGGAAGAGCTTGAAGTAGGGGGCGCACTGAATGGCAGTTACACCCGTTACAGCAGTTTATTCTTATGCAAAATATCGACGTAGGTACACTAAAACTAACCGCAGCTCACAGAGCCAAGGTAAATCAAGCTCTCAAGAGTAATCGTCTTTCCTATGGTCCGATGACTGAGGAGTTCGAGAAGAAGTTTGCCAGAACCCACGGCAACAAGTACGGAATTTTCACTAATTCTGGTACTTCTGCTTTGACCGCCACTATCCATGCTATGAAGATACTCTACGGCTGGAAAGATGGAGACGAGATCATTATGCCAGCTACTACCTTTGTAGCCACTTACAACGTGATACTCCACAACAATCTGAAGCCAGTACTTGTAGACGTAGGTGGGGATTTAAACATCAACCCTGACCTTATTGAGTACAAGATTACCAAAAGAACACGAGCCATTCTGCCTGTTCACTTACTTGGTAAGCCAGCCAACATGAAAGTTATCAACAAACTTGCCAAAGCCTTTAAGCTAAAAGTGATTGAAGACTCGTGTGAGACTATGTTCATGCGAGGTGTAGGTGAGGGAAATGTTGCCTGTTTCAGTTTCTATGTTGCCCATTTGTTAGTTACTGGCGTGGGGGGTATGGCAATAACAAGCGATAAGGAGTTGTCAGACATGATTAGGAGTCTAATCTTCCATGGTAGAGATAACCGCTATCTACAGATTGATGACGATAATATCCCAACCAAAGAGATAATAGATGCAAGATTTAGATTTAATCATCCTGGCTATAGTTTTAGGGGAACTGAGGTTGAGGCGGCACTTGGCCTTGTTGAACTGAAAAACTATGGTCGGATGATTTATAAGAGGCAGAAGAACGCTATCATGCTGGCTATAGGACTAGCAGACTATAACGCACTACCCTTCAGTTACTACAACAACAATCACGCATTTATGATGTTCCCGATGTTAGTAGACGAGAGGGATAAGTTGATGTTGCACATGGAGAAGAGAGGTATTACCACAAGAACTCTGATGCCGCTGCTCAACCAGCCTTACATCAAAGCTAAGGGTAGATATCCAATGAGTGAAGACGTATTAGGAAGAGGTATTCTTTTTGGTTGTCACCAAGGACTTACGGTTAAAGACATACGGTACATTATTCGCACTGTAAAGGAGTTTTATGATTGATCCAAAAGATGTAACTATTATAATACCGCATTTAGGTGGTGCTGAAGAGGCTGAATATGCGATAAAACAATGTACGATCTCTTTACAAGAAACTACCAGTTCTAACATTATTATTGTTCAGAATGGGAATTTCTGTAGTTACGACCCTAGTGGTGAATTAGATCATCCACCTATTCACATGTACATTACAGCCCAAGGACAATGTAAGGCTGTGAACGCAGCAGCAGCTACAGTTAACACACCTTGGATATTTGTAACTAATGACGATATGATCTATGCCCCAGGGTGGTGGGAAAATCTTTGTAGATTAGGCGATGGACCCTATGTCAACCTTGACTTAGCAGAAGATATGTTCTGTGTATCACCTCAATTAGTAGAACCTAGACCTGGTGCACCCACTTTTCAAGTACAACCATTTGGCGGAGCTGGTGGAGATTTTAATATGAAAAAATGGTTAGAGTTTGCTGAACATAGTACAGACGCACCATTGCGTACTGGATTCAACCTACCTTTTCTGATTAAGAAAGAACTCTGGGATTTAGTTGGCGGTTATGATATCAACTACGACCCTTGGGGAAGTAACTCTGACTCTGACTTGGAGTACAAAATTAAACTAGCAGGAGTACAACCTTACCAGAATACTAACTGTATTGTTTACCATTTCAGCCAAACAAGCGGAACATTCGATCCCAAGAATGGAGCGTTCTACCAGAGGAACTTTGGAGTCTTCAAAGAGAAATGGGGTTTTGACAGAACCGACGATGGAATATGGGAAGCTGACTTTGAGATACCAGACGAAGGTAGAAAGTTCAGACCTTGGTGGGAAAACTTCTATAAACCCAAAGAGTCTGCATTTAGAGGCATGCAGTTAGGAGAAACATACGGAGAATGAAAATAAACTTTGTCGGGAGTTTTACTACAGGATACGTTGGAGAGACAGCGGATGAAACACATCTGGCTAACGAGCTGGAGTACATGGGTCATGCGGTTAACCGTATTCCTAGAGATATATGGAAAGCCTTTGCTGACGGTGCAGGACATTGGCCTGGGATAACAGACAAGCTAAAAGCAGACATAAACATAGTAGCTAAGTGGCCACACTTTGATAGTGCAGACTACATCAATATATTAAGACACCACAGTGAAGCACCAGTTTTCTACTGGGTGTGGGACTACATGTGGGATCAAGGGATCCCAGCTTTCCACACAGAGATGGCCAACGCCGCAGACCTCTATCTGAGTAATGAAGCTGGAGTATTTAACCAGTACTACAAAGACACGAAGGCTTACTACTTCCCTTTTGATGTTAGTGACTACAACATAGACAAGATAAACGGTGTGGATAAGAAGATCAAAGTTGCCTTCTTTGGTAGTTGGTTGGGACAGGGAGACAGAACCTACTGGTTGCCTGAGATAAACAAAATACACCCTGTAACTGTGTTTTCTTGGAACCATGAAGAGTGGACAAAGAGAGGGTTTGAAGCCTACCCTGCGGTGTGGGGGAATGAGTTTGCCCAGAAGATAGCAGAGAGCAAGATCATCTTAGGTTTCAATGTCAACGACCACTGCTGGGGATATTGGAGTAACCGTGTGGGCAAAGTGTTGACTACAGGAGGGTTTCTACTTCAAAGATATGTACCTGGCATGGAGTTGTTTCTGCGAGACGGTGCTGAGTACTTCTCGACTGTTGATGAGGCAAACAGGAAGATCAACTATTTTCTGGAGCACAACAGCCAGAGACAAAAGATAGCCGACAGGGGGTACGAGATAGGTAGACAGAGATTCACAAGCAGAGCACGAATCAGAGAGCTGAGTATTCTAATGGAACGATACCTGAAAGGAGGCTTCGATGGATTTACTAGATCTTCAGAACAAACTGTGGAATAAAAAGTACTTGAATCTTAGAAACGAGGACTTAATCAATAGACCCTTAGAGGGTGATTCTTCCGAACATGGAGAGAATAATGTAATAGATTCTGTTTTTTCTAAAGTTAAACCTCAGAACAAAGTGTTTGTAGACGCAGGAGCTTATGGAGCTAGAAGTTCCAATACATATAAACTGGTTGAGCAAGGTTGGAGAGGGGTATTGATAGAGGAAAACCCAGTTCTTATACCTGACATGAAGGAGAAGTTTAGAGATAATAAGGGAGTAAAAATTATAGAAGCCCACATCTCACCCACCAATTTAGAGGATCTGATAGGTTATCACTTACCAATCAACTTTGATTTTCTATCCATAGACGTTGACTCCTATGAATATGAAATTTGGAAGAACCTCACTTTATACAAACCCAACTTGGTTTGTATTGAAGTAAACCAATTCGAGCCTGATTTTAAAGTTATTGACTATGACCCTTCTTTTTCGATGTGGGCTTCCACAAATAAAAGAGATGGTTATGGTGGGGCAACGATAGGACTTGTCAACAAGTTGGCAAAGGAAAAAGGGTATGATTATTTATGTTGGGATGTTAGCAACGCATTTTATATCAGAAAGGGGTTTGTAAATGGATCCAAGTAAATTATGGTTTAACACACCAGAAACCGATACCCTCTGTAGAGGTGGGGATAACGGACCCGCCCATGTTTCCCAACTTTATGCTATTGAAAAGTATGTTAAGCAGACAGATACTTTTTTAGATTATGGTTGTGGTAGTGCAACAACATTTGAGGCATTAAGTAGAATTGGTTATCCAATGAAAGATTATTTAGGTTTAGATATTATTCCTAAGAACATTGAGTGGTGTAAACAGAACTTTCCACTAGGCCATTTTGAAGTTAATACCCAAGTAAACAAGATAACCCAACCAGATAAGAGTTGGGATGTAGTTTTCTCACGCCATGTTGTAGACCACATGAACTCATTTGAAGATGCGATGGATGAACACTGTCGGGTTGCTAGAGAGTTAGTACTGGTAATTCTTTGGTATTCCCTTAATTCGACTGATGAACACATAATCAAAAACATAGATTACAGCCACGAAAAAGACGGGAAACTCTACCCTGATGAATTTCTTAACTCGTACTCCAGAAAGAAAGTTATGGAGTACCTAGAGAATAAAGAAGGTTGGGAGATACTGGAAGTAACAGAACACATAGGAAAGGAAGATATAGCTATATGCCTAAAAAGATCCTATTGATCCCCGAAAGACATGGGTGGTATGTGGAAGCCCACATGGAATATTTAATCCGCTATCTGCCAGAGTTCTTCATGGAGATAGCCATGCCCGACACAGATAGTGATAATCCGTTTAACAGGAATGTAGATGACTACGACTTACTCATGCCACTCTGGGCACAGGCTTGGCATTGTGATCCTGACAAGTACGCCCACAAAGTAGCCACAATCTTCTATTGTCCTATGGAGGGAAGATACAAAGGGGTTGCGGCAATCGGGGCTACCACACCTCTTGTAGAGCAGAGCTTGAGACATGAGAGTATTCCTTTTCATAGTCTTAGGTTTGGAGTAGATACAGAGTTATTTAAACCTTACCCGATAGGCAGGGAAGACGATCTTCTTCATGTTGGGTATATAGGCAACCACGCTAATGTTAGACACATGGTAGGACCAGTAATCTCGCAACTGACAGATATTGAAGGAGTAAGGATTATGCTCTACCCACATAGTTGGGTGAATGATGGTGGCACACCTACCGATTGGGATGGAGCAAAGATGCGAAACTATGTGGTGACTGGAGATAAACGCTGGACTGGTATTCCGAACATTTACAACAACATGGATATCCTTTTGAGGATGGACTCTGACCCAGCCTATTCATTCCCAACCCAAGAAGCAGCTGCCTGTGGCGTGCCCGTGATAGCCACAGATAGCGGGATAGATCACTTGTTTACCGAAGCTGGTGCGGGAGTACTGATTAGCGGAGACAGAAATTATTACCAGAATAATACTGATGACGTAGCCAAACGAGTGAGAGAAGCGATTATTGATTTGAGAGACAACCCTAACAAAAGAAAAGAAATGGGAATAAAAGGCAGAGAAGAAGTGTTAAAGAACTGGACTTGGGAAAAACACGTTCCTGCGTGGAGAGAGTTCTTTAAGGATGGGTTAAAAATATGATACCAGTACTCGCACCAACCATAGACGAGGAAACCAAGAAAGCCATGATGGAAGTTTTAGACTCTGGCTGGTGGGGCTTTGGACCCATGACACAGGAATTTGAGAAGAAGTTTGCTGAGTATGTAGGAGCCAAGTATGCCATCGCAACTAACTCTGGGACAGCCGCACTTGATCTTTGTTTGAAAGCCCATGAGATAAAAGGCGGAGAGCTAATCACCACCCCAATGACGTTTGTAAGTGATGCCATAGTCGGACTGTGGAATGACATGGACATAACCTTCGCAGACATTGACCCAGACACTTTGTGTCTTGACCCCAAGAGTGTGGTGGTTACAGACGAAACCAAGGCAATTATTACAGTCAACAGCCACGGCAGACTAGCAGACGTAGACGGACTAAGGAAGAAGTTTAAAGGACTAATCATCGAAGACTGTGCTCATGCTATGTACACACCTGGTGCTGGCAAACGAGGAGACATCGCCATTTGGAGTTTCCAAGCGGTGAAGAGTTTACCCGCAGGAGATGGAGGGATGGTTACAACCAACGATGAGAAGATCTACCAGAAGTTAAGAACTCTGACTTGGCTAGGAGTAGAGAAGAGTACCTACGAACGGGCTGACTCCAAACGCTACAGCTGGGACTACGACATCACCCAAGCCCAAGGAGTAAAAGCGTACATGAACGACCTGACAGCTGTGATTTGTTTAGGGCAAATGGCACGACTTGAGGAGACAAACGCCAAACGTAGAGCAATACAAAGTGTTTACAATGAAGCCTTCCGAGAGATGAAGGAGATCGAACTACCCGTGTTTTCCCACACAGTACAGTACTACACCATGAAGTGTGAGAACAGAGATGAACTATCTGACTTCCTAGCAGATAGTGGGGTAGCGACATCTGTCCACTTCAAGCCCCTAAGTGAGATGACCTTTTACAAGAAGTATGTCAAGCGACCACTACCTATAACTGATACAGTATGGAGAGAACTACTAAGTTTGCCTGTACACTACGGTTTGAAGTGGGCTGAGGTAGAGTACATAATTTCAAAAGTAAAGGAGTTCTATGCCAGAACGTAGTTACCTTGGGATCGTTGACATTCATGGGCGTAGAGAAGTTGTTAAGTCGCAAGACTTGCGGCAAGTCAAACAAGAATTAGACAGTATTTTAGCCAGACCAAGGTTAGACTATCCTCACCATGAGTTTGAGATAGAGATATTTAATGTCAGACCATTAAAAAGGAGGGAAAGAAAATTTCTATCACAGTTATAATATTGGCACATTATAAAGAGCGAGAAGGCAATCTCAATCAGATCATTAGTGACCTGTTAGCAGGGAGTGTTATCCCTGAGAAGATTATCGTCTTTATCGACAACCCAGCCATTGAGTTTGAAAACGAGTATGTAACCATCATTCGTTCTTCTGAGAGTTTCCTACCTAATGTGCGATTTGCACTAGGAATGGTTAGTGGTACAGACTACTGTTTCTTCATAGACGATGACTTGAGTGTGAAAGGGGAAACACTAGCGAACTTTGTTAGCCACGCTACTACGTTACCCAATACTATGCTAGGACTAGAAGGTAGTATTCTCGGAAACACAGTGACTCCTTACTCGAACGATACATCAGTTCAAAGAGGAACACTGTTGACCAAGGTGGATGTTATTATCAGAACCTACTTTGTACCAACACACTTGATAGTGGGAGGGTTTGTAATGCGACACCGCTACCATGATCTCCCTAAGACCTCACTAGATGATGTGTTTTTGAGTCTAGGCAATAAGTACTTTCACAAAGAAACGAACTGGGTTATCCCTGTAACCCCAGAGAGTGATTTAGTGGAACTTCCAGACGGTGGAGTGGGACAGTCGTTTGACGGAGATCACTACAAGAACAGGAACATAGTATGCAGAAAGTTGATGGACGTGTATGAATAGCTGGGAGGTAAGAGACCTTGCTATCGTGGAAGCCGATGATTTCATGGATCGTTATGATAGAAACGGTTTGAACTTCCTGTTCTATTGGAAGACAAAGTTCCCCAAGTTCAAGATCACTCTGTTTACCATCCCTGATAGAACCTCCCCCGAACTGTTGAAGCTGATGAGTAAGCATAATGACTGGATAGAGCTGGGAGTACACGGGTGGAACCACGAGAGTAACTTTGAATGTTGGAGCTGGGACGAGACTAAGATAAACGCTTACCTAGACAGAATAGATAAACTAAAGTACTACACACCGATCTTCAAAGCCCCTGGCTGGCAGATAACAGATGAGTATAGTGGATACAACGCTGACCCAGATCTTCACCCTGTGGCTAAAGATAAATCATTGGTGTATCGAGTTCTGACTGAACGAGGGTATACCATCGTAGATAGGCATTACAATAAACCCGCACGTCCAGAGAACTCAGAGATAATCTGTGTTGATTGTAACCATCAGATAGTTCACATGCACACATGGGACATGGAAAGCGGAGACAAAGCGGGTCGGAATGGACTTCGTCAAGTTGAGGAAGAGCATGGGGTTCCATGGAATAGTGATACTACGTTTAGATTTATGTTACATCAGGACTACATATGCGAATAGCCTTTATCTATCCAATCATCCACGATCAGTTTATCTACAAATCTGTAGAGACGCTGTACAAATATACTAAGGACTTCGTTCTGATTGTAGTTGACCAGACACTTGAAGGACTACCAACCAAGTGGGTGGATGAGAACTGTCACCTGTACATTAGACAGCAGAACAAAGGGTTTAGTAATGCCGCCAACAAAGGGATTATCCACGCTCTCCGTGACCAAACGATAGACTACATCTCTGTGGTTAACGATGACACGGAGTTTATGTACGATGGTTGGTTGCCTGATGCCCTGTTGGAGTTTGACACCGACCCGAAGATCGTAGCTGTTTGCCCTGAGAGCCCTCGAATACCTCTATGGGGATATGGCAGACCTCACGAGGAGTACATTGATTTGGTTGAGTACAAACCTATCTACACGCCAGAGGATATAGCTTTCCTGAAGAGTGGAGACTACGAACGACTGATTGAGAGATACCCCGCAGAACCTATGGATTTGCCCGACAGACTCCCAGACGGTAGAGCTGACTGGAAAGGTAAAACCTACATCCCTGTGGAACAGAGAAAAGAACTAGCCAACTACGGAAAGATGACCTTCCCTCTGAGTAAGCGAGGAGTGATAGACGCTATCGCTATGTGGCTACCTATCTTTAAGAGAGAAGGATTGATTGAAAACGGACTGTTTGATGAGAAGTTTGTATGGGGTGGGGGAGAAGACTATGACATGAACACTAGAGCTTACACTTGTGCGTGGCCTGTAGATAGAGACGTGTGCGACCCGATCTATCACAGACGGATGGTCAGTACCATGAAGAGTTGGGTGTGGCATTGGTGGGGTAAGAGTAAGGACGTAAAGACACAACTCGACCCAAGACTGTTTGCTTCCAAGGAACCATGGAATGATGACAGTTACCTATGGCCACCCGAAAGAAACCAAGGTAGACATATGGATCCGTGGGGTCATCCTCCTGACTTGACCGACCCAGATAAACCCAGAGTACCATTAAAGAGGATTAAAGAAGTCTACATAGAACCTTTATAGCCAGGATACGGCAAGGGCTCAAGAAGTGTATCTCTTCCGCTGGGCTCTTGCCTTATCTTCAACCTCAAGGGATATAATCTAAATATGCCAGTTTTAACAGTATATTCAAGTTCTGGGGATGGTTCAGTTCTTAAAAATTGGAATCCTTCTCCAAGTTGGGCAACCAATAGAGCAACAGCATCAGGAACATTCGTTTACTATACTGAAACTTCAATAGTACTTCGTGCATCACTGTTGTTTGGAACAGACTTTTATCTTCAAAGAAATTTTTTATCTTTTGATACATCTTCTATTCCTGATGATGCGACTATTACTGCTGTCACTTTATCTTTGTATAGTTTAGGTAAAACGGATGATGAAGGTGGTACTATTGTTCTCGTCCAAGCAACTCCAGCTTCTACTTCTTCTCTTGTACTTGCTGATTTTTCCCAATGTGGTAGCTTAGATTCTCCGACAGAAGGAGCGACTAGAAAAACTATAGCAAGTTTTACCACAGGTGCGTACAACGATATTAGTCTTAATGCGAGTGGACTTAGTTGGATTTCTTTGATTGGGTTTACGAAATTGGGGTTGAGGACTTCATTTGATGTCGATAATGTCGCACCAGCTTCAGGTAAAGATAATGGACTTAATTTTTCTTCCTCTGAAGAAACTGGTACTTCTCAAGACCCTAAATTGGTTATCACTTACACTCAGCCCACCACAACCTCAACTACTTCTTCTACCTCAACAAGTACAACAAGCACGTCTTCCAGTACAACTCTGACTAACACCACGACATCTACTACGACTACTTCTACAAGCACCACTTCTACCACAAGCTCCACTAGCACCACGACAACAAGCACAACAACCACTAGTTCTTCTACTACTACTACGTCATCGTCTACAACTATGCCTTTTAGTATTGCTGTAGACAATGTTTAATATGAGAGGAGTAAGATAAATCTATGGCAGCAGGCTTAACACCATCAATATTAGATCCAAAAGTCCTATTAGACGTTACTATTTTAACAACGTCAGCTACGGGTGTATCCTTTACCGCTCCTGCTTCTGAA
>Ga0163144_10021769_pt1 | contig 12729 bp, 11 predicted proteins | sample OliLak19BULKMAT1_FD_123175 | JGI IMG/M metagenome (GOLD analysis project Ga0163144, IMG submission 123175) | Freshwater microbial mat bacterial communities from Lake Vanda, McMurdo Dry Valleys, Antarctica - Oligotrophic Lake LV.19.BULKMAT1 | ecosystem: Environmental > Aquatic > Freshwater >...
ACCATTTTGGAAATAGATACATTTTTAGGTTTTTTACGAATCGTCAGCACGGGACATTGAGCAAGTCTCACTACTTTTTCGGCATTAGAACCTACAAAAAGAGAGTCATAGCCACTTTCACCCTGAGTACCCATCACGATAAGGTCAGCTTGCTCTTTTTCTGCAAACTCGATGATATTTTGACCAACATTCCCTGCACAGATAAAGTAAGAAACACGCTCATACTCTAAGCTTTCAATCAGGCTTTCTAAGTTTTTTTGTGAGCCTTTTACGGCATTGAGTAGATATTCATTTTCGCCATATCCACTGATATTTACTTGTTCACGGGTAGCTTCTATCTTGGTATTATCAGGGGTAAGCATAATATGTAATAGCCTTACTTCACCGTCAGATTTTTTTACAAGTTCTACGGCATACAGAAGTGCTTGGTCTGCAAATGAAGAAAAGTCTGTAGGTACGATTATCTTATTCATTATTTTTGAGTTTAGGATTAGTATTGATTACTCTGCAAAATAATCAATATTCAGCTAAAAAAAAATGATATTGCTCAGTATTAATAATTTGAATATTCTTACAAATGCTAATTGCACACGCTCTTGTGATTGGTCTATCACTTCTTGTTGATATTTTGGTCAAGAATATTTAAACTGTATATTTTCAGGAAGTTTTTCAATTTGTTCGCTCTGATTTAAAGTTTAGGTGATTTTGGTGAATTATCTCACTCCTCATTCACTCTCGTAGAATGCATCATTTGTAGTTTCCAGCCTTCTTTGGTTTTGATGGCTACAGCACTTTCTAACCATTCCAACTCTGCTACTACTTTGCCCTCCATGCTAATGATTGCATAATTATGGTAAGCAACCCAGATTGAGTTTTTAGATTTTACGAATTTGATAAATTCAAATTTATTAACTCTTTGAGGTGTTTTTTCTGATTTAAGAGCACTAGCGAGGTAGTGTTTGATAGTTTCATTGTTCCAGATTTCTCCTTGTTCCAAGAGCAAAAAATCATCTGTTAGGTGTTTTTTGATTTTGGTAGAGTCCAAATCTGAAAAAACATCATCAAACGTGTCTTGTACGAGTTGTTTGACAGCTTTTTCTTCTTCTGGGCTTACATTTTGTGCTTGAATTGAATACGCAGAAAATAGTACGAAAACGAATATCAGTAATTTTTTCATCATATATAGAGTTTATTTTCACAAATTTATTCATTTTTTGGATGAAAACTAATTCTATTACAAAGCTCAGACAAAGATGATTATATCAACATTTAGGACATGTTAGGCACTATTTTAGATTTTTGTTATTGAAAATAGTAGTAACTTTTTTTAAGCTACAGAATCAGTAAAATTTTTCTCAAATCTATCGCAAACTTTCATTTTAGGCTTTCGTGATACTTTTGTGATACTTATACTTTTTTTTTGTAAAAATTTATCCCTATGAAAAAAGTATTAGTGGTAGAAGATGATCAAAACATAGCAGATTTGCTTTTGCTTCATCTCAAAGATTCAGAATGTGAGGTTGATGTAGCGTATGATGGTCTAAATGGACTTGAAAAAGCACTTCACAATCAATATGATTTGATTATTCTGGATTTGATGTTGCCTAAAGTGGATGGCCTAGAGATTTGTAAAAAAATCAGAGCAAAAGAAAATCATACGCCCATCATAATGCTCACCGCCAAATCTGAGGAAATAGATAAAATACTAGGTCTAGAAAGTGGAGCAGATGATTATCTTACCAAGCCTTTTAGTGTCAGAGAGTTTTTGGCAAGGGTAAAAGCCATCTTTAGAAGGGTGCAGATGAACCTAGATGACCAACAAGACACCGAAAAAAAAGGAAAGATACTCAAATTTAAAGAACTGGAAATAGAAATTCAAAAGAGAAAAGTTTCTATTTCAGGCAAAAGAATAGAACTTACACCCAAAGAATTTGATTTATTGGCATTAATGGCTTCTCGCCCTGGGCGTAGCTATGACCGTGAACAGCTTCTCAACCTTATCTGGGGCTACGAGTTTTCGGGATATGAACATACAGTCAATGCACACATTAATCGCCTCAGAAGCAAAATAGAAAATGACCTCAATAAGCCGACCTTCATCCTGACAACTTGGGGAGTAGGATATAGATTTAATGATGAGATATGAAATAAATACCTTAACAATGATATAAACCGAGCCATAAAATTTACACTATTACTTATCTTTAAATACTATGTACACTCAAATCAAGAATGCGGGAAATAGTCTTTTCTGGCGAATCTCTGGAGTCTTTTTGCTCCTGACGATTCTCATCGGGTTGGCTCATGTTTTTATTACAGCTTATACTGCCCAAAAATATTATGCAGAGACGACCCAAAGACTCAATGCAGATGTAGCCCAGCATTTGCTTTTAGAAGTAAAACCCTTCGTAGATGGCAAAGTAAATGAAGAAGCCTTGCACCACATTATGCACTCCATGATGGCAGTAAACCCAATGATAGAGGTTTATTTGCTTAATAATGAAGGTGAAATCTTATCGTATGTAGTACTCGATAAAAAAGTAAAACTAAAATCGGTTTCTCTAGCTCCTGTCAAAGAATTTTTAAAAAATAAAGGTCAGACTTTTGTACTAGGCGACGACCCCCGAAATCCTAAGAAAAATAGCGTTTTTTCGGCTGTAGCAGTCGAAGAAAAAGGCAAAGCACTCGGTTATGTTTATATAGTGCTAGTCAGTGAGCAATATGAGAATATCTCTGAGACGGTCTGGAATAGTTATTTATTACGTTTGGGAACACGTTTTTTTACGTTTAGCTTAATTGCTGCTTTTGTTTTGGGTTTATTCATTCTCTGGCTACTTACTCAGAATTTAAGAAAAATAATCACAGTAGTGCATCAATTTGAGAAAGGGGATTTGCAAGCACGTATTCCCATTAAATCAAATGGAGAACTAGACAATCTCGCCTATACTTTTAACAAAATGGCAGATACCATCCTCCAAAATATCAAGGAACTCAAGAAAGTAGATGAACTCCGCCGTGAACTGATAGCCAACACATCTCACGACCTTCGCACGCCTCTTTCGGTGATTCATGGCTATGTAGAGACTTTGATGATGAAGCAAGGCAAACTTAGCCCCGAGGAGGAAGAAAAATACCTTAACATCATCTTAAAAAGTAGTGAACAGCTTAATAAGTTGGTTGGTGACCTTTTTGAGCTTTCTAAGCTTGAGGCCAAGCAAGTGCAACTTCATAAGCAACCGTTTTTGATGGCAGAACTGCTCCAAGATGTAAGTTCTAAATATACCCTTCTAGCAAAGGAAAAACAACTCAATATCATTGCACAATTTGAGAGTAAAGAAACCCTTGTCTATGCAGATATCAAGATGATGGAGCGTGTACTTCAAAATCTACTCATCAATGCCATCAAACATAGCACGCAAGGAGGGAAAATCATCCTCTCTGTCGCTGAAAAAAATGATCAGATAGAGGTAAGCATTAGCAATACAGGAGAGGGAATCGCTGAGGAAGACATCCCTAAAATATTTGACAGGTATTATAAAGTAGAAAAACACTATGGCGAAAATAAAGGCACAGGCTTGGGTCTTGCTATCGTCAAAAATATTCTTGAGCTACACCAATCACTTATCCGAGTCAAGAGCAAACTCAATGAATATACTACTTTTTATTTTCAACTACCCGCACACGGATAATATGAAAGGTTGATACTTCTGTGAGATTTCTGTGATACTTATCCTTGAACTTTGTACTTAAATAATAATCAAACAAAAAAATTAAGTACTATGAAAAAGTTAATGTTTCTCTCAATCTCTATTTTATTTTTATTCGCTTTTACTGCTTGTAATGATGATGATACCGAAGTAATCGTAGATAGCAGCCTACCACAAGGCACTTTTACATCTGCTAAAAGCGGTACTTTTGCAGCTCAAAATGATACACCTACTGCTGGAATGGCTCAACTAGGAACAGACTCAGAAGGGGTTAATTTCTTAAGATTTACACCTACATTCACTACTGCATTAGCCACCGGTACTGTTACTGTTTATTTTTCTAAATCTGCTACGCTGATGTTTAACCCTGGCAATGGCAACCCTAATATCAGAATAGTAGGCACGGTTACTCAAAACGGTGAGCGATTTTTTAAATTGAATACTGCTGTTCCTGCTGATTTCACACACGTGATTCTTTGGTGTGCTTCTGCGGGTATTCCTTTTGGCAATGCACCTCTTAACTAATTGGTTTTTTAAATCTATTTATTTAAAGTCTCTGATAATCAGAGGCTTTATTTTTTAAACTTAAAAACTCATGAAAAAAGCATCATTTCTCATTCTGTTATTCTTAGTTGTTTTCTTTTTAGAAGGCATATTTAACAATGCTCAAGCACAAAGTGGCTGGGTAAGAGATAAAAAATCAGCTTATTTACAGCTTTCTTATAGCTATTTTGCCTCTGATAATTTTTATAATCTCTCTGGTAATAAGCTCACTACCAATACTTTTAGCCAACATTCTATTCATTTTTATGGAGAATATGGTTTGCTAGACCGCCTCACTATCATTGCAAGCGTTCCTCTCTTTCGTGCCAATCAATTCAAAAATACAGACTCAGCCATCGGAGTTGGAGATTTGATGTTACAGCTAAAATATGCCCTATTGAAAGGGAAATTTCCTTTGGCTATTATCATCGCACCTGAGTTTCCCACTGCCAAAGCTGATAACTTTGCGACCAACAAGGAGTCTATATTTGTAGATAGAATTAACTTACCCACAGGAGACGGAGAGTTTAATCTCTGGACAATGCTGGCAGTTTCCCACTCTTTTGGTGATGTTCCCTTGTATATTTCTGCACATGCAGGTTATAATTTTAGAACCAAATACCAAGAAGAAGAATTTAATGACCAAGTCAGATATGGTCTTGAATTAGGCTATAACATTGCTCAAAAACTCACACTCAATACACACTTAAACGGTTTTGCTACAGTAGGTAATCAGCCTTTGACAGGTGACTTTATTCGCTCCAATGGTACTTCTTATAACTCTTACAGTATAGGAGCTTTTTATAAACTTACTGAAAAACTAAGGCTTACTGGTCAAGTGCAGGGTTACTTTGATGGACTCAATGAACGCAAAAATCTCTACTCTGCACCTGTATTTACGCTCGGCTTAGCTTGGGAGAAAAAGTAGGATAGTGATTTATTTTTTATTTCTGTCGGTGTAGTAGCTTGTGCAGACACAGGCAACGGCGAAGCCACTTATATGAACAAGTGGCTATTTTTAAATCATTAAAAACATTGTCTTTTTAGTCATATTTACTCGCAATGACTTTAAAAAGGGACTCCCAAGAACTTGTTTTACCTGTTTTTTTACCCAATCTGACGATGATGAGTTTTTTGGCTGGATTAACATAGATAAATTGTCCTAAAATCCCTTGTGCCGTAAACGTTCCTTCTTCTGGAAGCCACCACTGATATTGATAATAATCTACACTTCCTGCAGTAGTGTCTGTTTTGGTAGATTCTTTGACCCATTCTTCGGGGACAAGTTGTTTTCCATTCCAATTTCCATTATTGAGATATAATCTCCCTAGCTTGGCAAAGTCTCTTGCACGGGCATTGAGACAGCAAAAGGTCTTTTCTACTCCGTTTTTCTTTTTATCTAAACTCCAACTTGCTTCATACTCCATTCCCATAGGTTTCCAGATTTTTTCTTCTAAATAAGTAGAAATGGTTTTGTCTTTAAGGGCAGATGCAAGCACAAGCCCTAGTATTTGAGCATCTCCACTGCTATAATAAAATTTAGTTTCTGGCTCTCTTACAAGCTCTAATTTACCTACATTTCTTTTGAGATTTCTACCATAATAAAAGCTGGCGGCATCTCCAAAAGGATTTGAATAGCTTTCATTAAACCTTATTCCAGAGGTCATTTGTAGTAAATGCTTGATAGTTACTTTTTCAAATCCATTTTCTTTTAAATCAGGGAGGTAGTTGGTGATAGGTTCATCTACAGATTTAATAAATCCATCTTGTATTGCACAGCCAATCAATATAGAGTTTACCGATTTTGCCATTGAGAATGAAGCAACAATAGACGCTTCATCATATTTGTAAAAATACTTTTCATACTCTAAGGTATCATTTCTAATGACCAAAAAAGCAACGGTCTTATAGTCTGTGAGGTATTCTTCAAAAGGTATTCTTCTTTTTTTCTCTTTTAATGTAAGTGTCAGAGAATCAGGTACTCTGTTCTGATTTCCTTCATAAAACTGAAAGCTCTCCCCTTCGTTTTGTATTGCTTTGGACGGAAATATTTTATAATCCGTGATATTGGCAAAGTTATAATAGACAAATCTTCCTAATTGGCAGGAAGACATCAGTAAAAGTAAAGTGATAAATAAGAATAGGTTTGGAGTAAATTTCAATCGCATGCTTATTTTTGAGTTGAGTGCTAATTTTTGGTAAATTTAAAGTTTATCTTGTAATTTATCAAGCTCTATTACTCTCGCCTATAGTTTGATGTAAAACAACTACCGATTGCTTCTTATCTGATTATAAATGGTAAGGTAAGGCTATTTTAATTTATGGTTTATTCTTATATTTGGAAAGATGAGTGTGGTTTGTTGCGTTTATGGGGATGTTATCAGGTTGCTAAATTTAAAAATTTACTTCTTTTCTAAACTCAAAAAAGTCTTATTTTTCATTCTGTAAAGCTTGTAATACTCGATAAATAAGAGATAAATATTGTAGTTTTAATCTCTAAAAGAATGCTAATTTGTCCAGTTTTTTAATCAAAAAACTGGACAAATTATAGTACTCTATACAACAAATCTAACTTATAATAAACTCAAATCAACCCAATGTTTACATCCTAAAAGGTTTACAAAACCACACGAAAACCAAACAAAGCTAAGATTATACTAGTTTGATAATCAGTGATTTATAAATTAATTAGTATAAAAGACAATGGCACTCCACCTACTTCATGAGAAAAAACCTATCTATGAATTCTTGATAGATAACCCAGCATTTAACGCCTATTTATTGGGAGATTTAGATGATTTTTTTTGGCATAAAACAATCTGGTTTGCTGATATTGTTGATGGTAAAATTAGAGCAATCGCATTGCTTTATGCTGCGGTAGATATGCCATGTTTACTGGCATTCTGTTCTCAGGAAAACGTAACTAAAACCAAAAATTTATTAGAAACCATAAAACCACTTCTGCCACATACATTTCTTACCCATTTAAGTGATGGCTTGATAGAGGTATTTGGGAAAGAGAGTATTGTTAATTACTATGGCTACAACTGCAAAATGGCACTCCAAGGCTCACCTAATGAAGTTCTAGATGATAACATCAAGCATCTTAGTATTGAGCATCTTGATATGGTTAAAGACTTCTATGCTATTGCTTACCCAGATAATTGGTTTGATAAGCGAATGCTCGGAACAGGCAAATATCTAGGCTATTTTGATAATAGTAATTTGGTTGGAATCACTGGAGTTCATGTCTATTCAGAAGAATACAAAGTGGCTGCCTTAGGCAACATTGCAACCCATCCAGATTATCGTAACCGACAAATCTCCTATAAATTAACCTCTCAATTATGCTATGAATTGAGAAAAAACATTGAGCATATTGGTCTAAATGTTAGGTCAAATAATGAAGTAGCTATCAAGTCTTATAAAAGAATAGGATTTGAGTTTATTGGAAATTATCACGAGTGTTTGATTAAAAATGCTTAGAGTAGCCTTAATAGCAATCTTGATTGAGTCGTCTCATCATTCATTTACAAATCACTGATAATCAGACAGAAATAACTATAAGAAATCAAGTTTAATCTGTCATTTATGCTTACATTGAAGAATATATCACTACAAACTAAAAAACAAAAACCATGGAAATAGTATCATTTAATGACGATTTAGAGTACAATGAGGATAGAATTGTAACAAAGGTAATTTTAGAATCTTCTTTTTCAAAAGAGATTAGAATTCTATTAAAGCAGGGGCAAACGATGAAAGAGCATAAAGCTCCATTTCCAATCATAATTCATCTCTTAGAAGGAGAAATAGATTTTGGAACTCCTGGAAATCTCCGTTTACTGAAAAAGGGAGCAGTGATTACTTTAGAAGGGAATATCCCTCACGACCTAAAGGCACGAGAAGACAGTGTAATTCGCTTAACGCTTTCAAAGCTTGATGATGCCGAACGCGTAGAAAAAGTTGCTACAGACTCTTAAACAAGATTATGAAGACTATAGAGAGCAGAGAGGATATAAGTATTTTGGTAAATGAATTTTATACTAAAATTAGAAAAGATGAATTATTAAGTCCTATTTTTAATAGCCACATTTCAGAAGAAAAATGGCCAGTACATCTTAGTAAACTTACTGATTTTTGGGAGACTAATTTATTTGGTATAGCAAAGTTTAAGGGCAGTCCATCAGCAAAACACATCAAGGTAGATGCAAACTTGGGTTACACCATTGAACAAACGCATTTTGGAAAATGGTTACAACTTTGGTTTGAAACAGTAAATGAACTCTATGAAGGTGAACTTGCCATAAAAGCAAAAGAGTCTGCCCGAAAAATGGCTACAGGGCAATACTTGACAATCTGGAATAATAGACCTGCAAACAAAAAAAGCTCTTAGAAATAATTTCTAAGAGCTTTTTTAAATATTGGTGGAGTCGGAGGGGTTCGAACCCTCGTCCGGTCAAGGAAAACATCGTACTTTCTACATGCTTAGTTATGATTGGTTTTTCGAGCAGGGCAAGGTACACAACAGACCTAAACCTAGCCTTATCTACTTAATTTTCGCAAAAGTTTCGTAGCCTTACTTTTACTAGTTCTGCACATTCGATGCCTCTAATACAAGCCGGGCAAAACAAAGGGCTTGCGAGACACTAACACTGCACTAATCTCTGATTAGGCTGCTAGGGCGTAATTTCTTTCGCCGTGTATTGTTTGAAAGTATTATTCACAGGAGATACTCTCAACTCCCGACGTGCTTATACGAATCTGCTCATGCCGTCAAATCCAGTCGACCCCAATAAATCAAAGAACATTTTGCAATTACTTTGCAATATTTCAACTACAAATGTACATAAAAAGTTTCGTCTTGTCAAATATATAAATCCTTTGTTTTCAAAGACTTAAACATTTTTACAAGAATACATGCCTAATAATCAAGCTATTAATAACTATAACTAGAAATTTACTCGGAAGGTTCTCTTGGTTTAAAAGCATCTGCAAGGGCTTTCAAGGAGTTTTTAGCTTTATCTTTAAAATTAAGGATAATCTTGGCACTTGCCTTTTTATCTCTCAGAGGCTGCACATTGACAGAGATAGACTCAAAGGGAGTGCTTGTGTATTTGGTCATTCCTTCCAAAAATCGGTCATTTCCGAAAAAACTTTTAGGTAATTTTTGCCGAGTTTCTTCTTTTATATCTGCAAAGAATACAAGGAAGCTTTTTTTGCCAATACGTGGCAGCTTGTTGGCATTGGATACAGAAGCGGTAGTTGCATTTTTTTTCTGTAAATCTTCTCTTATCTTAGGAGAGGCTGTCAAGTAAAGCATAGGCTGGCGATAGACTAGATATAAGCCTGCATTGGGCATGTAGTAGCTTGCACTGTCTATAATTTCTAACTCTTTATCTGCTTGTAGTTTTTTAAGCATTTTACCAAAGGTAATAGGCTTCTTGATTCCAAGTGCAAGCAGGTATTCGTAAGCACCTTGGTCTGGCTTAGGTTCTGCATAAATGTCTTTTAGTACTGCTATAAAATCTCCTGTCAGCATATCCATCAGATCATTAGGCGTAGAACCTGTCATTGCAAGGGCTTGCCCTTCAAAAAAAGCTCCTCCGAGATTATTAAACAGCTCTTTAATACCTTTCATATCAAGTCCTAGCCCTAATAGTCCTATCCGCTTAGCAAGAGGAAGTTCTCTCAGTAGAGATTGATTTAAGCTATCTTTAGCAAGACGACCATAATTTGCAAAAGAGTTATTCTCATTAAAAAACTGAATGTCTGTAATGGCTCTTCCTTGCTCAAAATTAACTTTAGCTGTCAGATAGTTATTTTTCAAATCTAGGTTAAGAGGTAAAGGAAAATTACTGACCATAGTCCGTATTTTCTTTTCATACACCTCCAGATTAACCCAAGCAGCTAGGTCATGGGTAGAGAGTTTGAGAAATTTGAATCTTTTATCTTTTTGGTTAAGTAGTGAGCGGTCTTCTGGCAAGTCTCTCAAGCGAATCATTCTATTTTTAAGGACATCTTCATTCGCTTTCTTTTCTAGTTTAATAAGTAATGCGGCTCTATTCATCCAGCCTAGGATGGTTTGCTCATCAATGATAACATACCTCATCCCTGAAAAAGAACGAATACGCAGATTTTGGTCTGGAAATGTCCTCAAAAATCCATCAAAGGCACTTTCACTTTCTAGCTTAAAAGAGACTGCAAAATAGTTGTTCTCAGGTAGCTCATTTTCCTCACTAAAAAAATAGACAGGACTTTTAAAGTCTATCCCTGAGTTTTTTAAATTTTTTTGGAGTGATTCTGTACTTTTAAAATCTCCAAGTATTTGCAATACATCCCTACTAAATAAGTGATTCCAGTCAACGGATTTACTTTGGATATTAGGCATATTAAGGCTAATAACAAAAGAAGCTTCTTTTGGGATGTATTTGCTATGCTCGACAGACCGCCCACAAGCACCACAGAGTAATCCAATGAAGATTAAATGCCCTAGTGTGTAGGCAAAAGATTTATTAAAAAAATAACTCATGAATTTATAATTTTGTGAAGATAGTTTCTGCTATAACAGATATAAATAAGTACGGTAACTATCCTGATAATATAATATAATTTATCAAGAATCTCATTAACCGCAATATTAGAGATAATTTCCTTCTTTTTAAAATATTCATTTAAGCTTACTTAAAAATTCATTCCTAAAAAAAATTTAAGCCTTGATTATCAGCACTTTACGTCTTATTTTGATTTAAAAATAATCAAAATATAACAGTCTTTTTCTAGAAAAATTTAAGTGCGAAATTTATTCATCATTTTTGGAATATCATGCAAATACATATTCATCACCCTAATCAATGGATGCAAAGTCTTGCAGAGGGTTTGCAAAGCAATATCCTGAATGATGTGCTTACGCTTAATCCTAAATTCGGAAAGGGTACTATCAAAAATATCCCTTTGATGGATGGTTTAAAGCTAAACATTAAAAATATAGAGCTAAATAAGAGTGTAAGAATCATTAAAAGTCATTGGCAAGACTTTGATTATCAGCCTATTATATTTCATTACTCTGATAGTGGTGTGGAGCAGTGGCTTGATGGTAAACCTTTTTTGCTGGGGCGTAATACTCCCAAAGGCATTGTCATTCCTTCTCATCAGATTAACTCACAGATTCATTTTCCAGCCAATGTTGCTATCACAGTAGTAGCGATTGTATTTAGTAAATCTTGGTTATCTGAGCAATTTGAAGAGCTGTTACAACCTTCTGATGAGGATAACAAACTACAAAATTTATTTTTTAGCCAACAATCTTATTTTATCTATGAAAGTATCAGCCCTCAAATACTTAGAGTAATGGAAGATATTCTTAAGGCAGATTATCCGCCTAGCCTTGCCAAGGTTTATTTTAAAGGAAAGGTATTTGAGCTTCTTTCTCTTTTATTTCATAAACTTATTAATCGTACTATAGAAAATGGCTATGGTAATCTCAATAATACTGATGTAGAAAATCTTCTCAAAGCAGAAAAGTTAATGCTAGATAATATACACCAACCTCCTAAAATCAATGACTTAGCCAAGAGAATAGGCATGAGTGAGAGTAAACTCAAAAGAGGATTTAAGGAAATATTTGGTGAAAGTATCTATCAATACACTTTACAACATCGGATGACGTATGCAAAATCGCTCTTAGACTCTCGCCGCTTTAATGTAAGTGAAGTAGGTACACAAGTAGGCTACTCTAACCTTGCTCATTTTGCTAAGGCTTTCAGAAAACAATTTAGCACTTCTCCTAGCGAATATTTAGGCTCACTCCGAAAATAATTCTAATCTTTTTACTTATATCAAATAAACCTTTTAGGGGTCATCTCAAGACGGATTGGAGTTGTAACATTTAATTTAGAATTATAGCTTTGTATCTTAAACAAAGTCCTCATTTTTGGACTTATGTATTTATTTTAAGCAGAGTCTAATTTTTTTAATTCTATATCTATGAATTTTCGAAAAGTTTCTATTGTCATAGCCATTGTGATTTTAGTGGGAGCTATTTTTACATCCCGCTTCATCAGTAGTCAAAAGAAAGTACAAACACCCTCTCCACCTCAAAAATCTATCCGTTCTGTTCGTTCTCAGGTAGTCAAAAATACGACTATCAATGCACCCATTACTTTTACGGGTAAGCTAATAGCCCCTGATAAAGTAGAGATTTTTGCAGAGGTAGGAGGCATACTTCAGAATACACAGCCCCGCTTTAAAGAAGGCAACGTATTTGGGCAAGGTGCTATATTAGCACAGATTGATAGTGAAGAAGCTCGCCTTACGCTCCAAGCACAAAAAAGTAATCTTCAAAATATCATCACTCAGATGATGCCTGATCTTAAGCTGGATTATCCACAAGATTTTGAACTTTGGCAAAAATATCTCAATGAGTTTTCTGCCAGTAAACCACTTAGTGCTTTCCCTGAACCTAGTGGAGAAAAAGCTC
>Ga0163144_10021770_pt1 | contig 12729 bp, 9 predicted proteins | sample OliLak19BULKMAT1_FD_123175 | JGI IMG/M metagenome (GOLD analysis project Ga0163144, IMG submission 123175) | Freshwater microbial mat bacterial communities from Lake Vanda, McMurdo Dry Valleys, Antarctica - Oligotrophic Lake LV.19.BULKMAT1 | ecosystem: Environmental > Aquatic > Freshwater > Lake...
GCCGGTCTTGCCGCAGGCATTGGCGCAGTCGAAGACGGAGTAGTGTTCCGCGCGAAGGTGCGGCGCGTTTTCAAGCGTCATCGTGCCGCAGACATGGTCATTGGCGGCTTCGATCTGGGCTTTGGTGAAGCCGAGGTGGCGCAGAAGGTCGAACGTGGGGTCGTTGAGCTTGTCCTCGGGGATGCCAAGGGTGCCCGTGCAGAAATCCTCGCCCAGGGTCCACTGGTTGAAGACGAATTTGATGTCGAAGGCACTTGGCAGGGCGGCTTCGATCTTTTCGATCTCACGCGGGCCAAAGCCATGGCCGATGAGCGAGGAGTGGTTGATCGCCGGGGCCTGGCCAAGCGAGGCGTGGCCGACGGCATGGGCAACAATCTCGGCGGCTTGCGACGTGGAATACCCGAGCATCTCAAGCGCGGCAGGAACCGACTGGTTGATGATCTTGAAGTAACCGCCGCCTGCCAGCTTCTTGAACTTCACCAGGGCGAAATCCGGTTCAATACCGGTCGTGTCGCAGTCCATGACGAGGCCGATGGTGCCGGTGGGGGCGATGACGGTGGTCTGCGCATTGCGGAAGCCGTGTTCCTGCCCGAGGCGCAGGGCCTCATCCCAGGCGGATTTCGCAAGGGAAACAAGCGCCTGGTCCGGGCAGTTCGCGTGGTCAAGGGCAACGGCGGGGACGTTCAGACCTTCGTAGACTCCCGTGGAATGGGCGGCGGCGCGGTGGTTGCGGATGACGCGCAGCATGTGGTCGCTGTTGCGGGCGTAGCCGGAGAACGGGCCAAGCTCCTTCGCCATCTCGGCGGAGGTGGCGTAGCTGACGCCGGTCATGATCGCGGTCAGGGCGCCGCAGAGGGCGCGGCCTTCCTTGCTGTCATAGCCAAGGCCCATGTTCATCAGAAGGCCGCCGATATTGGCATAGCCGAGGCCCAAGGTGCGGAAGTCGTAGCTGAGCTTGGCAATCTCCTGGGACGGGAACTGCGCCATCATGACGGAGATTTCCAGTGTGACGGTCCAGAGGCGCGAGGCGTGGACGTAAGCCTCGGCATCGAACTTGCCGCCCCGGAAGAAGGTCAGCAGGTTCATCGACGCGAGGTTGCAGGCGGTGTCGTCGAGGAACATGTATTCGGAACAAGGGTTTGAGCCGCGAATTGCGCCATCTTCCGGGCAAGTGTGCCAGGCGTTGACGGTGTCGTGGAACTGGATGCCCGGGTCGGCGCAGGCCCAGGCGGCGTGACCGATCTGGTCCCAAAGCTCACGCGCGCTTACGGTTTTCGCGACCTTGCCGTCGGTGCGGCGGATCAGCTCCCACGGCTTGTCGTCCTTGACCGCCTTGAGGAAGGCGTCCGTCACGCGGACGGAGTTGTTGGAGTTTTGACCGGAGACGGAGATGTAGGCCTCCGAGTCCCAGTCGGTGTCGTAGGTGGGGAATTCGATGCTGGTAAAACCCTGCCGTGCGTATTGCAGGATGCGGTTGGTGTAGGTGTCGGGGATCATGGCCTTTTTGGCGGCCTTGATCGCGGCCTTCAAGCCTGTGTTCTTCGCGGGGTCGGTTGCCCCCTCCATCGTGCCATCAAACGCCTTGATCGCGGCGAAGATGTCGTTCAAGCGGGCGGAGTGCATTTTGGACCCTGCGACGAGGCTTGCCACCTTCTGCTCTTCCATGACCTTCCAGTTGATGAAGTCTTCGACATCCGGGTGGTCCATGTCGATGATGACCATCTTGGCCGCGCGGCGGGTGGTGCCGCCGGACTTGATCGCCCCAGCTGCGCGGTCACCGATCTTGAGGAAGCCCATCAGGCCGGAGGATTTGCCGCCGCCGGACAGCTTCTCGCCCTCGCCACGGAGGGAGGAGAAGTTGGTGCCGGTGCCGGAGCCGTATTTGAAGAGCCGCGCCTCACGCACCCAAAGGTCCATGATGCCGCCGTCGCCGACGAGATCATCCTTGACCGACTGGATGAAGCAGGCGTGGGGCTGCGGGTGTTCATAGGCGGAGGTGGATTTGGTCAGCTTGCCGGTCTGGTGATCGACGTAGAAGTGGCCCTGCGACGGGCCGTCGATGCCGTAGGCCCAATGGAGACCGGTGTTGAACCACTGAGGTGAATTCGGGGCGGCCATCTGGCGGGCCAGCATGAAGCGCATCTCGTCAAAATAGGCGGAGGCGTCGGCCTCGGTGGTGAAGTAGCCACCTTTCCAACCCCAATAGGCCCAGGCCCCGGCCAGACGGTCGAAGACCTGCTTGGCCGAGGTTTCCCCCACGATCCGGTCGGCAGCGGGCAGTTTGGCAAGGGCCTCCTCATCAGAGACCGAGCGCCACAGGAACTCTGGCACGCCCTTCTCCTTGACCTTCTTCAGAACCGCCGGCACGCCTGCCTTGCGGAAATACTTCTGTGCCAGCACGTCGGAGGCGACCTGGCTCCAGCCTTCCGGCACCTCGACGGCTTCGTTGCGGAACACCACGGTTCCGTCCGGATTGCGGATTTCAGATGTCGTGACGGCGAATGCGATGGCGCCATAGGCGCCAGTGGCTTCGGTGGTAAACGCGCGCTCGATCTTCATGCCCCTAGTCTCCTGTTCTTGCGGCCAAAGCGGCCGATACGTTTCTCAAAACCGGAGGGGTTTGATCCTACGCGCACAACGTTCCGGCAATATCCCACCGGCCTGCCGCATGACGCAGGCAGAACGGTCCGCTCCCGTTGAGAGGCTTATTGGTGTCGGGTTACTTTGCCAGTTCGTTGCGACACTAGATTTTGTGGTTTTCCCTGCCGCTTTGTCAAAGTGTCGTATTCGATGGCATCTCGCAACGGGAATATTTCACTGCATTGCAAATTTCGGGACTTGACTGGGGGCCAGTTGCGTCTTGCAGACTGCCGCTGATTTCGGACCGTTTTGCCCTGCCGATCGGCTGAAGCGCGGACCCTGATCCGCCCGGTGAACTTCATCCGGTTTGCGAGAAACGGCAGATTTTCCAGCCCTGAAAGCTGCTTGCGGAACGGCGCTGCCGCCCTGATGGTGCGCTGACCGGAACCGGCCACTGTCATGAAACCGATTCTTTCGGTGACGCGGGGCCTCAGCTTGCCGGGCGCACCGATGTCGCCGGGCGGTTGATCAGCACGATTCCCGCTGCGACCAAAGCCGCCGCAAGCGCCAGTGACCAGGTTACAGCCTCGCCATAGATCGCAGCCCCGAGGCATAGCGCGAGGACCGGCGTCAGGAAGGAAAACGACGCCACCGTGGGCGCCGGATAGACCGACATGAGCCACAGCCAGGCGATGAACCCCCCCGCCACGACGACGGAGGCCTGGAAGATGAGGCCGACGATATGCCACGGCTGCACCTCGCGGATCAGCGGGCCGAAGAGTGGTGCTACCAGGATCAGGATCGGGGCGGAAACCAATACCATCCAGAAGAGCTGCATCTCCGACCCCTCGGCGCGCATGACCGGGCGGCGAGCCACATAGGCGGTCAGCGCCCAGCCGAAGGCCGCGCCAAGCGCACACAGATCGCCGGCAAGACTGGCATCTCCGGTGTCAGGGCGGGTCAGGATCGCCACAACACATCCCGCGAAGGCCAGCGCAAGGCCAACCGCCTTAACGGGCGTAATCCTCTCCCCCAGACCGAAATGGGCAAGGACTGCAAACCAGAACGGCATCGAATACATGATGACAGAGGCACGCCCGACGCTGGTCAGATCGAGGGCGAGGAAGAGAAAGGTGAACTCGGCTGCGAAGAGCGTGCCGATCAGAAGGCCAGGGCCGAGCGAGGCCCGGTTCAGCCGTGGCGGACGCCCGCGCCACACCAGCCAGGCCCAGACAAAGCCGATCGCCAGGGCCGAGCGCAGGCCCGCAAAGAACACCGGCTGGAAGCCTTCGTTCACCGCCTTGATGATGATCTGATTGAAGGACAGCAGGGTGGAAATGGCCGTCAAGCCAACCGCGCCTGCCACGTCGAGCCGGCCTTTTTTCGCCGACATTGGGCTCTCCTCCTGCAAGGGTCGGACTGCCAGCCCGAGGCAAAAAGGTCAATCCCCCCCAGCACCGCATAATCTCGAGCACGTATGATCAGTTGCCGGCAAGGCATTGATCCAGAGACCGGATGCTTCAACAGGGGCCGAGCCCCTCATGCCAAAATGGGGTTGAGCCTGGATACTCCCCGACATACAGAAGCAGGCCAGATCCGGGATCCTTGGACATGACCGACCGCGACTTCTGTCACGCTTTCTGCTCTTGGATGTGCACGAGGATTGGCCCATGACCCCGAACCTGCGGGGTATCCTGTTCATGACGGCCGCGATGGCGGGCTTTGCGGTCGAGGACGCGCTGATCAAGGCCGCCAGCGCAACCGTCCCGGCAGGTCAGGTCATCCTGCTGATCGCGGTCGCAGGGTTGGCGGGCTTTACCCTCTGGGCCCGGCTTGCAGGACACGCACTTTGGCAGCGCGCCGCCTTTTCCGGCCCGGTGGTCGGCCGCACCATTGCCGAAATGGTCGGGACCTATGGCATCGTCACTGCCCTGTCTCTCGCCCCACTATCCACCGTCACTGCCATCATCCAGGCTGCCCCCATCGTCGTGGTTGCGGCTGCCGCCCTCCTTTTGCAAGAGCAGGTCGGTTGGCGGCGCTGGACGGCGGTCTGCACCGGCTTTGCCGGGGTCCTGCTGATTCTCCGTCCGGGGTCGGCAGGGTTCGATCCGAATGCCCTTTGGGCCGTCATGGGGGTGGCTGGCCTTGCCGCACGGGACATCTTCGCCCGTCGGATGGACCGATCACTGCCAACGTCCGTCGTCGCGACCTGGGGGTATCTTGGGGTCCTCGTCCTGTCGATCGGGATGCTGGTGCAGGATGGCGGGCCGGTCTGGCCGGGCCTGCAGGCGGGCTTGTGGATCGCCGCTGCCGCCGCCATCGGCCTGGTGTCCTACTGGGCGATCATCGAAGCGACCCGGGCGGGCGACGTGTCGATCATCGCGCCCTTCCGCTACAGCCGCCTGATCTTTGGCGTGGGCCTCGGCCTTGTGGTTTTCGGCGAGCGGGTCGACGCCGCGACCCTCGCCGGGGCCACGCTGGTGATCGGATCGGGCCTCTACACGCTTTACCGCGAGCGCCTGCGCAAGGTAGAAGGAGCGGCAGCCGCAGCCACGGAGACCCAGGCATGAGCACCATCATCGACATCCACGCGCGAGAGATCCTTGACAGCCGGGGCAACCCGACGGTGGAGGTGGACGTCTATCTGGAGGACGGTGCGATGGGCCGGGCGGCGGTGCCTTCGGGTGCCTCGACCGGCGCGCATGAGGCGAATGAGCGGCGCGACGGCGACAAGGCGCGCTACAAGGGCAAGGGCGTGCTGGAGGCGGTGGCAGCCGTGAACGGCGAGATTGCCGAAGAGATCGTCGGCTTCGACGCGACCGAACAGGTCGGCATCGACCGCACCATGATCGAGATGGACGGCACACCGAACAAATCCCGCCTTGGGGCCAATGCGATTCTCGGGGTGTCGCTGGCGGTGGCAAAGGCCGCGGCAGAGTTTTCGGGGATGCCGCTGTTCCGCTATGTCGGCGGCACCTCTGCCCGCATCCTGCCGGTGCCGATGATGAACATCATCAACGGCGGGCAACATGCCGACAACCCGATCGACATTCAGGAATTCATGATCATGCCGGTCGGCGCGGATAGTTTCCGCGAAGCGGTGCGGATGGGGTCGGAGGTGTTCCACACCCTGAAGAAAGAGCTGCAGGACGCTGGCCACAACACCAATGTCGGCGATGAGGGTGGCTTTGCCCCGAACTTGAATTCGGCGCGGGACGCGCTTGATTTCATTCTGAAATCCATTGAAAAGGCAGGATATCGTGCGGGTGAGGATATCTGCCTCGCACTCGACTGCGCAGCGACGGAGTACTTCAAGAACAGCCGCTATGAGATGGAAGGAGAGAGAAAATCCCTCTCCATCGAAGAAAACGTCGATTTCCTTGCCGGGTTGGCCAAGGATTACCCGATCATCTCGATCGAGGACGGCTGTTCCGAGGATGACTGGGCAGGCTGGAAGCTTTTGACCGACAAGCTTGGCGCGAAGATTCAGCTGGTCGGCGACGATCTGTTCGTGACCAACCCGCGCCGTCTGGCCGAGGGGATCAAGGCCGGTTGCGCCAATTCCATGCTGGTCAAGGTCAACCAGATCGGCACCCTGACCGAAACCCTGCAAGCGGTCGAGATGGCCCACCGTGCGGGCTATACCAACGTGATGAGCCACCGGTCGGGCGAGACCGAGGATGCGACGATCGCCGATCTTGCCGTGGCCACCAACTGCGGCCAGATCAAGACCGGCTCGCTGTCGCGCTCGGACCGGCTGGCAAAGTACAACCAACTGCTCCGGATCGAGGAGATGCTGGGCGAAACGGCGGAATATGCCGGACGGTCGGTGGTGAAGGGCTAAGGGGCGATGCGCGGCGCCGGGGCAGTCGCCCTTTTCGCGAGCTTGTCCCAAGCGCGGCTGAACGAAAAAGCGGTGCTCGGCGGTGGCAGATGAGACGTCAAGTCTTAGCGACTGTTCGCGCTTGAAACCGCGACGGGCGGAACGCGACGAGGAGTTCGCTCTCCGATCCTTCTGCGATCTCTTGTGCCAAGAGTTCGGCCACCACCGGCCCAAGGGTCGCGCCGGAGTGCATGACGGCGAGCCAAAGATTCTCCAACGGACCCGATCCGACGATCGGAAGCCCATCCCCCGGAACCGGGCGCATTGCCAGCGCGTGACGCGCAAAGCGGATGTCGTGGGCAGGGAAAAGGCTGCGGAGGCGTCCGAGGGTGGCGTTCACCAGGACCGGGAACGACGCCAGCACCTCGGCAGTGTCAGATTGGTGCGCGGCGGCGGCTGGTGCTATCAGCCGACCGTCGGCATCTTGCCGAACTTCCTGATCCGGACTGACAAGGATCAGCGGGCACAAGGGCGGCAAGGGTTCGGTCGCGATGATCATTCCCGGACGCGTCAGCATCGGCAAAGTGTAGCCGAATGGCCGCAGAAGATCCGGCGTCCCGGTCCCTGCGGCAAGGATCACCCGGTCGGCAAGGATTGGCCCCTGATCGGTCGTGACGCCGGTGACCCGGCCTTGGCTTTCGCTCAGGCGCGTTACGGTTGCGCGGATCACTTGCGCGCCCGAGGCTGAGAGAAGCGCACGCGCAAGGGCTGCCGGGTCGGCGACACCTTCACCGGGAAAGAGCAGCGCGTTTTGCGGCACCACCCCGAGGGCCGGGACCAGCCCCGCAACCTCTGCCCCAGACAGGCGTTTGACCGGATAATCGCGGGCGGCAAGGCTGGCTGCGGTGGCCTCGAAAGCCTCCCCGGTCGTTTCATACCACAGGCAGCCGGGCCAAGAGATGGGCAAGTCTGGAAGGAAAGTCTGCAAGTGGCGGTGCGCTGCAAGCCCTGCCTGTCGCAGGGAAAAATGGGCGTCATTCAAGTAGAACGATGCGTTCAACCAACTGAAGGATGCCGCCGACGCGTCGCCGCCTCGAGGATGGGCGGTGACCAATGTCACCCGATCGCCGCGCCGGGACAGCGCATAGGCAAGGGCTGCCCCGGTGATGCCTGCGCCGATGATCAGGGTATGGGTCATGCGGCGGACGGTGCCATGGCGAATCAAGGCGGGCAAGGCCTTCCCCTGCCCGCTGCCCCTGGGTTAGGCTTGGGCATGATCCTTCTCTTGAACAAACCCTATGACGTGCTGTGCCAGTTCACCGATGGTGGGGGACGGCAGACATTGGCCGACCACGTGCCGGTCAAGGGGGTCTATCCGGCCGGGCGACTTGACCGCGACTCCGAAGGGCTGGTGGTCCTGACCGATGACGGTGGCCTGCAGGCGCGGATTGCCGATCCGCGCCACAAGCTCGAAAAGGTTTATCTGGCGCAGGTCGAAGGGGTGACAACCGACGACGCTTTGGCGCGGCTGGCGAACGGCGTTGTCTTGAACGACGGCCCTGCCCTTCCGGCAAAGGCCCGCGGGGTGGCAGAGCCGGGCTGGCTTTGGCCCCGCACTCCGCCGATCCGGGTGCGGCAGACGGTGCCGGACGGGTGGATCGAGCTTACCCTCCGCGAGGGGCGGAACCGGCAGGTGCGGCGGATGTGTGCTGCCGTCGGTCTGCCCTGCCTGCGACTGATCCGCTGGCGGGTCGGCGACTGGACGCTGGAGGGCCTTCTGCCTGGGGGATGGAGGGAAGGATGACAGCGGAAGACATCATCGCGATGCTGGACCTCGCACCGCATCCCGAGGGTGGCTGGTATCGGCAGACCTGGGCCGGGCCAGAGGTGGACGGGCGGCCTAGCGGGACCGCGATCCTGTTCCTGTTGCGGCGAGGTGAGCGCAGCCATTGGCACCGGGTCGATGCCGACGAAATCTGGCTTTGGCATGCTGGTGCGCCGCTGGTGCTGTCGATGGGCGAGGCTCTGGCGCGGGAGCATCGGCTTGGGCCGGATCTCCTTGGCGGTGATCTGGTGCAGGTCGTGGTCCCGGCGGGTTGCTGGCAGGCGGCGCGGTCCACCGGCGACTGGACGCTGGTCAGCTGCACCGTTTCTCCAGGGTTCCGGTTCGAGGGGTTTGAACTGGCTCCACCGGGCTGGGAGTTGCCGCAGGAGGGATGATGGATCAGCAGGACTTTCTCGCAAGCCTGTCGGCGGAGACGCGGGGGTCGATGGTGGTGCGGACGGACAGGCCGGGGCTTTGGCGGCTGGGGCAGCACTTGGGGGCCATTCTCGGCGTCGGCACGCTGATCGCAGCAGGAGTGCCGGGGTGGTGGGCGCTTTTGCCCGTACAGGGGGTTCTGGTCGTGTTCCTGTTCACGCTGGAGCATGAGGCGACGCGTCGGACGCCGTTTCGATCTGCCTTGTTGAACGACTGGGCGGGTCGGGTGGCGGGGTTCCTGATCCTGCTGCCTTTCGAATGGTTCCGCTATTTCCACCTTGCGCATCACCGCTGGACCAATATCGAGGGCCGCGACCCGGAACTGGAGGGCGGGAAGCCCGAAACCCTGCGCGCTTGGCTTTGGCATGTCTGCGGGTTGCCTTACTGGTGGTCTGAACTTCGGTTGACGGTGGCGCTGGTTCGCGGCCGGGCCGAGGGCGGCTATCTGCCCGAGGGCACCAAGCCCCGGATCGTGGCCGAGGCGCGCTGGATGGCGCTGGGGTATCTGCTGGCGGGGGCGAGCCTCATCTGGTCGCCCATTCTGCTGTGGGTCTGGGTGATCCCGGTGCTGCTGGGCCAGCCCTTCCTGCGACTTTACTTGTTGGCGGAGCATGGCGATTGCCCACGCGTCGCCGACATGTTCCTGAACACGCGGACGACCTTTACCACCGGTTTTGTGCGCTGGCTTGCGTGGAACATGCCGTATCATGTGGAACACCACGTTTGGCCTGCGGTGCCGTTCCACCGGCTGCCGGAGGTGCACGGGCTGATGAAGGATGAGTTGCAGGTGACAGCGGAGGGGTATTTGGGGTTTACGCGAGAGTATCTGGAGCGGCGGGTCTGAGGCGGAGCAACCGGGGGCCAGCCCCCGCACCCCCGGGATATTTGAGGACGAAGAATGAGCGGAAGAGGACGGGCCGATTGTGTGGGGCACAAGATCGCCGTGGTCCGGCGCGCGCTGTTTCGTTAGGACGGGCGCATGGCCGACACCCCTGCTCTGCCCCCCGTTGCCGCCGCGAACGAAGACAGCCTCTCCGGCTTTCTGTTCGCGCTGACCGCCTATCTTCTGTGGGGATTCCTGCCCTTATACATGAAGGCCCTTGCCCATATCCCGCCGGTGGAGGTGATTGCGCATCGCGTGGTCTGGTCGGTGCCGGTGGCCCTTCTGGTGCTTTGGGTGATCGGGCGGACGGCCGAATTGCGCGCCGCGTTCCGCAATCCCCGCATGCTGGGCATGGGGGCGGTCACGGCCGCGCTGATCTCGGTCAACTGGGGGATCTATGTCTGGGCGATCGGGTCGGGCCATGCGCTGGATGCGGCCCTGGGGTATTACATCAACCCCTTGTTCTCGATCTTCCTTGGCGCGGTCCTGCTGCGCGAGCGGATCGGGCGCTGGCAGGCGGTGGCGATTTCGCTGGCCGTGGTCGCGGTGGCGATCCTGACCTGGGACGCGGGGCGGCTGCCGGTGGTGGCGCTGGGGCTGACGCTGACCTGGGGGGTCTATGCCTTTTTGAAAAAATGGCTGCCGATCGGGCCGAATCAGGGCTTTGCGCTGGAGGTGTTGATCCTTTTGCCGCCGGCACTTGGCTACATGATCTGGCTGTGGGCAGCAGGATCGGGGCATTTCATGGCTGGCGTTCCTTGGGACAATCTGCTGCTGGTTGGCTGCGGGATCGTCACGGCAGGTCCCTTGATGATCTATGCCAACGGGGCCAAGCGCCTGCGACTGTCGACGATCGCGATCATGCAATACATCGCGCCGACGTTGATCTTCCTGACCGCAGTGTTCTTGTTCGATGAACCGTTCAGCACCGTCAAGCTGGTCGCGTTCAGTCTGATCTGGGCAGCGCTGGTGGTCTATTCGCTGCCGCTTCTGCTGCAGTCGCAGACGAAGGCTCCGGCCGGCTGACCTGACCGCCGCCAACCAGCGTTGGCGTACCCGTGGTACCGGGGGCCGAGGTTGAAAGCTTGCGCAACACCCGGACGGCCAGAAAGGCGAAGGCCTGCGCCTCGAGCATGTCGCCGTCAAGACCCAAAGCCTCGACCGGAGCGATCGTCGCGTTGATGCGGCGGGAAAGCTCGGCCATCAGGGTCGGATTGCGCCGCCCGCCGCCGCAGACCAGAATCCGGTCGACGGGTCCGGGCAGGTGGCGCTGGCCTGCTGCAACCGAGGCGGCGGCAAGGGCGGTCAGCGTGGCGGCGGCATCGGCATCGGACAGAAGCTCCACATGGTCGAGAAGCCCGTCGAAATCGCTGCGATCCAGGGATTTCGGCGGAGCAAGATCAAACCACGGGTCGGTCAGAACCCGGTCCACGAACGCCTCGTCCACGGTGCCTTGCGCGGCAAGGGCACCGTCGGCATCCTGATCAAGGCCAAGGCGCAGGCGCAGCAGGTCGTTCAGGGGGGCATTGGCCGGGCCGGTATCGAAGGCCAGAAGTGCGCCAGGGCTTTCCGGCCCGGCGGTGCGCGGGTCGATCCAGGTCAGGTTGCCGATGCCGCCAAGGTTGAGCATCGCCAAAGGCTCGGTCGCGCCGATGTAGCGGGCGCAGGCAAAATGGAAGAATGGCGCAAGCGGTGCCCCCTGCCCGCCCATCATCACGTCCGAGGAGCGGAAATCCCAGACGGTCGGGAGATTGAGGAGTTGCGCGAGAAGCGCACCGTTGCCGCATTGGTGGGTGCCCCGCCCGCCGGGGTCATGCGCCAGCGTTTGGCCGTGAAACCCCAGGAAATCGGCCCCGGTGAAGCGCGAAAGAAGTTCGGCATGCGCCCCCTCAACCGTTTCGGCAGCGGCGGCGATGGCGGGGTCCCCGGGCCATTGCCCAAAGGCGGCGCGGATCGTGGCCTGCTCCTCAGCCGAATAGGGCCGGTAGGCTGAGGGGCCGAAGGCGGTGATCGTCTGGCCGTCGGTGCAAAGCATCGCCGCATCAACCCCGTCCAGCGAGGTGCCGGACATGGTGCCAAGTGCCCAGAGAGGCCCGTCCTTCCGCATCTTCCCTTGGGCTCCCGTGACAGTTATACCGCCCCCATCCTAGACCGAGGCCATGATGAACTACCATCCGAAATCCGATTTCCTGCGCGTGATGTTCGAGCGCGGTTTCGTGGCCGATTGCACGGATTATCAATCGCTTGACACCGCATTGCTGAAGGGCGTCGTTCCGGCCTACATCGGCTATGACGCGACAGCGCCAAGCCTGCACGTCGGTCATCTGATGAACATCATGGTGCTGCGCTGGCTGCAGAAGACCGGGGGCAAGCCGATCACGCTGATGGGTGGGGGGACGACCAAGGTCGGCGATCCGTCGTTTCGCGCCGAAGAGCGTCCCTTGCTGACCGCCGAAGCGATCGACGTCAATATCGCCGGTCTGCGCCAAGTCTTTGCGCGCTACCTGAATTACGGCGCGGCGCCGACCGATGCCATCATGCTGAACAACGCCGAATGGCTGGATGGGCTTAACTACCTGGATTTCCTGCGTGACATCGGGCGGCATTTTTCGGTTAACAGGATGCTGTCGTTTGAAAGCGTCAAGTCGCGGCTGGACCGAGAGCAAAGCCTGTCGTTCCTTGAATTCAACTACATGATCCTGCAGGCCTATGATTTCCTTGAGATCCATCGGCGCTATGGGTGCATCCTGCAGATGGGTGGGTCGGACCAATGGGGCAATATCATCAACGGCATTGACCTCACGCGCCGGGTGATCGACCAGGAAATCTATGGCCTCACGACGCCGCTTTTGACCACCAGCGACGGTCGGAAGATGGGCAAGTCGGCGCAGGGCGCGGTCTGGCTGAACGGCGACATGCTGAGCCCCTATGAGTTCTGGCAGTTCTGGCGCAACACGACCGATGCAGACGTCGGCCGGTTCCTGAAGATCTTCACCGAACTTCCGGTAGAGGAATGCGACCGGCTGGGTGTGCTTGGCGGGTCCGAGATCAATGCGGCAAAGGTGATGCTCGCCAATCTGGCGACCGGGCTTCTCCACGGGGCGGAAGCGGCGACAGCGGCAGAGGCGACGGCGCGCAAGGTTTTTGAGAAAGGCGGAATCGGCGACGATCTGCCGACCGTGA
>Ga0163144_10021772_pt1 | contig 12729 bp, 8 predicted proteins | sample OliLak19BULKMAT1_FD_123175 | JGI IMG/M metagenome (GOLD analysis project Ga0163144, IMG submission 123175) | Freshwater microbial mat bacterial communities from Lake Vanda, McMurdo Dry Valleys, Antarctica - Oligotrophic Lake LV.19.BULKMAT1 | ecosystem: Environmental > Aquatic > Freshwater > Lake...
CCTGCTTCACGGCCAAAGCCCGAAACTCCGCCGTGTATCTCCGATCAGATCCCGCTTTCATAGGTCCTCCATAGGGTCAAACTAACAGACCTCGTGGCGTCCGTTTTTCGGGGACCAGATCACAATCGATCGCCGAATGCGCGCATCCCCTCCTGGCGCGGAGCGCTAGGAGGGGTGGCAGCGCACGTCAGCGCGCTGACGGGGAGGTTCCTCGAACTCCCTGCTCATCGAGGTTCGAGCAACCTCCTCGGCACGCGCGCCTCCGCGCGCACGCCAGTTCATCCTCCTATTCGCCTGCGGCGAACAGGAGGAGACGAGTCAGCCCTCGACTCATCCCCTCCTGTCGCGAAGCGCTAGGAGGGGTGGCAGCGCGCGTCAGCGCGCTGACGGGGAGGTCTCGCGGGACCTCCGCGGGCACAAGCCCTCTTCGAATTCAAGGAACCTCCCCGTCACGCGCTTCGCGCGTGCCACCCCTATCGCGTGCCGCGACAGGAGGGGATGAAGTGCGGGGTGCGCTTCGGGTTTTGAGTCTTGATCGACGCGATGCCGGCTCTCTCGTACCCACATCGACGTGCTGTGCAATCTTGTGTGCATCCCCTGGCTCGAATGAGGAGGGGCGACAAATGGAGATCGACTCACCCGCGATTGCCGCCGTAGGACTGCACGAAGAGGCGCTTCTGCGCGATGCGGTCGTAGGAGAGCTGCTTGAAATCCTCCGCGACCTTGCCCGTCACGAGCCAGGCGGCGAGTTCTTCCGCGATGCCCGGCGCGATCTTGAAGCCGTGGCCGCTGCCGCCGCTGAAATCGACGTAGGATTTCACGTCGGCGCGCGGGCCGACATAGGGATACCAATCCGGCGTCACGTCGTAGAGCGCGGTGTAGGCGTGGATCAGCTTAGCGCCCTGCAGCGGCGGAATGCGATGTTCCAGGCGCTTCTGCACCTCGGCGATGAAATCGTCGTCGGGCGTCTCCTTATAGTTGTTCTCATCGACTTCCTCGTACTCCTTCGGGAAGCCGCGTCCGACGACGTAGCGGCGATCGCCTTGCGGACGGATGTAGATCGCATCGAGCGTGTTGGAGATCGAGTGGGGAGGCAAGTCGCGACCAGTACGCCCCTCCCAGACCGTGTCCTGCTCCCGGATGCTGCGCATCTCGATCGGCACGCCGGCGAGACGCGCCAGCGCGGGCGCCCAGGGCCCGGCCGCGTTGACGACCGTGCCCGCATTGATCACGCCGTGATCGGTCGAGATCCCGGTGATGCGATCGCCGCTGCGCAGCACGCCACGACAAGGCATGCGTGTGCGCACTTCGCCGCCCAGTTTCTTGAACGCACCGACATAGGCCTCGACCGATTGAACCGGATCGGCATAGCCGCCTTCGGGCTCGAACCCGACGCCGACGACACGATCCATGTTCAACCAGGGAAAGCGCGAAGCGGCCATGTCGGCCGCGAGCCACGACGTGTTGATGCCGACCTGCTGCTGCATCGCGAGATTTTTCCGCGCGACCTCGGCGTTCTCATCGGAGATCAGGAACGCGTAGCCGACGCCGCGGTATCCGCCGTCGGCGCCAAGCTCGCCGGGCATGCCGCGGAAGATGTCGACCGAGCGCTTGGCCAGGCGCGCCATCAGCCGGGTCGAATAATGCTGGCGCACGATGGCCGCGCTCTTGCCGGTACCGCCTGACGCCAACTCGCCGCGCTCCACCAGCAGCACGCGACCGATGCCGCTCTTCTTCAGGTAATAGGCGAGCGCCGCACCGCTGATGCCGGCGCCGACGATCACGAAATCATAGCTCTGATTCATCTCCATCCCCTGTTGTGCTCAAGCCGACGAAGCGCACCGCGCTACGTCACGTTCCGCTGGTAGAATTTCGCTGCTGCCGACGGCGACAGATAGCCATTCAAGAGATCATCGAGGATCGCCTCGGGCGCGCGTTGGCTCGCCATTCCGAACCCGCCGCCGCCAGGCGTACGCACGCTGACGCGTCCGCCCTGCGGCACGGTCAGCGTCACCTTCGACGGCAGATCGCGCGCCTCGCCTTCGGGATCGAGGATGTAGCTGGCGCAGGCGCCGGGTGCGCCACCGGCCAATCCCCAGGGTGCGAATTTCCTGCCGTCGGACATCACGGTGAAGGAGCACTCCGCATAGGGAAACTCGAAATCGCGGCGCACGCCGAGACCGCCGCGGAACTTGCCCGTGCCACCGCTGTCCTGGATCAGCTCGTAGCGCGCGATGCGGATCGGGTAGTTCATCTCGACTTCCTCGATCGGCGCGTTCTCGGTGTTGTGCAGATTGGTCTGCACGGCGATCGCACCATCCTTGGTGACGCGTGCGCCGCCGCCGCCCGCGATCGTTTCCATGTAGCAGAAATACTCGCCGCGCCGCGGGTCCTGGCCTCCGAAACCGATATTCACGATCAACGCCTTGCCCGAAGCCGGTACGCGATCGGGCATCGCGGGATGCAACGCCAGCCAGATCAGCTCCGCCAGTTTCTGTCCGGTCTCCCAACCGCCGACCACGGCCGCGGGCCGCATCGCCGTGCAGACCATGCCGTCGGGCCCGGTCACCGCGAGGCGCGACAGGAAACCGGTATTCACCGGCAGCCCCGACGACACCAGCGAGCGCGCCACGAAGGCGAGCGCGCAGGCCGACATGGTGCGCGTGCAGTTGATCGGCGAGCCGCGCTGCGACGTCGAGCCCGTGAGATCCAGCGTCATGCGCCCGTCATGGATCGTCACGCGCGCCTTCAGGCGGATCGGCTCATCGCTGAAGCCGTCATCGTCGCGGAAAGCCTCCGCTTCCCAGCTCCCCTGCGGCAGCTTGGCGAAATCGCGCCCGGTCCAGCGCTCGGTATAGGCGATCAGCTCGTTGCAGAAATGCGCGAATGGATCGTGACCGTAGCGGCCGATCAGATCCTCCATCCGGCGCACGCCGACCACGTTGGCGGAGAGCTGCGCGCGCAGATCACCGTTCGTCTCGCGCGGTGCGCGGATGTTGCTGAGGATCAGCTTGAGGACGTTGTCGTCGACCTTGCCGCCCACGGCGATGCGCGTCGGCGGCAGGATGATGCCTTCCTGGAACAGCTCGCGGTTGACGCCAAGGCTGGCGGGCGACGAGCCGCCGACATCCACGTGATGCGCCATGTTCGCGAGATAACCGACGCGCTTGCCGCCGACGAAGACCGGCGACAGACAGGTGATGTCGTTGAGATGGCTGGCGCCGCGATGCGGATCGTTCACCAGCAGCGCGTCGCCCGGCGCGAAGGCGTCGGGGCCGTATTCGCGGATCGCGGCCGGCGCGATCGTCGCCATCGAGACGAGATGCGCGGGCTGCGCGAAGGATTGCGCGATGCAGCGCAGCTGATTGTCGAAGAAGGCGCAGGAGAAATCGGCACGGGTCTTGATGTTGGTCGAATAGGCGGCCCGCCGGATCGTGAGCGCCATCTCCTCGGTGACATTGACGATCGCATTGCGCATCACTTCGAAAGTCACCGGGTCCATGTCCAGCCGCTCGAGGCCGGCAATGGATGGCGTGGCGATGGTGAGGCTCATCTCACGGCACTCCTTCAGGTCGCATCGATGCGAATGATCAGACAGCCGCTGGGATCGACTTCGGCGGTCGCGTCCGGCGGCAGGATCGTCGTCGTATCCATCTGCTCGATGATCGCCGGACCGCGAATGCCATCGCCGGCCTCCAGCCGCTCGCGCTCATAGAGCGGGCAATCGACTTCCGCGGCGAAGACGACGCGCCGCGTGCCCTTGAGCGCCTGTGCGGGATCGCGGTCCCCCGCCGGCACCTGCCGCAGCTTCGGTCGGTCGACCTTGCCGAGCGCGGTCACGCGCAGATTGACGATCATCGTCGCCTCGTCCGGCGATGCGAAACCGTAGAGCTCGCGATGCGCCTGGTGGAAACCGGCTTCGAGCGAATCGAACACCGCGCCGCGATCGGCGAGGATGCGCACGCGCAGGGGATAGCTCTGCCCGACATAGCAGAGTTCCGCCTCTTCGATGATCTCGACCCGCGCCGGATCGACGCGTTCTTCCGCGAGCAGCCGCCGGCCGGTCGTCGCCATCTCGTCGAGCACGGTCTCGAGCATCGTCACGTCGCATTTCCTCGTCGGCGTGAATTGCGTGCGCACGAACTCGTGCTTGACGTCGGTGGCGAGCAGGCCGAGCGCGGAGTTGAGACCAGGCGTCGGCGGCACGAGCACGGTCTTCACGCCAAGCGCCGCGGCGATCGCGACCGCATGCATCGGCCCCGCACCGCCCGACGGCACCAGCGTGTAGTCGCGCGGATCGAGACCGCGCTGGATCGAGATGAACTGCAGCGCCGCGACCATCTTGGCGTTGGCGATGTCGATCACCGCGCGGGCGGCAGCGCGCAGATCGAGCCCGAGCGGCGCGCCGACATCGCGCATCAGCGCCGCTTCGGCGCGGGCACGATCGACACTGAGCGCGCCGCCGAGGAAGTAGTCCGGATTGAGCCGGCCAAGCACGAGATTGGCGTCCGTCACCGTCGGTCGGTCGCCGCCGCGGCCGTAGCACGCTGGTCCGGGATCCGCACCGGCGCTCTCGGGTCCCACGGTCAGTGCGCCGCCGGGATCGATCTGCGCGATGCTGCCGCCACCGGCGCCGATCTCGATCAGGCTGATCACCGGCGTCTTCACCGGATAACCCTGGCCGCGGCTCGCTGTCATCGTCGGCACCGCGGCGGCGCCGACTTCGAATTCGTCAGCGAGCGCCGGCTTGCCATCATCGATCAAGGCCGCCTTCGCCGTCGTGCCGCCGATATCGAGCGAGAGAATCTGCTTGAACGCCTCCGGCCGCGACGTCATCTGCGCAACGAAGGCGGCGCCGATCACGCCGGCGGCCGGACCGGATTCCACGAGGTGGACGGGAAATTGGCGCGCGACATTCGACGCCGTGATCCCGCCGCTCGATGTCATCAGATGCAGACCGTTGCGCAAGCCGGCCGCCGCGAGCCGTTCTTCCAGCTTCGCGATGTACGGACCGACGCGCGGCAGCAGCACGGCGTTCACGACGGTCGTGCTCGTGCGCGGATACTCGCGGTATTCGGGACAGACGTCGGACGACAGCACGACCGGCAAGCCGGGACAGGCCGCGCGGATCGCCGCGGCGGCGCGTCGCTCATGCGTCGGATCGCGATAGGCGTGCAGGAAGGCGATCGCGATCGCCTCGACGCCCGCCGCCTGCAGGCGCCGCGCGGCAGCCACAACATCGACCTCATCGAGCGGGACGACCACCTCGCCGTCAGGGCCGATGCGCTCGCGCACGCCGATGGTGAGATGGCGCGGGATCAGCGGCTTGAGCTTCTCGTAGAAGATCTCGTAGAGGACCGGCCGCGTCTGATAGGCGATTTCCAGCACATCGCTGAAGCCGGCGCTGGTCAACAATCCGGCGCGCGCGCCCTTGCCCTGGATGATCGTGTTGGTCGCGATCGTCGTGCCGTGCACGGTGAAGACGACGCGCGCCGGATCGATCGCGAAACGCGCGAAGGCCTGGGTCAGCCCGTCCATGAATCCTTCGGAAGGATCGGCGGGCACGGTGGGAACCTTGGTGACGCGGACCTGCCCTGTCCCCTCATCCACCACCACGACATCCGTAAACGTCCCGCCAATATCGACGCCGATGCGCACGCCTACACCTTGATCGCCCACCATGCCTTGATCCCTCGCGCCCGCTATCGACCGGCGTCTGAACTCGATGATGCCGCGAGGCGCTCGAGTTGCGCCAGCAATTCGAGCGGCACGTCGACGCCCTTGGCCTCATGCTCACCGCGCTTGGCTCGGCGACGATCGCCGGGCAGGTGCACACCAGGCTCGGCCAGCACCTTGGCGAACATGCGCTCGGCCTGCGTGAGCCATTCGGCGCCACCGAAGCGCGATGGTTCGATCGCAATGAAGAATTGCCCCGTGCGCGGCGGACCATCGGCGCTGCTCAGGAATGAATCGGCCTCATGGCTCAGCCGGGACCCCGTCAGCGCGCCGGCCAGCAGATCGACCATCAACGCGATGCCGTATCCCTTGTAGTCGCCGAAGGGCAGCACGGAGCCCGCCATCGCGGCAGCAGCATCCGTCGTCGGCCGTCCATCCCTGTCGATGGCCCAGCCGAGCGGAATCGGCTTGCCGGCGCGCTGATGGAGCTGGATCTCGCTGCGCGCGATCTTGCTCGAGGACTGGTCCATCACCAGCGGCGCGCCCGAGGCGCGCGGGCAGGCGAAGGCCATCGGATTGGTGCCGAACACCGGAACCTTGCCGCCCCACGGCGCCATCGAGCGCGGCGCGTTGACGAAGGCGAGCGCCACGAGCCCTGCTTGCGCGATGTCCTCGACATGATGGCCGACGACGCCGCAATTGTAGGAGTTGGTCACGGCGAGCGCGGCGATGCCTTGTGCGCGAGCCTGCGCGATCAACTGCTCGCGGCCGAGGCAAATCGCGGGATGCGCAAATCCGGTTCGCGCATCGACCCGGCTTCCCGAAGCGCCGACGATCTCGATCGTCGGGATCGCCATTCCGTCGACCTTGCCCACGCGGGCATGCTCGGCATAGGTCGGCAGACGAAACAGGCCGTGCGAATGCACGCCATCCGCTTCCGCACGCATGATCGAGCGCGCGACCGGTGCTGCATTCGAAGCTGTCGTGCGGTTCGCCAGCAGGACCCGCAGCGCCAGTGCCTCAATCTCGACCAGCGTCAGCTTCTCTTTGCCTTCGGTCATTTGCGCCTCCGTGCGCCCATGCGCGGCGCCGTCGGGACCAGTGGGAACTCCCGGCCGCCACTGCGCGATATCACGCTGCCCACGCGCTCGCGCAGCACCGTGGCCTGTTGCGTGAGAACCGAGACCAGCCCCTCGCGATCCGATCGTTGCAGCATCGTCTCGACGTCGTGATGCAGGCCTTCGAGCATCGCAAGCTGCGCGGCATAGTGCGCAGCGTCTCGCGCCTCCATCGTGTAGATCAGATAGGACAGGCGACGCGTGTGGTTGAGCACGCGGCGATGAAAGTCGATGAGATGGAGGTTGCGCGACGACCGTGCGATGCGCGTGCGGAATCCAACATTCCAGAAGCTCGCATCAAGGAAGCGGCGCGCCTTGAGCATCGCCCGCTGCTTCGCCTGCATCTCCACGACGTCGCCGAGCAATCCGGGATCGGTGAAGTCGCAGTAGAAACCCGACAGGCGCTCGGCCACCATGTTGGCTTCCATGAGCTGATTGATCTCGCCGACATCGAGGGGATGAACGAACACCCCGTGATTGGCCTCGATGCGGATCAGACCTTCCGCCGCGAGCCGATTGAGCGCCTCGCGCACCGGCGTCCGGCTGAGCTTGAGCTGTTGCGCGAGCTCCTTCGTGTTGATCGACATCGCCGGCGGCAACGACAGGTCGAGGATGCGGTCGCGGATCAGCGCGGTCGTCGTGTCGACGAGAGACTTGTCGGTAGCCTTTGATGACATCGTGAGCCGTTCGTCAATGCGCTGTGCCGGAACCGGCGTGGGCGAAGCCCAAATCGCCTGTTGCAGTGATTATCCACCAAGTACACACTAACGATACACAGATCCGCTCGATCTGGGGAGGGCGAATGCGGGGACCCTATCGCGTCGGCGTGGACATAGGCGGCACGTTCACCGACATCGTGGTGAGCGCCGGTGACGGCGCGCTGGCACGCCGCAAGATCCTGTCGACGCCGGCCGACTATGCGGATGCCGTGATCGCCGGGACGCTCGCGGCGCTGGACGATCTGAAGCTCGCGCCCAGCCTGCCGTCGGAAGTCATCCACGCGACGACGATCGCGACCAACGCCATCCTGGAGCGCAAGGGCGGCCCCTGCGCCGTGGTCACGACCACCGGTTTTCGCGACGTCCTCGAGATCGGCCGGCTGCGCATGCCGGAACTCTACAATCTCTTCTACGACAAGCGGCCGCAGCTCGTGCCGCGGCGTCTGGTCTTCGAACTCGCAGAGCGCATCGACGCCGCGGGCCAGGTCGTGAAGCGCATCGACGCGACCAGCCTGCGCAGGGTGATCGCCGCGATCAAGGCCGCCAACGTCTCGTCGGTCGCGATCTGCCTGATCAACAGCCATGCCAATCCGACACATGAGCGCCTCCTCGCGGCGGCTTTGCGCAAGGCGCTCGCAGATATCGAGATCTCCGTCTCGTCGGACATCCTGCCGCGTCCGGGCGAGTACGAGCGCACCAGCACGACGCTGATCAATGCCTATGTCAAACCACTGGTGCGCAGCTACCTCCAGACGCTGGCGACGCGCTTGCGCAGCCACGGCGTCAACGGTCCGCTCTACATCATGCAATGCGGCGGCGGCCTCACCTCGGTCGGCTTGGCGGCGGAGCAGCCGGTGACGATGGTCGAGTCCGGGCCAGCGGCCGGCGTGCTCGCCGCGCGTCACCTCGCCCAGGGCCTCGGCCTCACCCACGTCATTGCCTTCGACATGGGCGGCACCACGGCCAAGGCGTCGATCATCGAGAACGGCGCGATCCTGCGCACCACCGAGTACGAGGTCGGCGGCCGCATCTCGGCCACCGCCCGGCTCACCGGCGGGGGCGGCTATCCCATCGGCGTCCCAGTGATCGATGTCGCCGAGGTCGGCGCCGGCGGCGGCAGCATAGCGTGGCTCGATCGCGGCGCGAGTCTTCGCGTCGGACCGCAAAGCGCGGGCGCCGCGCCGGGCCCGGCCTGCTATGGCCGCGGTGGAACCGCGGCGACCGTCACCGATGCCAATGTCGTCCTGGGATACCTGAACCAGGATGCGATCGCCGGCGGCGGCATTGCGATCGACGCGGCGCGCGCTGCCGGCGCGATCGATGGCATCGCCCGAGAGCTCGGACTCGACCGGCATCACGCCGCTCATGGCATCCATCTCATCGCGAATTCCGAGATGATCGGCGCGATCCGCGCCGTGACGACGCAGCGCGGCCGCGATCCCGGCGAGTTCGCGCTGGTCGCCTTCGGCGGCTGCGGTCCGCTTCATGCCGTCGAACTCGCCCGCGCCGTCGGTGTGCGCCGCGTCGTCATTCCCGATCATCCCGGCCTTTTCTCAGCCCTCGGCTTGCTGCGCACTGATCTCGAGTTCCAGGCCAATCGCGTGCTCTATGTCGATCTCGATGCCGGCTCGGTCGTACCGCTCAACGCCGCGATCGCCGACCTGCGCCGCGATGTGGTGCGGATCGCGGCCAGCGAGATCGGCAGCGTCAACGCGTTCGATTACGGCATCGAGCTGGAATGCCGCTACTGGGGTCAAACCTTCGAATTGACCCTGGCGATGCCGTTTCGACGGCTCATTCGCGCCGACGTGTCGCAATTGCGCGAGCGATTCGAGGCCGACCACGAGCGCACCTATGGCCATCGCGGCGGCGACGAGCGCGTCATCGTCGTGGCGGTGCGCGTGCGCGCCCGCAAGCCGACGGCCGCAATGGCGTCGTCGCAGCCCGACACGGTGCCGTCGAGATCGGGGCGCACCCGGCATGCGTATTTCGGCCCTGAGATCGGCATCGTCGCAACGCCGGTGATCGACCGCAGCGAACTCGATATGCGCGGGCGACCCGGACCACTGCTTATCGAGGAATACGATTCCGTCACCGTCGTGCCGCCGGGCTGCACGGCCGAGCGTCACCCGCTGGGCCCGATCATCATCGCGGTCGACGGCGCGCCCGGAGCAGGCAAGTCATGAGCCGGAGAGCCAGTAGCAACCGGACTTCGCTTGATCCGGCCATCGCGCTGGCACCGGGCATCGACCCGATCCGTTTCGAACTCATCCGCAACGCGATGTCGTTTCTCGTCAACGAGATGGCGATGACGCTGGTGCGCGCCTCCTATTCCGGGATCCTCCGCGACAACATGGATTTCTCGACCGGGATCGCCGATCCCGCCGGCGAGATGATCGGTCAGGGTTTGTCGCTGCCGCTGCAATTCGGGCCGATGCCCGACGCCGTCGCCGCCGTGAAGGCGCGCTGGGCCGGCCGCATGGAGGATGGCGACGTCTTCGTCCTCAACGACCCGTTCGAGGGCGGCACGCATCTGCCCGACGTGTTCTTCATCAAGCCGATCTTCGCCGACGGCGCGCTGCTGTGCTTCGCCTGCGTCTCCGGGCATCAGGTCGATGTCGGCGGCCGGGTCGCCGGGTCGAATGCCTGCGACTCCACCGAGGTCTATGCCGAAGGGCTGCGCATGCCGCCGCTCAAGCTCTACGAGCGCGGCCGCCCCAACGAGACGCTGTTCGCGATCATCGAGAAGAACGTGCGCTTGCCGGTGAAGCTGCTCGGCGATTTCCGCGCGCAGGTGTCGGCGTTGCGGACCGGCGAGGCCGCCGTGCGCGAACTCGTCGCCCGCTACGGCAAGGCGGAGCTGCAACGCTACTGGGTCGAACTCCTCGACCACGCCGAACGCATGACGCGCGCGGCGATACGTGAGTTACCGGAGGGGCGCTATCGCTTCGAAGATCAGCTCGACAGCGACGGCCTGGTGCCGCGCGCGGTGAAGCTGCGCGTCAAGGTGACGATCCGCGACGGCACAGTGACCGCCGACTGGACCGGCAGTTCACCGCAGGTCGCGGGCGCGATCAACTCGACGCTGTCGATGACCAAGAGCACGACCTATTTCGCGGTGCGCTGCGTATTGCGCGGCGAGATCCCGAGCAATGGCGGCTTCTTCCGGCCGATCAAGATCATCGCGGAGAAGGGCAGCATCCTCGACGCGGAATTGCCGGCCGCGTCGGCGGGCCGCGGCGTCGTCCTGTTTCGCCAGGCCGACGCGCTGTTCGGCGCGCTCGCCAAGGCCGTCCCGGATCGCGTACCGGCCGCCAATGAAGGCGGCACCACGGTGTACGGCTTCGGCGGCTACGATGAGGCGCGCAAGCCATTCGTCCTGGTCGAGGTGTTCGGCAGCACTTGGGGCGGGCGGCCAGATCGCGACGGTATCGACGGCTGCGCGCATCCCCTGCTCAACCAGCGCAACATTCCAGGCGAGATCATCGAGCTCGAGCATCCGCTGCTGATGCGCCGCTACGGCTTCCTCGAAAACACGGGTGGTGCCGGACGATTCCGTGGCGGACTTTCCCTGGTGCGCGAGTTCGAGTATCGCGGCACGACGCCGTGCCAGTTGCAGGTCCGCTCCGACCGCAAGACGACGATGCCTTACGGCCTCTCGCGAGGGCACTCGGGAACGCCATCCTGGAACATCCTGAATCCGGGAACGACGCGCGAGCGCGTGCTGCCCGCGATGACGACCGTGACGCTGGCGCCGGGCGATGTCATCCGCTTCGTCACCCCCGGTGGCGGCGGCTGGGGCGACCCGTTGCTGCGCGATCCCACCGCAGTGCTCGAAGATTTCCGCGATGGTAAGATCGACAAGGCTCTGGCGCGACGCGCCTATCGTGTCGTGATCAACCAGAGCGGCGAGCTGGATCCCATCGCGACCAAGCGCCTGCGTGGCGCCGCGCCGCGGAAACCGACGCCGAAGCGACCAGCATCTTCGAAGCAGGGGATACACCCATCGCCACCACCAGACCGCAATCATCAGAGGAGGGACAAGTCATGAGACGGGCACTACTCGCCATCGCAGTCGCGGCGGCTTCATGCGTGATCGGCAGCGAGGCCGGCGCGCAGATGAAGCTGAAGGCCGGCCACATCCTGCCGAACACGTCGGACCAGGGCATGGCCTCGGAGTTCTTCGCGCAACGCGTCAAGGAGCTCAGCAACGGCACCATCGAGGTCCAGGTCTTCCATGCCGGCGAACTCGGCAAGTCGATGTCGGCCCAGCTCGAGAACGTCGTCTCGGGCGCGCAGGATTTCCTGATCGACACCTTCGACTACTTCAAGGCCTGGGATCCGCGCTTCGGCGTCGTGAACACGCCCTTCGTGTTCCGTGACCGCGCGCATTTCCAAAGCTTCCTCAAGAGTCCGCTCTTCGCCGACATGGTCGGCACGCTCGAGAAGCGCGGCGTCGTGTTCCTCGGCAAGACCAATTACAACTGGCTGCGCGCCAGCGACCGCGGCGTGCTGTCGAAGAAGCCGATCTTCGTGCCCGACGATCTCAAGGGCATGAAGATGCGCATGTTCCAGGCTGAGGCGCCGATCAAGGCCTGGGCGGCACTCGGCGCCAATGTGCAGGTCATCCCCTGGCCGGACACCTATACCGCCCTGGTCACCGGCACCGTCGACAGCCTGACCGGCGTCGTCAGCGCGTCCTACCTGACCAAGCAGACCGAAATCGTGCGCTACTTCACCAACGTCCAGGAGTATTTCCAGATCATCGCGCCGATCATGAGCGAGCGGACTTGGAAGAAGCTCAGCCCCGCGCAGCAGGACCTCATGAACAAGGCGGCGATCGACGCCGGAGAGAGATATCTCGAGATCAGCCGCGAAGAGCGCGACACGATGGAGTACAGGGCGCGCGTCGAGCACGGCGTGTCGATCATCCAACCGCCGATCAAGCCCTGGCAGGATGCCGCCAAGGCGCTGCACGCGAAATTCGAAGCCGAGGGCGTGCTGCCGAAGGGGCTGATCGCCGAGGTCCAGGCGATCAAGTGACATCGGAATCCGTCCTCGATCACGGCACGGCCCTCGCCCGCTTCGGGCGGGGGCTGCGCTGGATCGGGCGCGCCGAGCTTCACCTCGCGGTCATCGCCTTCGCCTTCGTCGCGGGCCTGACGTTCTATCAGGTGATCCTGCGCTACGCTTTCGCCGGCTCGATCTGGTGGGCG
>Ga0163144_10021774_pt1 | contig 12728 bp, 8 predicted proteins | sample OliLak19BULKMAT1_FD_123175 | JGI IMG/M metagenome (GOLD analysis project Ga0163144, IMG submission 123175) | Freshwater microbial mat bacterial communities from Lake Vanda, McMurdo Dry Valleys, Antarctica - Oligotrophic Lake LV.19.BULKMAT1 | ecosystem: Environmental > Aquatic > Freshwater > Lake...
CGCGGCGGATGAAGTGCAGGATCTCCGAACCACCAGCTTCGATGATCCTTCAGTTCCGTCCAGCGCTCGTTCGAATCATCGTACGGCAGCCAGAATGCTTTCGGGTCGCCGACGTGTATCGACACCGGCATCCTCAGTTCCCCGCAGCGCTGCCAGACCGGATCGAGCTTCGGATCGTCGATCCGGATGAGTTTCCCGCTGCCATCCTTCTGAAAGAGCCCCAGACGTTTGTATTCCTTCAACCCGGCAGATCCCAGACGGTGTCCTTCATTGATCTGCTCAACGGCGAGATCGCTCCAGCCGGCATCGTCCCAACCGCTGTAGTCCAGAATCATGTGGTGCATGAAGCGTCCGGGATAAAGTGAATCTGCCAGCTCGCGAGCCTGCTGAAACTCTGATGGTTGTCCGTCTTTCGCCGTGACCGTGCCTGCACCAAGAATGACACCAATGCCGACTCCGGATTTGTCGAGAATTCCGACAGCCCGGTGAAAGCGTTCAGGAGTCGCTTCGATGTGCTGATGCAGATCGATGATCCGTCGCTCCTGCCGCCACACATCGGGGGACAATGCGTCTGCCCGCGGATTACCTGGATCAGCCGCACGTAACTGCTGCGCGAAGCTGATCGGGGAATCGCAAACCAGGCATGCGGCAAACAAAGCCGCTACCGGCAGCGAGTTTGCGAACGGAGCAGCAGAGAATCGGCTCATCATTGTCGAGGCACTTCCTGGGAGCGGATGTGTTGCACTTACCCGTTTGACGCCCAGCCGAAGGCGGCGGCTGATCTCGCACCGCGTAAATCACAATGCCGACACCTTCGGCCGGGCGTTAAGGCGAGCGGCAGAAACGAATCGACCGTAGCTGGATTCGCAAGAATTCAGGGAGACTCTGAATTCTTGCGAATTCAGCTACGGAACAGGAAGAAATTCTCTGCCACTCGCCTAAACAAACGGATCGCAGAAAAATTCAGAAGTCGATCTTCAATCCGACATTGACATTCAGATCGGTCGTTGTCTGTTTTGTGTCGCCACCGGTGAACGGCATCGGGAGAGTCTGAGTGACGCGTTGAGCACCAAAGCCTCCGGTGATACTCATCGGAACTCCAGGCAGCGGTTTCCATTGAACCTTGCCCTCGCCGCCAATGCTCTGCTTCTTCTCCTCAACAGCGACGTTGGCTTTGATCTGCACTGAGAGACCGCCGGTAGTCCCGACGATTCCCAGTGAGAAGTTCGCCTTCTTCTCTTTGAGCTCGTAAGTTCCGCCGACGGTGCTAAACCATCCGGGGGCCACGCCGACTTTCGCTTCCACCGAGACCGGAATTGCTGAGACTGTCTCGTCCTTTGTCTGGACGACGATTTTGAGTTCGACCTTTTCAATGGCTTTCCAGTTGCTGATCGACGCAGCCAGACCAGCATCGTACTTCTTTTCCGACGGCTTCAACACAATGTCAGCCAGACTGAGGTCCACAATTCCCAGCGGTATCGCAGGCAATTCGGCCAGCTTGGCGAGTGCCAGCAACGGTGTGTCCTTGTCACCGGTCTCGGAAATATAGAGACCCACAGCACCGGCCACGACGACACCAGCCGCGACAATAATCAGTATCCCGTTACGCTCATCCCAGAATGTACCCAGCGGGCGGTCTTTGAAACGGCAACTCAGATCCCCGAGATTCGCCTTCAGCTTGCGGAACTGCGACGACTTCTCCAGCTCAGATTTGAGTTCCTTCGTCGTGGCGTCAAGCGTATCGACAGCAAAGACGTTCTTGATGGCTTCCAATCCCTGAGCCGAATCCACCGGACGACCCGACAATGCCTTTTGCTGCAGCTCCCCCAGCCGCTTTTCCAGAGCTTCCTTGATTTTCTTCTGAACAGCCGGACTGTTCAGAACGCGATTCAGCGTCTCCGGGCTGTGCTTGATCTCGCTCCCCGTGAACTCAATGACAAGGGCCAGAGATTCGACGATCGAACCAGGCACTGGATCAGCACATTCACCGGCCATGTCAGCTTCTCGTGAAATCAGCAAATGAGAATTCGTGTCATGATCGCCGCAAGACGGCAGCAACGCCAACACGATCCGTCAGGAATCTGCGAGCCAGGATATCAGATTTGATACAACACTTCACTCCGGCCGGCATTCGGGTGGCCGTGGAATAACGGAATGCCTGCGCTGTTCTTCGCGTGCCAAATGGGCTTGTTCGGCCATGGTACGAATTTGATCGTGAAACGCGGTCGTTCGCTTTTGCTGGTCGTACTCATGACGAGTTCGCTCATCGAGATGGCGTTGCCCTTTGATGTCGGAGTTTTCGAGGCTGTCGGCCCAGCCCCGGAGTTGACGAGACGTCGTTTCTGACAGGGATTTCAAATCTGACATTTGAGATTTCAAATCAGCCGGTGGATCCATGAGCTCGACAATGCAGAGCATGGAACGCACTTCACCTGCAGAGCCTCGGGCAATGTAGAGGAATTGCAGCAGTTCGTTCGTAGAGCCTCGCTCGAAGCCTTCAGCAATGTTGTTGGAGACAGAGAGCGCCGCTCGCTGGATCTGATTGGCGAAGATCACCTTTGCCTCGAAACCAGAAGTGGGCCGACCAAGCAAAGACCTTGACCGCCAGGTCTGCGGCTGCCTGCCAAAAGGGAAGGTCTTCGAAGCGTTCATATTTCATGTGACACCTCGAGCGCCTGCGGCGAATTTCAAATTTGAAATCTGAGATTTGAAATGTACGCCCGGCATGCGAACGCTCATTTGAGATTTCAAATCTGAAATCTCAAATCCGTCGCTGCTCCGCAGCTCAATCATCTTGTTGACGTCGCGGCCGGTAGCTTCTGTTGCAACCCGAGGGACACGGCCTAATGCTCATGCTCCTCAAACAAAGCATTCTTCTTATCCCCGCCACCCAGCACAAACGCCAGCAAGTCAAAGATCTCCTCCCGTGTCAGCTTATTCAGCACGCCTTTTGGCATGATGCTGACGTCGCTCAGAGTGCGGTCTTCGATTTCAGTCTTGTTGATCGTCGTGATCTTGTCGGGCGCTGACGGGTTGTCGATGAGTTTGATAACGTCGTCGGTTTCTTCGACGATCATGCCCGTGAGGACTTTGCCGGATGTCAACTCGATCACGTTCGACTGATACTTCTTGTCGATCTTCTTCGACGGGTTCAGCATGTGCTCGAGGACGTCGACTTTAGAGTATTCAGGCGGCAGTTTGGTGAGGTCCGGCCCGATATTGCTGCCCTGGTTGTTGAGCTTATGACAACCGACGCATGCTGCGGCTTTGAACAGGGTTTGACCGACTTCGAAGGAGTTGGCTCGGTGAGCCAGATGCATCACGTCGCCCTTGAGGTCGTCCAGTTGCCAGTCGGTATTGCGGCCGAGATATTTCAGGAGGTCGTCCTTCATTTCCAGCGGATTGGCAGCAACGTACGCGGCGGTATCGGCTTCGTACGATTTCAGATCGCTGACGACGTACAAGGCTCCGTACATGCGTCGCCAGTGGCCGGGATAAGTGCAGACGTAGGGATAGATTCCCGGTTCCTTCGGCACTTCGAAGAAAACGGAATCCGACTGCTCGGGCTGAATCAGACGGCTGGAGGCGAGAATGTGGTCGCTCTTAGGGATGAAGTTTCGGGACGCTGCATCGGCATCGCGACCTGTCGCTTCTCCCAGTTCGCCGACTTCCGACATAAAGCCGGGCTGCACAATGGCGAAATTGTGAGGCATATTGTCGGTGTTAGTGAGATGGAACTCAACCGGTTTACCGGCCTGAACAGCGATGATTTCTCTGTCGTAGATCATGCGTTCGCGGACCGTGCCGATTTCGATGAGTGGCACGACGACTTCCGCCAGCCGCTTTTCGAAACGCAGCCTGGCGGCATCTTCAAGGCGGGATCTGACTCCTTCGGCGATCTGCAGTGCCAGTTTGGCCTGATCGGAATTGCGTTCACGAGGCTCGCGGCTGGCGAGGTATGACACGGCGGCCTCGGCGAGATTTCCGATTTGATCCTTCGGCCAGGTGTCCGCCGGAATCGCTCTGAGTGCCTGCAAGGCTGAATTGACGGACGTTCGTTCCTTCAGCAGGCTGGCGAGCACTTCCGTTTTGCCAGGTTCGTTGCCGGGAACCTCCATCATGGCTTGAATGCCAAGATCCTGAATGGTCTGTTCAGCGGCAGACACTAGTACGGCGGCGGGGATCTCCGTCTTCTTAAAACCAGGGCCGTTCCAGGACATGTTCAGTCCGTCGCCACCGCCGTTGTCGAAGTACGTGGCGATAATCGGATGCAGGCCGGCAGTTAATGTGACGGTGCCCTCGCGTTCAACCATGCCGTGAAGGCCGTCGTTGTCGATGAGCAGTTCGTTGTCGATGTAGAATCTCGATCCGTCGTCGGAGTTGATGAAGAACGTGTACGTGCCGGGCTTGTCGATCACGATGTGGCCCGTAAACATTAAAGCAAACGCATCGCGTGTTTTCAGCACCGGCTGTTCCATGACGATTGTGGCAGCGATGCCTGTAACCGCCGGCGTCATCGCCTGCAGAGTTTCGCGAGCCACGTTGGGCGGATTGGGAGCAAAGAAATCGACCTTCAGGCCGGGCTGAGTCAGCGGCATCGAGCCCTTGGAACCGGCAAGCGTCGGGACGAGCGTCGCGATGCGATCGAACAGCCATCCTTTGGCATCGCTGGACGAAACGAGCGACACAGATCGAAGCACGTCTTCCAGTTGCAGCTGTTCTTTCTCAACCGCTGTGAAAACGGCATCGCCGTTGCCGTCAGCACTGATCCATGCCGCGATCGCGACTCGGCGAGTTTCCCCGGACTTCGCCGTGGTGGCGAGCGACGCAATGCGGTCTCGCACCTTGCCAAGTTGATCCGTTGGCTGGCTGGCGAGCAGCTGGCTGAGACTGTTGAGCACGTTCACACTGGCTTTGACGTTGAGTTCTTCAATCAGCGTGAAGAGCTGCTCGATCTCGGCAACCTTACGAAGCTTGGCCAGCCCGGAAAGCGAAGTCTGCAGAGTTTCGACGGGAACACTTTCGCGAGTCAGGATGGCTCGATAAACGCCTTCGGATTTCTCCATCTTCAGCAGGTCTTCGACGCTGGCATTGGAAAGGGCATAGGCTTCGGAATTGCGGGACAGCTTCTCACCTCGGGCCAGCGTGTCACGAATGGCCTGGTCAAGGTTGATGATGCCACGGGATTCGTTGATCACAAAGCTGAGCTGAGGATCCATCTCGGTCTGCATGGCGGTGAAGATAATCTCCGCCGCGAGCGGGCCATTGGTGACCGTGGCCGCGACGACGGCTTCGGCACGGACTTGGGGTGACGGATCGTTTGCAAGTCGCAGCAGCGCACGCTCCGTCCCTTCTCCCCCGAGATCGGGGGAGAAGGTGGCCAATCCCGGCGCGCCGGGAGATGAGGGGGTTTGACGCGCGCCGCTGTTCTCGGCGTTCCTCGCGGCAACTGTTTCCTGCCCCCTCACCCTAACCCTCTCCCCCGTTGGCGAGTCCTGGGAAATGGCACGTCCATCGACGGGGGAGAGGGGACGCAGGAGCTTCGCTTCGCGATGCCAGTCGCGGAGAACGCGGACGGCGGCGGCTCGGGCTTCGGCGACGGGGGAATTGAGGACTTGCGTGAGCAGCTCGGCGTTGGGGCGGCGGTGTTGTTGATGGACCCAGAGAGCCTCGACGAGGTGTCGAGCGTGTTCGGCTTCGAAGGCGGCACGGGCGCTCGGCCCGGATGGGGCCAAGCTACGGTCGGCGAAGCTACGGATCCATTCGCCGACCGCCACGATCACTTCATCGGGATTGCGTCCTGTCAGTTCCAGTCGTGCCCGATAGCGTTCGGCAAGCGTTGGTGAGGCCAGCGTCGCCACCACATCTGCCGTACTGGCATTGGCCAGCTTCACGACCTTTGGCGTAGGACGGCCTTCCGCAGTGACGCGATAGATTCGCCCGTGCAGATGATCGCGGCTGGGGTCGCGCAGGTTGTGCTGCATGTGGCCGATGATCGGGTTCTGCCAGTCGAGCACATACAGGGCACCGTCTCCGCCGATTTCCATATCGCTGGGTCGGAAGTTCTGGTCGGACGAATAGAGGATCGGTTCGACTTCCTTCGCGAAGAAGCCTGCTCCCTGTCGTTCAAACTTGTACTGAGTCACCCCCTGAAAACCGATGACGTTCGCGATCAAGAGGTTACCTCGATTGGCTTCCGGGAAGTGCTGGCTGTCCAGAATCGCGATCGCAGGAACCGGGCGGACTCGTTTTTCGTACAACTGCGTCGGTGCACCATGCCCCGGCATACCGACATAGTTGCCGGTGCCGCCGGTGCCATCCGTGACAAACTGATTGCCCCACTGGTCGAAAACATCGCCGTGAGGATTCGGGCCGATCGGGAAATGAAAGTTGATATCAAACGAGACAGGATCCCATTCGTACACTCCGGTTCCGCCAGTGCCGAATCGTTTGGTCGGCCCCCAGGGAGTTTCGAAGTTCTCGGCGTGGAAAATCCCGCGGGAAAAATAGAATTTTCCGCCGGGGCTCATCACAAAACCGTTCGCCGTGTGATGCGTGTCGGCCGAATCGAGTCCGTGGAAGATGCGTTCGCGAACATCGCAGACGTCGTCGCCGTCGAGATCTTTGAGGAACAGAATATCCGGGGCTTGAGCGACCAGAACGCCGCCGTTCCAGAATTCAAACCCGGTGGGATTGTGCAGACCGTCGGCGAACGTGATGCACTGGTCGGCCTTGCCGTCGCCATCTTCGTCCGGAAAGATCAATAGTTTGTCGTTCATGGCTTCAAGCGGATTCCAGTGAGGATAGGTCGGCCATGCGGCGACCCAAAGCCGGCCATCCGTGTCGACGGCGCTCTGCACGGGATTGACGAGATCCGAAAACGATTCTTCGGATGCAAACAAGTTGACCTTCATGCCGGAATGCACGGTCATCTTTTCGATGGCCTCGTCGCCGCCGAGAAACTTGTGACGGCCTCCTTCGAGTTCGCCCCTCTTGTTGGTTTTGACCTCAAGCGGCTTGGGCAGATTGCTGTCGTCCGGCTTGGCTTCGCGTCCTTGAGCCGCTTCCCAGATGACTTTGTCACGATTGGCAGTCATGACTTCGAGGATTTCCAGTTCCCGCTGCATCACATCGAAGTTGGTCTGGCCGTCGACGAACTGCAGTGTCGAGCGACCTCCGAAGACGCTGTATCCGTCGGTGGCTCGATAGATGTTGTGCCAGATGCGGTTCTTGGCGAGGACAGCTTCGCGGACGGGATGGATTAGCCAAAATATTGGATCTGCGTCGGCCGCCACGGATCGCTGTGGGCCGAGACTCTCCGCGACAGACCTCGCCACAAATGAATTCCCAACATCGTTAAGGTGGACGCCATTGATCGTCCATGCCAGCCTCTTGAATTGACGGATATCTGACGGGCGATCGGGATAAACATCTTCCCCGAAACGGTCGCGTCGTTGACCTTCGAGGTTCCGGATCGCCGAGCCATCCCAGTTGACCGCCGTAGGTTGTTCACTAAACATCGCGAACAGGTCGACAAACTGGATACTCTTCGCCTTTGCAACTTCCGACATCGCCGTGGTGTAGAGTTGCAGTCGCTGATTGCGGTCCTTTCCATCGGGCAGGTGCGGCCACTTCAGATCTTCAAACGCCGTCGGCGAACACAGCACAAACTTCGGTGCCGATTTCCCGTTGTACTCCTGGCTCAGCGTGTGATCGATGTATTCTTCGAGATCCTTCCGGAACTGCGGCAAACCGGCTTCACCGGCGTAGGATTCGTTGTAGCCAAAGAACGCAATGACAACGTCCGCTTTGACCTTGCTCAGCCATTGATCGGGCGAGCCAAAGTTCTCGGACCGAGGGCGTTCGGTGATCGTATCGCCGCTGAATCCAAGATCACGGACGACCAGATTGTGCTCCGGAAATCTACGGTGCAGCTGCGCCTCAAGGAACCCGGAGTGTTGCATTCGGTCGGCGAGGGTGTTGCCGATGACGGCGATGTGGTCGCCCTTGTTCAGTTCCAGCAATTGCTGCTGACCTTGCACCGGCCGATTGTGAATAGCAAAGACCGCAAAGCACATGAAGGCAAGCCGGGGGAAAGAAGTCAGCGTCATCGGATACGCTCCGCGGGATGGAGACAGGGGTGGGTTCAGCAGAATCTCCCGTCAGCTTCTCAGGTTCACCGCGGCATTCAAGTGAAGACATAGTCGTTGTTCGCTCCGAGGTGGTCAGTTTCCTACTGTTGGCCCGCCGCTCCGCCGGCGGGGCGGCTGCGCATGACAGTGCATCGGGTGAAATCCAGCGGACGCTGCTCAACCAAAGGCGAATCCCAGCCGGCGGAGCGGCTGGACAACAGTAAATCACAGTCTCTCCGTGACTATGATGACAACTGGACATTGCCGGAACCGACGTCGAACCGTTTATTTGGTAATGTGATGCAGTTCGTACACCTGTAACCCGAGTGTTGCTGCAACTGTGTTTGAGTCCGTCACTTGCGATTGTTTGATCACGAACCGCTCTTCGCTGAATTGACTGTGCGCGGCTTCGGCGACTGGGCCGAAAGTCTGCGCGCAGAAACAGCGCAGGCGATAGCACGGGGCAAGCACGGAAATCTGGAAACGTGGATCGATGCCTGGCACCGGCTGCCGGATGTAGAGAGTGCGGCACTGAATGCGGGTGCAGATGCCGTCACCGTCTCCGGAACCATCGACGACTTACAGCGAGAAGAGCTGCCACGGACACTCATGGCGTTTCATCCGTGGCGCAAAGGGCCGTTTGAACTATTCGGCATCACGATCGACACCGAATGGCGGTCGTGCCTGAAATGGGATCGCATCTCAAAGCACGTCAACCTGCGCGAACGTCGAGTCCTCGATGTCGGCTGCGGAAACGGATACTACGGGTGGAGAATGATGCAGGCCGGCGCGAAGCTGGTGCTGGGGCTCGATCCGTTCCTGTTGTACCTGATGCAGTTCGAAGCGATTCGCAGATACGCGGGCTCGGCAGTGGCGCATTTCGTACTGCCGTTGTCGGACACTGCGATCCCGGAACGGCTGGCGGCGTTTGATGTCACGTTCTCGATGGGAGTGCTCTATCATCGCACAAGTCCGATTGATCATCTGCAATCGCTGTGGAATTCGCTGATTCCCGGCGGAACTCTGGTGCTGGAAACGCTGGTGATCCAATCTGAAGTACGCACTCTGCTGATGCCGGAGGATCGCTACGCGAAGATGCGGAACGTGTGGTTCATTCCATCCTTGCCGATGCTGCTTTTGTGGCTGAAGCGAGCCGGGTTTAGAGAGACCCGGGTCATCGACGTCTCTCCCACAACGTCAGAGGAACAGCGACGAACGGAATGGATGACGTTTGAGTCGCTCGCCGATTTTCTCGACCCGACGGATTCGACGAGGACGATCGAAGGTTTTCCAGCCCCGGTGAGGGCGATCGTGGCAGCGAAGCGGGCATGCTAGTGCCTGGTCAACCCTGAATCGTGGGGTAGGCATCCTGCCTGCCATATCCTGCAGAATCCGCAGGCTGGAAGCCTGCGCCACGGAAACACGCCGTCACGCGCGGACTGTTTCCAGCATCGCCGTCAGTTTCGCGACGCCGTCGGAGCTGGCGAACGCGAACAGGTTATCGCCGGGTTCGATAACCAAGTGGCCGGGTGGCGGAAAGATTTTCTGTCCGGAGGCCTTGCGAACACCCAGCAGCATGATGCCGGAATCGCGCAGGCCGGATTCACTCAGCTTGCGGCCGACCAATACCGACAGCGCGGGGACCTGCACATCCGCGATCTCCCAGTCGACGCCTTCCGATTCGGCGACCTCGACGAAGTTCTCGATGCTCGGCGAAAGCATGAAGCGAGCCATCCGGATCGCTCCGGAGGACAGTGGGTTCATGACTCGCGTGGCACCGGCCTGCGTCATCTTCGCGGCCGCGCGGTCGTCACTGGCTCGGGCGATGATCTGCAGATCTCGGCAAAGCAATCTGGCCGAGAGCACGACGTAGAGATTGTCCGCGTCGGTAGGCAGCACAGTCGTCAGTCCGCGTGCTTTGCTGATACCTGCTTTGGTGAGCACGTCGTCCTGAGACGCATCGCCGGGAATGTATTTCCAGCTGCGAGCCCGGAATTCTTCATCGAACACCGCCGGGTTGTCGTCAATCACGACGAACGGCTGCTTGCGGGTTTCGAGATACTCGCACAGCGTCGCGCCCATGCGGCCGAAACCGCAGACGATGAAGTGATTGCTGAGTTTGCTGATGTCCTTTTCCATTGTTCGTCGCTCCAACATTGCCTGCAGGTCTGTATTCAGCAGCAGTTGACCGAACTGCACCGCGCCGTAGGTCACGACACCGATGCCGGAGGTCAAGTAAATCATGATGAAGATCTTCGTGCCGGTCGTCAGCGGCGCCGGTTCGCGACAGCCGACAGTTGTCAGCAGAATGATGCACTGATAGAAGCAGTCAAGGAGCGTCTGACCGGTGAGCAGATGCAGGCCGATCGCACCGATCAGCAGCAGTGCTGCAATCAGCATCGGGATCTGCAGTAATCGTCGCATGTCTGTTCCCTGACAACGCGGGGCAGGCTTCTCCCGGCGCGCCGGGACCGGGATCATGCAAACAACCAGGCGTTCGCCGTATTCCTGGCAGGCTGAAAGCCTGCCCCACAGGAGTGTCGCGGAAGACGGATTTTATCACCAGTTCATTTTCGGAGCCGAATGATGCTGACTCCTTCACAGCGACAACGTGATTTTCCGTCACTCAACGGAATCACATATCTCAACACAGCCGCTGAAGGCATTCCTCCGCGCGCCGTCGGTGAGGCGCTGCAGCAGTATTTCCAGGACAAACTGTCGGGCATGGCCGGTCGCGAGGCGCATTTCGCTCAGTGGGATGCGGCAAAGGCACGCGTCGCTGAGTTCTATGGCCTGACTCCGTCCGAAGTTTCGATCTGCTCGTGCTCATCAGAAGCGTACAACCTTGCGGCGATGGCATTGCGTCTGAAGGAGGGCGACGAAGTCATCATCAACGATCTGGACTTTCCTGCCGGCGCCACTCCGTGGCTGCAGCATGATTGTCCGGCGACGGTCCGCATCTGGCGTTCGCGCGACTGGGCCTTGAACGTTAAGGATCTGATTCCGCTGCTGAGTCCGAAGACGCGGCTGGTCACCACGTCGCTGGTCAGTTTCTTCAACGGATTCCGGATCTCAGTCCCGGAGGTTGCAGCTGCCGTGCGAGCTCATTCTCCGGCTCTGCTGGCGGTGGATGTGACTCAGGCCCTGGGACGAATTCCTCTGGACGTGCGTGACGCCGACCTGATCATCAGCAGTACTCACAAGTGGATACTGGCATCTCACGGCGGAGGATTGGTCGGTGTGCCGTCGCACAGGGCCGATGCGTGGACAGTTCCGGCCGGCGGATGGTTCAATCTGCAGGATGCTTTTGGAGCGTCCCGTTTTGAAGCAGCTGTCAGTCAGACCGGCGCCGCAAGCTTCACCGTGGGAATGCCCAATTTCCCGGCTGTTTACGCGATTCGCGCAGGGCTGGACTATATCAGCAGCATCGGAGTGTCGGCGATCGCCGAGGCCGCTGACCCGCTTGTCGAAGCGTGTCTGCAAGGACTGGCTCAACTGCCAGTGGAGTTGATCACGCCTCGCCGCAAAGACCACGTGGCCGGGATTATCGCGTTCCGCCATCCTCTGGCGGAACAGATCCATCAGGCTCTGGTCAAGTCCGGCATTCATACGATGTATCACGCTGGCCGAATCCGGATTGCGCTGCACGGATACAGCACAATCCAGGACGTGGAAAGGCTGCTCTCGGGGCTGACGTTCATGTCTCGAAGAGCCGGCTAAAGTCTCGGGCTGCATGAATCACGCGCACAATCTCAATGCCGCCCGGCAAGGGACGATAAAACAACGCATAATTCTTGCGCACCGGAAAAAGCCGCACCCCCTGCAGCAAATCGTCTCGTCTCGCGCCAAGTCCCGGCTGCCTTGCAAGCCGTTCGCAGGTTGCTTCAATCTCAAGCAGCAACACTGTCGCAGCCGAAACATTCTCGATGGCGATGAACTCGCAGATTTCACGAACATCATCTGCAGATGCCGGGGAGAAGTTCACCTCACACATCAGTGCGACGATGACAAGGTACGCCGAAGATTGCTCATCACGTCAGCGGCAGGAATTCGTTGTCCGGCATCCAACTGGTCACCACCTGTTTTCAGCAGCGCTCGAAGATGATCACGCTGCCTGAGTAGCATAAGGGCCTCATCAACGACGGACATTCCGTCGGTATAGAGTCCCGATGCCAGAAGTTCAGAAACAACTTGCTGCTGTTCAGGGCTGATGACCAGTGACATGGTTTGAAACTCCAGAAACGCTTATTTATCTGTCAGAGTCTAACGATCGCGACAATTGCCGTCAAAACACGATGTGAGGCCGACATTCTGGTTTGACGGGATCGAACAGCTCTGACAGGCGCTGGGTAGTTCCTCCCGCACGGAAGTCGTTGTACAACTGAAGCGAACACAAAAAAGGCCGTCTCAGCTTGCGCCGAGACAGCCTCGTTTTGGATGACATCCATTATCAACAGCCGGCGGGCCGTTGACGATCAATACATGTCTTCGTCACCGCCGCCGTGGGAGTGGCCTTTTTACATGTCATCCTTAGGCTTCTCAGCGATCAGAGAGACGCTGGTCAGCAGCAGGATCTATACGCTGGCAGCATTCTTC
>Ga0163144_10021777_pt1 | contig 12727 bp, 10 predicted proteins | sample OliLak19BULKMAT1_FD_123175 | JGI IMG/M metagenome (GOLD analysis project Ga0163144, IMG submission 123175) | Freshwater microbial mat bacterial communities from Lake Vanda, McMurdo Dry Valleys, Antarctica - Oligotrophic Lake LV.19.BULKMAT1 | ecosystem: Environmental > Aquatic > Freshwater >...
CGGTTCAAGCAGGAGGCGATCGCGGGCCACGTCACGCTGACCAAGGGTGAGCGGTCGGCGCTCGCCGAGCTGGCGACGCAGCTGCTGTGAAGGGCGCGCTCGCGCTCGCGCTGCTGCTCGCGGTCTGGTTCGCCAGCGCGGGCGCGGCGTCGGCGGACGAGTGGGATGTCCGGGTGCCGGACGAGATCACCGTCGCTCCCGGGGACGCGGCGGCGGTCTCGCTCACGCTCGCCCCCGGGGGTGGACGCACCATCTCGACCGACGCGCCGATCCGGATTTCGCTCGACTCCGAGACGCTCACCCTGCCGCGCAAGCGCTACGGCCGGAAGCAGGCCGCCGATCCCGGGGCCGAGGCGCCGCGGTTCGACCTGCGGCTCGTCGCGCCAACCGCTGGCGATCACGAGCTCACCGTCGAGGTCCGCGCCTGGGTCTGCGCGCGCAAGACGTGTCGGCCGATGCGCACCTCGCGCACCGTGATCATCCGCGCGGCTCCGCCGACCCCAGTGCAACCTTCGTCGCCGTGATGGAGCCTCGAGACCCCGGCGCGCGGGCGGAAACTCCCAGTTTTCGCGCGCATCGGCGGGTGAGAACTTGAGGTCGTTCCAGGAGGTCGACGATGCGCTCATCCCTCGTGCTCACGTTCATCCTCGGGTCGGTGTCGACGGCGGCGGCGCAGCAACCGATCACCGGGCCGGTCACGCGGATCGAGTTCACCGCGTACGACGGTGACGGGCTCGACAGCTCGCCCGGCGCCGGCCAGCTCGACTCCGACGCGTGGCGCGTCACCGGGATGAACGACGGCGACGGCGTGTTCGGCGGGGACTACGCCGCCGGCGACTTCGCCGAGGGCCTGTCCACCGGCGGCGTCACCGAGGGCGGGATGTGGGCGTTCACCGTCGCGACGAACGACCACGCGTTCGGCATCCAGCAGACCGGCGACGATCTCACGCCCGGCAACGTCCACCTCCGGTTCGCCAGCGCGCGCACCGTCGCGATGACCGATCCCGTGGTCCGGTTCGAGGCCTGGCAGCGCAACGACGCCGGCCGCGCCAGCTCGATCGCGCTCGCGTGGTCGACCGACGGGATGACGTTCACCAGCGTGCCGGAGGCGCTGTTCACGAGCGACGAGGCCGCGGCGGCCACGCCCGCGTGGGCCATGACGCCGATCGAGGTGACGCTGACCGGCGCGTCGATCGCGCCCGGCGGGCTCCTGTACCTGCGCTGGCACTTCGACAACGCGACCGGCACCGGCGGCTACGACGAGCTGGCGCTCGACGACGTCGAGGTCGCGGACGCCGCGCCGGTCGACCCGCCCGACGATCCGCCGCCCGACGAGGAGCCGCCGCCGGAGGAGGAGCCGCCGACCGGCTCCGACGTCGACGAGGACGCCGACGGCGTCGTCGACGCCGACGACAACTGTCCGACGATCGCGAACCCGGGCCAGGCCGACAACGACGACGACGGCGCGGGCAACGCCTGCGATGATCTCGGCCCCGACCTCGACGACCAGGGCGGCTACGAGGCCGGCTGCAGCGCGGGCGGCGGCGCGGGCGGCGGCTTGCTCCTGCTCGTGCTCGGCACCCTGTTGCGACGAAGGCGCGCCATCGGCCGAGCGTAACGCGCCCGCGCAGATTCGTGGCGCAGGTTGCAATCGACGGCCCCGATGATCTCGGCGCGCAGGCGTGGGATCGTGATGCGGGAGGTTCATGCGCGCATCCGCCGTGCTCGTCGTCGTTCTTGGCTCCGTCACGCCTGCGGCCGCTCAGGAGGTGATCGATGGGCCGACGACCGCCGTCGACTTCACCGGGTACGCCGGCGCCGGGCTGGTCGCGTCGCCTGCGGCCGGGCAGCTCGACTCGGACACGTGGCGCGTCGCGGGCCTGAGCGGCGGCGACACCGGGTGGGGCGGCGCGTTCGCGACGGAGGCGTTCGCGCGCGGCGCGGCGCCGGGCATGGTCAGCGAGGGCGGCCTGTGGGCGTTCACCGTCGCGCCCGGCGACGTCGCGCTCGGGCTGCAGCAGACCGGCGGCGATCTCACGCCCGGTGACGTCGTCGTGCGGTTCACCAACGCGACCGCCGGCGCGGTGGTCGATCCGACGGTGCGGTTCGAGATCTGGGCGCGCAACGACTCGGGGCGCGCGAGCTCGATGGCGTTCTCGTGGTCGACCGACGACGCGGTGTACGTGCCCGTCGCGGCGCTCGACGTCGTCTCGACCGCCGACACCGCCGCGGCGCCGATCTGGCAGGTGGTGGCGCGCGAGGGCACGCTCACCGGCGCGACCCTCGCGCCCGGCGCGACCCTCCACCTGCGCTGGCACGTCGACAACGCCGGCGGCAACGGCGGCTACGACGAGCTCGCGATCGACGACGTCGAGGTCGACGCGCCGCCACCGCCGATCGGCGATCCCGACGCCGGCCCCGGCGGCGGCGACGAGGATCCCGAGGACGTCGACGAGGACGACGACGGCGTGCTCGACGTCGTCGACAACTGCCCGACGGTCGCCAACGACGGCCAGGCCGACGATGACGCGGACGGCGTCGGCGACGCGTGCGACGACTTCGATCGTGACGGCGAGGCGAGCTACGGCTGCGCGGCCGGCGGCGACGGCGGTGCCGGGCTCGCGGTCTGGCTGCTGCTCGCGATCAGTGCCAGGCGGAGATCGTCTCGCGCAGCTCGCCGAGCTTGCCGCGGCTGAGCGCGCCCACGGCGGCGACGACGAGGTTCTCGGGACGGATCACGCGGCGGGCGACGCGGACGAGGTCGTCGGAGGTCACGGCCTCCATCTGCGCCAGGCGGTCGGTCATCGACGGCGGCGCGTAGTAGAGCGCGGTGCCGCCGAACCACGCGGCGAGCGCGGAGGCGTCGTCGAGCGCGGCGCGCATCTCGTACTTGTAGCGGGCCCGGACCTTGGCCAGCTCGTCGTCGGTGACGCGGTCGTCGCGCAGGGTGCCGAGCAGGCGCAGGATCTCGGCGACCAGCTGCGGCAGCTTCGCGTTGGCGGTCGCGCCGACGACGTCGAGCAGCGCGGCATCGTGCAGGGGCTCGAGGCCGGCCGAGATGGAATACGCGAGGCCCTGCTGGTCGGCGAGCTGGTAGTGCAGCCGCGTCGACATGCCGTCGTCGAGCGCGCGGAGCAGCGCGACGAACGCCATGTAGTCGGGGTCGATCTCGGGGACGCCGCGCAGCAGCACGGCGAGGCTGGTCTGCGAGCCGGCGTCGCGGACGTGCTTCAGCCGCGGCGCCTCCTCGAGCGGCCGCGCCGGCTCGGCCTCGGTGGGCGTGCCGCGGGGCAGGATCGCCAGCGCGGCCTCGGCCGCGGCCACGACCGCGCCGTGATCCACCGGGCCGGCCACGCACAGCATCGCGTTCGACGCGCCGTAGCTGCGCGCGAAGTGGCGGCGGACGTCGGCGTCGGAGAACCGCTCGACGTTGCTGCGCGGGCCGATGATCCGCTGACCCAGCGGGTGACCCTCGAACATCAGGCCGCGCGCGATGTCGTCGGCGTTGATCTCGATGTCGTCCTCGGAGTAGTCCTCGTTGATCTCCTCGAGGACCAGCGCGCGCTCGCGCTCGATGTCGGTGAACCGCGGGCGGCCGAGCAGCTCGCCGAACAGCGCGAGTCCGTCGTTGACGGCCTCCGGCACGAAGGACATCTGGAAGAGCGTGTAGTCGCGGCCGGTCTCGGCGTGGAGCGTGCTGCCGAGCCGCTCGATCGCGGTGTTGAGCGCGAGCGAGTCCGGGTAGCGCTCGGTGCCGCGGAACAGCATGTGCTCGGTGAAGTGCGACAGGCCGTTGTCAGCCGGCGTCTCGAACCGCGACCCGACCTTGACGAACACCGCGGCCGTGGCCGTGTGCAGGTGGGGCATGGCCACGGTGGTGACCCTCAGCCCGCTGGAGAGCGTCGACGATTGCACCTCGGGGTTCACGATCCGCGGACCCTAGCAGTCCTCGATCGTGGTAACAACGGACGGGTCGGATGCTGCTCAAGAAGATCGTGGTCGCCGAGGACGACGACGCCATCGCCCACCTGGTGAGCATGGCGCTGGGCGATGCGGGCTACCTGTGCCTGCGGGCCCGGGACGGTGAGGAGGCGCTGCGCCTGGTGCGCGCGCACGACCCCGACCTGCTCGTGCTCGACGTCATGATGCCGCACGTCGACGGCCTCGAGGTCGCGCGCCGGCTCAAGGCCGACGTGATGTGGTCGCGGACGCCGATCCTGATGCTGACCGCGCTCAGCGGCGTCGACCACCACGTCGAGGGCATCGACGCCGGCGCCGACGCGTACATCTCCAAGCCGTTCAACCTGCGCGAGTTCGCCGCGAGGGTGAAGGCGCTGATCCGGCTCGCCCGCGGCGAGCGCGACCGCTCGCCGACCACGGACCTACCGGGCTCGCGCGTGATCGACGAGCACATCGAGGAGGCGCTCGTCGGCGGCCGCTCGATCGCCGCGGTCCACATCGATCTGTTCAAGTTCGACAGCTTCGCCGACGCGGTCGGGTTCAGCCACGCCGAGGACGTCGTGCGCGCGATGGGCCGGCTGATCCTCGAGGAGGCGCGGACGGCGACCGGCGGCGGCGCGTTCGTCGGCCACCTCGGCGGCGCGGACTTCATCGCCGTGATGACGCCGCCGCAGGCCCAGAGCTTCGGCGATCGGCTCGCGACCGGGTTCGACGCGCGCAAGGCCGAGCTCGCCGGCGCGGACAGCGAGCGGCTCGCGGTGGTGATCGCGATCGCGCCCACCGACGGGCTCAAGCCGAGCGCGCACGACGAGCTGGGCAAGCGGCTCGGCCAGGCGATGCGGGCGGCGAAGCAGATGGCGGCGGACGCCGGGCGCTCGGTGGTGGTGCCGTGGTCGGCGGAGCTGCCCCTCGAGCACGCCGAGCTGCCGCCGCAGTCGTGACGCCGAAGGATCCGGACCCCGACCTCGCCGTCGCGGAGACCGTGGCGACCTCCGGCCGGGGCCTCGGGACCGCCGAGACCGTCCCGGGCGATCCGCACACGCCGGCGTCGACGCCAGCGTCGGCGCGCTCGGGCGCGGCGACCTCGCCGTCGAGCTCGCGCGGCACGATCGCGGTGGGGCCGGGCACCGCGCTCGGGCGCTACCAGATCGAGGACGAGATCGGCGCCGGCGGCATGGCGACGGTGTTCCGCGCGCGCGATCCGCAGCTCCGCCGCGACGTCGCGATCAAGGTGATGTTCCCGCACCTGGCGAAGAAGCCCGAGGTGGCGCGGCGGTTCCAGCGCGAGGCGCGCGCCGCGGCCGGGCTGGAGCACCCGAACATCCTGCGGGTCTACGACGTCGGCGGCGGCCGGGTCGGTGAGCTCGACGAGCCGCCGCACATCGTGATGGAGCTGGTGCGCGGCAACAGCCTCCGCGACGTCGTCGAGGACACCGGGCCGATGCTCGCCGAGATCGTCGCGTGCGTCGGCGCGGTGCTGTGCGACGCGCTCGCGGTCGCGCACGCGGCCGGCGTGATCCACCGCGACGTCAAGCCGGGCAACGTGATGGTGTCCGAGGACGGGCGGCTGCTGCTCGCCGACTTCGGCGTCGCGCGCGTCGAGGACGACGACTCGCTGGTGACCAAGACCGGCGCGCTCCTCGGCACGCCGAGCTTCATGTCGCCGGAGCAGGCGCACGGCGATCCGCTCGACGGCCGCGGCGACGTCTACTCGGTGGGCGCGACGCTCTACCAGCTCGCGACCGGCGCGCTCCCGTTCGCCGGCTCGACCGCGGTCGTGATCGCGGCGATCACGCGCGGCGAGCTGACGCCGCCGCAGCGCCGGCGCCCGCAGGTGGGCGCGGAGCTGTCGCGAGCGATCACGAGGATGATGGCGCGCGATCGCGATGCGCGGCCCGCCTCGGCGACGGACGCGGCGAAGCTGCTGCAGCAGATCGCGACGGACGGCGGCCTGGGCGAGGCGCGCGACGAGCTAAAGGCGTACTTTGCGGCGCCGGTTGGCTACGAGGCCGAGCACCGGCCCAAGATCGTGGCGCGGGCCGTGACGCGGGCGAAGGCGGCGCTGGCCGAGCGCGCGCTGCCGCGGGCGATGGGGCTGATCGATCGCGTGCTGGCGATCGAGCCGGATCACGTCGAGGCGCAGGCGCTGGCGGAGCAGGTGGCGAAGGCGGGGGCGGGGAGCCGGGTGCCGGTGATCGTGGCGGGGATCGGCCTGTCCGTGTTGCTCACCGGCGGTGGCATCTACCTCGCGACGCGCGGGGAAGATCGCGTGGCTGCGATCGAGGCGTCCCTCGACGCCGCGCTCGCGGATGCGCGCGCTCCGCTCAGGACGGACGGTGCGATGGCAGACGGTGGCGTGGCAAACGCCGCGATCGTCGATGCACGCTTCCCGGTGGACGCTCCCCCGACTGTCCTGAGCGACGGCCGAGCGAAAGCGAGGCCAGAGTCGAAGGACTCTTCGGTCGTCTTGCCGATCGACGCCGCGCCGGTGGCCGTGCCGGCGATCGACGCGGCGCCGGTGATCGCGCGGCCGATCGATGCGGCGCCGGCGCCGGCGCCGGGCAGCCTGACGGTGGTGATGGACGCGTGGTGTGACCTGTCGATCGACGGGACCTCGATGGGCCGCGCGGACAAGAAGAAGAAGTACCCGCTCGACGCCGGCAAGCACACGATCGAGTGCACGCAGGGCGCGGGCCTGCCGAGCTGGACCACCAAGGTCACCCTCGATCCCGGCGAGCACGAGACCGTCAAGGGCACCTTGCTCGGCGACGTCGAGGTGACGATCTCGCTGGGCGCCGGCTCGCACGTTCGGATCGCGGGCAAGACCTACGCCGACGGCGCCAAGGTCTCGCTCAAGCCCGGCCGCGTCCGCGTCGAGGTGCTCAGCGCCAGCACCGTGATCGAGTCAGGCTACGTGACGCTGCCGCGCGTCGCCGCGTGCAAGCTCCAGGACTACCCCGACCTCGACTGCTACCAGTAGCGCGCGAGACCCCACGCCAGGTGCACGAGCACCACGGCCCAGATCGCGAAGTAGTGGAACACGAACTTCTTCCGGATCTCGAGGTACTCCGGGTTCGTCACCGGCTTGCCGGCGAACTTGCCGCGCGGCTTCGACGGGAAGAAGAACGTCTTGTAGGTCTCGATCGACATCACGGTGAAGCCCTCGGCGGCGATCGCGAGGACGATCCACGACACGTCGAACTGCACGACGATCACCGCCCACGCCGCCGCGACGCCCGGGCTGCGGAAGAACTTGAACGTCTCGAACCCCTCGATCGGCGCGTCCTTCCACGCGCCGCCGAACGCCGAGATCCAGCCGAACACCGCGCCGACCGTCACGACGACCAGCCACGTGGGCAGGTCGAGCCGGCGCTCCAGCGCGCCCAGGCCGAGGGCGAGCGCCACGCAGATCACGCCGATCGCGAGGCCGATCGGGATCCGGATCCGCGGATCCTTGATCGGCCGGCCCATGATCCCGAACTGCATCGGGATGAAGTACTTGCCCTGATCCTCCTCGCGGATGAAGTACTTCCAGAACTCGGTCGCGCCGCGCTCGAGGCAGTAGCACAGGCCGAAGTACACGAACCGCAGGCCGGGATCGCCGGCGAGGTCCCACGCGGTGTAGTGGTGCGCGATCGCGCCGAGCACCGCGCCGACGATCGTCGAGCGGAAGAACTTGGGCCAGGTGAAGCCCTCGTGCGGCGCGTCCTTGTACATCCCCCACGTCGAGGTGTGGAGGCCGGCGAGCGCGCCGATCAGCGTGGCGATGACGTAGTTCATGGTTCCTCGAACTTCGCGGTGCGGTAGGCGTCCTCGACGAGCTCGTAGTCCCGGCGCGCGCGCGCGAGCGTGAGCTGCGCGTCGGAGTCGGTGGTCCAGGCTCGCACGAAGTCGGCGAACATGCGCCGGTAGCCCGCGAGATCGCGGATCCCCGGGAGGTAGAACCGGGACTTCTTGCCGTGGAGCAAAACCCACAGGCCGTTGGTCTCGAACGTGATCGTGCCGGCGCGTCCGTAGATCTTCGAGAGCCGCAGGCCCTTCGCGCTCGCCGGCACCTCCCACGAGTAGCTCAGCGTGCCGACCGCGCCCTGTTCATATTCGAACGTGACCAGCATGCTGCGCTCGACGGGGCCGAGCTGCGCGGGCGCCGCGCCGCGCACGCGCTTGACGGTCATCCCGAGGTTGGCCATGAAGTCGATCCAGTGGATGCCGCCCTCGTAGAGCGCGCCGCCGAGCGCGAGGCCGGCGTCCTCGCGCCAGCCGCTGGTGCGCTGCAGCTTGATCGCGTTGACGTGCACGAACAGCACGTCGCCGATCAGCCCTTCGGCGAGCAGGCCGCGGATCCGCGCCAGCGACGGCTTGTAGAAGTAGTTCTCGGCGACGAACACGCGCTTGCCAGCCGCGGCGGCCGCCGCCTCGACGGTGGCGAAGTCGGCGGCGCGCGGGAACGCCGGCTTCTCGACCATCACGTGCTTGCCGGCTGCGAGCGCGGCGAGCGTGAGCTCGAGATGGAGGTGCGGCGGCGTCACGACCATCACCGCGTCGAGCTCGGGATCGGCGATCGCGGCGGCGTAGTCGCCGAGCGCGCGGCCGCCCAGCGCGCGCGCGTACGCCGCGGCCTTGGCGGGATCGCGGCTCGAGAACGCGAGCGCGACCTGATCGCGGTGCCGGCGCAGGCGCCTGGCGTGGGCGCGCGCGATCGCGCCGCAGCCGAGCACGCCGAGGCGGATCACGCGGCCACCATGCGATCGCCGGCACGCAGCGCGTTGGCCGCGATCGTGAGGCTCGGGTTGACGCCCGCGGACATCGGCAGCGCCGACCCGTCGGTGACCCACACGTTGTCCACGCCGCGCAGCTTGCACCACCCGTCGAGCGGCGCGGTGGCCGCGTCGTCGCCCATCCGCATCGAGCCCAGCGCGTGCGAGAACGTCTTGATCTGGTGGGTGTGGAAGAACCACGCGCCGCTCCGGCGCAGCACCTGCTTGGCGCGCTTGACCAGCGCGGCGAGAGCGCGGCGATCGCGCTCGCCGTACGCGCTGCGGATGACCAGCTGCGGCAGGCCGAACCCGTCGCGCCGCTCCCAGTCGACGGACATGCCGTTGTCGGCGCGCGGCTGATCCTCGGCGATGCACAGCAGGCCCGTCAGCTTCTCGGTCAGCGAGCCGACGATCGCCCGGGTCCCGAACGGCAGGTGCGCCTTGACCAGCTCGCGCGGCGGCGTCATCACCTGCTGCACGCCGCCGAGCTTGGTCAGCTCCTCGCCGGGCGCGCCGAAGTACCAGTCGTTGATCGCGACCTGCTTGTGGAACACGCGCTGCTTGTCGGGCCGGGTCGGGAACACGCCGAACACCATCGCGTTGGCGTGGCGCATCAGGTAGCGGCCGAACGCGGCGCGCGCCGGCGACCGCTCGTCGAGCTTCGAGGCCAGCAGCAGGTGCGGCGTGCCGAGCGCGCCGGCGGCGATCACGAACCGCGCCGCCTCGACGCGCGCGACCTGGCCCGAGTCCTTGTCGTGCAGGTGGATCGCGACGATCCGCGCGCCGTCGAGCTCGAGCCGCGTGACGATCGCGCGCGGCCACAGCGCGAGCCCGCGCGCGAGCATCGGCTTGATCATCGTGGTCGCGACGTCGTTCTTGGCCTCGATCGCGCACGCGTACGTGTCGCACGTGCGGCAGCCGACGCACGCCTTGCGGCCCTCGAGCGTGCCGTGGTTGATCGCGAGCGGCAGGCGGAACGGGTGCAGGCCGAGGCCGGTCGCGGCGTCGGAGATCCGCTGCGAGATCGGCGCGAGCGGCGACGGCAGCTGCGCGTATGGCGTCGATCGCCGCGGCGCCGTGGGGTCGCCGGCGTCGTCGCCCGCCACGCCGAGCAGCCGCTCGGCCTCGCCGTAGTACGGCTCGAGCTCGTCGTAGCGATACGGCCACGCGGCGCCCGAGTCGGCGACCACGCCGGGATCGCCGGCGAAGTCCTGCTCGCGGAACCGGAACGACACGCAGCCGTAGAACACCGACGGGCCGCCGACGCACGACGGCGCGCCGATCTCCGGCTTGTAGCCGCCGATCTCGCACCGGTACGGGCTCTCGCGCGAGTAGTGCGGCGTGAGGTCGAGCGACGACTCCGGGAGCCACGCCGCGTCGCCGCGGCCGACCCAGTCGCCGCGCTCGATCATCAGGACCCGCGCCCCCGAGGCGAGCAGCTTGTGCGCGGCCATCGCACCGCCGAACCCGCTGCCGACGACGACCGCGTCCCAGGGTCCCCGGGCGAGGGCGAGCTGGTCGGTCGACTCGGGCACGGGCTCGTGTATCACGACATCTCTGTCGTGGACCTGCCGTCGGTCGTGATCACAACCACGAGATATCCACGACTTGGCCATGGCAAGATGGTTGCAATCTCGATCCCCTGCATGCGCGCCGCCCTCGTCATGATCGTCGCCCTGCCGGTGGGAGCTGGGTGCTTCTACACGGAGACGATCAACGAGCGTCCGAGCGCGGACATCAAGCGCGAATCGCCGGACAACCCTTCGCGCGGCGACAGGATCACGGTCAGCGCGAACATCTTCGATCCCGACGGCAACGTGCAGGAACCGACGATCGGTTGGACCGCGCTGGCGTGCGAAGAGGGCGACGCAGAAGCGGCGTGCGACATCATCCTCACCGGCACCACGGGCTTGTGGGACTTCGACGTTCCGCTGACCAAGGACGACGGGACGCCGACCAGCCGCGTGCTCGTCGTCCTCGAGGTGACCGACCCGCTCGGCGCACGCGCCGTTCCGACGCAGCGCCTCGACATCCCCGTCGGCAACGCGCTGCCGACGCTCGAGGTCCAGCGCCAGGGCCGCACGTTCATGGGCAAGTTCCCCGTCGGCGTGCCGGTGACGATCGTCGCGCGCAAGGACGACCCGGACGATGGTCCTGCGGCGGTGACGATCGACGTGCCCGTCCTCTACGCGCCGACCGGCGCGTCGATCGAGGACGCGACGCTCACGCTGGTCGAGGAGACCGACGACGAGCTGACCTGGGAGCTGATCGCGTTCGAACCCGGCCAGTGGGAGCTCGAGCTGACCGCGCGGGATCCGTTCGGGCCCGATCCCGGCGAGGTCACCGAGATGATCGCGATCCCGGTCGCCGACGATCAGAGCCCGTGCCTCACGGTCGGCGAGCCGGCGTTCCCGCCCGCCGGCGGCACGATCGTCCTCGAGGACGCGCGCCGGTTCGCGGTGCTCGCGGTCGACGACGATCTCGACGTGTGGCCGGCGCAGCCCGACGACTCGTACCTCGGCGTCGCCGGGTTCCGCTGGTTTCTCGCCACGCCCGCGACCGGTGACGTGCTGACCGCGCTGGCCGGCGTCGACGGCAGCGGCGTCGATCTCGATCCGGCGAGCTACACCCCGGGCGACGAGCTCGTGCTGCGCGTCGAGGTCGTCGATCGCGAGGACCGGCCGCTGTGCGATCCGGCGCTCGACTCCTGCGCGGCGGTCCCCGGCTGCCTTCAGCGGCAGACCTGGCACGTGGAGGTCCGGTGAAGCGCCTCGGCCTGCTCCTGGCGTGCCTCGGCGTCGCGGCGTGCGGCGCCGGCGACGCGGGCGACGACGACTCCGCCGACGTCGACAGCGGCGCGAGTGGCGGCGACGCCGATGTCTGCGACGTCGGCGTGACCTTCATGCCGACCAACCCGACGGCCGGCGACACGATCGTCGCCACGGCGACGCTACCGGCGAGCGGCGAGACCTTCGACTTCCACTGGACCGTCGCGCAGGGCGGCGGCGACGTCGCGTTCACGTCCGCCGCGGCCGATGGCTCGCGGATCATGTTCACCGCGACCAACCCCGGCCCGCACTTCGTCAACCTCGACGTCGACGGCACGCCGTGCTTCGGGTTCGACGGCTCGATCAACGTGCGCGTCCCCGGCGCGACCGACTCGCCGTGGCGGCTGCGGTTCACCGCGCCGCCCGGGACCGGCGTCCCGTCGCAGGAGCGCGTCGTCGTGGTGCCGAGCGCGGCGGACTTCGACTACGGCACCGTCGTCCTCGACCCGGGCGCGCAGACCACCGGCTCGCTGAACGATGGCGCCGGCAACCCGATCCCGGGCTACATCCGCCTCACCCCGGCGGGGTCACCCGATCTCGTGCTCGACGCGTTCGCGGGCGCCGCCGGCACGTTCACGATCACCTCGGCGCTCGAGCCGCACGACGTGTTGATCATCCCGCTCGCCCCCGGGCTCGCGCCGATGGGCCTCACCGACTGGACGCCGCAGACGGCGTCGTTCGCTCTCGACGCGGGCCTGGCCGTGACCGGCACTGTCCTCGATCCCGGCGGCGCCGGCGTGGTCGGCGCGACCGTCACCGTGCGCATCAACGGCGTCCCGTCCAGCGTCGGCACCACGATCGCCGGCGGGGCGTTCACCGTGCGCGCGCGGCCGGCAACGGGCGCGCTGGTCACCGTCGACGTCGTGCCGCCCGCGACCAGCGGGCTGCCGCGGCTGCGGTCGGCGCAGGCCGTCCTCGATCTCGCGATGCCGATCGCGGTGACGTACTCGTCGGCGATCATCCGCCGCGACGTCGCCGGCGCCACGGTCACGCTCGGCGGCGCGGCCGCGGCGAACGCGAAGGTCACGTTCGTCGGCGCGATCGGCACGGCCGGGCTGGTCGCGACCGGCGTCACCCAGGCCGCCGCCACCGGCAGCTTCGCGATCGAGCTGACCGCGAACGGCAGCGGCGTCCTGCCCGCCGCGCAGGTCCCCGCGACCGAGACCGAGGTCGTGGTCCACG
>Ga0163144_10021781_pt1 | contig 12726 bp, 9 predicted proteins | sample OliLak19BULKMAT1_FD_123175 | JGI IMG/M metagenome (GOLD analysis project Ga0163144, IMG submission 123175) | Freshwater microbial mat bacterial communities from Lake Vanda, McMurdo Dry Valleys, Antarctica - Oligotrophic Lake LV.19.BULKMAT1 | ecosystem: Environmental > Aquatic > Freshwater > Lake...
ACACTCCACCGTTCCGTCACGGTCGCGCAGCTCAAGGAGGCCGATCCCGCCGTGCTGGCCGGGGCGCTCATTTCGCTCGCCGAAATTTCGCTGATGAGGGGCGCCTGAACCACCATGCCGATACGCATCGACAAGCTGGAGGATCTCGCGGCCCAGGACGGGCCGCTGCACCTTGCGCTTGGTGTATTCGATGGGGTGCATGTCGGCCATCAGGCGGTCATCGCAAGGGCGGTGGATGCCGCCGCTGAGCGGGGCGGGAATTCCTTCGTGTTGACATTCTCCCCGCATCCCATCCGTGTCATCGCGCCCGACAAGGCACCCGCCTCGCTGTTGGCGACGCTCGATGACAAGGCGCAGGTGGTGAAGTCCCTGGGCATCGACGGGTTGCTCGTCATACATTTCAACGAAGCGTTTGCAAAAATGGGCGCGGAGGATTTCGTGAGGAAAATCTGTGCGGGATACGTCGCGACAATCGCCGTGGGGGAGGACTGGCGTTTTGGCAGCAAGCGTCTCGGCGATGTGGAGATGCTGAGGACTATGGGCGCGGAGCTTGGCTTCCGGCTGGAGGCGGTGGCTCCCGTCATGTGGGACGGGGAGCGCATCAGCAGCACCCGCATCCGCCAGGCCATCCGCGATGGGAACTTTGAAACGGTCACCCGGATGTTAGGTCGCCCCTATGAGGTTTCCGGCACTGTCATCGAGGGAAAAAAACTGGGGCGGAAACTCGGTTTCCCCACCGCGAACATCAGGCTCGGCGACCAACAGCTGCCAAGGGACGGCGTCTGGGCGGTGGATGTCGATGGGCATCCCAAGGGCGTTGCGAATCTGGGGACAAGACCCACCGTCGGCGGCGGGGAGCGATTGCTTGAGGTGCATCTTCTGGATTTTGCCGGGGATCTCTATGGGAAAAGATTGCGGGTTCGTTTTTCGAGATTTCTCCGCGAGGAAAGGAAGTTCGGATCGGTCGATGAGCTGCGGGAGCAGATCCGGCTGGATGTAGCGGCGGCAATCGCAGACCGTGCGTGATTTTTATCGGTGGATGGATTTTGGATTGGTGGTCATCCAACTGGTGAGATTGTCGGTGATAATTTCGGAAATCACCAGAACCGAAGGGGTCTCACACGAAGTCACGAAGGATTTCCGGAAAAAAGTGGTTCCCTTTGTCTTTTCCACTTCGTGGCTTCGTGTGAGTATCCGGAAATTGGCAGCCTGAACAACACCGGAAAAAATCACACCCTCGCAGACCGGCCGGATTGACAAATCGGCCTACGCGGCGATTATCCTGGCCGAATCCCTTGCTTTCATCCGAAGGGCGGCTATGCATTGTGCATGACCAGAAAAACACTCGCCCCCGCCTTGGCCGCAGGCCTCCTCCTTCCCGCCACGGCATACGCCCAAGACTCCCTCCGGGCTTCCATGCCGCAATTCGATTTCCTACGGGCCACCTTCACTCAAACGGGCGACATGGACCTCGACGGGAACCCCGGCGATCTCTCGGTCACGAAATACCAAGCCACCGCGTTCCTCTCCAAACCCCTCGCCCTCACCCAGGATCTCACGATGATCCCTCTCTTCTCTTATGGAGTCACTCAGCTTGATTTTTCCGGCACGGGCGCGTTCCCAATCCAGGACGAGGATCTCCATTCGGCATCGCTCTCCGCCATTTTCATCCAGGACTTCCGCAACACCCCGTGGTTCGGCTTCGGATGGACGCGTGCGGAGATGGCCACCGATTACCAAGGCCTCAGCGGGGACGATTTCACATTCGATGTCGCCCTCGCGGTGGGTTACCGTGTGAGCGACACCTTCACCATCGGCGCGGGTTTCGTCGTTACGAACCTGAACGGCGATGAGGAAATTTTCCCCGGCATCAATTTCAACTGGAAACCTTCTGATGACTTCACGCTGGCGCTTTTTGGACCGAACCTCCTCGCCCGATATGATGTCAACGAGTCCTGGTATCTCAGCCTTGATGGCACACCCGGCGGCGGAAACTGGAACATCAACGATGCGGCGGGACAGTCCCGCACCATCCAGCTCGATTCCTACTGGCTTGGTCTGAATACCAACCACCGCATCGCCGGCGAGCTCTGGATCAGTGCAGGCATCGGCTACACCTTCGGGAACGAAATCGAGATCAAGGGCAACCATGGGAACGGCCCGAGTTTCTCCCGCGAGATGGACGGGGCGGCACTTGCACAGATTTCCCTGAGTCTCCGCTCCTGGTAGGGCATTAAAATTCCCGCTTGACCGGATACTGTTATTTTGAACAGTATCCGCGATGAGCATTTGCGAATACGGAAGGCTGCGCTGGAAACTGAAGGTGATCGTTTGGAAACGGGGCGTCAGGAAGTGGCTGCGCGGCTACCGCAGCCCGGCCAGCAAGAGGCGGGAGGAGCAATTGGATTTCGGATGGTGAGAGGCATCTCAAGCCTGTCATAACCTCACCGCAGAAGACGGTTTCTTTCTGTATGGGAAAAAACCAAACCCTTGGATCTTCTTCGTAAAGTGGAATCTGGCGCATTTGCGCGTGCTATTTTCGCGAATTAGCGGCAAATGGCAGGTGATGGCGGAAAGTTTCGGCCTATCATGGGGGTATTGGAACACATCTTGTTTCACTTATCCCGTCCTTGATCGATCATGCGATTCCGTTTCACCCAGATCCAATTTCATTCGTGCTGCGTGGCAGCACTGATAATCGCCTCCTGTGCAACGCTTCAGGCACGCACATGGACCAGCGCCGATGGATCGAGGAGTTTTGAAGGGGAATTGGAGTCCTACGATGAGGCGACCGGCATTGTCCGGGTGGTGACAGATGCGGGTTTGAAAACTTTCAGGCTGGCCGTCCTTTCTGATGCGGATATCAAATACGTGAAGGCTGGGGTTTTCACACCAGTTGATCCGTCGCGGGAACAGCCGCTGGCAAGGACGGAAACAGCGCCAAAGCTGGTGGTTCCTCAGGATCTAACGGTAATTCTCCAGGACAATTGCTACGACTGCCATGAGGATGGGACGGAGAAAGGCGACATCAGGCTCGACAACCTTGCGGATCTCCCGCTTTCCGCCCGGCTCGATCTGCTCAACCGGGTGCAGGAGCAGGTTTACCTGGGCCAGATGCCTCCGCCGAAAAAAAGCCAGCCCTCGGTCGAAGAGCGTGGCCAGCTCGTGAAGTGGTTGTCGAAGGAACTCCACGCGCACAATGCCTCCAAGCTGGAGGAAAAGCTCCGTTACCCCGCTTACGGTAATTTCGTGGATCACGGGAAACTTTTCAGCGGCGAGGTCAAGGACGCCCCGTTCAGTCCCGCACGCCGCTGGCTGGTCAGTCCGCAGATCTTCACTCAGCGCGTGCTCGATGTGTTCGGCCTTGAGGGCAACGAGCGCAACACCCCGATGGACGGCGTCACCAACCCTTTCCTTCTCACCGATGCATCGGGTGTGCGGGACTATGACACCGGCCTTCTCGACGGCGGACACTTGCTGGTGATGCTGACCAATGCGGAGTGGATTTCCTCGAAACAGATCCGGCCTGCGCGGGTGAAGGCTGGCGAGATCAAGGCGACAGATCTATCCGATCCGAAGGACAAATGGTCTCCCCGCGAGACGCCGCCTTCCTTCGAGGCCATCATCCTGAAAAAATCCCCGCCCACGGATCCCGAAATGACAGCGGCGATCCAAGAGCAGTTCGCCCGCGTCCTTCGCCGCGAACCCGCATCCGAAGAGCTGACAAAATATCTCGATCTCACGCGATCATCCATCAAAATCGGCGGCAATACCGAAGGTCTGCGGCAGTTGCTCGTCGCCGTCCTGTTGGAATCCGAGTTCCTTTACCGCCCCGAGTTCGGGGATGGCCCGGTGGACAGCCACGGCAGGAAAATGCTTTCACCCCGGGAAGGAGCATACGCCATCGCCTACGCACTCGGCGACCGCGGGCCGGATGCCAAGCTGCTCGAAGCCGCCGCTCAAGGCCGCTTGGCCACGCGCTCGGACTTCCATCGCGAGGTCACGAGATTATTAGGTGACAAGACCTATCACTTCGGCAGCATTGATTCAGGCGGCAACACCAGAAACGTTGTTTCCCATGCGGTGAGTCACCCGAAAATCATACGTTTTTTCCGTGAATTTTTCGGCTACCCGGACGCACCGAAAGTTTTCAAGGACGTGGAGCGAAGCCAGGGTGTCTATCAAAATGCAGACCGCGGGACGCTTGGCACCTCCGGCTTTCTTGTGGATGAAGCGGATAAGATCGTGGCTCTGTGCGTCGAGAAAGACCAGCGGGTGTTTGAGAATCTCCTGACCACCGATCACTACTATATGTTTGATAATACCGATAGCCTGAAGTCTGAGGCCATCATCAAAACATGGCGTGGTGTGTGGGACGCACTCAAGGGGTCCGAGTGGAAAACCGATCCGGAAAAAGTCGTGCTGGCGAATCAGGAAATGCTCAAAGCGGCACTGCAAATAGTGCCCGGTAGCGAAAAAAAAGCCGGTAATCATGGTAACACGTTGACGCGCTGCATGACACATTTCGAGGCGACCTTTGGCAAAGGTGTCAGTCCTTTCGTCATCCTGCCGTGGCAGCACGGCAATAACTTCTGGCACTCGCCGATTTACAATTTGCCCGCCCCATCTGGCAAAGGCGGGATATACATCGATCCGGCGCTTGATTACCCGGTGGTGCAGCCTTTCAAGATCCAGCACCGTATGGGAATCCTGACCCATCCGGCGTGGCTGATCGCCCAATCCCAAAACACCCAGACCGATCCCGTCGTCCGCGGAAGGTGGGTGCGGGAAAAATTGCTTGCGGGGCGTGTCCCAGATGTCCCGATCACCGTCGATGCCGTGATCCCCGAGGATCACAAAAACACCCTGCGCACCCGCCTCGATCAGAAGACCAACGCACCGGAATGCTGGAAGTGTCACGTCTATATGAACCCGCTGGGCCTGCCATTCGAGTCCTTCGATGACTTCGGGCGCTACCGGATGGACGAGTTCCTGGAGGCTCCCGAAAACATCGTCGGCAAGACAGCCGACAAGCGTTTCAACGTTTACAAAACCCTCCCTGTGGATTCCAGCGGAGTGCTTGAAGGCACCGGCGACCCTGCGCTCGACGGCGAGGTCAAGGACGCCTTCGACCTCATCGGGCGCATAGCCAAGTCCGACCGCGCCCGCCAGTCCATCATCCGCTTCGCCTTCCGTTTCTACATGGGACGCAATGAAACATTCGCCGACTCGAAGACCCTGATCGATGCGGACAAGGCATACCTCGAAAGCGGCGGCAGTTTCCGGGCGGTCATCGTTTCTCTGCTCACCTCCGACTCTTTCATCTACCGCAAAGCACCTCCGGAAACCCTCGCTTTTAAACGATAGCCTGTTAAGTAACGTCACAACAACCAAGCAACCGATCCTATGAACAACCGCCGCGAATTCCTCTGCAACGCCTTCATCGCAATGGGGGGGTTGTCCCTGCCGGGCGTCATCCCTAACCTCTCCGCCGCTCAGTCGAGCGTGGTGTCACGGGGCGGCAAGGCTCCCATGCGCTTCATTTTCATGCACCGTGGCAACGGCCTGTTCCCCAAGAGCGTGGTGCCGCCATCCTTCGGCCCGGCGGAGATGGGGAAGGAGAATAAGAATGAACCCTACGAGGTGGATCTCGAAGGCCACACCCTGCCCGCATGGATGGGGCCTCTCGAAAAGCACAAGGACAACCTCACCATCCTCCAGGGGATATCCGGGAAAATGTGTACCACGGGCCACCACTCATGGTGCTCCTCGCTCGGCGTCTTCAAGGCCAACGAACGCCTGAGTTCCATCAAATGGGCCACGGTCGATTTCGAGTTGGCCAAGCTATTCCCATCCCCGCTCGAACACATCGAACTCGCGTGTTTCCCGACCGGCGGCGGCAATGCCCGTGGCAGCCTCGACGGCATTGCGAAGGGTTTCTCCGCACGCGGCTCCCAGCAGCCAAACTACGCGTTCGGCTCCCCGAAGATCGCCGTGGATGAGATCTTCAAATCGGTTGCCGGAGACAAGAACTCGCAGATACGTTACGAGCTTGAGCGCAAGGTGCTGGAATTCGCCGCTGGCAACCAGACGGAGCTGGCAAAGCACCTGGCCGGAATCGAGAAATCGAAGGTCGGGAACTACGCGGATTCCATCGAAGATATCCGCGAGAGGAACCGCAAGGTTGACATGATGTCGGATGTCGTCCGCAAGCACGCGCCGAGGCTTGATGCGAAATATCTCTCCCAGGAACTCAACACCTTCGACCGCCAGGTCGGCCACGTTGAGGTGATGCTGGCTTCGCTGATCTCCGGCCTCACCAATGTGGCGGCCTTCACCGTCGATGAACTCGGCCACGACTACACGGGCATTACCGGCATGGAAGGGGAGAAGGTGGGCATGCACGATGTGGGCCACGGCAAGACGATAGCCGGAGTCCCCGCTCTCGAGATCCGAGACCGTGCCAACGCCCACCACATGACCCTCGTTGACCGTATCGTCACCCGCCTCAAGGGAGTGCCGGAAGGCAACGGCACCATGTTCGACAACACCATGGTCTTCTACTTCCCGGACAGCGGCGAAACCCACCACAGCCATGGCACGGAGTTTCCGTTCGTCGTGTTGGCGGGTAAGAACTCCAAGCTCAACCTAGGTCGCCGCTACATGCGTTTCCCTTACTGGGGCAACGAAGGCCACAAGACGCTCGGAAACCTCTACACCACGCTCCTCAACGCGCACGGAAATCCGATCAAGCACTACGGCGACCTGGATCCCGGCCTTAAGATCGGTCAGACGGGCGCGATCAGGGAACTGCTTTCCTGAGGCAAAGTCCCTGAAAACTACTTCAATGATTTCAGAAACTCCACAATATGGATGATGCCCTGCTCCTGGATGACCCCTTCGAAGGATGGCATGGACGGCTCGTAGCCCTCGGTGATGACGGCTGCGGGTTCCAGGATGGAGGTTTTCAGGAACGCATCGAGGTCGCCCTTGTAGCGGGTGGCGATTCCGTTGAGCGGCGGGCCTGTTAGTTTTGTTCCATCCAGCGAGTGGCACCCGGTGCAGCCGTAGTTCTTGAAAAGCGTTTCTCCGCTCTCCGCATTTCCGGGCACCATGGCGACGGTATCAGCCGACTCGCGCTTCGCGACTTCGAACAGATCCGCTTTCGAGGCAACGGGAAGTTTTTCCGGCCTGGCGTAGATCTCGATCTCGTAGGGTTTCTCTGCGCTGGAGTTGTCGTGCAGATTGAGCCGGAGACGCAGGATTTCCGAACGGAAGATAGTCGGCACCGCGATGGCGATTTTCATGCGGTCTTCGGAAACCGTGAGTTTACCGATCTTCACCGAATGCTCGCCCGGTTCCCCGTCCCAGCGGTAGTGGCCGGAGCCGTATTTCGCCGTGCGCTTGATATCCCAGAGATCGAGTTCGGGGTGCGGGGAAATGAGGTTCAGCGAGGAGGGGAGGGGAGTTCTGAAACCGACGATGATGGATGTTTCCAATACATCCAGGGAAACGGGAGCAGCGATTGGCGCGCTCTCGCTGATCTCGGCAAGCCCTGTGGTTTTCGGAGTCTCGGGCTTGTAGCCGGAGATCCCCAAGCCAACTGCATACAGCCTTCCGTTCTTCGGATTTGTCGCGGCGCCGAGGATGGGGAAATCGAAATCGAACGGCAGCTTCCATGCGAAGGGCAGCCCTTTCTCCGGAGTGACGACGGGGAAGATCCTGCCGCTCCACGAGAGGTGTACGAATGCATCTCCCAGCGATGGGAAACCCTTTTCGGAAAACGTGGCGAAGGATGCCCCGGAGCGGTTGATCTGATAGGGGAACCACAGCAGCGGCGGCACCGGCTGTTTCTTCTTCCTGAAATCCGCCGGGTCGTAGCCGAGGTAAGGTTTGCCGCCGCCGATGAGGTGGATGGGTGAACTCGGGATGAAATGCCCCTGCTGATCGGATGCGAAGATCGCGCCGTCCGCCCGCCTGCCGATGAACGGCAAGCGCAACCCGTCGGCGAGGATCTCCTGCTTCGTCCCGTCCTGCGAGATGCGGATAATGGATCCGCGTCCGGGAACCGTTTCTCCGAAGACCGACTTCTTCGCATCCATCAATCCCGACCTGCCGATCAGAAATGATCCATCTTCCGCAAGCTCCAGCGATGTCGCATAATCGCGGCTGTGGAGAGTCTGGGGAAAAGCGTCCGAGGCGCATGCGTAAACATCGAAAAAGCCATCGCTATTTGAATCAACAAGGCGGGTGATCTGGTCCCGCCCCAGCACAAACACCTCGTCCTTCGCATTGACCGCGATGGACATGGTCTCGAAAAGCCCGCAAGCGGCACGGCTCCAAACCGCCGTTTCACCGGCTATGTTTTCCACCCTCCAGACATCACCATCCAGCGTGGTGATGAGCGCGTCGCCATTGGAGAGGAAGGCAATGTCTGTCGGGCGCACAGCGCGCTTCCACGGGTTATCCAAAGGGAGTTTCAGCGGCCTCTCGGCGATGGGTGAACCGGTTCCTTTTCCCGCAGGGCTGGTGACTTCCACCTTATCGGGAAACGGTGGTATCCGTGCCCCGGTCTCCACGTATCCCTCGAACCGAGGCATTGCAAGATCCACATCTAACACCCGCGAGATCCTAAAACTCGTCTGTTTGGAGGAAGGCGGAGCAACGAGCGCCGTCCCGGTTTTTGCATTCGTGCGGATTTCAAACGGCTCGCTGCACGCGACAGATAGACGCCGGAAATCGCCGCTATCCAGAAGCACCATTTGGCTGTCACCCTTGCCGGAAATCGTCCCCTTCGATCCGTCCAGTCCGATTGCAACCGATTCCTTGCCAGGGGACACGGCAAGGATCCGCTCCAAATTTCCCGCGAGCGTCATTCTGTAAGTATCGTGTACTATGCGCTCCCCTATCGAGTAGGTAAGGATCACCCCGCCTTCTGTCGGCACCACCGACAAAAACTTCCCGGTTCCCGCCGGCAAGGGTCCGACTTTGCCGTTCCCCTCGGTCAGCACCGTTTCTCGGATGTCCGTTTCCGGCAACTCCGCGATCCCGACGCCGGGCAGCTCGGATGTTTGGGTAAAGATCTTTCCGCGCAGCACCGGCGGCATGTCGGCCTTCGCCGTTCCGTCCGGATAGGACACGGCGGCCATCGTATCCATTGTCAGTGGAGCCTCGCCCTCCGGGGCTTTCCAGCACGCCGCGTAGCGTAGCAAATCGGGATCAAAGCAAGTCCAATAACTCCGTCCCAAGTGAATGAGAACGCCGCGCCGCACCCGGTTCATCGGCTTTTCCGAAACGATCAGGGCACTCCTGAAAAACGCCTGTTCCGACTCCAAAAAGCCGTTCGGCGGCAGGGGTGATGCGAAGGCGCAAGGGAGCGTGAGCAAAAACGCGCTGATCGGGACGGAAACATTCATCTTGATAACGCCAGCATAGGGAAGGGATTGCTGGATGTAAGGGGAAAATGGCTTTCTGTCAGGTGCGGTAAGGCTTCTCTTCTTCGGCCACCATCGGCGTTGAGAAATTTTCCGTTTCCGCAGCAACGCCGATCAGGGATGGCAGCCGCGATTCCAGCCACATCCTCGCGTGGATGTTTTTCAGCGCGCAGGCCCAGATCGTGACGACATGCCAGCCCATCCCTCGCAGTTCCTCCTCGACCCGTTCGTCCCTCGCCTTGTTGCCGCCAATCTTCGCCTGCCACCATTCGCGGCGGGATTTCGGCATCTTGAAATCGGGGCAGTTCTCATGCCCGTGCCAGAAACAGCCGTGCATGAAAATCACCGTATCATACTTCGGCAGCACGATATCCGGCCTGCCGGGAAGCCGCTTGTTACTCGGGCCGTTGACGGTGAAACGGTAGCCCATGCCGTGCAGCAGCGAGCGCAGGGCGACCTCCGGTTTCGTATCCCGCCCGCGGATCTGCGACATGATGTAAGATCGCTGCTCCTTGCTGAAAATGTCCGCCATCGCTGGAAAGATGGCGCAGAACTAGGAACTTGCCACGCAGGGCTGCCGCATATTGGTACAATGTCCCTTTCTCTGAGAATCTTTAAAAAATCCCAACCGCGAATGAGCGCTAATTTCCACTCAATCCGGATAAGGGACTCGGCCAAAAACAAACGCGCATTTGGGCGAAATTCCCGACGAAGTCCCTGGACTGCGGCAGCCTGCTGCCGCTTTCCGCCATGCAGCCTGCTGCGAGCGGGGCAAGCCAAGGTTTCATCGGGCTTCTTCCTTACCAATCCCGCCGGGCTCGCAGCAGGCCTGCATTGCCCAAAGGCTACAGCAGGCTGTAGCAGTCCAGGGTGCTCAGCACACGGCTTCGGCGATTTATTTTTGGCGGAGTCCCTAAGGGAAGGGATTTCCTCCCGATAAATCCTCTCTCCAGATGAAAAACTCATCCCTAGCCACCTTCGATCCGCGTCCATTTGCGTTAATTCGCGGTTAAAATTCCAAAATGAGTTAGCCATGCTTGCCAAGGAAAATGGGTTGCAGTGCCGCAAGAGGATGAGGAGGATTCCGCCACACGATTATGAAACGAAAACTCAGGATGGGCATGGTAGGCGGCGGACGCGGGGCATTCATCGGCTCCGTCCACAGGATGGCGGCGAACCTCGACGGCAAGATCGAACTGGTGGCCGGATGTTTCTCCTCCGATCCCGAGAAATCCCGGCTCTCCGGCGAGGACTTTTTCCTCTCCCCGGATCGGGTCTATGGCACGTTCGAGGAAATGGCCGAGAACGAATCCGCCATGGCACCCGGCGAGCGAATCGACTTCGTCAGCATCGTCGCCCGCAACGACCTCCACTACAAGGTGGCCAAGAAATTCCTCGAAAGCGGTATCCACGTGATCTGCGAAAAACCCCTCGCATTCTCCAAGGAAGAGGGCGAGCAGCTCAAGACCATCGTCGAGAAGAGCGGCCTGGTCTTCGCCCTCACGCACAACTACACCGGCTACCCCATGGTCAAGGAAGCCAAGGCGATGGTGAAGGAAGGCAAGCTAGGAAAGATTCTCAAAATCGTCGCCGAGTATCCGCAGGGCTACGCGATCGGCGCCTACGACGAGGCGGCCTCCTCGGGCGGTGCAATCTCAAACTGGCGCATGGATCCATCCATTTCCGGTGTCTCGAATTGCATGGGGGACATCGGCTCCCACGCGGAAAACCTCGTCCGCTACATCACCGGCCTGGAGCTGGAGGAAATCGCTGCCGATCTCAACACCTTCATCCCCGGACGCCAGCTCGATGACGACGGCTCCATGCTCTGCCGCTACGAGGGCGGCGCGCGCGGCATCCTCTACGCCTCGCAAATTTCCACCGGTGACGAGAACAACCTCAACATCCGGGTTTACGGCACCAAGGCCTCCATCGAGTGGCACCAGGAGCACCCGAACGAGCTCACCGTGAAATTCGCCGACAAGCCCCGCGAGATCTGGCGCCGTGGCAACAGCTACAACGGCAAGGCCGCCGCGAAATACACCCGCCTTCCCTTCGGCCACCCAGAGGCGTTCATCGAGGCCTTCGCCAACATCTATCTAGCCGCCGCAGAAGCCATCACCGACACCATCGAGGGCAACTACAAGGGAGCCGCAGCCTACGATTTCCCAAGCGTCGATGACGGCGTGGCCGGCATGGCCTTCATCGAGGCCGCCGTGAAATCCTCCAAGGCCAACGCCGCTTGGACCAAAGTTTGAGCGAAAGGAACCGCGATTTCGAAATCGCGCCTGCAACCGGAAGGAGCTTCGCCATGCATGTCCCGATTTCGAAACTGAGGGAAGACGACCTGCGCACCCTGCGCGACGCCCAATACTGTCAGATTAAGGGTTTTTAACCGCCCCAGCAAACAGGTGTGCGAGACGCCCAATGCTGTCAGGTTTAAGATTTTTTCAACCGCATATGGACAGGATTCACGCAGATGATCAACGCAGAAATTAGGCCTATTTGAAGGATCTTATCCCTCTTTCATCTGCGTGCATCCCGTCCATCTGCGGTTAAATTTTCTGTATCCACGACTAAACTGACAGTATTGTGCGAGACGCCCACTCTCCCTGAGCGTGGAGTCACTTCTTCAATGGAAACTGATTCTTCCGAACCTGGGTGTAACTGAAAGTGGTGGGCAAATCCCTTGCTCGATTTACCCAAAGGGGACCACACGCGCCTTCGCGTGTCGTTTCCGGCGCCCTCGCCGGAAACTTGGCTTGAACCTTCGTGCCACACCGACACCGCATCCCAACGCGGAGCAAAACGTGAATCCGGCCGCCGGGCAGCGTGGGCGCAGCCCGGAACACGCGGAGGCGCGTGTGGTCCCCACCGCGTCCAACCCCGAACCGACCACCACTTTTAGTTACACAGATGGTAGGGCTGATCCGGCTCGGTCGGCCCACTTTGAAAATCCTGCAGCCCGCCTTACCTGGACGGAAGTGAAATCCCGGGGGAAATGCGGTGTCTTGCCGTGGGTTCACTCCCTTTCCGGGGATACGGCACTTCCGATTTTGATCAGGGCCGACCGAGCCGGATCAGCCCTACCGTTTATGAAGAGCCCGCGCTGCGTCACGACCATGCACCGATAAAAATCACACCCCCGAACTTCAGGCTTTACCCCCTCCGGGCTTTGGAGATAGGGAATGAATGCTTCGTGGTAATCTGCCATCAGGCGACCTCCCGCAAACTTCACGAAATCTCTCCACACTTCCGCCACCTCCGCCATGAGCATCCTCCCGCAAATCAT